>Ga0172381_10002931_pt1 | contig 18400 bp, 29 predicted proteins | sample Leawel6488metaG_FD_119754 | JGI IMG/M metagenome (GOLD analysis project Ga0172381, IMG submission 119754) | Leachate microbial communities from a municipal landfill in Southern Ontario, Canada - Leachate well 64-88 metaG | ecosystem: Engineered > Solid waste > Landfill > Unclassified | place...
AATTTCATAGTGATCTTTCCACTGTCCATCTTCCGGAAATTTTGCAAGTATAAGCACACCTTCTTCGGGCAGACGTTCTGTTATCTTAATAAATTTGTGTCTTTTAACTTCATCCGCAAGAGTCTGCAATGCTACATAATCCATCGCATTTTCAAGTTCTGCTGGATTTGTGCCTTTATTCATTTCTTTTGACGTTTCAGCCCATTTAAGGGCACCATCTACATCATAAGGACTGTCACTCATTTATTCACCTCTTTTCTTTCTTCGCATTCATCACAACATATGCTGCCGCTGTCCTGTAGTGATATTCTTTTGTTTTTACCACAAACAGGACATATCCCGTCACACCATGCATACATTCCGCGGCGTACCATATCAAGGTCTGTTCCCTTGTACTTTCCTTTTTGAGTAATCCCCGTAAGGTCGGCGTTTATGGGGCGTACATGTTTGCCATAATCCAAAAAATTGTAATCGCACTCGCATTGCTTTCTTGCAAACTGCAGCGCCTCTTTTTCGGTATCGGCTATAATTACGTCGCCGTAACCTTCCCATTCGTCGGTCTGAAAAAAATAAGCTTTCAGCATTTCTTCACCTCTCTTATGGAATGTAAGACATGTGCAATTACATCAACTGTCCATCCGTTGCCGATACATCTATATCGCTGCGTGTTGCTTACTCCTGCAGTGTAATTATCAGGCAGCGTTTGCAATCTCTCACATTCTGTCGGTGTTAATTTACGCCATATATCACTATTTTTCACAAGTTGTCTGCGTGCTTTTTTAATATAATAATTATAGGATACGCCTTGCCAGTAATTCGCATCCAAACAATAGCTTTTATATTTATCTGTTTCAGCATTAATAATAATATCTTTTAACATGATATGCTTATCTTTCGGCTGTTCTACTTTCCAATTGCACCAGTACAGTCGTTCCCTGTTCTGTGCTGATACAAGCGCAGAGTTTATTAACACTGGTTCAAGCCTTCCCTGTCGGAATATTTCTCTCTGGTTAACACATTCGGGATACAACTCCCCTAATATTCCACTTATTACATCATTATGTTCCGCCTTCATTTTTACATTCTCAAGCAAAAAATATTTTGGATGATAATGTTTTAAAATATCTGCATACACAAAAAATAACTTACTTCTAGGATCTTCAAAATTAAGCCCTTTTCCTGCAAAAGAAAAACCCTGGCACGGACTGCCACCAATTATTAAATCAGGTTTTGGAATATTCCATTTCTGCCATCTTATTATATCGCCCAGCTGTACAATATCAGAATAATTTGACGCACTTATTTTTATTGCATATTTATCAACTTCGCTGGCGTAATATTTTTCCACTGGTATTCCTGCACGCTCAAGTGCAACCCGTCCGCAGGATATGCCGTCGAATAATGAGAGCACTGTCATTTCTTCACCTCAAGATATTTAGATATATGTTATTAAGTAAGTAGGGTGATAGGATTTAATTTTGTTTTCTCCATCCATTCGGATACGTAAGTATGCTCCTTTGCTTCCGACTATAGTACCGTACCATGATGCACCATAAATAATTCTGGCACCACGTTTTGCTGGAACATTATAAAACTTTCTTATGTATTCCATCATTTCTTCACCTCAAAATACATTGACAGCTCGCTTGTCTCTATAATGGCAATCGTACCGCTGTCAAACGCCACGCGGCACAGCCCGTTTATACCTGCTTCCTGTATCGTACCTACGCCGTGAGCATCGTGCACAACACGGTCACCATATTTATAATTCATACTTCACCTCTTGTTATCATATTATAATGTATTGTATTGCTTTGTCAAGCATCATTGTCCGAAAAGCCACAGAAAACGGTTCAAATAAATTATAATTAACAAACCTGTCATTTTGCACCTTGTACACTCCTTAAACTTCCCCGCAAATGCATAAAATTAAGCCTATGGCGCGCGTTTTACCCTTCTGACGTGAAAACATACGTCAGATACTCAAAACTCCTGCTACAGCCCTTTTGGAGTCAATTTTCGTTTCCTCGCTTTTCGCTGAAATTCAGGAACGGACGCGTATCGTAAATTTCCGCCTTTCCTTCCTGAACCGACTTCCACCATTTCCGGTATTCTTCCGGGGAACCGTCCGTTGCCGGAGAGTAGTTGCACTGTACGCAGCATCCGGCTTTGAACATGTACGAACCGCATACAGGGCATTTCGTTTCCGAAAGTCTGGATACAAGTTCAATACCGAGCCCTGTGATTGCATCGGAAATCGATTTTGCGTCCGGGTGCCATGTAGCAGGATTATGCGTAATGAGATACACGTAAATCTTGTCATAATCTGACGGCTTTACCCTGGAGACATACGACGCTACAACTTTTTCAACAATTGGATTTACAAATCCCCCGAAGTACTCATTAACTTTGACAATAAAATCAGCAACATCTGTTATCATACCGGAAAACCGTCCTTATCAAGTTCCATGTGATTATATTTTTCAAAATCTTTTGCAGTTCTCACTCCCGGTTTCTGAAAGTGGGAGAACGGATCTGCTGCTTTGAAAAATTTTTCAACACCTTTTGCCATGAATCCGACGAATGACTGATACGGGAACGGCAGGAAATATTTGTCTTTGTCATTCAGGATTGTACAGTAATTATCTATCGCGTTCTTTATTTCTTCGTCTGTGTAGAACGAAACGATAGCCATGCATGACTGTCGGTCAATATCCGTGAAGTTGAAAACGTTCAGCCGCATCGGAATAAGTCCCTTATCATTCCAGTATGTTCGGAGAGAATCAATCCTCTTTCCTGCATCATCAGCAGGAGAAACAAAAACTTGTTGTTCTGAAAAATCAGAAGATTTTTCTTTTACTTTAAAATCTAAATCTGTATCTCTCTTTAACTCTATCTTTGGTGTACTGGAGTTCAACGGTTGTGCAACTATAGTTGTAACATTCGTAACGTTTTTTGCTGTTTTTGTTACGTTTGTTACATCATTAGTAACGTTTTCTATTAATTTTTGCTTTATCCGATTTCTGAATTTTTTCTGACGTTCTGCTTCGTTACTGCTTTTCCCGATTAAAGTCTGTATGTCTGACATAAAAATAACGCCTGATTCTGCAATCGTAACAAGCCCTATTTTCGAGAAAACTTCTATACCTGTCTTAACCGTATCGATGTTTGTATTGGTCACGGTCGACAGCATTGTAATGTCATAAGGCAGCATATTTTTGAATAAAAGAGCTCCATCTGATTTAAGAGAAAGCAGGCATAATTTCAGATATAAAATCTGATAATCTTTACCGTTCTGCATGGAATCCAGAACCTTTATTTCTTCAGAATCAAAAAAAGTATCTTTTAATTTCAGATAAAAATATTTTGACGTTTCGCTCAAAGCCTACTCCTTCACAATTACTTTTACTATAGTTGGCGATTTTCTTATTATGTGTCTTGGTACCTGCAGATCGTCAAGAATACGATATAATCTTGCCCGGCATATACCGTATTTTCTGCAGATATCCTGCGCAGAAATCCGTTCATAATCAGCGATTAATTCTTTTTTGGAAATTTCAACAATTTTCATTATCACCTCTTGTTGGTTAGAATAGAATAAACAGCGCGTCTTGTCAATGATAAAATTTGTAAAATAATGCAAATAACGCTTGACAGCCGGATTACTCCGGCATTGAAATGATTGTTTTTCCCGTGTAATATATCTTATGGCAAAAATACTTATTCTTGGAAACGGATTGTCCCGCCTGTTATTTGATAAACAGATCCGCAGCTTCCGTGGTGAAATATGGGGATGCAACCGCGTTTATCTTGATTACGGTGATGTTTTGACGCTCATTTACGGTCATTCCGATGTTGTGCACGAAGCCGGACTGTATCGTGATGCACATTATTTACATTACAAATTGTGCAGCACAAACGAATATCAGTTGTCATGCAATAATCTTTACCGGAAAGATACGGGAAGTACGCTTGCGGCAGAAGCCCTCACACGGGGATTTGACATAATTCTCTGCGGTTTCGATTTAGGCGGACCTGATATATATTCACCGGACCATGAGCATAAAAATAAATCGGGATGGGTTGACCGATGGAGAATCATTTTCAGGAATTTCGGGAAAGACCACATTGAATGGTGGGGACATAATCACACGCCATTTATTTTGTCAGGGGATCGGAGGGATAAATACGCTAAAAATTATACATCCGGCGTATCCCACCTGCCGGAAAAAGAGTATATAGAACTGGTTGAAAAATTCAAGACCCGTGATATAACAGAATTCGTTCCATCTGCAGAACTTTGCAATATCGGGAAAAGGGGATGGAATTTACCGGAAACGGAAGGGATTAGAATGGAAACAGGAGACAGCGTAAAACTTCCGCTGTCGACGTGCGAAAAATACGTACAGCTTTATCCGAAGGAATTTAAAATAATTACTTGACATATTACATGTAATGCATTATGATTTTTAAGGAGGTCAGAATAATATGGCAGAACACGAAACAGTGACGGTTTTTAACAAGAGCAGAAGGCCGTGGGAATTAATCGCGTTCGATGGAACTAAAGCAAGTATCAATACCGGCGAATCAATGATGTGCCGTAAAGATTACGGACAGCGGATGGCTAAATTATATCCCCGTGAGCTTACAACCAGTAATCCTACAATTGTTGTAGATACGGAAGCGTTAAAACGCCGCGAACAGTCGGTAAAAGACAAAGAAGCAGCACTGAAAGACAGGGAAACGCTGCTCGATGCGCGTGAAAAAGAGCTTGATAAACGGGAAAAAGAAATATCTGAACGGGCAGAAAATGCTGCAGATATTTCTAATGATTCCGCGCCGAAAAAACACGCAGGACGTCCGCCGAAAACTGGTAATTAAATCGTAGCCCGTGATTGTACGGGCAAATATCGCCTGAAAAGCGTTAAAATTCCCCGGCTGATGGATTAAACAGCAAACATGGTTCCGTGGCTGAATTGGTAAAGCAGTCGCGCCACAGGGCAAAAGTTCCCTGTTTAAATGGTAGCTGATAAAGCGATGTTCTAAATCCATTACGTGCGCGTTCGACCCGCGCCGGAACCAATCAATCGGAGTTACCTTAACTGGTATGATTATTATGATTTTAACTCCAAGAATCATAACGTCAGCGTCAGATGTGATAAGGGCTAGCCATTGCCAAGAGTGACGTCACCGAGGCCGCAGCTGTGCGTTAAACAGCAACTTTCAAAGGGGGTTTCATGTCAATATATACGCCAACAGTAGCAACATTCAAAGCATTTTTTGACAGGGGACAGTTCACATATGGCGATGATATAACCAGTGCCCGTGATTCTGACATTACGGAAGCTATTTCCGAAGCGGAAGCGGTATTTAATCCTGATTTATATCCAGTTGATACTCCCGACATCGGAACAAAAGCAGAAATGTATCTGACGGCACATTTCCTTCAGTGCGATATTGAGGCGTGCGATTCCGGCGGACAGGCAAAAAATCAGCAGGTTTCCAGAAGTGCGGATGGAGTATCAGAATCGGTGAATATTCCAGACTGGATGAAACAGGGCGATTTTGCCCTGTACTCGACTACGTATTACGGCCAGAAATATTTATTATTATCCCGTCCGTATCTCGGTGGCGCTGTTTTTGTCGTGGGAGGGGCTACACAATACTAATGAACAATAAAATTGCAAAGAAACAGCGGAAAGAACAACTGAAAGGTTATCGTGAAGCAGGACAAATCTATTGGACAAACGACATGGAAAAAGCAATATGCAAAATCCGTGTTGAAAAATACAGCTGGATGGCTGCAGCTATAATTGAGGCTGTACTTTTGGCTGCATGTATGATATACCATTTTTATGGGTAAATTCCAGTTTTCGGACGGACAGTCAGAAATACACGGAGATTTTTCTCAACTAGAAAACCTGATAAAGGAACTGAAAACAGATCACTCCGTTGACGTCGGCGTATTTGAAACCGCAAAAACGCCGGACGGTAAACAGGTTGCAGAATACGGAGCATACAACGAATTCGGGAGTATAACCGTCGCAGACCGTCCGCCGAAACGCTCTTTTATCCGTATGCCGATAGAAACGAAACAGAGTGAAATAAGTGCATACGTCGATAAACATGCGCAGGAACATATTGAAAAAGGTGATATAAAAGCAGTTTTTGAAGATATCGGGATTGCGTGCGAATCAAAAATAAAGGAAGCGTTTGATACGCGCGGATTCGGAACATGGAAGCCAAACGCAGACAGCACTATAAAACAGAAAGGAAGTGATTCAGTGCTTACCGGCGGAGGTAAAAGACACGGCGTAACTATAATTGGTGGCCTTCTAAAAAATTCAATAACACACAGGACGAAATAAAATGAGTATGCCATACTTAGGGCATGTCCTTAATGGATGGACGATGCCGTATAAATGCTATTTTATCACCCAGACAGTTAAAAATCACGTACCCGTAAATATCGCACTGGTTAAAACATTGCGGTTGTGTTTGCAACCCTTATCGCCGGAAGAAGTACGACGGAAACCTGAAAATGAACGGTCATGGAAATGGTTCTCGATCCTTGTAAAATCATCAGAGAAAGAAATGAATACTGATGATCTGCTGTATGCAAAAGGGATTTTTTATCGGATAGACACTGTGCAGCCATGGAACGATACGGGATACAGGCGGTATCATGCCACACAGTATTATACAGGGAAAGGACCTGTTTATTCTGTAATTTACAAATCAAACGGGGCAGATTCAGGAAATCCGCCGGATGAATATGCATATCAGAAAGGGGGTACTGTAGCCGTTTCGGGGAAAAATACTCTTGCGCGGACTGATTATACATTTACAGGATGGAATACTTTGTCTGATGGAACCGGGACGCAATATTCCGAAAACGATGATATTGAAATCGGAACCTCAAATATCACATTATTTGCACAATGGAGTGTATCAACATGACAATAAAAGCTGTAATGATACTGCTCGGAGATATAATACAGAAATACATGTCCCTTGAGGATGATCAGATTGTGTTATATTCGTCAGACTGGAAAATGCCGAACGACGACAGAATATATATAATCATTTCTTATTCCGGTACATCACAAAATGTTTTGAACCTGAAAAGCGAGTTCAACAGTACGGATAATACTGAAACCATGAGTATGGCGGCGCACGAAAGATTTACAATTGATATCATGCAGAGTGGAGATGAAATACTTGAAACGGTTCAGAAAATATTTTTTGCGCTAAAATGTCAGAATTCCATTTCTTTGCAGGAAATGAATAACATTTCGATATGGCGGGAAGGTAGAGCAATTGATTTAACGGCTATTGAAGGTGCAGGAGCGTTGCGCAGATATCAGATTCCCGTTATAATTTCAAACGTACAAAGTAATAAATCGGCTGTAGATTACTTTGATAAATTCACGCAGCCCCAAATTAACACGGAGGATTAAAAAGCATGGCAACATTATCGTTAGCTAATGTCATTACCGTAACACTTCTTTCGGCACTGTCAGGGATAGCAAACGCCAATACATCAATTCTGGCGCTTATTACCCATGAAGTTCCTGTAGATTCCGGTTACGGAGATTACGGAATCTATTATGATTCTGCATCTGTATCAACAGATTTTGGAAGCAATTCTGTAACGTATGAACTGGCAGAAATGATATTCAGTCAGTCACCAAATATTTTATCTGGTGGTGGATATCTGGTTATCATTCCGCTAAAACAAAGTGCTGCAGCAACTGCCGCTACAATACTTGGTAATTCTGCTGTAGATTTAACTAAGCTGACCGCAACAGATTATCACATTAAAGCGGCAGTTGACGGCGGATCGGCAACAGAAATAACTATCGGCGAACTTGACCTTACCAACCTTGCAACAGCAGAAAGCTCCCTCAATGCCTATGCACTTGAAACAGCAGGCCTTGCTTTTTCTCTTACAGGAGAACTTGGGGCTGCATCTATTACGCTTTCATCTTTAACAACCGGGGCAAGTTCTGCAATTACATTATCTGATTCTGCATCCGGTACTGATATTGCTAAAAAACTTGGAATATCAGAAAAAACAGCAACCGGAGCAGCTGCAGGAGTTGAGAGAGTAAAAGATGCAATTCTGCGTACGTATGGTTCAATCGATTATTTCGGTATTATCCTGTCTGAAAAACAGACTGATACAAATCTGCTGGAAATTGCAGCAACAATGCAGACTCTTGATAAAATGCTTGTCGTAGGCAGTAATCTTTCTGCTGATTTTACATCCGATACAGGTGTTTTTACAAAGATTACATCAAAAAGTTATACACATACGCGTTGCCTGTATCATTCTGTTTCGGCAGATGATGCTTTACAGTTTGCAGCCGGATATTCAGGCAGAGGATTTTGTATCAATTTTGACGGAACAAATACTGTACATACTATGCATTTGAAAGATATTACAGGATTGGACGAAGATACCGGATTGACACAGACTTTGCTTACCAAAGCTAAAAATAATGGCGTTGATTGTTATGCCTCTTTGGGAAGTGCAGGAGGTTCAGTACAAAAAGTTTTCACTTCCGGTGCTAACGGCTGGTTTGATTATATTTATACATCACTGGCATTCAAACTCCGCGTTATAACCGCCGGATTCAATGCCCTGGCAACGACAAATACAAAATTACCACAGACGGAAGAGGGAATGAATTCCCTAAAAAAGGCATATCGTGAAGTTTGCACACAGTTTGTTTCTAACGGAACTTTTGCTCCGGGAACATGGAACAGTTCGACTACATTCGGAAAACCGGAAGATCATATTAGAAATATTTCCGACGTAGGCTATTTTGTATATTCCGACCCGATAGCAGGTCAGAGTCAGGCAGTACGGGAAACAAGAAAAGCTCCATCTGTGTACATTGCGGCAAAGGCATCCGGCGCAATCCATTCAAGCGACGTAACTGTCTATATAGAACAGTAGGGAGGTGAAAAAATATGGCAAGTGTAGCATTAACAGGAAATGATACAACAATATTGAATACCCGGATAATGACTGATTTTGCGGAAGGTGATTGTGTAAATTTTGAAGTTCCGAATAATCTCGTTGAAGTAAAGCCCGGAAAAAACGGTAACGCTATTTATGCATTGAATGCAGCTGGCGCACAGATAAATGTAACCATGCGTCTTATTGCAGGAAGTGCAGACGATAAATATATGAACTCTGAAATGAACACATACAAAAATGATCCTCCGTCATATACGCTCATTTCAGCAGAATTTGTAAAACGGGCAGGCGACGGCAGCGGGAATATTACAAATATTATTTATCAGCTTTCAGGTGGAGTTATTCAGAAATCCGTACCGACAAAAGAAAATGTAAACGGAGATACCGAACAGGCTGTATCTGTTTATTCCCTTGTATTCACAAACAGCAAGAGGGTATTGAGCTGATGAAAATATTCAATGGAAAAGAACTGGATATTACGCTCGGTTCTTTTCAGGAGGCAGACAATCTTTTTAAGGCTGTCTGCCGTGCCCTGAAAGGAAATAAAATCGACCTCCCGGACAGTCTTAAAAGCGATTTATCAACAGGGCAGCTATCGGGAATTCTTGACATGCTCCTGTCGGTAATTTCCGACGATGAAATAGAGTCTTGTATTTTTGAGTGTGCTAAACGGTGCGGAATCGGACCGACTCACGAAAAAATAAATATTGAATATTTCGAAAAAGAGGAAAACAGACAGGAATACATTCCGGTTATGCTTGAGATAGCAAAAGCGAATCTGTTCCCTTTTATGACAGGCATCACTTCGTCGTTAGGAGCGCCGGACATACAGAAAATAATGTCAACACTCCAGAAATCGAAATAAATTATCCTGAAGAAAAACTGATTGCTCTGCGGCTTGCAAAAGAAGGATACTGGGGAGGAGACCCGGAACGCGTTCTAAATGGGCGAGTTGATTTAGTCCTTGAGGCCGCAGAGTACGAAGTTTTCATAAACAAATATATTGAAGCTGGTGCCGGAAGTTAGCCCTGTATAAACAGGGCTTTTTTTATTATTCCGGGTTGTTCGTTGAGCCTAAAAACTCTTCATTTCCTTCGTACGGGATGCAATATTCCCAACTGTCAGTCATACAACAATAACTGAATTCACTTCTGTTGATATGTCTTTCAAAAAAATCAGTACTCCAAATTTGATTGATTTTGTCTCTTACAAGCACTTTTTCAAACGGTTTGAATTCGTGCTCCGGTTCTTTGTATGGTTCTGCATGAGCAAATACACCTCCATCTGCTCTAAAAGGGAAGCCCAATAATTCAAAACCATAAACAACGCGCCTTACCTTATCGGCTTTTTGATTATTCCATACCCAACAGTCAACCGGTTCATCTCTTTTCATTGCGTCAAGCAACCATTCAGGACAATTCATATTAATACCTCTTGTATTACATTATAACATTGTAATACACTCTGTCAAGATGCAATTGCAGATTCCGTGATAATTATATATAATACAGTTATGAATATTCTTGATTTGTTCGCACATATCGGATTAAAAGCCGATACCGGACCTGCAAACGAATTCCTCAAAACAATTACAGGGACTCAGGGACAACTGCTAAAGGTTGTTGCGAGTACTCTGTCTTTTGCAACTGCAATCAAAACGATGAATGCAGCTTTCAATGATGCTCTGGGACTTGCTAAATTTGAACAGAACACAGGAATGTCTTCTGAAGCTATGCAGCGGTGGACTCAAGTCGCCGATCAGGTAAATGGCGCAGGCGCATCGGTAGCGGCAACCTTAGACGCAATCGCAGCAAATCAGGAAAAAATAAAATTCGGCGAAGGAAATATTTCAGGATATCAGCTTTTAGGTATAGATCCGAAACAGAATCCTATTGATATACTTGAACAAATCAGGACAAAATCTGCCGGCCTGCCGAATGAAATGAGACGGAACATTGCGCAGGAATTCGGCGTTTCCCGTGATTTAGTAGCCACATTAGAGTTGACAAACGAACAATTTAGCAAAATGTCGCAAAATGCATTTGTGATTCCTGAATCATCTATACAGGGACTCATGAGAGCACGCGCGGAACTTGTGCAGCTTAAAAATCAGATAAAATTTACTCTCGACGAAGCTGTCGTAAAAGCCCTGCCGTTAATAGAAACTGCTGAAAAATGGATTATGAAAATAGTTACGGCAGTGAGTAACGCAGGAATAATGATTGACAGGCTGGTGAAATATACAATCGGCTGGAAAAATGCAATTATCGGACTTATAGGCATTTTTGCGCTGCTTAATGCGTCTTTTCTTGCGTCCCCGATAGGGCTATTTACGATAGGTATTATTTCTCTGATTGCCGTCCTTGATGATTTATATGTGTATTCATCCGGAAAAGGAAAAAGCATAATGGGATACATTGTCAATAAATTTCCAGCAGTCGGGAAGGCCTTTCAATGGCTGACCGACTTAGTGCAAGGACTTGTTGAAATATTGAAATTTATATTTACCGGAAATACAGATTCTTTAGATAAATTTATTGACAAATGGAGTAAATTAGGAGGAATTTTTACCGGAATTGCCAATGCAATTAAAACAATAAAAGATTTTTTTTCCAATGATAAAACTGGCAAAAAACCTGCATGGCTTGACAATTTCAAAGCGATGCAGGGGCCGATGTTTGATGTCCTTCTTAAATCAAATCCTTTTACAGCTCCTATAGCAAATATAAAAGATTTGATTGTAAGTTTATTCTCTGATGATACTGATGGTACTAAGAAAGACAGCAAAAAACCTACAGGAAAGTCAAATCCTCCTGCAGCTCCGAAGGAAAATATAAAATCAAATTCCGACACATCTCCGTCTGCAGATATCAAAAATTTAGCTGCAAATTTGTCTTTAGGAGGAGCAAAAAAAGATATTAAAACTGTTTCTGGAAATACTACTTCCAGTGTAGAAAATAATTATAATTTTACCGTCAATGTTTCCGGCGCGGATAACCCTGAAGCAACAGGGGAAGCGGTGGCAGATCATGTTCAGAAAAAACTTACAGGTGTTCAGACAAACAGGGCAGGGAGTAAAACAGAAAAATGAGCGCAAATCTTAATTTAGATACATATCTTTCCGCCGAAAATTCCGTTATAGTTTCTCTCCCCGGAGCGCAGGGAATATCAGGTTTTATTTTTGATATCCCAACAGGTGAACGAATAACACTTTCTTCTGATATTTCAGAGCATTATACAGAAAATGGATCATATGTTAATGACCACATTGTCAATAAGCCTGTTGAAATCACTCTCGACGGTTTTATCGGAGAGCTTGTATATACTAAGCCCAAAAAAGGAAGCCTTGAATACACAGCAAACCAGATTACAGATGCATTGCAGTCTGTAGATGCATATACAGGACTTGCAGGCTATACGGCGGAAATGTCACAAAAGATAGCAGCCCTAACATCGCAGGTTGCCTATGTGGCAAATCAGTACAACGCCATAAAAAAGAAAGCTACAAATCTACTCAATTATTTATCTGGAAGTGAACCGACAGAAACGCTGCAACAGGCGGCCTATAAAAAGTTATATGGTTTTTGGAAATCGAAACAGACCGTCTCTGTGCAGACTCCGTGGCAATATTACGCGACGATGGCAATTGCAAGTATTGTCGCTTCCCAGGATGATAAATCAGATGATTACACCGATTTTTCGATTACGCTGAAAGAAATGAGATTTGCCGATGTAGAAACGACAACATTTGATTCTAAATCATTTTCCGCCGTTGATGCACAGTCATCGGCAACTAAAAACATCGGGAAAGTGTCAGGGAGTACGACAGATTCAAATTCAGGATTATATGACGCTGCAACTGTATTTCACGGGGGGCAATTGTATTGACGCTTATTAATGGCATTACAGCATATCCAACGCAGACTTTATCCGTTGCAGACCCGAATGGAAACGGAGATATTACGTTTACGTTATATTATCGCAGCAGAACGAGGGAATGGACTGCAGATATATCGTTTGGAGATAATTTTGTTATCAACGGAATAAAACTTGTTGTGTCACCGAATCTGCTTTACCAGTGGCATAATAATATTCCGTTCGGGCTGCTTATTCAGAGTAAAGACGGTCTTGATCCTTTATTTATTGATGATTTTATTTCAGAAGGAAGGGTAAAAATGTTTTTACTTACCAGTTCCGAAATTGATACAATACAGAATCTTGTTATTTCCGGTGAGGTTATGGGATGAAATTCCTCAGAAATTATCAGATTACAATAACATCCCCCACCGGATATACAGTAAAAATAGAACCTCCATTTTCCGCCGATATACAGGTTGACAGGTCCATGCGTGCGTCAATGAATAATTGTGATATTACTCTCTATAATCTTGCACCATCAACGAGAGCTATAATTTACAAGGACAAATATACATGGACACAATACTGGCAGATGTCAGTCATGGCCGGATATGAAAACAACCTGTTTCAAATATTTCTCGGAAATATTACTGAAGCATATTCTTATAAGCAGAATACCGACTGGATAACAAAAATTGTTGCCTATGACGGCAGTTATCAGATTAACAATGGATTTATTGCTCAGTCTTTCTCGTCCGGCACAAATATAAAAGATGTTATCAGACAGGGAGTTATGTCGTTACCAAAAATGCTGTTCGGTAGCATGGGGAAGTCGACCGACGGAACTCTTTCCCGTGGATTTGTTGCCCTGGGTAATCCATTTGAAAGCATAAATATATTGACAAATAATGAAGCATTTGTCGACGAAGAAACGCTAAATGTGCTGGGAAATACCGAAGTCCTAAAAGGAAATGTTTTCTTACTTGACGGAAACAACATTTTTGAAACACCGCGCCGCCGTGATGCGTACCTTGAAATAACAACTATTTTTTCGCCTGAAATAAAGATTGCGCGTATCGGACAGATTAAAAGTGCTGAAACGCGCTATAATGGACAATATCAGATATGGGGAGTGAAGCATATTCTATCGGTCCGGGGAGACAGCGCAGGGGACGCTACGACGGAATTATCACTCAATGCAGGTGCTAAAGTTTTTTCGGAGGTATCATAAAATATGGATATAGATGTAAGCAATGAGTTACCGCCTGATCTTAATACAACTCTTGATAACCTGAAAAAAGAAATATTTTCGACAATGAATTGCATTCAAATTGGAAAAATCAATTCTATAAAATCAGACGAAGGGACAGTTGAAGTCGAACTGCAGATAAAAAGGCTTGCGGTGGACGGAACAAGCACAACAATACCGGTTCTCACAGACTGCCCGTATTTCGTTCTGCAGGGCGGAGGGGCGTATATTGATATGCCGATAACTGCAGGAGATTACTGTATTGTTCTTTTTAATGACAGGGACATTGATAACTGGTGGAGCACGGGAAATCAGTCTACACCGAACACAAACCGGAAGCATCATTTGTCAGATGGATTAGCACTTATTGGAATAACACCAAAACAAAATGCTCTGGAAATGAACGGTTCAACAATCGGTATAAGAGGTGTGAATAAAAAAATAAATATAGATAATAATTCAGAAAAATTTGATACATGGATTTCTGATTTCATTGATGCAATTGTGGCAATAAAAACATTTGGCTCGCCTGCAACGCATTCTCTTGAACCATCTACAATACAGGCGTTAAATACATTAAAAACACGTGCTCTTAATCTTTTTGGAGGTTCTTAAAATGGCAGTAGTACAGGCGACAATAAAAGCAGCTTTAGATAATCTTTCTGCAGAAATGGAAGAAAGTCCAATGACTGATTCTGATTATGATAATGCTCTTGCAGGAATAATAAGAGATGCCATATTATCAGCTACAGTAACAACCCCTGCTGGAGTTGCTGTACAGGTATCAGTATCATCCGGGACAGGCGCTACAACCGCAGCAGGAATAGGAACAGTATCATGATTGTACGCGGACTTGATGTAAACAATGATTGGACTTTTGGATCAGGAAAACAGAATTATTTATCTGATGCCGATGCAGTAAAACAATGCGTAATGACGCGGTTAAAGTCATGGAAAGGTAACTGTTTTTTTGATCTGGAAGCAGGGGTGGACTGGAATAATTATCTTGATATTGGAACAAAAACACTGCTTGATCTGGATATAAAAAGAGTAATACTTGGCACAGACAAAGTATTGAAAATAAGCTCATATAATAGTACACTTGATACCGAAAACAGGAAATTGACAGTGAGTGCAAAAGTAGAAACTTTTTACGGTACTTTAACAATTAACGAGGCTATATGAGTGATACGTTAGACGAAAATGGATTGACACTTGAAACACTCTCCGAGCTAAAAGCAGACATCATAGCTCAGGCTAAAACTATTTATGGAAGCGATATAAACGTCGCGTCTGATACTCCGGACGGACAGGCGATTGCTGTTTTAGCACAAATTGCGTCTGACCAGCGGGAAATCATACAGAGTGTATACAATTCTTTTAATCCGGACACGGCGTCCGGTTCCGTGCTTGACCAGAGGTGCGCGATAAACGGAATACAGAGAAAAAGTGGAACATTTACGATTGTACCTGTTGTTGTGACCACAACAAAAGCCGTCGCTCTTATAGGTCTGGACGGAAGCTCGGAATCAGTTGATAATATCCCTTCCGGTATTTTTACCATAAAAGATAATTCAGGCAATCTTTTTTATTTAATTTCGTCCATTACAACGGAAACAGGTTCGCAGACTTTATCTTTTAGGGCCGCGAATATCGGAAACGTAGCTGTCACCGCAGGAACAATAACAACTATATCAACGGTCACGGCAGGAATCTCGTCCGTTATTAACAATGCAGGTGTAACACAACAGGGAGTAGACGAAGAAACAGATACAAATCTACGCATTAGACGGCAATCTGCCGTTGGACGCACAAGCCAGGGGTACACAGATTCTCTTTCTACCGCCATTTCAGAGCTTGATAACGTAGAATCAGTTATTGTAAATGAAAATTATACTGATACAGAAGATGCAAACGGAATTCCTGCTCATTCTGTCTGGATAGTCGTACAGGGCGGAACCGATGATGATATTGCAGCAGCAATCTACGCCAAACGCCCTGCAGGCGTCGGAATGAAAGGCGATGAAGAAGTTTATATTACTCGCGAAAATGGTTTTGAAATCATAATAAAATTCGACAGACCTGTTGAAGTTCCATTGTATATCAAATTCAATCTTGCACTTTCTGGATCGGGAATAATAGACACGTCTGCCATTAAAACAGCAATTGTAGATAATGTTTTGTACAACATTGGAGAAAATGCAACAACAGATAAAATTATAACATATCTAAAAAATCTCTCAAATAAATACATTATAACAGGATGTCAGATTTCTACAGATAACACTAACTGGTATGAAACGATTACAATTCCATCCCTGAAAGACAGATTCACGCTGAGTACTGCAAATATTGAGATAACGACATGAGCGAAAATAATAATCTGATAGAATATTATAAAAATCTTCTCATTCTGCAGTATTCAGGACTGCCGAAAGCATCGGGAACAATACAGTCTATTGCCGAAAATGTTATATTATACGATTTACTTGTATCTATCAGGGACGGATTTAATCCGGAAACGTCAATAGGAAAACAGCTTGATATACTTGGAAAATATACAGGCGTATCAAGAGAATTATATAATTCTTTGTCTGATGATGATTATAGATTTTTAATAAAAATGTCTATTGTAAAAAATTCAACGAACGGATCGCTTAAAGAAATTGATGATTTATTTTATTTATTTTTTACAGGAAAAGTAATTGTTTTTGACAATTACGACATGTCTATTACGATAACGTATGACCCGTTTATCGAAGATATAATCACCATTGCAAAAAATAACGGTATTATACCTAAACCGTTAGGCGTAAAACTTACATTGGTACGATTTTCTGATGTTGTAAATGGAATATGGTATACACAAACCACGGTGAAAAACAGTGATTTGGTTGTATCGTATGATTCCGAAATAATGATTGTTACTGGTAATGATATTTATTACGGTTTATTTGTAATAGGGACCGGAGCTGATAATGGAGTTATAAGTACAGGCACAGGAAATGATGTAATAGGTACTGATGACCAAACAGCATATATTGTATATTGAATATAAAAGGAGAAAACAGGCATGAGCGTAATAAAAAAAATTAATATCAACGGCGTTGCTTATGATATAAATGCACAGAATATGACTGATGATGATGTAACGATACCCGGAAATAAAACTTTTTCAAATATTCCAAAATTCCCAACAATATCGGGTACATCTGACTCGTCAACAAATGCCGCCAATTCTGCATTTGTACAGGCGGTTGTGCAGGCGGCAGCTGCACTAAAATTAAGCATTTCGGCTTTAGGTACAAATTGGCAAACGGCATTGGCAGAAGCTCTCACCAATGCACATGTACCATCATCTACATCAGCTCTTGCAATATCTGCTTCAGAATCAGTATCACTTGCTCAGGCAATTGACACAACGCCGACAAACGGAAGCACAAAACATGTAACAAGCGGAGGGGTATACAATGCACTTGCAACAAAACAAAATAACCTCACATTTGACGGGGCACCTGTAAATGGCAGTGGGAATCCTGTAACCAGCGGAGGGGTATACAATGCACTTGCAACAAAACAAAATAACCTCACATTTGACGGGGCACCTGTAAATGGCAGTGGGAATCCTGTAACAAGCGGAGGTGTATACAATGTACTTGCAACAAAACAAAATAACCTCACATTTGACGGGGCACCTGTAAATGGCAGTGGGAATCCTGTAACAAGCGGAGGTGTATATTCTGCACTGCATATGACCGGCAGGGCACTTGCACATGGATACTTACATGGTACCGGGTATACTGCATCAGGACTATTCGTTCAGCTATCTTTAGGTATCTCATATACCTGGTGTCAGATATCAGGAATAATTATACCGTTAGCTGCTTCAAATACACATATAATAGTTTCACGTATGTACCAGTCTGATGCAACCCATATAATTATCGCAGGAATAACCGTGGCATCGGATAATTCAGGCACAATTACCGATATTGAACTGTCTAGTACCGGTACAGCCAAATATGCTGTATCCCTCTGCTGGTAAATTAAAATATATCTGCGGAGCCTTTTACTGTTACGGATACTTCACATCCTGCCCGGTAGCCGGTTCCCTGCCGGAGTGATTAACTCCGGCATTATTTTATATCTTGTGAAAATAAAACTTGAGCAGCAGCACAGCGGCGTCAAGCAGCAGATGTACAAACAGAATGATTGCAAGTACAGCAATCCATTTGTTTTTTGACGCAATCTGAGCATCCTTTTTAATAAGCAGTGAAGATTGGTCTGCAATTGTTGTACCTGAA
>Ga0172381_10002932_pt1 | contig 18393 bp, 29 predicted proteins | sample Leawel6488metaG_FD_119754 | JGI IMG/M metagenome (GOLD analysis project Ga0172381, IMG submission 119754) | Leachate microbial communities from a municipal landfill in Southern Ontario, Canada - Leachate well 64-88 metaG | ecosystem: Engineered > Solid waste > Landfill > Unclassified | place...
CCGCCCATCATGGCGGAAGCAGCGCCAACGGACTTGGGCATGTCCGCCATCAGGCCCTTGACGGCGTCGGCCTGTAGATTTTTCTTTGCGGCGTCGAATTGTTCTTGGGTAATTGATCCAAAGTCCAATGCAGCATAGAGAGCATCTAGCTTGTTGCTAAACGTATCTAGGGGTGTTTTTGCAAGCTGTTCGCCTTGTGCCACAAGGCTCTCGTACCATTTCTGGTGAATTTCATCAGCTTTTTCGGCTGCTTCCTTGATTGGGTCCCAATCCTTTACAACTGGTTCATGTTGTACTTTTGGCCGCGTCCGTTCCATCGCAGTGTTCCAGCTGCGAACTGCCTCCGCAACCTGACCGATACTCGCGCCAGCAGCAACGAGCCGCGCAGTAAATACTTCGAGGTCTGTTTTTCCTATCGCATTCATTGCTTGATTCCATTGGTCAAGCATTGCCGCCACCTGCTTCGGATTACCAACGGACGGCATTAGACCTGCCAGTCTCGCTTGTTCTTCCCGTCGAAATCTAACGCTCTGTTTTTCTCCAGGCATTTCTGGCATCACGCCGCCAACAATTGATCCAACCGCGAACGCCGCTAAACCTGCAATCTCCTGGGCGGCCGCCTTTGTGTATCGCCAAATGACGCTCCATGTAGACGCAAAGTCTTCTGCACCCTTTTGGGCGTAAGACGAAATTGCGATTTCTCCCGCCTTTTGTTTGAATTGCTCGTATGTAATTCCAAGCTGCCTAGCTTGTTCCTTGTCCTCTTTGATTGAGTTTCCTAGTTTTATTACTGCGACAGTTCCTCCGACCATCGCACCGACAACGCCAGACGCCGCCGCACCCAACCCAAGCATAGCGCCGGCAGCGTTCGATATGTTTCGGGTCATACCGAGCGCGAACCCACCAATGCCAGACTTACTCAGACGCATCATCATTGCTTCAATGTTTGCGGCAGCAACAGATATTCCTGCACTGTCCTTGGATACCGAGTTCTTAATTCCGCGAACAGCGTTGGAAATAGCGTTTTCAGCCTTGCTGGCAACCTTTGCTGTGTTGTCGAGTTCGCCGACGCCAAAGCTGCCAGCAACGATAGACTGCGAGCCAAACGCGGACGAAATGCGGTTCGCCGATGCAGTTGCGGACGCAGATGCGCGTTGGAGTCCTTCGGTAAACTCAGCCGTGTGCGCAGTGAGCTTAACAACCAAGTTTCCGACAGTGTTCATAATCAATCACCCCAGCTAACTAACGCCGAATCCAGCACCGCTTTCATTTCCTCTTCCGACTGATTCACGCTTTCGTTGCGAATCGACTTAATGAACGGCATGTAATGCAACGGCGCCTCTGGGCGTCCTTTCGCGCGATGGCAGGAATCCGTCAAACTGCAAAGCACGCCATGCAGCGTCTCGTCTCGCTCAGGCCCCCAAGGATCAATCGCATAGACTTGTTCCCACTCGATCAATTCTTCCGCCGTCAGTGCCTCGTACAAAGCGGCGCGAGAACGAAATCCAAGATCGCGGGCGAGCATCAGGTGGAATCTGAGGTCGGCCCGCTCTCGGAGTTTTTTCGGGTGGCCTCCGACGCCGCTTCGCTGACTCCATTGTGTGATTGTGTCGCCTCAATCAATCGGCCCATCACGTCGGCTTGTTGGCCGTCCCAGTCGCGCAACTCGACTGGATCAAATAGCCGATTGCCGTCGTTATCGCACAACGCGAGGCTGAGTAGCTCGCACGACATGCCGAAGTCGTCCGGCTTTTGTTCAGAATGCAACAATTCACGCAGTCGCATGAGGTCGTCGGCCGATAGTTTGCGGATTCCAACCTCCCCGCCCCACTCGGGCACATCGACTGTTTTGATTGGCCCGCGAATGGCTTTACGTACTTGTTCCCGGTCTAACATCGCTTCTCCTATGCTGTGGTGTTTTTCGTGACCTTGACTGCCGTTGTAATCTCGCCGTCCATCTGGCCTTTCACGTCGCGGCTGATGATGACGACTTTCCCGAGGTTTGATGTTTTTCCATCGAACCAGTTGACTTTCATGCTGCCTGTGCTGCCGACCGTTAGTGCCGTCGAACATCCCAGAAGATCGAGCGACAATTCCTTTTTGGGGATGCCAGCGACGTGCGATTGCGCTGCATCCGCAACGCCCGTGACATTCACTTCGGCCGATGACTCGGTATAGGACGCACCACGCAACAGACCAACAACCGTGGATGTTGATGGGAACGTGACGGTTGTTCCGTTGAAACCTTTGTTAGCCATAGCAATACCTCAGACGCGACCCGCGCGCAGTTTCCCGGTTATGTTGAAGTCCGCGTAACCTTGAGCGAAGCCGTAATCTCGCCATCCATCTGCCCCTTGATGTCCTTGGAAATGACGACAACCGAGCCGACCGTCGTTGTCTTGCCGTCGTTCCAATTGACGGTCATCGAACCGGTGGTGCCCGCAGTCACCGTGGAACCGCCAACGATGTCGAGCGACAGTTCCTTTTTAGGAATGCCAGCGACGTGTTTTTGAACGCTATCGGAAGCGCCGGTAACATTGACCTCAGCCGCCGATTCAGTGTAAGAGACACCGCGCAGCCCTAGTGTAGATGCGGTACTAGGAAACGTAACCGTCGTACCGTTAAAACCTTTATTTGCCATTACTTGCCTCACGCACTACCCGCGTGCGGCACAATCCCGACAAAAAACAAAAAGCGGCAGGCGCGCCGGGTCACGCGCTCTTCGGTAGCTAACCTAGCCGCTTATTTCGTTATGTCCAAACTGTGTATTCCTGGTTCACCGCGTAGTATTCAGGCACGTCTTGGCCTGGCACCACTTCGCCCATATCATCCGTGCATGACTCTTGATGCCAAACGCAACTCGACGAATCGACCCAACCCGACAACGCCGCCGTGACCGCCGCTCCGAGTGCCTGCGCGCCCGCGTATGTGGATGCGAAACACGAAACAGCAAAACGCTTTTGGGACGTGGCATCAACACCGGCTGCCGTGTTCACTGGATCGTCAAGGGTTTTTTCGTAAATGATGTACGGCAACGCGGCAGATTGCGGCGCGATCATTGGGTACACCTTCGCGCCGACAATGGCCGTTACGCCAGCCGTCGCTTTCAGTTGTGCCACCATGAGCGTTGTTGCCGACATAGCTACCTCGACGATGAACTAATCCAACGCCAATTCTTTTTCTGTTTGTTCTGTGCGAGCCGAACCGCCTCAGGTCCAATTTTCTTTAGTTCGTTTTCGATGGTGATAATCATTGGACGAGCCATCGTTTGAAACGCTGGACCAAGCATCGGGAACTTGCGAGTCATTCCAGCAACGGTTCCGCCGCCGCGAACACGAACACCGCCTTCCTCTCGCCCGAACGATCCGCCAGCACGCACACTTCCAGTAGCGTCTTTCCATGACCCCTTGAGAATCCTTGGCTTTCCCTTGCGTTTTCCTTTTAGCACAACTCCGGATTCCCAGTCTCCCTTTGTCCATCCCATCTTTGTGAGGTGCCTCTGTCCTGCCGCTGTCATGTTCGGCAGAAGATGCTGAAACTTCTTCTCTAGCGATCCCCCATGAACGATCCGATGCCCCAACTCCACTAGGTGCGCGTGGAACCCGCCCGCTTTGTAGTCGAATCCAACGGCAACAAACGTGACGTTGTTCTTTTTGTACATCTTCGCCCGCGCCGCGGTCGTATCGCTCAAGTGAACGCCCGTCTTGCGTCGGTAGCCACGCGCCTCGGCTTGTCGTCGCTGCCGAAGTGCGTTGTTGTAAAGTTGTCCCTTGAGTAGCTTCCCGGCCTCCGTCATCGCGGGCTTCACCAGCTTCCCTACCACGTTCGGCGGAAGATCGCGCAACAGTTGCATCAGGCCGTCAAGGCCGTCCATCTGCATCGTGGTCTTCGTGGTCCCGATCATATCTTTTCCATACACAACAAGCGGGTTTCTCGGCTTCGCACGTCATACGTCACACTCGACGGGTACAGGTATCGCGTTCCAAACTTCAGCCTGTCTGCGCTCGTCAAGTCGCTTGTGTATCGCATCGTGACTTGGCTCGTTGCCTCCGGTTGCACTTGCTTCGTCTTCCACGCCTCACTGCCAGTCAGTGGCCGTACTTCCGCCCAGACGGTTTTCACGTCGGCCCACGCCTCTACTTGTGCGCCGTATGCGTCTGCCGTCTGTAATGCACTCCGCTGGATCGTTACTCGGTGCCGCATGGAGCCTGCCCGCATGGCCCGTCCTCCTCTTGGCCGATGTAGTGAACCAGTCCGATAATTTCCTCAACCGTTGCCTCCACTCGATATGGCCGGTCGGTCCCATCGCAGTACAGCAGGCTCTCGCTTTCAATCTCCGTCGGTTCCACGCGAGCGATCAACTCCGTTTCGATTCCGATCGTTCGTCGTTCTGGCTCTTCGCTGGCGCTCTCTCGGTATAGTTGCGTGAAGGGAAGTAACATAGCTCACCCGTAATGTCCGTGGTTGACGCACGCCAATAGATCGTCGATGGCTTTGGTGGTTGGACCCTCTTCGACTCGCTCCGGGTCGTAGAGGTGTTCCAGTTTCAACAACACGGCCGCCTTGACGGATGAAGGTATGTCACTTGTCGCCGTAGAGCCAGCAATGAACCGAACACACACGGCGTCAGGCCGATCCCGAACGGACGGCCATGTCTTGCTGTAGGCCGGAACAGCGTATCCAGGCGTGTTTTGCGACTTCGCCGTCAGGTAGTAGCCGGTGGACGCTGTGCTGCCAAGCGTGCTTCCAAACGTCGTAAGCGTGCCGGTTGTGTCGTAATACTTAATCCACTGGATTTTGACCAACGGCGGAATTGGCAGCGTCAACCGGCACTCATCGCCATCCGACGGAAAATCTCGCAATAGGTAATCGTAGGTGGCAGAGCAAAACTGCCGGCTGCCCGATACTCGACGCTGGCAGAAGTCTACCGCTGCGTCGAGCTTTAGTAGAATCTCGTCCGTGCTGTCGTCTTCCGATTCGCGCAAGTGAGCACACGCCTCAATCAACGAAACCGGCGTCGTTGTGGGTGCCGTGACTAATTGCAGTTCAGCCATTCCTACATCCTCCGAGCCCACTGGCCCCAGTAGTCGCGGCAGTCTTCTAAGACGCCTTGGAGATAAAGGCACTCGGACGCGACTACGTTCAGCCGCTCCTCCGTCTTTGCTAGCGTGTCTTGCAGTTCCTTCTTTTTGGCTTCCTCGCCGCAATACTCAACGCACCCACGCAGATAGGACACGCTTTGCTCAGTGTTGTCCCGCTCGGAAGACTTCGCTTTTAGCTGTGCTTCGATTTCCTTAGTGCGGGCGGCGTGTTTCGCCGCGAAATCGGATTGCTTTGGGTCGAAGCCATACAGTCCGAAGCACTTGAGCAAGTCGCACTCCTGCGGCACCGTGACCTTGATGCCACGGCCTGCGGCGATTCCCAAAAAGTATTCGCAGCTTGGGCGCTGTGCCCGATACTCTTCGGTGCAAGCCATATCCACGCCCCAGACGCCGATCTCGTCCGGGTTTATGTCGATGGCCAATGCGATCATCCACGAGACCGTGTTCGTGAAATAGCCGCCGAACTTTGCAACGATTTCGTCCATCGGGTAGGCAATGCCATTTGGCACATGCTCATCGACGGCACGCACAATCAGGGGCTTTTCGATCGAGCCAAGCCAATCGACATACGGCTTGCGCGGACCGACAAGCAGCTTCGTTTCGTGCAACTCGAAATGAACGTCATACCTCGGAGCCTGCTTGCACAGCACGAGGTCCGATAGCGTCCAGATTTGCCAAGACTCATCGGAATACGGTGCAAGCGCAAGTGAGCTTGGGGCCTTGCCGACGATGGCGATTTTCTTACGAGGATCGGTGCGGATAGATTCGAGTGACCCGGTCATCGAATGATTTCCCTTTCATGGTGTGAATTAGCCAACTGTGACCCGAAATGTTGCCGTCTTCGCCGTGCCGACACTAACGCCAGCAAGCGAAATCTTGACGCGATGGTCCGACAGGTAGAAATAGTCGGGGATCGACGCGCCGGTTGACACCTTGATTGCACCGCCTGTTGAGTTGCAGACGACTGGCCGTGGGTAGTACACCGCCTTCGTTGTGGCCGGTGCCTTCGTTAGGATCGCCTCGCTTGTCGTCTCGTTCGTGTAGGCTACAGAGCCGGTCGATCCGAGGTTCGTCGATGCAAGCTGAACAGACAGAATGCGGCCGTGGTCAACGTCAGTGTACCCGGTGCCAGCACCGGCCGTGCTTGTCGTGATCGAAACGCTATGGAGTCGCGGATACATCTTGGCACCTCGATTGTTGTCAGGTGCAGGTGTACGTCGCAGCGGCCGTGCTATAGCCGACAATGCACCACGTTGTAGAAGAGGCCGCGAACAAATGCAGTGTCTCGCCCTGCAAAGCAGTCTTCGCCGTGATCTTCACCTTGGAATAGTTGAACTTACAGGCATTGGTTCCGGTCGCTGGAGCGATCGTCAGCCCGCCCGCAGTCGATTTGCGAATCGTGATATACTTGTGCTGCCCTGCGACCGACGGCTTCTTGAGCTTGTACGCAAGAGCACCGCTATCGGTGGAGCCAATCAAACTTGCGCCGTAGGGCTCAAGTGTCTGCGCCGTCGATTTTGCCGTAACGGTTTCGGCAACATAAGCATCACTGGAATTGGTGATGGTTCCGGTGTTGGTGAGTGCCCCCGTGTTGGCAAACGTACCGGCGTTTGTCAGCGTGCCGCCGGATTCGACGGTAAGCGTGCCGCCGCTCGCAACAACTTGCTCGTCACCGCCTTGCTTGCGGTACACCTTCGGTTGATAGCTTGCATCTGCCATGAGAAAAACCTCGTTGGTTGCCCCAGCGCCCGGTCGGGCAAACGACCGGGCGCTGAGTAGTCACAAAGGACGCGGGTTAGGTCGCACCGATAACCAGATCGAACGACGCAGCGGCCGTGGCGCCAGCGTAGGTCGTGCTGGCGGCGGCAGGTTCGGACGCAAGGCCGTACTTTTGGGCGATGCAGCCATTGAAGATAATACCGGCCTGTTTTACAAACTTGGCCTTGAGGTACTGATACTGCGGATTGCAGGAGTCGATCCCGCAGATTCGCTTGGTGGCGGCCGTCGTACTCGCCGCCACGGTCACCGACGCGCCGGTCAATGCCGTGTAGCTCGTGCTCGCGGCCGTGCCGGTGTTGCTGCCAACAACCGTGAATGCACACGTGCCGGTTGAGCCAGCGGTTGAGCGAAACAGCGCCGTGAACAGGACGCCCTGAGCGCCCGACACGTCAACCTTGTCGGAATAGAACGTCGCCGCCGTTGTGGTCGCGGGACCGTAGACGGCGTTAGCAGTCACCTGCTTGGAAAGTTGCAGACCCATTATCATGGTTCCTTTGTTGTTGGTTAGGTTCCGAGCTTGACGCGGACGAACGCCTCGGCACGAACCGGGGCACCGTCGGACGCCATGCGGGTAAGGAAGCAATCCTTGTTGTTGCGGGCGTACAGCTCTTCGAGCCGCAAGACCTCAATGTCCATTGAATCCACGATCCAGTAGCTCTGGAAGTCGCCAAGGATGGCAACGTACTGGCTGGCCGTGAACGTATTCGGTGCGAACTCCGAGAGTCGAACCGGCGCGCCGAGCAATCTGTCCGGCTCGCCTTGGACAACGCTGTCCTGGAGCATGTAGCGTCCATTGCCGTCCTTGATCTTTGCAATGATCTCCATGCAATCGCGGTGCATGACCCACTGGGCACGCGGCCAGTAGGCGGATTTCAACTCGTACTTAGCGGCCTTCAGGCCGTCGTAGGTCGGAGCGGTTGCAGCGTTTCCGGTTGATACGTCGCGGGCGGTGGTCACGCCATCGGCAGAAGCAGTGAACACGCCAAGCCATTGTCCGGCGCCGGTGCCGGTCATTGCGGCATGTTCCTCGGTCTCCGCTACGACGCGGGCAAGCTCTTCGCGGACGATCTGCTCGGCCATCGAAGTCTTGCGGAGTAAGACCTTGGATACGATGATCTCTTTGGCCAGCGGATTCGGACGCAAGGCCCGCTTTCCGAAAGCCAAAGTCGAATCGGTCGAAGGCGTGCCAAGCTCGCTGGTCCACTCGGCATCGGCCATGCTAGCGGTCAAGACGGGAGCCCCGAGGCTATCCTGCCCGGCGATCGGTGGCAGCACGCGGGAAATTTGCCGCATGATCGTGGCGTCGGTTACGTTCCGAATCAGTTCATTGACGAACATCTCCGGGGCGTACAGATAGCCACCCTCGGTGCCTGTGCCGGCAGACAAGGCCCGCTGCTCTTCCGGCGACAACTTAAGGCCGGTCGTCATGGCTTTGGCCCACGCCGATCGGTACTCTGGGCGTTCCCACGATCGGGTCAGGGTTCGCTCTTCCTTTTTCTCGCCAGCGGCATCCTTGGCGCGATTCGATTCGGTCGATTCGGCCAGGGCGATTTCACGCTCAAGGTCGTTGCGCCGTTCGTGCTGCTCGATCTGGTCGCGCAGTTCCGAGGCGTCAGTCAACGCCTTCTTCTGGTTGGTCTGCTCGTCGGCGGTCAACGCCCGTTTCTCGGCGTCGGCCTTGTCAAGAATCTCACGCGCGGTCAGAAGCAGCTTGTGCCGATTCTCTCGCAGTTCCTTCGTGTCGAAAAAGGCCATTTGTGCCTCTCCTCGTAGATTGGTGTTCTGTCTCACCGAGGAGGGCGGCCATACGAAAACGGACGTTCTCACTCGGTACGTTCATACCGTGTGAAAACGCCCGCACTGCGACCGTTTACACTGAGCCCGCCGGCACTGCCTTTGGGAATTGAATTACGATCAGAATATCAGCACACAACAAACACGCAATACCGATTCAGTGGTTTTGCGAAAGTAGTGCTACCGGTAGCAACCCACTATCGTTCTTCCGTTCGCCGAACGGTTCCGCAATCTTCGCAGATGCGATAACGTCGCACGAATCTATCGCACATGATTGTATTGCGAACTGAAAGCGGCCCTCCGCACTTGCGGCACACTAGGCCGCAGCGGTCCACTGCCGCCTTGGCCTTGCGTAAGCCGCGTTGCAACTCCGTTGTGTCGGCGCGAAGGTTCATCGCGGTGCCTCCTGAAGCCACTCGCTTTCTGTGATGTGCCGCATCAAAAATACTGGCCATGCTGGATCAGCAACCGCTCGCTTGAGTCCACCGGCCATTGCTACGGTGGCGGATACACCTCCCTGTTGGTTTAGGATGCCTATCATCTGGCCGTGATACGACACGCCGACTGACAGCGGATCGCGGCGAACGATCGAAATGGCGTCCCGATCGGGCTGCCGCGTGAGTTCATTGCGCAATGATGCCTCGGCAATGTCGGCCAGAGCCGGGCACCATCTTGCATTGACTGTTTCGGTGTGCGATTTGCTGTCGTAGTAGCCTTGTGAATTCATCGCTGTCAAGCCTCCCATAACCACGCAAATACCGAACACATTGACACAAACACGCTTTTCGGTAGGATACATAGACGCATCGGAGGCGAGTGGCGAGCAATACTTGTGCCTAGGCTACACAAGTTGGTTCCTGGTTTGATTCCAGGCCGATGCGTTTTTTCACTTAATCAATCACCTCCATTAGGTCGATCCTCGCGCGTTCGGTGTCGATGATGGCCTTGCGTTCCGCTTCGGCTTGTTCGGCGGCTTTGGCGGCGTCTTCCGCCTCCTTGGCCCGTTGCTCTTCTGCCGCCTTTGCAGCAGCCGCTTCCTCAGCCTCAAGACCGGTGCGGTACTCATCCAGCGACCGAACCGACACCGTCCCGGCCGTCTGGCGGTATGCAGGGTAGCTGGTGAGCGTCACGGCCCGCAGACTGGCCTTGGTGATCTCTCGAACGATGGAATCACCCTTGCCCTTGTAGGTATCCTCTGGGTTACAAAAGCAGATTGACATGCCATCGAGCAAGCCGGAGCGGACCTCCTCTAGGGCGTCACGTCCTACTGAGGTATCCGGCGGGGTGATCGTCACACGGAGCCCCTCGCGGGATTCCTTCACCTCCAGACTGCCGGCCGCCTTTCGGCCGATCCGTTTCGTGCCGTCGTGATCCACGTCGGCAAAAATGTCGTCAGCGCCGGCCAGCGACTCCTTGAACGCCCCTGGCTTAAACACCTCGCGGAAGCCGCCAAGGTCTTCGCTGGGTGCGTTATACGGCACAGCAAGGCCGGTGATCTTGGGTTTGCCATCGGAGTCGTCAATGCGCAACTCGGCGGCCTTGAAACAACGCAGGGTGGTATCTTCGCTCATTCTCGGTTCTCCTGAAAAATAGAATTGGTCAACAAATCTGGAATCGTGTCTTGCCAGCGGTCCATTTCCGTGGCAATTCGGGAAGGGAACTCGGACGCCGGGCCATCGGACAAATCCAACAGCGCGGCCTTACTTCGCTCGCAATGCTCACTGGCCAGCTTGGCCGTCGAAACTTCGGCCCCCAGTGCGCGGCACGCCTCGACAGCCGGGGTCAATCCGGCGTTCAGCTTCACGGCCCAACCGCCGTAGAACTTATCGAGCCACCGCAGAAACTTGGCAGGAGTCTTGGAGGCGGCGCGGACCTCGGCACACTCTTTTGCCACCATTCTGGCGGCGGCAGCGTGGAATGCAGACCGCGCCGCACCGTCGTTTGATGGTTCGTCGGGCTCTGGTTCCGATTCCTTCGTCACCGGCTTGCCAGCCGTTGGCTTGCCTCCGACGCCGCCGCCCTGGACCTCGCCGAGCTTGTCGGCCGGAACCATATTGTTCGGGGCCATGAACACGTCGCCGTCTTCGCCCATACTGTTGAGGTTCTCTTGCCGGCGGACCTCGTTCCGTGTCTTAAATCCCCACTGCAACGCGACGGCGTGGGCGGCATATCGCTTGTCGATGTTGCCCCGCAAAAGATTTTCAATGACATGCGACACAAAGAACTCGGTACTGCCCTTGAACAGCTTGTGGTTTAGTTCCTGCTCCCACCGCGAAAGGTGCGGGATCAAGTCTTCGTACCATTCGAGTTGCTGCTCCTCGATATTGTTGTTTGTGCTGCGCGTCAGGTCGTACAGCTTGTGCGGCGGGATTCCAAACCATCGGGCCATTTCGGTAACGTAGAATTGCCGCGACTCAAGAAACTGTGCATCCTTCAATGGCATGTCGATGGCCTTGATGTCCAATTCATCCTCTGGGAGAATCGCAATCTTGCGCGCCGCCCCACCGTGCGAACGGCCCCAGTTTTCCCGCAGCTTTTCGATTGCCTCCGGCGTCAGATGCTTCTTTGCGATCAAAGCGAGATACGGTTGCGCACCGCCGCCGTAGAATCCTGCCCCGAAGTTTTGGGCCGCCATCGCCTCGCCAAGCTGCTCGCGTGCCCGTCCGACGATGCTCTTGCCGTCGAACGATGCAACGTCAAGAACCTCGAAATCTGATAGCAGGGTCTTGCTCGTTGGCGGCTTCGGAAATAGATCGTTGTCACGCACTCGCGTGATGTCGTAGGTCCTCCGGCCTTCTTTCCATGCAAGACGCACTTCGTTGGCATGAAGCGGCCACAAACCCGCCAACCGGCCCGCGCCGTCTCGTTCGATATACGACAACGATCGGCCCCAAAGCAAAATGAACATCTGACCGATTTCGCGGAACTGGATCGGCGACATGACAGGATTCGGTCGATCATGCAACACGCCGTACTCGGGTATTCCGCGAGCAACGTCCTTGTCGCCGTTCTCACCGTCGCGTTTGTAGACACACAACGGAAGCGCAGCAGGCGTGGAACTGAGAAGCCGGACACCAGCATAGAACGCCGACAACCCCATGCAGGTTTCTTCGTTCACCGTTGCGCCGGACGTGGTGTGTCCCCATGAACCAAATACCCGTTTCAATGTGGCGTCCTGATCGACGCCCGCGCCTGTGACGACAAGACCGGCGGCAGTCCTGTTTTCAATGCCGAAGATTCTATCTAGAAACATTAGCCTCTCCGTGGCATGACCAGGCATACCAGTACAATTCCCCCGGTTCCGATTAGCGCCGCCGCCGGATGCAACCACCACAGACCCGTGGCGATAGCCGCTACCGATGCAAACCAAAGCAAGTCACGAACGATCCCGACAATCATGTGCATTTCCTTTTCTGCCAGCGCAAACAAAAACAGCGCGTGCGGGTGTGCAGCCCTGCACGGCTGTTTTGTTTACGCCACCGATTCGCACGGGTGCCCCCACGCGGTCGGCTGCTGGTCAAGTTGTCGAATCAAAACTACGCTTTCCTCGCAATCACAATGATGCTGTTGTCGCCGCAGTTGCAAGCCACCTCACTCCATAGCCGGACACGCTTGTTGACAACGAGTATGTCGATGGGAAGAAATGGCATTTTGCAAAGCTCATCGTCATTATCAGAGATCAACGCGAACGTCCATTTGTGGCCATTTGGCTGTTTCGGATTTGCGTACTCGTTGGCTCTCCACCGCTTGCACCTCCATGATGGCACGTGCAGGATCAGGCATCCGTCGTCCGTGAGCTTGTCCGCGGCCTCAACAAGCCACTCAAGCGGATCGTCGAGGTGTTCTAGCGTGTGGCTCGTGAAAATCACGTCCACCTTGCCTGGCACGTCGGCGAGCGTTTTGTATTCAGCCTTCTGGTCAACGACAATCGAACCAAACCCAAGCGGGCCGTCAGCGCCGCCGAAGTCGATGACACGCTTTCCGAAGATCAGATCGAGGATTCGGCCTGCGTGCTTCTGAATTCCCTTCCACCGCCAGACACCAAACTGAGCAATAGACTCGGGCGAGTGACGGCGTTTCCACGAATCGGTACGCTGTTCGGCGTCGTTCAAAAAGTCAGTCAAAGCACATCCTCCCGTTGTAAAGTCACGTCCACCGGAATATCCCGACCCACCACGTGCCCAACAATCAGCGCCGCATCGGCATACGATATTCCGGTTCCAGGCGACTTCAGCGTCAGGTCCGCCCAGTCGATTACGCTGCCGGCCTTGATTGGAATTGCCGACACGAGCGAGCGCCCGAGCTTGTTGCGTGCCGCCGTTACGTCCACGAAACGGCCGTCATTTGTCATCATCTCTTCCACTTCGCGTATCTTGGCCACCATCCGAGCCATGCCGTCCGGTTCCAGGCTCGCCGCGTGATCGGTCCCCTTCATTGCACGCGAGAGCGTCAGGTGCTTTTCGACAACACACGCCCCAAGGGCCGCGCCGACAATCCCGGCCGTAATGCCCGACGTATGATCCGACAGCCCAACGAGGCAACCGAACTTCTCGCGGTACTCCTTGAGACGACAAAGGCGAACGTGATTGTTCGGCGTCGGATACTCGCTGGTACAAACCATGAGCACAACACCGCACCCCGCATCGCGTACAATCTCCAACGCGGTCCAAATCTCCGCGTCATCGCGTGCCATGCCGGTGGACAGAACAACCGGCTTGCCGAGCTTGGCCATGTGCCGCAGTAGCGGGAGGTTATCCAGGTCGCGGCTTGCCACCTTGTAAAGCGGCGGCCGGATAGACTCTTCGAGGTCATCGACACTTTGTTGGTCGCACGCCGTGGCGAAGAGAATCTCCGGCCATCCGTTGTATCGCATCCGGGCGGCCAAGTGGGCATACTCAGTGGGCGTAAACTCCAATGCCTCGCGGTGCCTTCCGTAAGTCTCGCCAAACGACTGTGGGCCGACATACGGCGCGTTGTACGCCTCGGCCGTCAACTCGCTTGGAATGTGACGCTTTTGGAACTTGACCGCATCGACACCAGCATCGTGGGCGGCCTTCATCAAGCGGACTGCGGTGTACGTGTCGCCTTGATGATTCTGGCCCAGCTCTGCAATCACGAAACACGGGTAGCCGTCACCGATTCGCAGGCCGGTCGAAAGAGTCACGGGAGATAGTTCGCGTTTAATAATCACTGCAACTTCTCTAAAAATCTATCCAGTATCATTGCGATTCCGTCGTTAAGCCTGTTGATCGTGTTTTCTTTTCCGAAGATGTTCATAATGTCGTAGAGACCGAGCCCTTTTGATTTTCCCGTGAGAACCACTCGCACGCCCATTGCTAAATCACGGATTGGGACATTGATGGTCTTACAAAAGTCTCGCGTTCCTTGTTCTAGTGATTCGGAAGTCCACGACTGAATGCGCTCAATGTGCGCGCTATACATAATCAGATTGCCAATCGTTATCATTGCATCGAGTAGTCCGGCAACACGGTCAGTTCAACCTCACTAGCCTCGTCCACACCAAACTTGACAACCGTTTTCCGAAGTCGTCGAAGCGGCACGCCGTCAACCGAAACAGTCCAATGCGAGTGGCCTTCGGACGCTATCTCGACGTTGCCGACCTTGACTCGCAATGACTTTGGAAGCAGGCAAGTTGTCTCGACTTGCGGCGGTTTCTTTTTCTTCCAGGCGAAGATGCTCATGTTTCTTTCTCCACAACTTCCCGCACTCGCTCGAAATCTTCCCGCGTATCGACGGCCGCGTTCTTGAGCTTCTCCTTGTAGTACCGCGCCGGTACATCGAGCCAATGTGTCGTAAACGGCCGATGGAATCTGTTCTGATCGCCCGAGTACATGCAGGCTGTGACGTGCTCGCGTTCCGGTGCGTTCTCTGGTAGCCACTCGTTGGCACGCTGCAACGCTGATAGCTTGACGACCTCGCCGAAGTAGCCATTCGGAATCGTGATGGCTGGCTTGCCACGAATCTGGTATCCGGTGTAGTCCGCCTTGCTTGTAAACGCAGCAAAGCAAAGCTCATCGGCGGATTGCGGATCGAATAGTGGATTGTCTCCGCAGACGCGAAGCACGTACTCGACTTGATCGGGTTCGCCGTTCTTAAACGCTCGAACACCTTCGGCAACGGAAACGAATCTCCGAAGCACGTCGTTCTCTGGGCCTTCCCATCGAACGCACTCGATGCCCATATCATCGAGCCGAGCCGCGAGAGCACCATTCCCGCCGTACACGGTGGCCACAATTACACGGTCAACGCTCCCAACCTGGCGAACACGTTCAACGACGTGCTGAATCATTGGCTTGCCCGCCATGTTCATTAGCGCCTTTTGCGGAAGCCGTTTCGAGTTTAGACGCGATTGGATGATTGCAAGGATCATAGACTAGACCTTTACTGTGGGACTCCAACACACGCGACCAGGGAAACTCCAATGCTTTGCGACAACCTTTCTCCACTCAGGTGGCGCAAACCACGACAATGGATTCCACCACCGAAGCAACGGATAGAACGGGTGCCACTCGAACGCGGTGTATCCTTCCGGTTCTTGATGCTGAACAAACAAAAAACCACTGCACGGCAAACATAGATATTCTGAAACACAATCGTTCATTTCATATCTCCATCTGATTGGTGACGCACGGACGCAACTCCATCGAGGCCAAGCCACGGCCTGCCTTCACACGCACCTGCCATGCGCCCAACTGTCTTGACGAAAATTGCCCCTACGTGCTTCTGTACAGCAAAATAGAACTGCGTAAGGTCCGATACGCTGCACTCGTCCATGTCTTTTGCGTGGACTTTATCTAGGGTCTGAATTGCGGCTAAGACGTTGCGGTTCATAAAAACATCAGCTCCCTTTCCGGGGTGTTGTAGATGGAGTCGGTAACAACAGGCGTAGTCATCGCGAGCCCGACAGCCATAACCATAGCGACGCCGAGGTCGATCTTTTCGCGGATGGCCTTCTTGTTGAATCGCCGACGGCCTCCGGTGTCCTTGTAAGTCAGTGCGTTTGACACACACCACCGCAATGGAGCATGACCACCGTTTCGCAGCTTTCCGTCAAGGATCAGCTTTTCCGTGATCCCGATTGGCTCGTTCATTGCCCCGGTCGTCTGTAGGTGCTCGATGACCTGTTCTACCGGAAAGCCGTCTTCCTTGACGATTTTTGTCAGAAGATACCGCGCGTTGTTTGGATCGAATGCCAGCTTGTTGATATTCCATTTCCACACGTCGCGGGCACGTCGAAGCAGTCCGCGTATTTCGTCGTAGTCAACGCTATTGCCTTCCGTGAGCGTCAACAGGCCAGCGTCGGCCCACGCCATGTATGGCACTCGCTTGTCTCGCGTTCGACCAACGGCGTTGTCACGCGGGCACCAACAAAACGAAAGCAGATCGCAGAATCCATCGGCATCAGGAAAGGCGAAACACAGTGCCGTAAGATCGCTGATTGAAGAGAGGTCGCCGCCAACGCAGCAATCGCGGCCACGGAATCGCGCAATCGCTTCTTCGGTCAATCCGTCAGCGTCGTAGAAGTCGCCGACCGACGACGCATCCCACGCGATTGCCAACTGATCTGCGAGCCACGGCGCGGACGCCTCCGCCGTCTCTTGGTTGCAGTGCTTGCGGCGGAAGTTGGCGACGGCCGAAGGAGTCTCTTTCGCCTTGCGGCACTTCCGCTCCAGGTCGTCGAACTTGACCGACACGCGAAGATTAGGATTAGCCTTAATCCATACGTTCGGATCGGTCCAGTCGTCATCATCATCCAGCGTAAAGATAATCCCAAACCAACTGTCATCGTCAATGAGGCCCGCAAGAACCTTTGTTGTCCAGCCTTTCAATTCCCAGTAGATGCTTTCTTGGTCTCCCGAGTCGCCGGCCGTCGTGATCCCGAGCGTCAACGGATTGGGCCGCGCGCCAGTCCCAGTCTCCATAACGTCCCAAACGGCTCGCGTCTTGTGGGCGTGTAGCTCGTCAATAATAACCCCGGACGGACTTAGGCCATCGAGCGTATCAGCGTCGGCACCCAGAGGCTTGTACGATGAATTCGTTGATTCAACAGAAAGGACGTCGCGCAGGACGGTAATTGTTGTCTTGAGAAATGCTGAACTCCGCACCATCCTCTTGGCTTCTTCGTGTACGATCTTCGCCTGATCTCGCTTCGTCGCGGCAGAATAAACTTCCGCCCCCCCCTCTCTGTCAGCTATTAGAAGCTTAAGGCCAACTGCTGCGCCAAGAGTGCTTTTGCCATTTTTTCGAGCGACCGACACAAACGCCGTATTAAATCTACGGACTCCATTAGGATGCTTGCCAGGATCTTCCGCTGGCTTTTTCCATCCAAATACACACCAGATAATGAATGCCTGCCACGGCTCCAGGACCAGGAGGCTGTTTGCCCACTGCCCCTTGGAGTGACTCATTAACTGAATGAACTCAAGGGCAAAACTTGCATCTTGCGCATCAAACCACAAGCCCCGTTCGTGCCCGTGCTCTATGTCGCGTAGATGTCGCTCGACCGCTTGGCGCACGTAGTTGCAGACAACGATCTGGCCGGTCATAACGCCATCAATGTAGGCGCAGACCTTGGCGTCCATTCCTGCGGCGTGATTCGGTTTGTATTTCGTTGTCGCTGCCATAATAAGAAAGGGGCGCGACGCTCTCCGCGTCGGCCCCCGAAGGCCGCGACAGTTCGGGCTATCTCAGCGGGTAATTAAGCCGCTTGTGGCCCTAAGATGGCCAACGCGAAAAGCGCCAGCCCCTGGTGGTTCTAATTATCCTTTGTGTTGTTTGGCATTACTTTTTTCCGAGCCACTCATTGCAGCTTCGATGTCCACACCGTGGAAATACTGACAGTCGTTGAGGACAAGCACCGGCTTTGTCTTTGCTCTGCTAATTGCTTTGCAAATCGTGGCGTAGCTCTTTTGGTATGTTTGACACGCATTCCCAAGCGATTCCAGTTGCTCAGGCTCAGAGTCTTGTCGTTCATTTTGCACATGGCTCTTCGCTTGAAACTCTCCGCACCAATCATCCGCGTTTGACATTGGCCACATGCCGCGTATCTCGCCATGAGCGAATGCGCTTTTGTCGAAAACTCCCATCGGAATCGGTGCATTTCTCCTGCAAAAACCTTCTTCACCAACTGACGATTCCCACCACTTGCATTCATCGCACCGCATCAATTCTTACTCCTCTGGTTCGCAATCCTCTCCAACAGATCGGCCATTGGGTCGGATTGCTTCTTTCCGCTGACTACCAATCCGACGCGGGCCGTGGTGGTCATTCCAAACTTGTCCATAAGCTTACTTGCAAACTCACGCGCCTTATTCTTTGTTCCGACAACGGGATTCTGGTACGCGCCACCTTTTTCGGAAACGGACACATAGCCACGGGCCTTGACCTCTTTCCGAAGATCGACATACTCCTCGACAGCCTCGGCAAGGAACGCAAGCGCGACAGCATCCTGCCTCGACAGCACGCCACTGTCTTGCAGCATCGCCACGAGTTCATCCCAGTACGGTATGGCCTCGGCGTCTATCCACGCTGGCATTGATGGTGCGCCTTCAGCGGGCAGCACGGACGGAACGCGATCTGGACGCAGCGTTCCGAGCGCCGCCTTGGCATCGGCCGACTGCGGTAATGGTCCTCTCTTTCCCATAACTCCTCTGGGGATAACCCCCTATGTCGTAACTTGCCGAGATACAAAAAGGGC
>Ga0172381_10002933_pt1 | contig 18390 bp, 21 predicted proteins | sample Leawel6488metaG_FD_119754 | JGI IMG/M metagenome (GOLD analysis project Ga0172381, IMG submission 119754) | Leachate microbial communities from a municipal landfill in Southern Ontario, Canada - Leachate well 64-88 metaG | ecosystem: Engineered > Solid waste > Landfill > Unclassified | place...
CCGGAAGTATTACGCAGACCTTGGCGAAATTTGGGATAAATATTTGCTCGGCCGTGTTTTGGCCGAAGATGCAGCGGGAATAAAAAAAGATACAGTTATTACTGCTAAGGAAGTTGCTACCTTTGATCAAGCAAAACTTGATGAAATTAAAATATTTTCACTTCTGACTTGTGAAGTTGATCGTGGAGTATGCCAAAAATGTTATGGCTTAGACCTTGCTACGGGTAAACTGGTTGAAAAAGGTTCAACCGTAGGTATTGTTGCGGCTCAGGCAATTGGTGAGCCGGGTACGCAGCTAACTATGAGAACTTTCCATACTGGTGGTGCTGCCGGTGAAGATATTACCTCTGGTCTACCTCGAGTAGAAGAGATTTTTGAAGCTAGAATCCCTAAAAAGCCAGCTGTTTTATCCGAGCTTTCCGGTACTGTTAATGTTAGAAAAGAGAAAGACTCGACTCTCATTCAAGTTTCTGGAAAGGGTGAAAAAATTGAACTATTAGAGCTACCAAAAGACTATGAATGGATTGTAAAAAATGGTGATGATCTGGCTGCAAAACAAATAATTGCCGAGTCAAAAGAGGGCAAACCAGTCCGAAGCAAATCAAATGGCCGCATCCAAATCTATGGCGATAAAGCCAGAGTGGTAAGTGTCGGCAACACTGTTTGTGAATATATTGTTCCCAAAACAACTCAACTCAAGGTCAAGGACAGCGAAATTGTTACAAAAGGACAAGCTTTGACTGAGGGTCATTTTGATCTAGCAATGAGCCTAAAGCTTGCCGGAAAAGGTAGCACGGAAAATTATATTATCAAACAGGTTCAGTTAATTTATGAGTCCCAGGGACAAGAAATTAATGACAAACATATTGAGGTTATTGTCAGATTAATGTTGTCGAAGATGAAAATTCTTTCTTCAAGCGAAGACGAATATTTACCAGGACAGATTATCAATCGTATCAATATTGTTCAGATGAATGAGAAACTGAAAAAAGAGGGCAAAAAGACAATCAATGCTGAAAACGTGATAATGGGCATTACCAGAGTTGCTTTGAAAACGGAAAGCTTCCTTTCAGCTGCTTCGTTCCAGGAAACAACCTCAATCTTAATTGATGCCGCAACTGCAGGCAAAATAGATAATCTACGAGGATTGAAGGAAAATGTTATCATTGGCAAACTGATCCCGGCAGGAACAGGGCTCAAAAAGGAGTAGATCGCTTCAACAATTCTTAAACTGCTCAATGTCATCGCGAGGAGTGATTCTACGACGTGGCGATCTATTAGATAGATTGCCACGCCTTTCAAGAACATCAGGCTCGCAATGACAGCACAGTGAGTAGTTACTGGACAGACAATTGACCGCTACAAAATTTTATGCTAAAATAGTGAAGTTAAACATAGAAATAAGATAAATTATGCCTACTATAAACCAACTTATCAAATACGGTCGTAAAAAGACCCAAAATAAAACCAAGACAACCGCAATCAAGACAACTTTTAATTATCTTTCCAACAAACCGGTAAAGATAAATCATGGGTGTCCGCAAAAGCGTGGTGTTTGTATTAAAGTTGGAACAATGACACCAAAAAAGCCTAACTCCGCTCTTCGAAAGTTTGCTAGAGTAAGGCTTACGAATGGCATGGAAGTTAACGCTTATATCGGAGGAGAAGGCCATACTTTACAGGAGCATTCAGTTGTTCTTATCCGCGGCGGCCGTGTAAAAGATCTTCCAGGTATGCGATACCATATTGTTCGAGGCAAACTTGATTTGGCTGGAGTAAAAAATCGCAAGAAAAGCCGAAGCAAATATGGTGTCAAAAAAGCAACAGAGTAAAAAAATTATAAAGTATAAATTATAAGTCAATTATAAATTTACAAATTCATTGTAAATTGAAAATTCTTCCTGAAAGGAAGCCAATGTCACGAGGACACATTAAAACTTCAAAGCATCCGCTAACACCAGACACAAAGTATGATTCTCTTTTGGTGGCCAAACTTATCAATTATATTATGAAGAACGGCAAAAGAACTGTTGCCGAGCGAATTGCTCATGAGGCTCTCGAGAAAGCCAGTCTTGCGGTCAAAACAGACGCTTTGGACATGTTTGCTTTGGCACTTAAAAACGTCGGTCCAATTCTTGAGGTCAAAAGCAAAAGAATCGGCGGCGCTAACTACCAGGTTCCAGTTGAAGTCGGTAAAGACAGAAAAAACACTTTAGCTTTGAGATGGATACTTGAAGCAGCTAGAAGCCAAAAAGGCAAAGCGATGTCAGAAAAGCTTGCTTTAGAGATGGTAAATGCTTTTCATGGCGAGGGCGGAGCAATCAAAAAGAAACAAGATACTCATAGAATGGCCGAGGCAAACAAGGCTTTTGCCCATTTTGCCAGATTTTGATAAGAATCTGGCCCTGAGCCGACGATGGTCAAAGTCGAATGGGCGAGATTTTAAGGGTAAGCGATAAGCGGGTATCAGACCAAGGCTGATCGGCCTTTGGCCGAAGCGAGTAAGTATATAAGCAAGTAAGTACAATAAGTTCGTAAGCATAAAAAAATCAGCCAGAACTAGACGGCTGATTTTTTGTGTTATACGTAGGGAGCTTCGTGATTTCAAAAATTATTTAGTTGTCATTCTGAGCCCCGAAGGAGGCCCTTTGGGCCGAAGCGAAGAATCCTTCGACAAGCTCAGGACAAGTTCTAGCGAAGTGAATATTAATATATACCGAGCTCAAGTCACAAGCTCTAGATCCTTCATTTCACCTGCCTGCCGGCAGGCAGGTTCAGGATGACAGTTAAACGCTGTAATTTTTGGATTGATTAGGACTTGTCTTGAGAATATAAAAAACGGACCTCATATCAATGGTGATATAAGGCCGGTTTTGCGATTTAATCACTTCATTTAGAGTGCGGGTAGCAACACCCATTTGTGTGGGACTTATCGCCGTGTCTGAACGCGTCTAGCCACTTTGTGTAGTGAACGTGTAGCCGTTTGTCAGGCATTACGCGTAACAGCAGAAGCTCCGATACTTGCCCGTAATCCTATTATAGGATTACTTGATTGTGTTCCCTACGCTCTAGTGCGCTACGGGAGATTGAAAAAGTGGTTCTTACCTTCCCACTAAGTGGGATCTCGAGCTCTCATCCTCACCTGCTTTCATTGAAAACCGGGAAGAAAGATGGAGTCACTGCCATACTGGCCAGTGAAGTAAGTAGTCATCGGCACAATCAAATTGACTTATGCCGGCCAATGAAGGAATCATAACCTGGTCCGTTACCAGGCGCCTTTTGAGCATGGACAGCAACTTTCGCCCCCACATTGTCGTCAGAGATTTTGGTACAATCCAGCGATACAAGTGAGTTACTTTGCGAAGCAAGCGCTACTCTCGCGATGCTCAGGTTGGCTTGGTCACGATTTACTCCGTACAAGTTCCGTACCTCCTTGTTCGTTATTATTCGTGAACAATACAAGGATATTATCACTACTTTTTTAAAAAGTCAACTGCCATTGTGGATAACTGTATATTTTTTAAAAAATCTGCTAAAATAATTCTCATGACTAAAAATAAAGACAACTATTCTGATCAGCACTGTTTGATTAAACCCGAGCTAATTGCCCCAGCTGGAGACCCGCAGAAGCTCGAAATTGCCTTTTTATATGGCGCAGACGCAGTTTATGCCTCAACGCCAAAATACTCAATGCGGACACGTGAAATCGGTTTTACGGATGCTACTCTCAAAGAGAGTATAGAATATGCTCATAAATTGGGTAAAAGGGTTTATCTGACCGTAAATACATTTCCACATCCTAGTGAAGTTGAGGATTTGAAAAAGCATATTAAAAGGACGATTAAACTTGGCCCAGACGCGATTATTGTTGCTGATCCCGGTGTTTTGACCTATATAAAATCAATTTCGGACATTCCTGTCCATCTTTCGACTCAAGCCAATACTACAAACCACCTTTCGGCTGAATTTTGGCACAAAGCAGGCGCAGAGCGCATCGTTCTTGCTCGTGAATTATCGCTTAAGGATATTAAAATAATTGCTGAAGAGTCCTATAAACAAAAAACTAACAACTATAAACTATTGGAGCTTGAATGCTTTGTCCAGGGTGCAATGTGCATGGCTTATTCCGGCCGTTGTCAAATATCAAATTATATGACTGGGCGTGACCCAAACAAAGGTGCTTGTGTGCAAGCCTGCCGTTTTAAATACCGACTTTATGAGATGGAAGAGGAAATGAGAAAAGGAGAGAAGTTTCAGCTTTATGAGGACGAATATGGCTCATACGTTTTGAACTCAAAGGATCTCTGTATGATTGAATATTTGCCAGAGTTGGTTGAGGCTGGAATTGGTTCATTTAAGATTGAAGGACGTCTCAAAAGCATCTATTATGTCGCAATGGTTACTCGTGCGTGGAGAAAGGCGATTGACTTATATTTTGACGATCCCAAAAAATATGAAAAAGAGAAAAAAGGGCTCAAAATGGAGGCGTCGAAAGTTTCGAATAGGGGATTCACCACGGGGTTTTATTTTCACAAACCAACACAGAGCGCAAATAATTATGAAACTTCTCGTGCCGACAGCGAGTGGGGATTTGTTGGATTGGTAAAGGAATATAATGCTAAATCAAAGCTGGCTACGGTTGAAGTAAAGAACTACTTGCCAAAGGGGGCTAGCCTTGAAATTGTGACTCCTTACAAAGTTATTAAATATAAATTGGACAAAATTTTTCTCAAGGGTCAAGAGGTGAATGTTGCTCATGCAAACTATATTATCGAAATCCCAATCGACGAGGAAATAGTGAAAAATAGTTTTTTGAGAATGAAACTTGGGCAAAAGTAACCACTTGCTTGCTTTGTGGTCATTGCGAGGAGTGAAGCTTGCGACGTGGCAATCTCTGATAGATTGCTTCGCATGTCACACTCGCAATGACGTGACAGTGAGTGGCTACAGGCCAAAACCATTGACAAAGTAGAAAATAAGTAGTATAGTCACGAACAACGATCATTTTTTGGTTGAAAAAGGGAATATTACTCTCAGCAATGTTGGATTGTTCCAACTTGTTGGGCGGAATAAAGGTTTAATGGAGCACGAAATCATGACCCAGCCGGCGGGCGTCGCCTGTAAACATCACGCTAGTCGCGTTTTCACGCGATGACGAGGAGAATAACCTTGGAAAAACAACTCGAGAGAGAAATAGCTTACGGGAAATTGATCTATTCTCCCAATCCGGACTACTTGATTGTAGGGGCCGACGAGGTGCATTTTTGCTTGGGAATAGAGAAATGTGAAAGCTTTTTTACTGCTGGTTCAAAGGCTGAAATCTCTTTTTCAACTGAGTGGAAGTTGATGAATAAGGAAGAAGGTATTCCGAGCCAGATGCCATCGTATCTGCAAAAAGCTCTTGAGGCGATAGCAAAGGAATATGCTGATCGAGCCATAATAGAGGTATGTTCAGGTAAAACTTATGGCATAGAAACGCTATGGGTCAACATCGATTTGTTTGGAATTGCGGAGATCAAGAATAGGAAGGGGTTTCTTAAAACAATTGCGCGAAAGATGGATAAGGTAATTTACACTTGTCCTGCAGAGCTTTAGTTATTAATCCTGAGCCGCTAATGCGGCTCAGGACACAGACATACGATTCTGCGTAGCAATATTGAATTATTTCAACTTGTTGGGCGGAATATTGGCTCAATCGGTGCTGGCGAGCATCTACCGTGGCGAAAGCCTAAAACACATACAGCTTAACCCGTTTTCACGGGGAATGTGAAGGTGAAGAGATGAAACCAGGCGAAATTAAAGTTGCGCAAGACACACCGGCTTTTGTGAAGCTAGAAAACTTTGAAGGGAGACGAGGCACAAAGACATTTCTGGTCCTGGTGTACTCACCTTTGATCGATGGATTACCTTCGGAACAAAGAGGGTCTTTCGATCCGGCGAAGAATAAGTGGAGTGTTCGGGACCTTAGGTGGCCATCTGCTCTTGATAAAGAAATGCGTAATGCCCTCGAAACGGTTTCCAAGGAGGACTCGTTAGAGGTATTGTATCAGGTAGAGAAGTTTTATTTTGAAGGAGACGTTTATTGCACAAAAGTTAGAATTGCTTTCTCAACGATGCAACAAGTGCCTACTCCTCTAAACTATGCACGGTCACTGAAGACGAGGATTCAAAAAATGCTTCCCTTGTAAGACCTTTTGCACTTTCCCCAGCCGGAATGTTGGCTGGGGCACAACCTTGAGCACTCAATATTCGATATTAAGTATTCAAGTGTTGAAAAAAACAGATTAATGACCCTACTAGTACACACTAGTGTGTTTCATGAGGGATTTAATCGAAATAAGTCGCAGCTGAGTATGGAATTCTTCTTCTCAGTATTGGATTATTTAGCAATAAATGATTATGCCAATAATTCACTCTGAGCGGAGGAAACAAATAGTTTCTGAAGCCAATTACACAAGTTCAAGGAGAAAAAAAGTGCGTAAACTAGTTACCAATTTTGTCTATGTGCCAACTTTTAGAAGAGGCACATGCATCGAAACTGGGCAAGTCGTAGTCGGGGAATTTGTGAGGAGCACCATGGCTTCCACAACCCTCAAAACACCCAGCGGTCTAGTATATGTTTCTCCCCTGGGAGTAGAGACTGTTTCCAAGGAAGAGTTTGATCGATTCGTCGGGCTAGACACAAATAAGCTCGACTTGAGCGCACAACCTGCTTGATTGCATCCACGAACCCATCTGGCCAAGGACACAACCCTGTTTGTCCTTGGCTATTTTTATGCAATGTTGCAAAATCTATGAAAAATGCAGGCAAATCAACTCTTCTGGATCCCGGATCTCCCGTTCGACAAGCTCTCTTCGAGCCTGAGCGGCGAGGCCTTGGCCTCAGAGCCGAATGGCAGGGCCTGAGTGGAAATCGAAGGCAAGCTTGCAGTTCTGGATGACAATCGTGGGGTGAATGGTGCAAAATTGCGTGTTGACACGCGAAGAATTATTGTGTTATTATTACTCTGGTTGAGGGGAACTTTTTGTTTTTACGTTACAAAAACAAATACAAATTATCATTTCTAAATTTAATTCCGAAAGAACAGCTATGGCTCGAGATTATTCACTAGACAAAGTACGAAACATTGGCACAATTGCTCATATTGATGCCGGTAAAACAACTGTTACCGAAGGTATTTTGTATACCACGGGACGAGTTCACAAAATTGGTGAGGTTCACGAGGGCGAAGCCACTATGGACTGGATGGAGCAGGAGCGCGAGCGCGGTATTACTATTACCTCCGCTGCCACAACCTGTTTTTGGAAAGACCATCGCATTAACATTATTGATACTCCTGGACACGTAGATTTTACTGTTGAAGTTGAGCGTTCTCTTCGTGTGCTAGACGGCGCAGTTGTTATTCTGGATGGTAAAATGGGCGTCGAACCGCAGTCGGAAACTGTTTGGCGACAGGCTGACAAATATTCCGTTCCACGTATGTTTTTTTGTAATAAGATAAATCAAACCGGCGGCGATTTTTACAAATCTCTCGATTCCGTTCGCGAAAGACTTTCCAAAAATGCTTACCCAATTTTTCTTCCGATCGGTTTTGAGCAGTCTATGTGTGGAATTGTTGATTTGGTTGAAATGAAAGCTTACACCTACACCGACTACAAAGATCATGAACTCAAAGAAACTGAAATCCCCGCTGACATGCTGGAAAAGTCCAAAGAGTGGCGCGAAAAAATGCTTGAAAAAGTGGTAGAATTTGACGACGCTGCTATGGAAAAATATTTGGGCGGTGAAGAAATTACAAAACCAGAGCTCAAGGAGCTCATACGAAAAGCAACAGTTTCCGGTGATTTCTACCCATTCTTGGGCGGCGATGGCCGTGGCGTTGTAGTCGCAAAATTACTCGATGCTATTATCGATTATTTGCCCTCTCCTCTCGATATTCCGCCAGCCAGAGGGATCGATCCTAAAACAGGCGAAGATGTGGAAGTAAAGCCAAACGATACGGAGCCCTTTGCTGCATTGGCATTCAAAATTGCTTCGGATCCGTTTGTCGGCAAACTCGTTTTTTTCCGTGTTTACAGAGGTGTTTTGCAAAAAGGCTCGTATGTCTTAAACTCTACAAGCGGTGAAAAAGAAAGAATCGGGCGCATAGTTCGACTTCATGCTAACCATCGAGAAGATGTAAATGAAGTTTACGCTGGTGAGATTGCGGCTGCAGTTGGATTGGCCAAAACTACCACTGGAGACACATTATGTGATATTGCAAAACCGGTAGTACTTGAAAAAATTGTATTTCCAGAACCGGTTATTGATATTGCGATTGAACCAAAAACAAAGGCAGACCAAGAGAAAATGGGCATTGCTCTTTCAAGATTGGCCGAAGAGGATCCAACTTTCCGAGTACGAACAGACCAGGAAACCGGTCAAACCATTATTGCCGGTATGGGCGAGCTTCATCTTGATATTATTGTTGACCGTATGAAGAGAGAGTTTAAAGTAGAAGCCAATGTTGGTGCTCCGCAGGTTGCTTATAGAGAGACTTGCCACAAAGAAGTTGAAGCTGAGGGTAAATATATTCGTCAAACTGGTGGTCGTGGTCAATATGGCCATGCTATCATTAAGCTTTTGCCTCAAGAGGCAGGGAAAGGCTTTGAGTTCATAAATTCGATTGTAGGCGGCGCTATTCCTCGTGAATTTATCAATCCTATCGAAGCTGGCATTAAAGAGGCAATGGAGCGAGGCGTTATTGCCGGATACCCTGTAGTGGACGTTGCAGTTGAATTGATCGACGGCTCATTCCACGATGTTGACTCTTCTGAATTGGCTTTCAAAATTGCCGGTTCAATGGCGTTTCAAGACGGTTTCAAAAAGGCTGACCCGGTTATCCTTGAGCCAGTCATGAAAATTGAAGTTATGACGCCTGAAGATTTTATGGGAGATGTAATAGGGGACTTGAATGCTAAACGCGGTCAGATTCATAAAATGGAAGATCGCTCAGGGTACAAAATTGTAAGAGCCGATGTTCCGCTTGGTTCAATGTTTGGCTACACAACAAACCTAAGATCAATGTCTCAGGGCCGAGCCTCTGCTGTGATGGAATTTAGCCACTATGCCGAGGTGCCAAAGAATGTTGCGTTGGAAATTATTGCCAAGAGGGGTAAATAATATCAATACTAATTACAAAATTACGAATAGTTACGGATAAGGGACAATGAATTTGTAACAATTTGCTTATTAGTAATTTGTATTGAGATAATTGTTGCAAAATTTGAATTAATTTGTTATAATCAGTAAAGAAATAAATATTCATTAATCTATTATTGTATAGCCCATTCGACTCCTCGCAAAAGCGAAGTCGCTCAGGGCTTTTGCAAAGCAAAAGGAGTCTAAATGGCTACAGAAAAATTTGAGAGAACAAAGCCTCATGTTAACGTTGGTACTATTGGTCACGTTGATCATGGCAAAACCACTTTGACAGCAGCTATCACTACGGTATTGGCTAAAACAGGAATGGCAAAAGCTGAAAATTATGCCGATATTGACAATGCTCCAGAGGAAAAGGAGCGTGGTATTACCATTGCAACTCACCACTCTGAGTACGAGACCGAGAAGAGACATTATGCTCACGTCGACTGTCCAGGGCATGCTGACTACATCAAAAATATGATTACCGGTGCAGCGCAGATGGATGGCGCAATTTTAGTTGTTTCAGCTGCCGACGGTCCTATGCCTCAGACAAGAGAGCACATCCTTTTGGCTAACCAAATCGGTGTTCCTGCTGTAGTCGTTTATTTAAACAAATGCGACATGGTTGATGATGCTGAGCTTCTAGACCTAGTTGAAATGGAAGTTCGTGAACTTCTTACAAAGTATGAATATGACGGCGATAACGCCCCTATTATTCGTGGATCAGCCCTAAAGGCTTGTGAAGGCGATCCTGAAGCTGAAAAATCAATTCTAGAGCTCGTTAAAGCTCTTGACGAAGCCATTCCGGAACCAAAACGTGAAATTGATAAACCTCTCCTTATGCCGATTGAAGACGTTTTCTCAATCAAAGGACGTGGAACAGTTGCAACCGGCAGAATTGAGCAAGGCATTGTTAAAATTAACGATGAAGTTGAAATCGTTGGAATTAAGAAAACCACAAAAACCGTTGTTACCGGGGTTGAAATGTTCCACAAACTTCTTGACAGAGGTCAAGCTGGCGACAACGTTGGTCTTTTGCTTCGAGGCGTAGAACGTGAAGATATTGAGCGTGGTCAAGTTATTGCAAAACCAGGTTCAATTACTCCTCATACCGAATTTGATGCTGAAATTTACGCGTTGACCAAAGAGGAAGGTGGCCGACATAGCCCTTTCTTCAAAGGTTACAAACCTCAGTTCTATATTCGAACAACCGACGTAACCGGCGAAATTGAATTTGATCAGGAAATGATCATGCCAGGAGATACAGCAAATGTTAAAGTTAAACTTATTCAGCCTATTGCAATGGACGAAGGACTTAAGTTTGCCATTCGTGAAGGCGGTAAGACTGTTGGTGCTGGTGTAGTTACTAAGATTACTAAGTAATTTTCAAAGATAATGCCCCTTCGGGGGCATCTCTTGGAAAATTAGAATCATGTATTTAGAATCATGAATCACGGGATTCTTAATTCAGATACATAATTCATTATTCATAATTCATTATTCATAATTCCAAAAAGAACATGGCAGAACAAACCGTAACTAAACAAAGAATTCGAATCAAGCTCAAAGCTTACGATTACAGAATTATTGATAAATCCGCAGAACAGATCATCCAAACAGCTGTACGATCGGGAGCAGAAGTAGCTGGACCTATTCCTCTTCCAACGGAGAAGAGTTCTGTGACTGTAATTAAGTCTCCTCACGTGCATAAAGATTCACGTGAACAGTTTGAAATGAGGGTTCACAAGAGGCTGATTGATATTTTAAATCCGACTCCAAAGACCATAGATAATCTGATGGGGCTTGATCTTCCGCACGGCGTTGACATTGAGATCAAAATGTAGTAGTATCAATACAGATTACAAATATACAAATAGTTACAAATAATTTGTAATAATTTGTCCATTTGTAATTCGTATTTAGGATAAATCGTGGAAACCATTCTAGTTTATAGAAGTTAGAAGATAGTTGTTAGGTTCTAGGGAATTTCCCAAAAAACTAATAACTAAAAACTAACAACTAGCTGGACCGGGTCTATGATTTATTATATGTGTGAATAAGAAGCGTATATATGGTGCGGTTAGCTCAAGTTCAACTCATTGTCTCACAGTTTGCCAGTAAGTTTTATGGTAAAAAGCGAAATAGTGAATGAGCACGGTAGAGCACCCGGCTGAAACCGGGAAGATTACGGGTTCAAATCCCGTCCGCATCTCCATTTTGCAGCTTTGCTGCAAGCGCTGGTAGCTCAGTGGATAGAGCGCCACATTCTAGAGTGCTAGAGTGGTCGCCGAGAGTTCAAATCTCTCCCAGCGCTAGCTTTTACAGAATTGGCTCCCAAAGGAGCTTCTGGCACTTCGTCAATTTGAACTGCAGTTGAATACCCCCTCTGCTAACCAAACGACCTTCTTAGGTCAACTAGACGAAGTCAATGGGAGTCAATACCCTTTTCTCTGCCTGCTGGCAAAGCAAGCTATTAAAAAATGCCCTTTGTCAGCACCCCCGGTGAGGTTGGCGGTAATTCTACCGCCAACCTCCGAATCACTTTTAAATAATTGCTTTTAGCCATGAAGTTAGGTTCAACTCATCAAATTTCTAGGCGCTCTCAAGGCCACATGCGACCCAAAGGGTCCCCTTCGGGGCTTCCGACCGTTGAAATTTGACAAGTTTCACCTAACTTCATAATTCAAAACAATTATCAATTCGTTTATTCGAAAAATTAGTTATCCGTATGGTTTGGTCACTATGAAGTTTATCCTTGGCAAAAAAATTGGAATGACACGAATCTTCGACCAAGATGGCCGGAGTTTTGCAGTCACAAAAATTGTTGCTCTTCCTTGCAAAGTGTCTCAAGTTAAGGACATGGAGAAGGATAAATATAAAGCGGTACAAATTTCGGCTTACAAAGCTAAAGGCAAAGGTGAAAAAGTCATTAAAATAGCTGAATTTCGAGAAGAAAATTCAAAGAAATTTAAAATTGGTGATCCCATCACTACAAAGCAATTCAAACAAAACGAAATGGTTTCTGTAGAGGGTGTTGGAAAGGGCAAAGGCTTTGCAGGTACGATTAAAAGACATAGCTTTGCAATGGGTCCTGTATCGCACGGCTCAAAAAATGTCCGAAAACCCGGCTCCATTGGCGGCGGTTATCCGGAGAGAGTTGTTAAGGGCCGAAAAATGGCAGGGCGAATGGGCGGGAAACAGGTTACGGTCAAAAATTTGAAAATTATGGATGTGGAAGATGAAATATTGCTAATTGCCGGTGCTGTTCCTGGACCAAACGGTTCTGTCGTAAAAGTTTATGGCAAAGGCGAAAAAGCGGAAGAGGTAATCGACTTCGCTGCAGAAGAAGAAAAATTGGCTCAGGAAAAAATGCTGGAAGCGGAGAAAGAGGCAAAGCTTGAAAAGACTGAGGGCGCGGAAGAAGAAAAGCCTGCTGAAGTATTGACGGAAGCGGAGGGTATTCAAGCGGAATAAAGAAATTACGGCCACTGATCATTTCACTGATTATCACTGATCAGTGCATATCAGTGGCATAAATTACATTATAAAATCATGAAGATATCTGTTTATTCACAATCCGGAGAAAAGAAAGAAGATTTGACATTGTCAGATGTGTTTGATGTAAAGGCCAACAGTGCCTCGATTACTCTTTATATCAATTATCTTCGAAATTCACTTCGAGCTCCAATTGCAAATACAAAAGACAGAGGTGCGGTTTCCGGTGGCGGCAAGAAGCCTTACAAGCAAAAAGGAACTGGTAATGCTAGGGCTGGTTCGAGCCGATCTCCACTGTGGGTTGGCGGTGGTGTAACATTCGGCCCAAAAAGTGATCAAAACTGGCGAACCAGAATAAACAGCAAAGAGAGAAAAAAAGTCATCCTTGGAATCATTTCAGAGTTTATGAGAGATAAAAAAGCATTGGTAGTAGAAAATCTAGCCATCGATGTGCCAAAGACAAAAAAAGCGGATGAAATTTTGAATAATATTGGGGCATCCGGCAAGATTTCATTAATTTCAGTAGTTGACGACAAGAATGCAAATACATCATTTCGAAATATTGCCGGGGTCTTTAGCATGAGCCCAAACCGTCTAGACATGATTAATCTTATTTCTTCAAATCAGTTGGTGTTATCTAAAAAATCTTTAGCAGAAATAGAAGCAGTTTACACAACAAAACAATAGGATAACGAATCATTCTAATAACTAATCACACGAATATTCGTTAATATCAATCCGTTATTAGAAAAATCCGATATCCCATTGGAAAATAATATGAATAATCTTATAAAAAAAATCTTAGTATCTGAAAAAAGCTTCCAGGCAGTAGCTGGAGGCAAATATTCTTTTATTGTTGATAAAGCCATGAGCAAAGAATCTATTGCTAAGGCAGTAGAAAGTCTTTTCTCAGTTTCAGTTTTGTCTGTGAATTCCATGAATTATAAGGGCAAAATTAAATCTGTGAAACGAAAGGCAGGACAAAGAAGCGATTTTAAAAAAGGGATCCTCTCTCTGAAACCGGGGCAGAAGATCGATTTATTTGAAATTGAAGGCGATGACCAATCCTCCGCTAAAGCTACGGATGGCAAGGGAAAATCAGACAAGAAAAAGCAGGTAGAGAAAGAACCAAAAGTTAAAAAAGTCAAAGAAAATAAAGACGTGGAAGTAACAATCAAAAGCAAGTAATTACAATATACGGATAACGAATCTATACTTAATTACCAATTTACAAATATACGAATCCATTAGCTCATTAGTAAATTAGTAATTAGATAAAATTAGTAATCTGTATGAAACGAATTTATGAGTTTAAAAGTCGCAAAACCTACCGGGAATGCAAGAAGACAGATATCTGTTACTGATTTTTCTGGCCTTCAAAAAACCAAAAGGATCAAAGGTTTAACCTTTGGTAAAAAAAGATTGTCCGGCAGAGGTAAAAATGGCGAGCTTTTAATTTCGGCTCGTGGCGGTGGATCGAAAAGAATTTATAGAATGGTTGATTTTTCCAGACTTTCTCATCTTGATGAAAAAGCAACAGTTCTTTCAGTTGAATACGATCCAAACAGAAGCGCTTTTATTTCTGTCATAGAGTATGAAAGCGGCGAAAAATCCTATATTTTAGCTCCTGATGGTCTAAAAAAAGATGATAAAGTTGTTTGTGGAGAAAAAACATTGGTTAAAGTTGGCAACCGAATGATGCTTTCAAACATTCCGGTTTCAACTGTTATCCATAATATTGAATTGACTCCGGGAAAAGGTGGTCAGATTTGCCGAAGTGCTGGTAATATTGCAACCCTTTTGGGTTTTGACGGCAAATATGCTCAGCTTCGTCTGCCATCGAGCGAGCTTAGAAAAGTCCTAAAGACTTGCTATGCTTCAATCGGTGTCGTTTCCAACCTAGATCATGGTAATATAAAGGTAGGAAAAGCTGGCAGAAAAAGACTTATGGGAATAAGGCCCTCAGTTCGCGGCAAGGCAAAGAATCCTTGCGACCATCCACATGGCGGTGGCGAAGGTGCAAACTCAATTGGTATGAAGTATCCAAAGACACCATGGGGAGCACCGGCGCTGGGCAGAAGAACCAGAAACAAGAAAAAGTCTTCACAATCATTGATAATGTCCAGACGCAAAAAGTAAAACAATCAATAGGATAACGGATTTAAACAGATAACGGATTGATGAAACAAATATTAAAATATTAGTTAATATCAAATTAGTTATTAGAAAGATTAGATATCCTATTGAATAAAGGAAATTATGTCCAGATCACTGAAAAAAGGCCCTTACATTGATGAAAAATTGCAAAAGAAGGTAGATAAAGCCGTCAAGACCGACAGTAAAAAGCCGATCAAGACTTGGGCAAGAAGATCTACCGTCACTCCAGATATGGTCGGGCTTAGTTTTGCAGTTCATAATGGAAAAGATCATCTTCCTGTTTTTGTTGTTGAGGATATGGTTGGACACAAACTGGGAGAATTTTCACCTACAAGAAAGTTTCGAACGCATGGTGGAAAAATGGCAAAAGAACAAGCTAAGAAAGGCTAACGCCTTTCCATACGGATAGCGAATTTCACAAAATTACCAATTTACAAATATACGAATTTATTGGCCGATTAGTAAATTAGTAATCAAGTAATCATTCGTAATAAGTATAAAATTTTTTAAGGAAAAATTTCATGGATATTAAAGTCAAAAGTTTATTTTTAAAGTCTTCTCCTCGCAAGGTACGGCCGGTTTTGTACGGATTGCGCGGTATGACTTTACAAGCAGCCCTTGTTGAGCTGAAATTTACCAATAAAAAGGGTGCTGCTCTTATGTTTGACTTGATTAAATCCGGGCTAGCCGCTGCAAAAGAAAATGATTTGGATGTTGACAAAGTTTATATAAAAAGTGTGAACTGCACTGAGGGACCGCGTCTTAAAAGAAGACTTATTGGTTCACGAGGCCGAGCAAAGCCAATTCTGAAACGGATGTGCCACTTAAATTTAACAGTAACAGATGTTTTAATCCAAAAAGTTGCGCCAATAAAAAATAGTAAAGATATAACAAAGGAGAAAAATTCCAAATCACAAATGACAAATTCCAAATAAATTTCAAAAGTTCAAATTTCAAAAAAATTAGAATTTGGACAATTGGAACTTATTTGTAGCTTGAATATTGAGATTTGAGATTTCCAAACATATGGGTCAAAAAGTAAATCCAAAATCGTTAAGACTGAAAATAAATGAGAATTGGCAATCCCGCTGGTTTTCAAAACAAAACTATGCAGATAACCTTATCTCTGATCTTAAGATTCGAGAAATTTTGGCCAAAAAGCTTAAAGAAGCCTCTGTCTCCGAAATTATCATTAGCCGTGACGCAAATAAGATTACTATTGATATTAGTTCAGGCCGCCCGGGTGTTATTATCGGCCGAGGCGGAACCGGTACCGATGAATTAAAAAAACTTTTGAAAAAATACGTTTCCACTCGCCTTCAGATTAATATTATTGAAATCAAAAAACCAGATACGGATGCCGCTATTATTGCTCAAAATGTTGCTAGTCAGATTGAAAAAAGAATTCCTTTCCGAAGGGCGATGAAACAAGCAGTAGAGAAAGCAAAAGAAGCGGGGGTCGCGGGAATCAAAATCCTTGTAGCCGGACGATTAAATGGTGCCGATATTGCCAGAAGCGAAAAAGTAATGTATGGCACTGTTCCACTATCAACCTTCAAAAGCTCGATTCAATATAAACAAATTCCAGCCCATACTACTTACGGTGTTATTGGGGTGAAGGTCTGGGTTTACAACGGCGAGAAAGAAACAGTAGATGAATAACCAAAACAATAGGATAACGGATTGGAACAGATTAACGGATTGATAAAGTCTCCATCCGATCCGAATCCGTTTAGATCCGTAATCCTATTGAAAATTCCAAAGGAATTTATATGTTGATGCCAAAGAAAATGAAATTTAGAAAGCAGCAAAGAAATCCTCAATATGGTAAAGCCAAAAGAGGGTTTACTCTTGCGTTTGGCAAATTTGGCATTAAAGCAATGAGCCCGGGCTGGGTTTCTGCAAGAGAGATTGAAGCCGCAAGACGCGCCATGACCAGATACATCAAACGAGGTGGTGAGGTTTGGATCAGAATTTTTCCTGACAAACCAATTACAATGACTTCTGCTGAAGTCCCAATGGGATCAGGCAAAGGAGCAGTTGACCACTTCGCGGCCGTAGTTAAACCAGGAAGAATTTTGTTTGAAATGGATGGCGTAACTCATGAAGTTGCCAAAGAAGCAATGAGACTGGCAGAGCACAAGCTTTCCGTTCGGACTAAATTTGTATCCAGAGAGGAAGAGTAATGAAAAATATCGAATGTCTAAAAAAATATCGGGCGATGAGTAAAAAAGATTTGCTTTCTGAGCTTAAGCATGTAAAAAAGGAGCAAACACTTGTTTCTCTCAAAGTCGGAGCAGGTAAAGAGGACAATTTTTCCCAGATATCAAAATTAAGAAAGAATATTGCGCGAATTAATACTTTGCTTTCTTCGAGCGAAAATGGAGTCTCAAATGGACAATAAAATCTTAAGCAAAAAAATTGGAGTTGTGGTTTCTGACAAAATGGATAAAACCGTTGTTGTCCTTGTAGAGAGAATCAAAGAGCATCCAATTTACAAAAAGAAATTTACAGTTTCAAGAAAATATAAAGCGGATGACCAAAATAATGAATATAAAGTCGGAGATAAAGTAGAAATTATTTCAGTGAGGCCAATTAGCAAAGAAAAAAAATATAAAGTATTAAGATCAATAGGATAGCGAATTAAACTAATAACTAATCACACAAATATTCGCTAATATCAATTCGTTATTAGGAAAATTAGTTATCCATTTATCGGGAAACATTATGATTCAGCCAGGAACAAGATTAAAAGTTGCAGATAACACCGGTGCAAAAGAAATTGAATGCATCACGGTTTTGGGGCGCGCCAAAAGAGCGGGCGCTGAAGTTGGCGATGTTATTTCTGCATCAGTAAAAAGTGCCATTCCGCGTGGAACTGTTAAGAAAAAAGAGATTGTAAAGGCAGTAATCGTTAGACAGGCAAAAGCAATTTCACGCGAAGATGGCTCCTATATCCGGTTTTCAGAAAATGCGGCTGTTATTATTGATGCACAAGGCAATCCTCGTGGATCCCGTATATTTGGGCCGATTCCAAGAGAACTTCGTCGTGGGTATATGAAGATTATATCACTAGCACCAGAGGTTTTATAACAATAGGATAACGGATTTAAACTGATTAACGGATTGATAAAACGAATAATATTATGAAAATTAAAAAAAATGACAATGTGATGATTTTGGCCGGCAAGGACAAAGGAAAAACCGGAATAGTTGAAAAGGTGTTTCCTGAGACCGGTAGGTTTGTCGTAAAAGGAATTGCTTTAGCCAAGAAACATATTAAGCCATCAAAGAAGAACCCACAGGGTGGAATTATTGATATTAATCTTGCAATTAATAGTTCAAACGCAATGGTGGTTTGCCCGTCTTGCGGAAAGCCAACTAAAATTGCTTACAGTATTCAGAATGACGCCGCATCCACCAAAGGTGGAGCAGGCGCCCCTGCTTCCGCTGGAAGCGGAATGCGGGGTAAAAAAATCCGCATTTGTAAAAAGTGCAAACAAAGTTTAGAAACGGCCGTTAAGTAAAAAGTAAATAAGTAAATCAGTAGTAAG
>Ga0172381_10002934_pt1 | contig 18389 bp, 20 predicted proteins | sample Leawel6488metaG_FD_119754 | JGI IMG/M metagenome (GOLD analysis project Ga0172381, IMG submission 119754) | Leachate microbial communities from a municipal landfill in Southern Ontario, Canada - Leachate well 64-88 metaG | ecosystem: Engineered > Solid waste > Landfill > Unclassified | place...
ACTGCCACCAGTACAACTCCAAGAATAGGTCATGTTGTCACCCTGAGGATCAGTAGCTGAACCAGATAGGTTAACAGACTGTCCTTCGTTAACGCTAACATCAGCACCAGCATTTACGACTGGGCTACCTAAAGCAGAAGCATCAATTACTGTAACATTAACTGTATCGCTACCTGTATTTCCAGCTGTATCTCTAGCAGTTAGGGTACAAATAAAAACAGTATCTGAGGAAACAGAAGGAGCAGTATAAACAGGATTTAAAATATTTGAGTTAGATAAACTGCCACCAGTACAACTCCAAGAATAGGTCATGTTATCACCCTGAGGATCAGTAGCTGAACCAGATAGGTTAACAGACTGTCCTTCATTAACACTAACATCAGCACCAGCATTTACGACTGGGCTATTAGGTGAAGCAGTATTTGAAACGGTAGCTCTAAAAACAACATTACCTTGTGTTGACCATCCTCCATTAACATTTCCGATATTTACTTCAACATACGATCCAGTATTGGTAACAGGAATACTAATTCCTCCCGTTGTTGTCCGATCAGGATACCACATTGCTGTTCCATCAAAAGTGATTGTCTGGGCAGATGAAGCATTAATCGTTCCTGTATTAGTAACTGTAGCCGCATTATTAGACAATATAGAACCTGTTGTCACTATAGATGTCAATGCAGTAGTAGGATATGCAATTCTTAATCTTACATTATTAGCCACTGTGCCAGTTTCGGTATTGTGGTAATAAAAACGGAAAGAAATAGCATCTCCACCGCTAGCTGTAATAGGATCTCTCCAATTGGCTGAACCAGGATTGGTTGCAGCTGGATTAGTGGTCCTGTTTTCTAGAGTTAACGTTTCTAGATCATTGCCTAGATTATTAAAAGCAGCAGCTTGTGCGCTACCAACACTTAAAAACAAACCTGAAACTATGGTTATCGCTAAAAAAGCAAAAACCTTCAATTTTAGACTTGGCATTTTTATATTCATGCTGTTTGTCATATTATTTATTATTTTATTATTTATTATTTCTTTAAACTATCTTATTATTTTAAAAAACATGATGAGGGGATATAAAATTGGAACTATGCTCCAACTCCCCCAACTGGACCTCCAGAGTCTCCTCCGCCGCCACTTCCGCCACCATTAACATCGGTGGAGCCACCGTCATAGCTACCTTCAGCACTATCACTGCTACCGATAACAAAGTTCGGTTTCGTGACGATCTGAGCTGAATCACCAGAGCCGAAGGCTACAATGTCCTCATTCTTGCTGTCATAAAAAAACAGCATTTTGATTCTCTTCTGAGCATCATTGGGATCTCTGATTGAGAGAGTATAAGCTATAACGTCTTTTTCTTCTGAGAGATCTCCGAAGGTGACATCTTCCGCCACATGAATCGCTCCCTTGCTGTCAGAATAAATCATCTTGGAGAATTTTGCCGATTTGACAAAAACTCTCTGACGATACTCTTTCACATACGAAGAGATTAGTTGAAAGACAATCTCTTTGTAGTTACCTTTCCAGTCTTGGTTTTCTTTCCCAAACCAGAAAGCAATGTCCTCCTTGGAGATACTTCCCTTCATGTCACTCCATTTAATTTCTGGAGCAACATTATCAACCAGTAGTACTGGCCGAACCTTAGGGACTTCCGTTGGAACCGGATTAACAATCCGGGGATGCGTAACTGGCGTCACTGGAACCATCGTTGGAGATGGCGTCACAGTTACGGTTACGTAAATTTTCTCCTGCGATACATTTACTACTGCATTCTCGCTGTGTGGGATCACAATCTGTGCCCCAGTAACTGCGAAGAATCCAATCACTACAAGTGCAGTAATTATAACGGCACTTGCAGTTGTCCAATTAGAATTCATGTAACCATCCTCCTCACCATGATATATTATTACTCATGGCAAGTGTTTATCCTTATAGATAAAGGGCAAACAATAACCATGAGTAATTTAAAAGAGCTTTCGAAGCTCCTATATAATAATACTATTTAAAGATTTGTCAAGACCCCCTACTTTATAAACACCTTATTGTCATATCTCAAATCTATATATTCAAAACTGCCTAAATTGCCAGAATACTTGCTATTTCCCAAAACAATACCCAATCTTTCAATCTGCCAATCCAAATCATCGCTAATATTGAAGATAATTTCACAAGATAAATTGCTTTTAGCAATAGTCTTTCCCTTATATACATCAAAACTAATAACATTAATTGAATTTTTTTGTAATTCTAGCTCAATCTTAGAAAGACTGTCTAGTATCTCTTTTTTAGTTAAGGTATCTATTTCTTCTTTTTCATTAATTTTGATCAAAGAAAAATATTCTTCATTGTTCTCAAAATCTTTAATATAACTTCCATTTTTATCAACTAAATAACATTTAGAGCTATCGAATTCATCCGTCCAGATTGCATAGGGAGTCTTTTCAACTATCTGAAGAGAAACTCCATTAGGAAAATTCTTTTTAATGGTTACTTTTTCAATCTCAGGAAATGATTCCATTAAGCTATCAACACCCTTCCCCATCGAAAGAAATATACTTTCTGTACTAATATCCATTCCTAGAAAGGAAAAGGATGTTTTTAGTTTCTCTTGGGCAACTTTCTCCAAATCTTCAGTTGAAATATTATTATTTCCGCTAACACTTAATTGCGATACTTGAAATCTAGGAGAAAACAAAAGGAAACCGACTGCTGATAAAACAATAATTGAGGCAAAAACAGAAAAAGAGAAATAAAAATTAGTGAAGATGCTTTTCTTTCTTCTCCTCATTATTCTTTTCTTTTTTGTCGTTACTCTTCTCTTCATTATAAATGTCGATTTATCTTTCTTAATTCTTCAAAAATATAAGTTAACCAATATAACGGTGATAAAATATAGTCTTGCGTGTGAACATATTCATAAGCTTCTCCCCCATAACCCATTTTAAAAAGTGTAGGGCCAGCCCATGGATGATTAGAGTTAATCTTTGGATCAACATAACCCCAAAAATCATACAATTTGCAATTTCTTTTTTTAGCTTCCTTGATTGCTTCCCATTGTAAAAGGTAAGGAATCGACAGTTTAGCATATTTTGATAATGAAGCAGCTTGATGATAGTAACCTGTACCCTGCCAGAAAATTATCAAAGCTCCTGCCGCAATTTCATCTTTGTGTTTTCCAAAAAACAACAATGCTTGATTATCCTTAACAAATATTTCAAACTCGTCCTTTATATAACTATCAGAAAAAGGTACAAACTTTTGCCTTAGGGCAACTTGACGATTTAATTCTTGATAAGTTGCTAAATCTTTTACATCTTCGCTTTTCTCAATCTTAATCTCAAGATTCTTTTCCGCCTGACGGAGAACATAACGTGTAGTCTTACGCATTCCTTTCAATAAATCTTCTTCGGACGAAGAAATATCTAATTTCCAAGTAGCATCATAAGCATTAGCATGTATCGGAGCAATCCTTGAACCAACGTCTTTAAGTAGCTTATTATTTTCAGGAGTCCTCTCCCATAAAGGATTCATACGAATGAAACTAGCTCCCTCAGTTTTACCAATTTTTATTAACTCTTCAATAAATAAATTTAAAAGCCTTGATCTTGTATCAATATCCGAGCTCTCTATTGTTGGACCATGTTGAATCAATAAATATGTACCTCTCTTTGCCTTTATTTTAACTACTAATGCAGTTGCTTGCAATAGCGAGTTATCTGCTATCCCTAATCGCCAAATTTTAAATCCTCTAGCGATTTGAAATTCACCCCAATTCCAGGAATTTAAAAAACTTTTTTGCGAGCATTTTTCAATAAACTGCTCCCATTCATTTTTAACAGTAATTTCTTTAATGGTCATTATTATATTATATTCCAATAAGAGAAAAAATCAATTTTCTGCTTTTTTAATCGCTTCTTCATTATACCAATTCTCAGGATTCCAAAGCATGTATCCATAATATTTATCAGTTAAAACATCTTGTACTGCTTTTATCTGTAAATACACCTTTTCCGTATCATATGTAGCTCCTAAATTAAAATCTTGTAACCATGGCCTGATCTTAGAGCTATATCCTTCAAGCTTTATCTTTGCCTTAGCCATTGAGTAAGCGACTACTTCAAAAGGATGATCAGCTGGATTTTCAAAACCGATAAAACCAGAAGCATAATGAGAAGGATAAACCATTGGGCAAACATAATCAAAGTACTCATAAGCATCTTGTATTACTTGTCCGATTCCTAAACCATCAAAATTAACTGTAGTCAAACCAAATAAATCAGCAGATATTCTTGATCCCTTCAACTCACTTCTTAAATATTGATAAAAACTTTTGACAACTTCCCTTTCTGTTGCAAAATCAATATTCATATCATTTAAATTTCCATCAGACGGAAAACGAATATAGTCGAAATTAATTTCATCAAATCCATTGTTTAATGCATCCTTAGCAATAGAAATATTGTAATCCCAGCCTTCTTTCTTGGCTGGATCAATCCAAGCTAATCCATTGTAATCATACCAAGTGTCCCCACTCATAGTCTTAACCGCTAAATCGCTTCTATTCAAAGCTAATACAGGATCTTGAAAAACTGTAATCCTGGCAATTACATATAGTCCCTCTTTGTGTAGCCTATCAACTAACCCCTTTATATCTTTAATAATTACCCTTTCTGCCCCATAATCATGAGCCAAAGAAACATTAGTATCATAAGGAATCCTTCCTGACCAATCCTTAATATCAATCACGACGGCATTAATTTCTGTTTTCTTTGATAAATCAATAACATAATCAATCATTGAAGAATTGCTCGCTGACCAACTAGTTAAATAAACCGCCATTATTTTATCAGGCAAAACTTTTTCCTCTCTAACATTATTAACAACATCTACTCCTTTTATCTTTTCTTTGGGTATAAAAATAAATATCCCTAAGGATATTAAAACTATTAAAAAAATTAATAAAAATTGTTTTTTCATTAATTTTCTAACATCTTATTTATAAATTTATTCCTCATTCCCATGAAATTATTAATATAATCTATTGCTTCTAGTTGTTCGCTCATCTTATTATCTAATTCTATTGCACAAAAATCAGAAAAATAATTTACTGGATAATTCTTTAAATAATCTAATTCAGATAAATCATCCATATGATGACTATCGTATCTTAATTTTCTAGTCTTGCTATCAGTAAAAGAAAACTCTTTTTTAATCACGCTCACATGATTACATTTAATAGGAAACTTGGTTAAAACCTCTATTTCTTTTTTGTATCTGTCAGATTCTAACAATCTCAAGTTTTCTAAATGAGCAAAATCTAAACAAACTCCTCCATACTTCTTAATCTCTTCTTCCTTTAAAGGACAATCATAAGTATTTTCTATACAAATTAATTCTTTGTATCTAACTAGCCATTCATTATCAATCGGGAACGCTCTCTCTGAGTGAGTATTAAATATCTGTGTATTGTATTGTTTAGCTAAAAACTCTAATTCCTCAACATCCATATCGTCCCTCAAATGAACAAAAGGAATTTTTTTAATACAAGACTTTTTAATCATGTCGTAAAGAGTCTTTCGATGTTCTTTGGCTAGACAAGTTGGAAAAAGAGCGATTTCTTCAATCTTTAATTCTTCTATTTCTCTAAACTTTTCTTTCCAATTAGATCCATTTGTAGTTGTTAGGGCGGGAATAAATTTCATATTTAAAATCCAAAACCTGTTATTTCGGCTGCTTTCTTCGCCATAATCATTTTGGCGTCACGAGAAGCATTATTAATACAATCCACTAAATACTTTTCCTGATCTTCCTTACTTAATTCTGAATTTAAAGAAATACTAAGTATTTCTGCTTTTCCATTAACCACAACTTTTATTCCATTTTTTTCTTTTTCTACCCTTTCGTTTCCCAACGAACTCTCTAAATCTTTCAACTTTTTCAAATCTTTTAATTTATCAAACATGTTTTTTTGTCTTTATTGTTACTCTCTTATTCTGCCTTAATTATTATAAAGAGTCAAATACTCTTTTTACGTCTTCTCTTGATATATTTACATGTGTCGGTAAGCACACAATCCTCTTTGCAACTTCTTCGGCCTTGGGACAACTACCAGTAATATAGCAAATACTTTCTAATGAAGTCATGGGAGGAACAATAGCTGAACCAAACCATCCATCATTCAAATATATCCCCTGCTTCCTCGCCTCTCTTACTATTTTTAAAGGATTAACATTTAGCACTGGATACTTTAAAAATACTATTTCCCTTTCTTTGTCTTTTTTAAAAATAACTTTAAATTCTTTTTTATTAGCTAATAATGATTCGTACATCTGAGCTATCTCTTTTCTGTGCTCATTAAATCTTTCTAATTTCTTAAATTGATTAATTGCTAAAATAGCCAAGGCATTGGGCATCCTTTCAGGGAAATATGAAGGCAACTCTCCTTGATTTTCCCTAGAAGTTACTGCTTTGCTTAAAATATTTAAATTAAGAAATATTGCTAATAATCCTCTTCCAAATTTTGAATTATATAAAGGCAAAATAATCTCATTCATTAACACTGGATGTAATAATTGTTGTAATATCCAATAAAGTGAAGGGTATCTAACTTCTTTTTGAAAGTGAGAAACTTTTTCAAGCAAAGAATCGTTATTTACCGTAACTATTCCTCCATAGACTGAAGATATTATCTTGTCTCGGCCAAAGCTAAAAAAACTAGCATCTCCGAATGATCCGCAAAAAGAATCTTTGTATTTAGCTCCTAGCGCATGAGCACAATCTTCAATTAAATAAATATTATTTATCGTACAAATCTTTCTTATTTCATCAATATCAGCTGGATAACCAAAAGTATGCTGAATCATCACTGCCCTTGTCTTCTTAGTAATTTTTTTACTAATTTCTTCGGGAGAAATATTTAAATTATCATTAATATCAGCAAAAATAGGACGAGCTCCGACATAAATAATCGGATTAACTGCTGCATTACAAGTAAATGCTTGGACAATAACCTCGTCTCCTTCCCCAATCTCCATTGCCTTCAATATGGCAATTAAAGAACTTCTTCCAGAATTAAAGCTAAATGCGTTTTTAAATCCAAAATAATTCCTAAACGATCTTTCTAATTCCTTAATTTCTTTTCCTTTTTTCCATTCCCAAGGTTTGAAAATTAAACTAAAAGCCAGAGATATGTCGTCTCTTTCTGTGTTGGGTGATAAAGAAATAGAAATAGTTTTCATTGTTTTATTATTTTTCGTATTTTTTCTGACATTCCCTTGCGATATTAATGCAATCTTCTGGATCATATCCTAGGTCATCGCACCATCTGATGGTTGAAAATATTATATTCCCTAATTCCTTCTTTAACTCCTCATCCGTATGAAAAGGTTGATCTTTTTTCTCATTTCTCTCCCATTGACAAACGTCTCCATAAATTTTACCCAATCTAATTATTATCTGAGAAAGAGATAATTTTCTGTTTCCCCAAATTTCTCTTCCATTCTTTAATAATTCTTTTATTTCCATAAAAGTTATTTTATTATCTTATCAATTAAAAGACGAGGTACTCTTGATTCTAATAAAACAACGCTGCCTTCATTAGCTATTGAGACTACTTTCTTTAATATCTTGCTTCCGTCTTGAATAAACAAAATATCTTCCGCTTTCATTCCTGATTCAATTGCTCCTTTTTTCAAATCTTTAAAATAGTCTCTTGAAGTAATGATTGCTAAATCACAAACTTCTCCAATTTTTCTTCCAATCTTACGATGTGTTTCTTTTCCTTCCTCTCCTAGCTCGATAAGGCAAGGCATAACCAATATTTTCCTTCCTGGCCAATTCTTTAAATATTCAAGATGTGACATAATACCATCTAGATTAGATGAATAGGTTGCGTCAATCACTTCAAAATCATCAAACTTCTTAATACTTATCCCTCCTTTGATTCCTTTAACTCTCTCCGCAATTACTTCTAATTCCATTCCTAATTTCTTAGCAACTATAATTGACGATAAAAGATTAGAAACATTATGGATCCCGTGAATACTAGCTTTAAAGAACTGACTCTCTCCTGTTTTTAAAATTACTTTAAACGATATTCCTTCTTTGTCTTCCTTAATCTCTTCTGCCCAAATATCTTGCTTCTCAGAAATTGAATATTTAACATTGTTAACTGTTGAATTAAAGTTATTTTTAATTTCTTCACTATCCCAATTTAATACAGCCAAACCTTCACTAGGCAATAAATCTATTAGTTCGAATTTTCCCTTAGTGATATTCTTCTGAGAGCCAAAAGTAGCTAAATGCTGATTATTTATTCCTGTTAAAATTCCTATCTTTGGTTTAGCAATTTTGCACAATAATTTTATCCCTCCTCTATTATATGCTCCCATTTCACAAATAAATATTTCTTGCTCGTCATTGACATGATCTAAAATGCATTGTGATATTCCTATTTCTGAATTCTCATTCCTTTCGGTTGAAACAACTTTAAACTCAGAAGAAAGAATCTCTTTTAAAAATTCCTTGGTCGAACTCTTACCATAGCTCCCAGTAATTCCAATCACCAAAAGATTTTCCAAAGCCTCTCTTTTCTTGATTGCCCTTCTGATTATTCTATTCCTCATAAAGACCGTAATCGGTTGAAAGAAAAGAATAATCAAAGAAACTATCAAAGGAGTTAAAATATCAAAAGCAAGAATAGCAGTAGCAAAAGAAGCTAAATCAAATACTATCCATTTAGTTGGATTCATATAGCTTTGGTAAAAATTTGTTCCCAAGACTACTGTAATTATTCCTAAGGGAATAAAAACAATCGGCAAAAGCAAAGACATCTTTGAAGTCATTTCTGGCTTCTTTATCCTTTTCCTTATTAATCCGATAATTGATAAAAATCCTTCAATAATATAAAGTAAGAAAACTAAAGGAATACAGGCAATAATAAAAATACTAACTTTTTCTAAAAATTTACTAATAAAGTCTGGATATAAATAAGTAGCTGAACCCATAATCAGCAATGTTCCTAAAAATACAAAACATTTAAAAAATAGCCACCAATTCCTAATTATCTTCTTTCCATTATATGTATCAAAGTGAGCCAAAAATCTGCCAATATGATAATTCTTTAATTGCCATAAATAAGACCAGAATAAAAAACTTTTGACTTCTTTGAAAAACCAAAAGAAAAGAATTATTGAACCTAATAAAACTGGCATCCAAGGCTGTATAACCATATTATTTGTTTAAAAATTTAATAATACTCTCGCTAACTTCAACAGAATCTGTTTTGTAAGGATTATGTCTTGCTCCCTTTATTATCTTTAATTCAGAATTATCAATTTCTTGCTGGAAAAGAACTCCATCTTCTACGGGAGTAATCTGATCATCTTCTCCCCAAATAATCAAACAAGGCATATCAACCTTAGGCAATAAATGGGTTAAATCTTCACTCACTACTTTTTTAAAAACTTCTTTCATTAAAGGATTGGCACGATAATAATCATAAGTTCCAGCTAGCCTGTAAGCCATCTTCTCAAAAAAAGAATAAACCCGAGAATCTTCAGAAATAATCTTTGAACCGGTTCGCGCTAAAAACTTTGAAATTCTCTGTCTCAAATTCAATCTTTCTTCTCTAACTATTGCTGCATCGCAAAATATTAATTTCAATGGTTTGACATTTTTTTCTGTCGCCATCTTCAAGGCAACACCACCACCAAAAGAATGACCCAAAAGATAAAACCTAGAAAAACCTAATTCTTTGATAAAAGAGATTACAAAATCTGCATAATCTCCTACTCCCCAAACAGTTTTAGGTATTTCTGTTTTTCCAAAACCAGGCAAATCAGGAATAATTAATTTAAATCCCTTGCTCGCCATTTCATCAATTATCCTCATCCAAGAGACAGAAGATGCTCCCCAGCCATGAAGAATCAAAAATGGCTTCCCTTCTCCGGCAGTTTTATAATATAAGTCAATACCATTAATATTGATTTTGTTTTCCTTTATTTCAAATATTTCCATTTACTACTTTCTTTTAATTTCCTTAAACCCTAAATACTTATGCAAAACCTTAGGAATCTTAATGCTTCCATCTTTTTGTTGATTATTCTCAAACAAAGAAATTAAAATTCTAGGGGTAGCGATTCCCGTGTTATTTAGTGAATGAGTATATTTAGTTTCTCCATCCTTAGTTTTGTATTTAATTCCTAATCTTCTAGTTTGAAAATCAAAAAAGTACGAAGATGAGTGAGTTTCTCTGTATTTACCCTGCGAAGGAATCCAAGCTTCAATATCATATTTTTTAACCTGCCCTAATCCTAAATCAGCAGCACAGTTGCGAACTACATGATAAGGAATATTTAATCCTTGCAATACTTCTTCAGCATTCCTAGTAATCTCTTCATGCAATCTAACTGATTCTGCTTTATCATTTTTACATAAAACAACTTGCTCTATTTTCATAAACTCATGAACCCTCATAATTCCTTGAGTATCTTTTCCGTAACTGCCAATTTCAGTTCTAAAACAAGGAGAAAATCCCATATACTTTATTGGCAAATCTTCTTCTTTTAATGTCTCATTAGAATGATAGCTCATCATTGCCACCTCTGAAGTTCCTGCCAAATACATTCCGTCATGAGTTCTGTAAACTTCATCTTTTGATTGAGGCAAATATCCCGTTCCTGTCATTGCTGCCTCATTAACTAAAGATGGGGCTTCGACAGGAATAAAACCTTTTTTCATTAAAACCTCAGTTGCATACTGCCAGATAGCCATACAAACAAGAAAAGCCTCTCTCTTTAAAAAATATCCTCTGAATCCAACTACCTTAGCCCCTCGATCAAAATCAACTAAATCTAAATCTTTGGCTAGCTGAACATGGTCTTTAATGGGAAACTTAAATTCAGGAATCTTGCCCCATTTTCTCACTTCAACATTGTCGGCGTCAGAATCACCATCAGAAACTGATTCGTCAGGAATATTGGGAACCAAAAGCATCAATCTTTCAAACTCTTCATTTATTTTCTTAAATTTCTCTTCTTCGTTATTAGAATTTCTGTCCAATTCTCTCATTTGAGCAATAATATCATCTCTCTCTTCTTTGGTTTTAGCTTCCTGTATCCTTTTGTTCGCCTGATTCTTCATGGCACTTTTATTCTCAATCGCAATAATCAATTCTCTTCTTTTGGCATCAATTGACAAAAGATTGTCAACATCAAAATTAACTTTCTTTTTTCGGCAAGCCTCTTTAACTTTATCTGGATTTTCTCTAATGAATTTAATATCTAGCATATGTTCAAATCTCTATTATTTTAAATACATAATATCAATTTAGGAGAAAAAAAGCAATAAAAAATGGAGGACTTCATTGTTCTGATAAAGGAGCCTCCTTAATGTCTTCAACAGCTTCTCTGTTATTTTTCTTTGGAATCTCAAGAGATTCCAATATCTGTTCAAGATCAGTCCTTGTTAGACCGTTCATATTACAGCATCCAGCTAAACACATAATTTTCAACTCCTATCAATCAAGATAGTCTAAGGTTATTTTATCTAAAAAAGAAAAAAGTGTCAAAACAAAAAAGAGAAGATACAAATTCCTTCTCTTCGAACAAACTCTTCAGTCTGATACTCGGATGATAGAATTCTGTCCCTCCGTTAATTACAGACCCGATAGAAATCTTTTCAATGTTCGCATCTTGGTTTATTTCAAAAAACTTGATTATTTTTATAATATCCGAATCCCTGGCTAAGGGTTCGAGAAAAATAATTCTCAGTTTTTGATTTGCAGCGCTAAATGGTATTTCCATGTTTTTTGGATAGTAAAGCCTTGAACCAGTAAATTTGGAAAATATATTTGCCAGCTGGCTTTGATTTTCGTTGGCAAAAACCCAGTTATACCCTTCGAATTTCATTGCCAAGGCTTGTCCTAATGTCCTCAACGTTGAGCTGCTAACTTTTGAAACATCAAAAGATAGCTCTTTTCCGCTTAATTTCACGGCATTGCTCTTTACAAGTTCCCTTTGGATCCCACGCTTATACATAGTAACACTCTTTAGCTCTAGTGAGCTAATAAAGTAGTATCAAAAAAACAATCCAATGTCAAAGAAAAACCTGGGATTCCCCAGGCTTCTTTTATTCCTTATCTTTCATTAACGGAAACAATATTACTTCTCGCAATGATCCTGAATCAGTCAACATTGAAACAATTCTATCGATACCCATTCCGAATCCAGCTGCCGGAGGCATTCCATATTCCAAAGCTTCAATAAATTCTTCATCTGATCTTTGCGCTTCTTCAAAGCCCCCCTTAAATAATTTCTCTTGCCCTCTCAACACATCTCCCTGATCTAATGCATCATTCTGTTCTGAGAAAGCATTAATAACTTCCGCCCCAGCTAAAACTAATTGGAAGTTAGCTAATTTTTCGTTATCTAATCCCTTAGCTAAGGGCTGGAATCCTTTTGGATAATGGATAACGAAAGTTGGTTGAATTATATTTGGTCGGCAATATTTCTTGTAAATCTCATCGGCAATATTTGGCTTATCTGCTCCCTCAGGAACATCAATTCCTAATTCTACTGCCTTTGCAAATAGAGCCTTTTCATTTAATTCTTCGTATTTAATTCCTGTGTACTTTTCTAATAAAGCAAAGAATTCGATTCTTTCAAATGGTCCTTTAAAATTCAATACGCAATCTCCATACTTAACCTCGGTGGTTCCCAAGACTTTGGTTAGAATAACATCGAGCATTCTTTCGGTCATCTTCATTAATTGTTTGTAATCGGCATAAGCCCAGTAGAATTCAATCATCGTAAAATCAGGATTATGGAACTTATCTACTCCTTCATTTCTAAAACATTTTCCTATTTCGTAAATCTTCTCAAATCCTCCTACTAACAATCTTTTTAAATACAATTCAGGAGATATTCTCAAAAAGACATCGACATCCATTGCATTCAAATGAGTTTTAAATGGCTTAGCTCTGGCTCCGCCATAAAGAGATTGTAAGATTGGAGTCTCTACTTCAAAAAATCCTTCATCATTCAAAAAGTTCCTCAGCTCTTTTATAAAATTAGAACGAATAATAAACTTTTGCTTTACTTCTGGAGAAAACATTAAATCAAGATATCTTTTTCTGTATCTGTCTTCAACGTCTTTTAATCCATGCCACTTTTCTGGTAACGGAAGCAAAGACTTAGAAATCATTTTGTAATCAGTTATTTGAATTGTCTTTTCTCCTCTTTTAGTTTCAAACAAGACTCCATGAGCTTCAATAAAATCTCCAATATCAAAAATATCTAAAAATGATTGGTAATTACTTTCACCCATTTTGTCTTTAGCTAACAATCCTTGGATCTTTCCTGTTCCATCTTCAAAATCAATAAAAGTTAAAGCACCATGCGTTCTAACTGTTCTTATTCTTCCAACAAGAATTACCTCTTCTTCTTTTTGCGATAAAGATGCAAAATCCTCTAAAACCTTTTTGATTTCGTGAGTTCTTTTGACTTCAATAGGATAAGCATTAATTCCATTCTTTTTAAGCTTTTCTAACTTCTCAATCCTATTTTGTCTGATTTCGTCTGAGGTAGACATATTTTTATTCTATTTTTAATATTTTGTATTTAAGAGATCCTTTGGGAGTTTTAATCTCTACTTCAGCTCCTTTGGGCTTATTCATTAAAGCTTGACCTAAGGGTGATTTGAAAGAAATTCTGTTTTCCATTGGATTGGCTTCTTCCTCTCCAACAACATGGTATCTTTCCTCATCATTGCCTTGTTTAATTGTAACATATGATCCGATTTGAACCCAGCCTGTGTTTTCATTATCTTGAATAACGATAGCTGAGCTAATCAATCTTTCTAAGTCAAGAATCTTTCCTTCAATTGCAGCTTGGTTATCTTTCGCCTCATCATAGGCTGCATTTTCAGAAAGGTCTCCGAAGGAAATAGCTTCTTTCAATTCTTCAGCTACTTGTATTCTACCTTCTTTTTTAAGATATTCAAGCTCTTTTTTAAGCTTATCCAAACCTTCTTGTGTTAAATATTTACTATCCATAATGTGTGTTTGTTCCACAATTCCATTTAGTCAAAAAGACAAAAACCGAACAGTGAATGTTAATTGTATTTAATTTAGAAAAAAGGGCTAATCGTCGAGATCAATCCTTTTGAAAGTAGTATAGCATATATATTTGAGAAATCAAGGGATTAATACAATTCATTAACGCGTCCCTATGCAGCTAAAGATGGTAAAATTCCCAAGAAAATAATAATAGCTATAAAAAGTGAATCTTTGTATATTCTTGACTTGAGTTTTGTCTTATCATCCATAATTTCCATATATGAATAAATCAACGGATTAATAATATTAATCAAAAAGAAAAGCATGCTCACTTTGGTATTTATCAAAAAAGCCATCATTATTCCAATAGAGTTTATTAAAAATCCGTAGGCCAAAATAAAAGTAAAAAAACCATAATCGTGCCACTCCTTCTCCCTCTTCTCAGAATAAACAAGTCTTTGTCTTGCAAAAATTGAACTCAACATCAAAGGAATAGCTGCGGTCAACTGAAAAGCCATTAAATTATTATCCCTTAAAATACCAGGATTAGTAGCAATAAGAAAAGTGAAAACTGTAAACAATACCCCTAATAACCAAAGGTTAACATTTAATTTATCAACCGCTGATTTTTTAATTGCTTCTTTTTTAATATCCTCCATATTTTTATATTATAATAATATTAAATTATATTAAAAACAATGATTAATTTCCTCCCTCATTGACTATATCCTCTACATTCTGCTCCAGCTTCTTTTCTCCAAAATAGTACCCCAGGGTTTCCCTTGCCACTAAGTTGGCTAAACCAGTGTTTTTAGGTACGCTTTCCACAATAACGGTAAGAACTATCTCTGGATCATCATAGGGGGCGAAAACGGTAATTAAGTTGTGATAAACCTCGTTTTTACCTGTCTGGGCAGTTCCAGTTTTAGCCGCTGAAGAAACTGGCAAATACTGTAAAGATCGAGCTGTTCCCGCTCCCGATAAAACTGTCTCTCTCATTCCTTCTCTGACTGAATCAATTGCTGCCAAAGAAACAAAATCTTGACTGACAATTTCTGGCTCATAGGTTTTAATGGTTTGATTATTATTATCCAAAACACTTTTCACAATCTGAGGTTTCATTAACTTGCCACGATTAGCAATTGAAGAAATAGCCATGGTTAATTGTAAAGGCGTAGCTTTAAAATATCCCTGACCGATAGAAATATTGTAAGTATCTCCTGGGTACCAAGAGGTTCCTGTTATTTCTTCTTTCCATTCTGGATTAGGAACAAGACCAATGCTTTCCTCTGGAAGATCAATATTTGTTTTAGCTCCAAATCCAAACCTCTCTAAATATTTTTCGATCTTAGCTATTCCCAAACCATTAAAATTCTTGTATCCTCCACCAACCATATAGAAAAAAGTGTCGCAAGATTCAGCAATAGCTTTCTTTAAATTAGTCCAGCCGTGTGTCGTCCAGTCTTTTTTAAACGTTCCATCATTTAATTCAATTCCTCCTCCACAATCTATTTCTTTGTCTGCTGTAACGATACCTTGTTCTAGGGCAGCAACAGCAATCATCGGCTTTAAAGTTGAACCAGTCGGATACTCTCCTGAAGTCGCTCGGTTATAGAAAGAAACCTTAGGATTCTTTAATAAATCGTTAAATTCTTTTTTTGTTAAATCTTTAGAAAACATATTATTATCAAAAGAAGGATAAGAGATTAAAGATAATACTTCTCCTGTTTTAGGATTAACTGCAACAACTGAACCTCCTTTTGCATTATATCCATCAACTGCTTCAGCTAAAAACTGGGCGGCCTTTTCTTGTAAATCATAATCAATATTTAAAACTAGATTATTCCCCGATTGAGCTGGCTTAATAATCTCTTCTTTTACTAAATCACCATGGACATCTTTTTCTCTGTTTACCTCTCCTGGTATTTCTTTCAATACGTCATTGTATTGTTTTTCTATTCCTGATTCACCAGTTGAATTATCTCCCGAAACATACCCTAAAACATGAGCAAAATCATATCCACTCAAATATTCTCTATTCTTTTTCTTAACAATTTCAAATCCAGTCAATTCTTCTTCTTTGGTCTTTAAAATAATAACCTTGTCTTTGTCTATGTCACGAATTAAAGAAAATTTATCTTCTCCTGCCGCCTCCATTTCTTTGATATTTTTTTCTAAATCTTCAAAGGAAGTGTCTATTATTCGAGCTACTTCTCTTACTTGCTTCTCTCTTAATAATTCGTCTTCTGGTAATTTATAAATATTACAAACTAAATCAAAGCCCTGAGTATTGGTTACTAATTGCTTAAAATTACGGTCATAGATAATGCCTCTCTGAGCATCAATCTCGCTTGATAGAAATTTATTCTTCTCTGCCTGCTCGCTGTAAGTTTTGTAATTAACTACTTGGAAATAAAAACAACGGAAAAGCAATAATCCGATTATCAAAACAAAAGCTGTAAAAACGATTTGAAATATCCTTTGCGACAAAGCCGTTTCCATTGTATAAAAACCCCTATCTTTTTTATGTGTTAAAGCATCCAAAAAAAGATCATCTGTCTCAATGTCTGTACTCCATCTTTTTACTTTAAATTTTTGGCATCCAGGAGAGTGACGGGATCTTAACATATTTGAATAGTATAAACTTTAATAACAAAGAGGCTAATAAGAAAGATAGAGCCATTAATCCGATAAAATGAGTAGAATAAATATCAAGCATTAATCCAAAAAAGAAAGCTGAAATCAATCCTAATCTTCCTTGTGGTTCTTCTAATAAATTAACCACTAAAACAAATAAAACAAGGAAGCTAAAAAAAGTAAAAAATGGTAAATAACTTGATTCAAAAATAAACAAATAATACATTGCGATAACTAAAAATAAAGTTTTAAGAATTTCTTTAATCATTATATATTTCAGCTATCTTAATTACAAAAATATTATTAATCGTATCTAAATCAAAAACCTTTTCAATGTCCGCTGTCTGGTATGCCTCATTATCAATCTTTTTGATATTCTTTACTTTTCCTATCAATAGCCCGGCCGGATAATTCCCTCCCAAAGCTGAAGTTAGGACTAAACTGCCTTCTTTTAATTCTTTATCTCGAGCAATCATATCTAGGGTCAAATTTAAGCCCCCTGATCCTTTACTTAAAGCAAAAATCTGGCTATCTGGTATTTCTACATCTATAAGATTATTCTTCTGAGTAATCAACACTACTCGAGAATAAGAAGGATAGACATCTACTACTTTTCCCAATAAAACCTTACCAGAAATAATCACGGGAAACCCTTTTTTTATTCCAGAATTAGAACCAATATTTATCAAAAGAGAATCTGATAAAATATCTTTTGATATCACTCGCCCGAGCATTAAATCAAAATTATTCTCAGTGCCTAAATCCAAACTATTTCTTAAAAAATCATTCTCTTCTTTTATTCTCTGAAAATCAGCCAAATCAGATAAAAGTTTTTGGTTTTCTTCAATTAACTTTTTGTTCAATTCCTCCTGGTTTTTATTTAAAAAAGATTGTTCGCTTCCTCTGTTCCATAATGAAGCCATTAAACTTTCTGATTTTGCATAAACAAAATTCTTAAGTCCATCCTTTAAAAAAGAATTAATTATAAGGAAACAAAAAAAGAGTAGGACTAAAATCGTTATTCTTTTCTTGGTAAATATCTTCATACCCTGATTATATCCCATCCTTCTAAAAAAGACAAAATTGACAAAAAACATAAAATATCTGAAATATATGTATTAAAAAATAACGATTGTTTCGTCATATTTTAATATTGCTTTAAATTCTTCTGTGATTACAATATCAATTATTTCCCCTCTTTCGGTTCTTCCGAAAAATATTCTATCTGGAATGCCATCATTGCTTTTGAGTGAATTTTTTTTCTGATATCTTCTCAAAACATTACAGATTCGGAAAAAAAGATAAATCGATAAAATTGATAGAGAATTAATATCGGGCTTTTCAAATGTTCCCTTAAAAGAAATTAATTTTTTAGAAACAAGATGTTCTAAAATTTTTCTTTGACAGTTTTCAGAACAATCTTCTTCTACCGCTGTTCGTATCGCCATACTCCAGTTTCCTTCAAGGACATACTTCTCGATTTTCTCCTCAGTTGTAACCACTAGACCCACCTCCTTTTTTAAATTTTAAAATGAGCCTAGACATAATATACCATATCCTTTAATTTTTGGTCAAACAAAAAACTCCTTTCGATCTTTAATACGGGGGCGACCTACTTTCGCGGATACCACTATCATCGGCCTTAGAAGATTTCACTTCCGAGTTCGGAAAGGGATCGGGTGGAGCACTTCCA
>Ga0172381_10002935_pt1 | contig 18387 bp, 14 predicted proteins | sample Leawel6488metaG_FD_119754 | JGI IMG/M metagenome (GOLD analysis project Ga0172381, IMG submission 119754) | Leachate microbial communities from a municipal landfill in Southern Ontario, Canada - Leachate well 64-88 metaG | ecosystem: Engineered > Solid waste > Landfill > Unclassified | place...
AGAGCTTTAATCTTAAGCAATCAACGCTATGTAAGTTCGACAAAACTAAATTGTAAGTTAATTACTTACAATTTTCTTTCTTTTTCTTTTTTTAGTTTAATTTTTTTCTTGCTATATGACTGGATTTTGTTTTTTAGATAATGCAAAGATATTATTTTAAATTGTATCTTTACTAATATTAATAGTAATTATTAGTAATTGATAGTAAATTGTGATTTAAATGGACCATTTAAAAGTATTAAGTATAATTGATTTAGGAGAATCTCAAGAAGTTGAATTTAAAGAATCATCTATCTATTAAAAACTAGTCGTTATTTCATAATTATTACAGAAATTTAAGGCGATAAAACGCAACATATATATACAACCTATAATACATACTATATATGGAAAGAAATAAAATAATACAACAAAATCCGTGGTGGGGCGAACTAGAAGATGCAGATCTTCTACAAGTAAGTAAATCTTCATTTAAAATTGAAAGATTAAACTTGCCAATAGTTAAAGGAAAGGTATATTTAATAAAAGGCCCAAGAAGAGTAGGTAAAACAATATACTTAAAACAAATAGCTAAAGCAAACAAAGATAATGCACTTTACATTAATTTAGATTCATTTTCAAATATAAAACCAAATGAATTAATTAGAGAAATTGAATCCTTTATCAATCTTAAAAAAGACTCAATAATATTATTAGATGAGGTTCAAAATTTAAAAGATAATTGTTCTTTCTTAAAGTCAATGTCTGATTTAAATATATTAAAAGAAGCCACCGTTTTTGTAACGGGTTCAGATCCAAGAGCTATAGAGGGGTGTAAACAAAAATTAATAGGGCGATCCGAAGAACAAAGAATAATGGCTCCATTAACTTTTAGGCAATTTTTATTAAATATTACAAAAGTAAATAATCCAAATTTAAATCAATTATTACAAAATACAATATCTGTAAGAGATAGTAATAAAATAATAAAAGAAAAATATTTATTACTAGAAGTATATACTACAGATATAGAGAAATATTTTGATATATACTTATTAACGGGGGGTTTTCCAGAAACCATTAACTGTTATCTTACAAATAATACAATTACGAAGAACTATTACGAAGATTTAATACAAAAGATATTTGAAAAATTAGATAAGCAAAAAACAATTTCTATTCTTTCAGTATTAAACAATAGTTTATCTAATTCTGTAAAGTATTCTACAATCTCTCAAAAAACAGGATTGCCTCCAGAAATAGTTAGGGATTACTTATTTAATTTAAGTGAGCTATTACTATTATTTGAAGTTAAAGAAAAAGTAACTGATCGTTTAAAAAAATATTATTTTAAAGATCCATTTATTATTCATTCTATAAATTCATATTATTCAAATTTAGATCCGTTTATGGAATCATTAAATTATATTTTAAATGAAAACACAAAAGGTCAATTAGTGGAAAATGTAGTTGCTGGACATTTACATAATATTTATTTTTATAATCTAGAATATCTATTTAATAAAAATAAAGAAGTAGACTTTATCCTTTCAAAAAAAGCAATAGAAGTAAAGTATAGGGCTAGTATTGTTGCACCTAATAAAATTGCAGGAGATGTGGAATATTTATTACTTACTAGGTATCCTCAAGCTTTGAATAATTTAGAAAAAGGCAATACTTTAGCAATACCTGCTAGTGCTTTTCTTGCAATGTTAGAATTGCCAAGTAATTTTTTATAGTTGTTGCAGGTTATACGGCAGCTGATACAGAAAACTTTGCAGCAAGAGAATTAATCTCAAGCATCAACGCTATGTAAAGTTAGACAAAACTAAATTGTAGGGGAAACTCTACAATTTTCTTTCTTTTTCTTTTTTTAGTTTAACTTTTTTCTTGCTATATGACTAGATTTTATAATTTAGAGGTCATTAAATGCGTCATTTGTAATGACGAAAAATGTAGAAATTAAGTAAACTATACTTTGCGAAAAGTGTGATTTTTAAATAGTGTACTTTTCACGATGTCTAAAAAATAGAAAAGTATATGTGCCCCGTATGAAATATTGACTAATTTGTATATTGTCAACCAGTTGACCAAATAGCGCCATTTTTTGTCAATCTGCTGACCACTTTAAAAATGTTTACATTCATATATATTTGTGATTAGATATGAATGAAATTATATTTTCTAAAATTTTACTTGAAAGTCAAAATAAAAAAAGAGCGATAAAAGAATATCCAAAAAAAAGATATTTGTATGATAATTTAATTAATTCTAAATCGAATTACTTTATTGGAATTTCTGGACTTAGAGGTATAGGTAAAACAATTTTGTTATTACAATTATTTGATAAGTGTAGTGATGCAATATATTTTTCTGCAGATTCTATTTATTTATCGAAATATACATTATATGATATTCTTAAATTTTTAATAAAAAAAGGATACAAAAATATATTTATTGATGAAATAACCTATAAAGATAATTGGCAACAAAATCTAAAAACAATATATGATGAAGAAAAAATAAAAGTATATTTTACAAGTTCTTCTTCTTTAAACATACTAAAAGGAGTAGACCTATCTAGGCGCGTATTGTTGTCTGAATTAAAACCTGCGTCTTTAAGGGAATATATAAATATAATGTATGATCAAAATATACAACCCATAAAGCTAGAAGAATTATTAGATACTAAAAAAAGAAAAGAAGTCTTAAATAAATATATTTCTTATTTTGATTATTATGAAGGATATTATAAATTTGGTGGGTTTTTATATAATAAAGATAAAGATTTATCTGAATTTTATAAATCAATAGACAGTATATTTAAAAAAATAATATATTCGGATATTAGTAATATAAGATCAATTAACCCAAAAGTTGAAACAGATATTTATAATATTTTATATTTGTTATCTACTACTACTCCTTTTGAAATGAATTATTCAAAATTATCAAAATCAATAAACGGGGTAAGTAGAAATACATTAATTGCAATAATTAATGATTTAGAAAAAATAAACATTATTAAGCAATTAAGACCGTGTAATTCAGGTTATCCATTAATCAGAACAGACCCTAAAATCTTTCTTAATCTTCCATTTAGATATTTCTTTAATAATACTTTAAGTAAAACTCCAAACATTGGAGCTTTAAGAGAAGATTTTTTTGTATACTCTGCAAGTCCAGATTGTTATGTTAAAACTGGAAAAGCAAAATCTGCAGATTTTATGATAAATAATAAGATATATGAAATTGGAGGAGAAAGTAAGAAAAATAATCAAAATGCTGATTATTTAGTTGTGGATAGCTTAGCTTGTGAAAATAATAAAATTCCATTGTTCTTGTTTGGATTTTTATACTAATTATCCAATATTAAAAACATAATTGTATTGATACTTAACTTAAAACAGGAGATTACTTAATGGGTAAGGTTGCTAACGGTAACAACAGTTGTTGCAGGTTATACAAGCTTGTTGATACAGAAAACTTTGCAGCAAGAGCTTTAATCTTAAGCAATCAACGCTATGTAAGTTCGACAAAACTAAATTGTAAGTTAATTACTTACAATTTTCTTTCTTTTTCTTTTTTTAGTTTAATTTTTTTCTTGTGATGTGACTGGATTTTATAATTTAGAGGTCATTAAATGGATCATTGGTAATGCACAAAAAATCCATATTTGTGCAACCCCACTGCACAATTTAAAACAACCAATTTTGGACACCCGAGTATTATACTTCTTACTCCAAAATAACACTATTTTTAAATATATCTTATTATATCTTATTTATGACCATAGATAAAAAATTTATTAATAGAGAGAAGGAATTACTATTCTTAAATAAATTATATAAAAACAATAACGCTGATTTATTTATACTCTATGGGAGAAGAAGAATAGGTAAAACTCAATTATCTTTAGAGTTTTTAAAAAATAAGATAGGCACATACTATATGTGTAGTGAAGAGGGAGATATAATAAATATTAAAAGCTTTCAAAAAGAATTATCTGCAATCGCAGGTAATGGATTTAATAATTTAAAAATAGATAGCTGGTATGATTTATTTTCAATATTTTTTAAATTTTATACAAAACCAGAAAAAATAATTATAGTTATTGATGAATTTCCTTATTTGATTAAAAAGAATTCAAGCATCCCTTCCATTTTTCAAAAGTTATGGGATGAACAATTAATTAATAAAAATATACTTTTAATCTTAACTGGCTCGTCAATTTCAATTATGGAGAAAAAAGTATTAAATATCAAAAGTCCATTATACGGAAGAAGAACTGCACAATGGAATTTAGAGCCAATTCCATTTAAGCACATTTCTTCATTTCTACCAAAACATAATTTAATTGATTTATGTAAACTTTATTTTGTATTTGGAGGCATTCCTGCATATTTACAAAAATTAAATCAAGATTGTTCATTTGAAACTAATATTATTGAACAAATATTTACTAAAGGAAATTTCTTAAATCAAGAAGGTAATCTTCTTTTAAATTACGAATTTACAGAAACCACAAATTATAAATTAATTTTAAGTGCAATTTCACAAGGCAATCAAAAACAAAAAGAAATAGTTGACTTTACACATTTGGATTATTCCTTGGTTTCTAAATATTTATTTGTTTTAAAGAACCTCTCTATAATTATTGAAGAAATACCTATAACTGAAAGTAAAAGCTTTAAAGGCAGATTATATAAAATAAAAGATAATTATTTGCAATTTTGGTTTAGATATTTATTCTCTGATTCATCATATATTGAATCACATGAACCAAATGAGATATATAACTTTTATAAAAATGATCTAGATAATTATTTTGGATATAAATTTGAAGATTTAATTAAAGAATTATTTATAGGTTATCAATTGCCCACAAAAAATAAATATAATTTATTTGGTAGAGTTTGGGGTAAAATGCCTTTAAAATATATAACTGATAAAAACAAATCAACATATGAGATTGACATCGTGGGTGTAGACAGTATTACAAAACAAAATATACTTTTTTGCGAAGTCAAGTGGCAAGATAAAGTTAATGCAAAAGTAGTTGCAAATGAGTTAATTTTGAAATCTAAATATGTAAAATGGGGTCTAAAGGATCGCTGTGAAGAATTCATTATTATTGCAAAAAGTTTCTCAAGTAAAATAGATCAAATTAACGACATTAAAATAACTTGTCTTGATTTAAAGGATATTAGTACTTTTCTTAAATAATGTTACACCAGATAAAGCATAGGAGATTACGTAATGGGTAAAGTTGCTAACGGCGACATAGTTGTTGCAGGTTATACAAGCATGCTGATACAGAAAAACTTTGCAGCAAGAGCTTTAATCGTAGAAATCAACAAAATATAAGTTGTAAAAACTAAATTGTAAAGCTAATAACTTTACAATTTTCTTTCTTTTTCTTTTTTTGAGCCCGTAACGCTTGAGCTCGCGCGCAATGGTTTCTTGCTATATGACTAGATTCTATAATTTATAGCTTATTAAATGGGTCATTTGTAATGACGAAAAATCAAGAAATGTGTCATTTACAGTAACACAATAGTGAATGCATTTTATCATTCACTTTATATAAATAGTGAATGCATTTTGCCATTCACTTTTTAAATATCATTAGTCAACCACTACTAATTCGTGTATAAACCAAAAATTTATTTTTGTAGCTATTACTCTAGAATAAATCTATTAACTATAAGGAAATACAGTTAATTTTTTTTAAGTTAAGTTTATAAATACAATGATGCTATAAATATAGCAATTGTCATACGGTTATTTATCAATTTATTATACTAATATATTACTTAAAAAAAGTAATAAGAGATATAAATCTAAATTTAACGGGAGATAAAGTAAATGAATAAAAGTATCATATCAAAACTAATTTTAGGAATGTTTTTAATATATTTTATTGGTAGCGTATTTGCTATTTGTCCAGTAACGTCTAGTGATGTAAGTATAACTGCTCCATTAGCAGGAAATAAATGGGGTGGTACACAAAATGTCACTTGGGAAATATTAAATGGAAAAGATAATACAGAGTGTATGTATTCAATTTATTATACAATTGATTCTGAAAATTGGGTGTCTATCGCAATGACAGGGGATAATGTTACTAGTTATTCTTGGGATACAAGTTCTCGAGATGATGGGACAAATTATAAAGTTGGATTTTTTATAGACGGAGCATTCAACGTAATGAGTGGAATATTTACTATTGATAATACTTTACCAACAATAAATAGTATTGTTTTAGGCAGAGATACATTCACTGCCACTAATAATTCGACCACAATAACGTTTACATTTAGTGAAGCAGTAACTGGCTTTACTACGGAAGATATAAGTGTAGCTAATGGAGAAATATCCGGATTTACAGTGACTGGAAATCCTTTAATTTATACTGCAACTTTTACAGCAGATCCAAATAAAAAAGATGCAGAAAATACAATAATTGTTGGAACCGACTGGAATGATCTTGCATTAAATGCTCCATTAGCAGGTTTGACTTCTGGTAATTATACAATTAATACTGTAAGACCAACATTAGAAATTACTTTAAGCGATAACGCATTAAAGATAGGAGATACTTCAACAGCAACTTTAACTTTTAGTGAAGAGCCTACAAATTTCACAATCGATGATATAATAACTCACGAGAATGGAACAGTTGGTGATTTTAATAATGACACTGGAGACCCATTAGTATTTACTGTAGTATTTACCCCAACAGCAGATGTTGAAGATGCAGTAAATACAATTACAACAGGAACGGATTGGACAAACGCAGCAGGTAATCCACCCGCAGAAGGATCAACATCTCCAAATTATACAATCGATACATTAAGACCAACAGTAGGAATTGTTCTTGCAGATGCTGCATTAAAAGTAGGAGAAACTTCATTAGTAACAATTACTTTTAACGAAGCAGTAACTGGTTTTGATAACGATGACATTACGACAATTGCCAATGGAATATTAACCGATGTAAATACTACCGATAATATAATTTGGTTAGCAACATTTGAACCAACAGACGATATAGAAGATACATCTAATGTAATCACAATTACAAAAACAGGAGTTGCAGATCTTGCAGGTAATGCTGGAGCAAGTACAACTAGTTCTGGCAATTATGAAATAGATACAAAAGAACCAATATTAACAATAACAATGGATGATAATGAATTAAATTATGGAGATACAGCAACAGTAACATTTACATTTAGTGAAGCGCCAACAGGGTTTGCTACAGCAGATGTAACAGTAATTACAGGCGCAATAGGAACAATAACTGATACAAATGTACTTGAACAAACCGCAGTATTAACACCAACTTCAAGTAGGACTGTTGCATTAAATACAGTTAGTGTTTCAAGAGCTTGGACAGATGCTGCAGGAAATGCTCCTGAAGCAATTACTTATTCAGCAAATTATTCTGTTGACACAATGAGACCAACACCATTTTTTCTCAATCCTCCATCATCTCCAACAAATGATTCTCCAATGAGTATAAAAGTATCATTTAGTGAAGGCGTTACTACATTTATTGAAGGAGACATAGATATAGTAAACGGAACAATTGATGAAAGTTCTTTTACGGCAGTAAGCGATGCTACATATGATTTTAATGTAACCCCCACAGCCGATGGAGCAGTTACATTTAATATTGCCGCAGATAAAGCAATAGATGCTGCAGGTAATGCAAACACAGCTGCAACACAATTAAGTATTATTTACGATGGCACAGCGCCAGATGTAACAAGTATTGTTTTAGCAGATACTGCACTAAAAGCAGGAGAAACTTCATTAGTAACAATTACATTTACAGAAGCAGTAACTGGTTTTGCAAATGCAGACATTACAACAATAGATAATGGTATATTAACAACAGTAGCAACTTCCGATAATATAGTTTTTACTGCAACATTTACTCCATCAATAAATACAGATGATAATGAGAATGTAATCACAATTACGGAAAGTGGTTTAACTGATCTTGCAGGAACTGCAGGAGTTGGAACAACAAGTTCAGCAAATTATGCAATTGACACATTAAGACCAACACTTGCAATTACCATTGCAGATAATGATTTAATTATTGGGGAGACAACAACAGCAACTTTTACATTTAGTGAAGTACCAACAGAATTTGCAACAGCAGATGTAACTGTTGGTAATGGAGCAATAGGAGCAATTAATGCAACTAATCCACTTATACAAACAGCAACATTAACTCCAAGTAGTGGTATAGAAGATATTACAAATGTAATAAGTGTTGCAACAAGTTGGGCAGACCCTGCGGGTAATGTTCCTGCGGCAGTTTCGGCGTCAGCAAATTATGTAGTTCATACAGATGTTAATGCTCCAACAATTACAATTACAAGTGATGCAAATGATACAACTGAAAATAGTGCAACAATTTCAGCAGATATAAATGATTTATCTGGAGGGACTTTAGATGTTTGGACTATTGTTTCAGAAACCGGAACATCAAATATGTTTGTAGCACCAACAAGAACATATAGTGCAGGAACAGATATTGAATATGACATAAATAATTTAGATGCAAACACAGATTATAACTACACAATGTATGTAAGAGATATAGTTGGGAATTTAGGAAATGCAACAGGGACATTTACAACACAAGCATCTTCTGATGATACAACAGAACCAACAGTTTCAATAACAGTTTCAGATATTTTCTGGGATGGTGTATATATTAATGCAAATATAGCAGATGATTCTAACAGTCTTTTAGAAGTATGGTTAGAATACACTGACGGGAATAATACATCAATAGAATCTCCAATCTATATGAATGAAGGTTCAATTTCAATGGCCATAGGTGGATTAACAGAAAATACAGATTATAACATAACAATGTATGTAAGAGATTCATCAGGTAATGTAAATAACGACACAGATAGTTTCAAAACTGATGTAAATGGTCCAGAAGATTATGCAATTGATTTCCCTAAATCAGGAAGTGGATTCACGTCTGTTTTCTTTGGAGATTTACTTGCAGAATTTGAATTAGAAGGTATGGCGAATTGGGATGAAAATTTAGTAATGGATGATTTCCTAAATGCAACAACAGGCCCTGATGAAGAAAGATTAACAAGCGATTTAGTAAATGTCGTATATGTTTACAACTTTGTAGACAATGCATGGGATACGATTGATGATGTAGAAGATACAAACTTTTCATCTTATAATATGCAAGATAATTTTACATCATTAAATTATGTTGTGTTTGATTTAGAGAACGAAGCATTACATAAATCAATTAGACACATGCCAGTTGAAGAAGCAGAATAAAGAAAAAAGTGGAAAAATTAAAAAGAGGAGAATGATATGATAAATTATAAAAAATTAATTAAAACACTTTTTTTATTTTTCTTTATTGGTATTTTAACTGGGGTGGTTTTCGCTTATGGGCCATTAACTGAACCTTGCTGGATTAAAGGAACAGCAACAGCGGGAGCAGGAATTACTACTGTTGAAGGTTTAACAGTGGAGGCTTATGACGGTAGCACTTTATTAAAAAGTGGAATTATTGCATCAGGTGCATTCAGTTTAAATTCAATTGGTGCAAATGATGGAGATACAATTTCTATTAAAGTTTATGGGGCAGAGTTTGATACATTTACTTTTGAAGGCTTTTGTAAAACTGGAGAAAATCCATGGATTGTTTTAAATGCAATAACAATTGCAAAACAAGCAAACGGAGTAAGTTGTTCAAATAATGCAATTTGTACAAGCGGATATTGTAATTCAAGTAATGTTTGTGCAACAGAAGTAACAGGTGGCGGCGGAAGTAGTTCCGGAGGATTAACAACACTAACAACTACAACCGAAACTTATAGTTCAATAGACTCCCCAAGTGCTTCAGAGATAAGAGAGTTATTAGTAAGTACAGGACTTAGTACAAATGAAATACAAGCTTATGTTGATGCAATAAATTCAGGACTATTAAGTATTACTACAACTCTTAATGTTGTAAAAACAGGCACGGGTAGTTCAGCAACTTATAAATCTACTTTTACAATTACTATAAGAAATAATTCAGGAAGTAATATGGAAGACATAACTGTTGTTCAAGTAATACCTAAAAATATTGCAAGTGATGCTTCTCAAATAATATCATTAACACAATATAGAGTATTAGTTGCAGACCCAGTATTAGAATTTACTATTGCCTCATTAAATGCAGGGCAATATGCAACAATTATTTATTCAATTAAAGATAATGTTACAGAAGCAGAATTTAAAAGCATGTCAGGAGCAGTAGCAAAAGGAACAGTTGTTGAAGCAACACCTATCCCAGTAACTGAAGAAGTAATTGAAGAAATAGACACCACACCAAATACTACGCCAGATACAGGATATACAGATACTGGATATATAGATACAACAATTAAGAAATCAAATAACAATTGGATTTATTGGTTAATTGGAATTGTTATCGTTTTAACAGTTGTTAGGATTTTATTCTTTAAGAAGAATAATCATAGAAGAAAAAGATTATAAAATCTATTTTCTCTTTTTTTATTTTTAGTTTAATTTTTTTCTTGCCATGTGACTAGATTTTAATTTTTGCACTGGACAGGTGGTCCCCCGAAAACGACCCCACTTTCAAAAACAATATATTTACAATGTGGAGGTTGTTTTTATGGACGTAAATAATTCAATAGCAATTTTTGAAAGTAAAAAGATAAGAAGAATCTGGCATGAAGAAGATTGGTGGTTTTCAGTTGTGGATATAGTTGGTGCATTGACTGATAGCGATGATTCTAGAAATTATTGGAAAGTTTTAAAATTTAGATTAAAAGAAGAAGGTAGTGAAGTGGTTACAAATTGTAACCAGTTGAAATTAGTCGCAGAAGACGGAAAACTAAGAGAAACAGATTGTGCAACTAATCACAAAATTAATATTTTGCACTGGACAACTACTCTAGAAAGGATTATAAACTACTAATTCTAAAGTATATATATACTTTAAAATAATTATATATATTTAAATGTTGGTGAATTTAGTGAATAAAAAATTAGCAATTAAAAATAGCACAACTGAATTTTTAATATTTACTTCAAAAGTAGGAGAAGAGGGCATTGAAGTTAAATTTGAAGATGAAAATATTTGGTTAAGTCAAAAGATGATTGCAAAATTATTTGATGTAAATATTGCTACAATTAATGAGCATTTAAAGAATATATTTCTTACACAAGAATTAGATGAAACTTCAACTATTCGGAATTTCCGAATAGTTCAAATTGAGGGTGGCAGAAATGTATCGCGTAATATAGATTTTTATAATTTAGATGCAATAATCTCCGTAGGGTATAGAGTAAATTCAAAAAGAGCAACTCAATTCAGAATTTGGGCAACTAAGATATTAAAAGAATTTGCAATAAAAGGGTATGTCTTAGATAAGAAAAGATTAGAAAATGGAGCCTTCTTAAGTAAAAATTACTTTGATGAACTTTTAGCCGAAATTAGAGAAATACGATTAAGTGAAAGAAATTTCTACCAGAAAATAACAGACATTTATGCAACAAGCATAGATTATGATAAAAGTGCAGAAATGACAAGAGAATTTTTTGCAAAAGTTTAAAATAAACTTCATTACGCAATACATAAACACACCGCACCTGAACTAATTGTTAAAAGAGCAAATAGTAAAAAAGATAATATGGGTTTAACTTCCTGGAAAAACTCTCCAGATGGCAAAATAATTAAGCCAGATGTATCAATAGCTAAGAATTATTTAACAAAAGAAGAACTAGAATCTTTAGGGAGAATAGTTAGTGCATATTTAGATTTAGCAGAAGAAAGAGCAAAAAGGAAAATACCAATGACTATGGAAGATTGGGCAAAAAGAATTGATGCGTTTTTAAAATTTGATGAACGAGAAATATTAATGAATGCAGGAGAGATAACTGCAGAGATTGCAAAACAACATGCAGAAAAAGAATTTGAGAAATACAGAATTATACAAGATAAGTTTTTTGAATCAGATTTTGATAAAGAGACAAAGAAGTTACTATCAATTACTAAAAAAAAGTAGTTGGTTACAAATTGTAACTTACTGAAAATGGGAGTTGTCCGAAAGAATCGGATGACTGAAATGCAATCTTTACTCTTCTTTCTCTTTATGGTCATTTGTTCTTTTTACAATCTTAGGAGCAAATTCTTCTTTATACCATTTTTTCCACAAAGACATTATTTGCACGAAATCAATCTTGCCGTGCTCTTCTATCCAGTCTTCTTTTAAAAGTAGTAACTTATTGTGTGCCTGCGTAGTGTTTTCTGCCTCAAGTAACTCTAAACATTTAAGTTCTTTAGCGACCTCTACTTGGAATTCTTTTTCATTACCAAGTAGCTTTATGTAATCCCAGATTTCTTCAATGGAAAGCCCTGAAAGAGTTGCAATCTTATTAAATAAGTCTGAGTCTTTAAGTGCGTCTTCGTTTAATATAAGGCTGTCTTTACTAGCATCATAAGTCATTAAATCAAGAAGTCCACCTTCTGCATCAGGATCTGCTGTCCAATGTTTTTTAACTTCAGTAATCTGTACAATTCTTCTATAGCTCTTAAGGGAACCCTTAAATCTAATGGGTTTAGCTACAACAATAATATCTGTTGCCTTAAACGAAGTTGTTGGAACTCCAAGGTCATTAACAACTCTATCCCAAACAGAGTAAGCTGAGTCTGCGTGTATTGTTCCCATAACTACGTTACCAGCTGCACCAACTCTCATTGCTTCATAAAGAACTTTAGCTTCAACACTTCTAACTTCTCCAACAATGATTGCAGAGTCTCCAAGTCTAAGTGATGTTCTTAAAGCATCTTCTGGTTTAACTTCTGCTGATTCTTCGTCAGAACCAATTGCAGATTTTGTTTTTAATCTCTGAGCATTAAATCCAATATCTTTAAAGTACATTACAGGCAATTCAAGAGTGTCTTCCTGAACTATGATTCTTTTATTTTGTAAAATTTCAAGTATAAGTGCAGTCATCAGAGACGTCTTTCCTGCACCACGAGAACCTGCAACAAGCAATGTAGAATTATTATCAATAAAGAAAGATAATAGTCCAGCAGCTAGTGGATTAAGAGATTTTGCATTTATTAATTGTGGCAAAGTCCATGGAGTGTCTTTGTGAAGACGGAAAGCAAATGCGGTACCATCAGTTGCTAGAGGCCTTCCGATAACTGCAACTCTTGTGTTAAGGTCAGGAAGATCAAAGTCTAAGATTGGATGAGCGTCATCAAAAGGACGTCCAGACATTGCTCTCATTTTTCCTACAAGACTTTCTGCTTCTTTGTCTGTGTAAAGTATATTAGTTTGACATTGTCCAAATTGACTGTGTTCAACATATATTGGTTTACCACCAATTGGTGAATCAATATAAACGTCTGTTAATCTTCTATCTGATAATACTAATTCTAATATTCCGTAACCAATAGTGTATCTAGTAACAATTTCTGAAAGTGCAGACACATCGTCTGGTTCAAGAGCAATTCCATATTTTCTTGCAACATCTGCAATTGTGCTTTGATAGATTCTTTGAAAGTATTTTCTAGTTCCTGCTCCAGAAGTTAAAGTGACTTTACCTGGTTGATAGTTAGCAACTGTTTCTTTTGTTTTAGAAAGAACAAAATAATGATCAGGAGAAAGTGTATATTCTGGAGGATTGATATTGTAAATCAATTCAATCTTTTCAGGATGTTTAAATATTTGAACACTAGTAGTTAATACTTGATATTCATCAATCAATTCAAATTTATCAGCATCGCTTCTTAAAAGTTGTGAACCAATAAAAGCAGGTTTGATTTGTGCTTCAAAAACCGTTTTATAAAGTTCTGTTAAATCATTAAAGTCTTTAAATTTTGTAAGTATTGGTTTTAATACTTTTATAAATTCACTTTTATCATATTGCTCTTTAATTGAAAGTAAATGTTTAAGATTTGCTTTAAAACATTTTTCACAAGGTTTACCTGATTGTTCTTCACTTCTGCTTCTGGTGTTTTCAATTTCTCTTACAAGTGAGATGTAAGAAGCAATAGGGTCATAAGCAAGTAAGTCTCTTGCAAATCTAATAATATTATTATGTCTTTGTGGATAACAATCATCGCAATCCATATCGTCTATTCTTAAGTGAGATGAAACCCACACAGCTCTATTTTCAAAATCAAGAAGAAGATCTACCATTTCTTTTAAGTAAGAAACTTGTTTAGTGGTATAAACTCTCTCATAAACTTCAGCCAAAATTACTTCATCAGCATCAACGGTTTCTAAGGTTTTCATAACATGATATCTACAACGAGCATCATCAGAAATGGAGGTTCCATAAACACAATGCCTACAGTCAAAGACAAGCTTCTTCTTTCCCCCCTCATTATCAACAAGATAATCTCCAACTGTGTAGTTACCAATCTTCATTTTTAATCAAACCAATCTATTTCTTAAGTATTAAATCAATCAACTCTAGTTTTTCTGAATTACTTAATAATTTATCTTTTTTAATTTCTGCAATAATTGCTTTTTTATCTGCGGTTGTTAATTTGTTTATGCTTTTCTTATAATGCTCAACAGCTTTTTGTCTATCAGTTCGCTTCCTTAATTCTGTACAAACTACTGCAATTCTTTTTGGAGGCATATTCTTCCGTTTTTATATATTTTACTTAATATATATGGTTAGTATTTATATTTATATTCCTTTCTTTTCGTGATTTTTTCAATAAACTAAAACTGCGGCTATTGGTTGCAGAAATTAGGAATTAGAATTATTTAATTAGATAAATTTAAAATGTTTGCACTGGACATCTGCCCCCGAAAACACCCCCGTTTTAAAAATCATAATATATTTATGGACAAAGAAAAAGAATATTTGATATTTCTTAAAGAAATAAAAGAAAGAATTGTTTCTGCGCAATATAATGCATTAAGAGCAGTTAATAAAGAACTAATTAATCTGTATTGGGATATAGGTAAAGGGATTGTGGAGAAACAAAAACAATTAGGCTGGGGAAAATCCATAGTAGAGAATCTATCAAAAGATTTACAAAAGGAATTTTCTGGCACAAGTGGATTTTCTACAACTAATCTTTGGAGAATAAGAAACTTTTATTATGAATATAGTAAAAATGTAAAACTCGCGCCATTGGCGCGAGAAATAGGATGGTTTAAAAATGTTATTATTATGGAGAAATGTAAAACTGATGACGAAAGAGAATTTTACATAAAACAGACAAAAGAGAACAATTGGACAAAGAATATTTTGATACATCAAATAGAAAACCAAACTTACGAAAAGTATCTTTTAAATCAAACAAACTTTTCTAAAACAATTAAACCAAAATTTCAAGGCCAATCTAAACTTGCAGTTAAAGATGAATATACTTTTGATTTTCTAGAACTAAGAGAAGAACATCTAGAAAAAGGATTAATAAGTAAAATAAAACTATTACTTCTAGAACTAGGAAGCAACTTTTGTTTTGTTGCTAATCAATATAGATTAGAAGTAGGTGGCGAAGAGTTCTTTATTGATCTATTACTATATAATCGTTCACTTAAATGTCTTATTGCAATTGAGCTTAAGATTGGTAATTTCAAGCCAGAGTATGTAGGCAAGATGCAATTCTATCTTTCTGCTTTAGATGATCTAGTTAGAATCAAAGGAGAAAATAAATCAATAGGGATTATAATTTGTAAAGAAAAAAACAGAACAATTGTAGAATATACTTTAAGAGACACAACTAAGCCGATAGGAGTTTCAACCTATAAACTTCCACAAAAAATAATTAAATTTCTGCCAACAAAAGAAGAACTAGAAAAAATTATTTAAGTTTAAAATTTAGCACCGGACAGGCACTCTAGAAAACCTTTTAATAATGCTTGCCCTATAATATATATTGATGTGATTTTTATGCAACTTACAAGTGAACAGATTTATGCAACAATTAAGACTCAAACAGGGCTAGAGGATTCTGAACTTAATAAAAAGATAGAAGAGATTAAGGAAAAGTATCAAGGGCTCTTAAGTGATGTCGGTGCAAATATTCTTCTTTCTAAACAGTTAGGAGTTAATTTAGATTTAAAACAAAAAACTAGTTCAATAACTAAAATTTCTGAAATTAATGCAACTATTGATTCTGTTTCTCTTTATGCAAGAATAAAATCAATCCCTCCAGTAAAGAACTATAAATCAAAGGATGGAAAGGAAGGAAAGATTCAAGCAGTTTATTTAGCTGATGAAACAGGCATTATAAAATTAAATTTATGGCAAGATAAAGCAGAGTTAATACATGAACAAAACTTTGAAAAGAATGATCTTGTTTTGATAAAGGATGCGGCAATAAACCAGTACAATGAAAAGATAGAATTATCTTTAAGACAAGGCGGGCAAATAATTAAAGATCCTGAAGGCGTTACTGTTCCAAAGATTGAAGAAAAAGTAATTAAAATTTCAGGAATTGATGCAGCGCCAGAAGGCCCAGTTGATACTATTGGAAGAATAATTGCAATCTATCCACTTAGGACTTTTAAAAAAGAAGACAAGGAAAGATTTGCAATTAATTTTGAGATAAGTGATGGCCTAAAGTCAATGAAGTGCGCGGCTTTTGATACCTGGGCTCAAGAGATATCCACCAATTATAAGAAAGGAGATTTAGTAAGATTATCTGATGTTGTAATTAAGGACGGATTATATGATCTAGAGTTATACATTAATTGGAATTCAACAATTACAAAGAATCCAAATACAAAAATAAAGATTCCTGCATTAAGTGAATTAATTTCTGCAGATTTAAAAGAAGAGAAAATTCCAAGTCTTCAAAACAATAACAGCTATAAGATTACAGGCACAGTAATTTCTGTAAATAAAGGAAATTTAAGATCATTTAAGTGTCCAGATTGTAAAGAGAAAGTTTTCTTAATCAATAATGAATTTATTTGTGAGGCTTGTAATAAACAAGTAGATCCTGAAATGAATATCTTTTCTTCAGTTAATGTTGATGATGGAGATGGCGTAATAAAAGTAAGTCTTTTCAATCAACTTTTAGAAAGTGTTTATGATTTAAAGAAAGAAGACTTAAAGAAAGACTTAACACAAGAAGAAAAAGACAATATTTTTTCAAAAGCAGAAGGAAAGATACTTGGTAAGCAAGCAATAATAACAGGAAAAGCAAAGCAGAATGATTTTTCCAATCAACTAGAATTCATGGCTGGCACTTTTGAAATTGTTTAAATTTGTAGAATTTAACAAAAATAGAGGCATTTCTTTGGTTTTCCCCCTCACTTCCTGTATTGTTTCCATAGTTATATTGCGTTTTCACAAAAAAAACAAAGCAAGCTTTAATATAACTAGTTTGCTACAGATATATAATAAAACAAGTGAAAAGTTATGACTGATTTTGATTTTGATGAATTGGACGAGGGGTTTAAAGATCAAACCAACTTGGCGCTTGATGAATATATTTCTATTTTTGAAGAATTCCTTGATGCAGTTTATAAAAAAGAAATTGAAATCTTAGCTTCTAATTATCCAGATAAGAAAAGTTTAGATATCGATTATAAAAGACTAGAAGCTTTTGATTTAAATATTGCAGAAAGATTAATTGAAAATCCAAATCTAATAATTGAAGCAGCAACTGCGGCTCTTCGTAAGATTGATGTCGGGATTTTAGAACAAACAGATCAAAGATTTGAACCGCATATGCGTTTCTTTAATCTACCAGAGGAATACAGAGTTGATATTAGAGAAATTGGTTCAAAACATTTAACAAGTTTAATCTCCGCAGAAGGAATGATTAGACAAACAACAGAAAGATTACAAAAAATGATGGAAGCCCATTTCATTTGTAGAAAGTGTCAAAATAGTTATAACATTAAACAAACAACACAGATACTGGCAAAACCAATCATGTGTGATTGTAAGTCTAGAGAGTTTGATTTAGATCTAGAACAAAGTAAATTTATTGATTATCAAAAAATAGATATGCAAGAACCAATTGAAAATTTAAAAGGTAGTGAACAAGCAAATCACGTTGAAGTTTTTATTTCTGATGACCTTGTTAATTCTTGTTCAGCAGGAGATAAGATAATAGTAACAGGTGTCGTAAAGTTAAAACCACAGAAAGACACAAACATGTTTAACAAGTACATGATAGCAAATCATGTAGAAAGAGTTGATCAAGAATTTGAAGAATTAGATATAACTCCTGACGAGATTGAAGAGATTAGACAACTTGCAAAAAAAGAAGACATCTTTGAACTTCTTGCTCAATCAATTGCTCCAAAGATCTATGGTCATGAAGTAGTTAAGGAAGCAATTACTCTTCAAATGTTTGGGGGAGTAAAAAAGAAAGTTCAAAAGCAAGAGTTTAGA
>Ga0172381_10002936_pt1 | contig 18385 bp, 16 predicted proteins | sample Leawel6488metaG_FD_119754 | JGI IMG/M metagenome (GOLD analysis project Ga0172381, IMG submission 119754) | Leachate microbial communities from a municipal landfill in Southern Ontario, Canada - Leachate well 64-88 metaG | ecosystem: Engineered > Solid waste > Landfill > Unclassified | place...
AAATCAAGGCCCTCGAACAAGCCCTGCTCTCAGCCGACCAGATGGTGCTATCCAGCCAAAAATCGTTTCAGGCGGGCAGCCGCACACTGCTTGACATCTCCGATGCCGAACAACAACGCATGGCCGTACAACGCGATCTGGCGCAGGCACGTTACATGTACCTGATTTCCAAAATCGGGCTGCTGGCGCTGGTGGGCGGGGCGGATGAAGCGGCCGTGGTGGATACAAACCGCGTTCTCCTGCATTGATGTTTTTAGTAGAACGGTTTAGTGTTGCGCAAAAACACTAAAATCTTCAGTAAATTGAAATCGGACAAAAAAATAAAGACCAAGACCATGATTTAACAATATAAAATCTGGAGTAATAGAAAAGTGCTTCAAAATACTGAAAAAAATCAACCAACCAATAATCTTGATAGACACAGCCCCAACGTTGCAATTTTGCTTTGCACGATGCAGGGAGAGCACTTCTTGCGCGAGCAACTTGACTCAATTGCCAATCAAACCTATCCTAATTGGACCGTTTGGGTTTCGGACGATGGCTCAACCGACGGTACGCAGAATATCTTTAAAGAATATCTTGGAAAATTTGGTAAGGATAAGTTCCAGATCGAAAAAGGGCCGGCACAAGGTTATATCAAAAATTTTCTCTCGCTTGTTTGTAATAAACAAATTGAGGCGAGTTATTACGCCTACAGTGATCAGGACGATATTTGGCTCCCTGATAAACTCAGACGTGCACTTGCATGGATAGAAAATGTGCCTTCAAGTGTGCCTGCCCTGTACTGTGCCCGCACATGTAATGTAGATGAAGAAAACAATGTTCTGGGACTTTCACCTTTGTTTGCCAGACAACCCACTTTTGCCAACGCACTGGTACAGAGTATCGCAGGCGGTAATACCATGCTGTTTAATCAGGCTGCTTGCAACTTATTGCGCCAGGCAGGCCCAGCCGTGAAAGTGGCTTCTCACGATTGGTGGACTTATCTGGTGGTTTCTGGTTGTGGCGGGCAAGTTTATTATGACCCCGAACCGACGCTGCGATACCGTATCCATGGCAGCAATCAGATTGGCAGTAACAACACCTGGGAAGCTAGAATTGCACGAGCTCGGTTACTGTATGAAGGACGCTTTAGCGAGTGGACTAATATGAACATAGCATCCTTGCGTCGATTATCCGACCACCTTGCACCAGATGCCGCGCGCTTGCTTAATGAATTTAGTCAATTACGGTCCCAAAATCTTTTGGCCCGATTGATCCGCATCAAGCGCAGTGGCATCTATCGGCAAACTACATTCGGCAATTTGGGACTTATGGCTGCCGTTCTTCTTAAAAAAATATAATCGACCATGCCGAACACACCATCAGCCGTCAATCCACACTCAGCCCAACCTGCCTCCCTGGTTGCGCTAGGCAAAAGCCTGTGGCGAAACCATCAACTTATCCTGCAGATGATCAAGCGTGAGGTGGTAGGGCGATACAAAGGCTCAGTCATGGGTTTGGCCTGGTCCTTTTTCAACCCCGTTTTCATGCTGACGGTGTACACCTTCGTCTTCTCCTCGATTTTCAAGTCCCGCTGGGGCGTAGGTGGCGAAGAAAGTAAAACCCAGTTTGCTGTGGTGCTTTTTGTTGGCATGATCGTGCACAGCTTGTTTGCCGAAGTACTCAACCGTGCGCCTGGTTTGATCCTGGCCAACGTCAATTACGTCAAGAAAGTCGTTTTCCCACTGCACGTCTTGCCCGTGATCACCATGGGGGCGGCACTTTTTCATACATTCGTCAGCTTGGGTGTGTTGCTGATCGCCTTTGCCATTTTTAACGGTTACCTGCACTTGACGGCCATTTTCATCCCGCTGGTGCTACTGCCACTCGTTGTCCTGACCACAGGGCTTGCCTGGGTGCTCGCATCCTTGGGTGTGTTTCTGCGTGACGTTGGGCAAACCATCGGCATCATTACCACGGTCATGATGTTTCTTGCGCCCGTGTTTTACCCCGCCACTGCGATACCTGAAGAATTCCGCCCCTGGCTCATGGCCAATCCGCTGACCTTCATCATCGAGCAAGCGCGTGAGGTGTTGATTTGGGGGCGGTTGCCCGATTGGGAGGGACTGGGTATCTATACATTGGTTGCCGTGGCAGTAGCTTGGGCAGGTTACGCGTGGTTTCAGAAGACCAGAAAGGGGTTTGCTGATGTCCTCTAACGATATTGCCATCAGCGTTGCCAATCTCAGCAAGTGCTATCAAATTTACGAAACGCCGCGTGATCGTCTCATGCAGTTTGTTGCGCCTCGCCTGCAACGCATGGCTGGGCAGCCCCCCAAACAGTATTTTCATGAATTCTGGGCTCTCAAAGATGTCTCTTTCGACGTAAAGAAGGGCGAGACCATTGGCATCATCGGTCGCAATGGATCGGGCAAGTCCACTCTGCTGCAAATGATCTGCGGTACGCTGACACCCACGGCCGGCAGTATCAAAACCAGTGGCCGCGTTGCCGCATTGTTGGAGCTTGGATCGGGCTTTAACCCGGAGTTCACTGGGCGCGACAATATTTACATGAATGCATCGGTGCTGGGTCTGAGTAACGACGACATCGATGCCCGCTTCAGCGATATTGTTGCCTTTGCGGATATTGGTGACTTCATTGAGCAACCAGTCAAAACCTACTCCAGCGGGATGATGGTGCGCCTGGCGTTTGCCGTTATTGCTAACGTAGATGCCGATATTTTGGTGATTGACGAGGCGCTGGCAGTGGGTGATGCATTTTTCACCCAGAAGTGCATGCGATTTCTCCGTGATTTCATGACACGGGGCACGGTATTGTTCGTGAGTCATGACACTGCAGCTATCAGAAGTCTTTGCAACAGAGCAATCTGGATCGACAAGGGTCAAGTCGTTGACACGGGTCAGCCCAAGGACGTTACTGAGCGATATCTCGAAGCATTCTTTGAGGCCAACCAAGGGGGGCACGCAGAAAAGAGGGTGAGTGAGACGCAGCTGCCGGCCTCCGAATGCCATCGTCGGGATCAGCGCCAGGCGTTTATGAATGCCACTAACCTGCGCAACGACATCGAAGTATTTCAATTTGTCCCGGATGCAGCCTCATTTGGCAAACGCCTTGCAGAGATCGTCGATGTCGCCTTCTTGGACAGGGATGGGCATCCGCTGTCTTGGATTGTTGGTGGGGAAGATGTCGTACTGCGTGTCCGGGCCGTCGTGGCGGAATCGTTGGCATCGCCAATTATTGGGTTCTTTGTGAAGGATAGACTGGGACAGCCGCTGTTTGGGGACAACACCTATCTCAGCTACATGGATAAAGCAGTGGCATGTAATTCAGGCGATACGGTCGTAGCAGAGTTCAGTTTTCAGATGCCACGGTTAGCATCGGGCGACTATTCTGTTTCTGCGGCAATCGCCGACGGCACTCAAAATGAACATGTGCAACATCATTGGATTCATGATGCACTTGCCTTTCAATCGGTATCAACAAGTGTCGCCACGGGTTTGATTGGCATTCCAATGTTGGCCATTGATCTTAAAAAGGTCAGGTAGTTGAGTATTTTTAGAATTTAAAGATGACAAATTTTCCAAGTGACGAAATATCAGACCTGGAGTTTACCGGTGAGCGTTACGTTCCTGGTGAAGCTAAAGGTGATATCGAGCTCGAACACCAGCATCGGTATCTTCTCGCTCGTGAGCTCGTGGGCGGAAAGACGGTACTTGATATCGCCAGCGGGGAAGGTTACGGAAGCTATTTGCTTGCTTCAGTGGCTACTCAGGTTGTTGGGGTTGATATATCTCAACAAGCCATCGAGCACGCACAAGTCAAATATTCAGCAGCAAATCTTACATTCCGTCAGGGGTCGTGTGCAGACATTCCATTGATGGATGCCAGTGTTGATGTGGTGGTCAGTTTCGAGACCATTGAACACCACGCGGAGCATGAAGCCATGATGGCTGAGATCAGGCGGGTGTTAAGACCGGGAGGTTTTTTGATTATCTCATGCCCAGACAAGTATGAGTATTCTGATAAACCAAACTATCGGAATGAGTTTCATGTCAAAGAGCTTTATCGCGACGAATTTTGTAGTCTGCTGAAGAGATTTTTCAAGAACCAATGTATCTATGGTCAGCGCGTAGTTTATGGCTCCTTGGTGTTGAGCGAGGAAGGTGGTGGCGATATCGGAAGTTACGACATCAGCGATCGTGCATTAAACGTCATTTCGGGCACGCCACAGGCGGTCTATTTGATTGCCGTTGCCTCTGATACAGAAATTCCTCGCCTGAAAAGCGGGATCTTTCAGCAGGCCGTGGGTGAATCTGGCGTAGTTAAAGAACTGGAGTCGCATGTCGAAAGACTCGAGGGCGCAGTGGTCAGCCTCAATACGACGATCAATTCGTTGGTGACTGACCGCGATGCTCAGCATTCGGCGGTTGAACAGCTGAAGAGCAATTTCTCCTTGATCGTTGGTGAGCGTGACGCACAAATCACCAAATTAGAGCAATTGATCGAGTCTCTCATTGTTGACCGCGATGCACATAAGGCGGGTGTTCTCCAACTGCAGGAAGCTCTCAAACAGCTATCGCTGCAGCGTGATGAAGAGGTATCGCAGCTCAATCAAATTATTGCTGCGCGCGATGCATCGATTGACAACATGAACACGGAGTTGACAGCCTTGTATAACTCAAAGTCATGGCGACTCACAGCGCCGCTACGCAAGCTGGTCTGGTGGGGGGCAAAACTCATCTCTTTGCTCTCACGAAATGGGTGGAAGCGTCCTCAGAAGATACTGGTTCCTACGAAAATGTCGCAATCAGCAGTGCCTGACAGGCTATTGGATCAAGAAAAAATCAATGAGAGCGGGGCAAAGTTCCGTATTCTTCTGGTGAGCTTCTACTGTCCTACACGCGCCCACGCTGGTGGCTTGCGCATTCTGGATATTTACGCCCTTATTCGTGAAAAATGTCCAACGGTTCAACTCGATCTGTTCACCTTTCATCGGCCATCGATTGACTGGTCACTTGATGATGCCCATCGAATATTCCACAACGTGTATTTCTCGCCCGTTGAAGACTTAACGCCAACTACCTTGACGGCGCTGTGCGGTAGGCCGTTGACTTACGATGTAATTGACCTGCAGTTTCATCAGTCCGCATACCATATTGACGCTTACAAAAAGATCGGTAAAAAAGTCATCTTTACGCCAATGGAGTCTGCAGCCAAGGTATTGTTTCTTGATCTTCGCAGCAACCTCCAGCTGAGTAAAGTTTTACCACTTCGAAAGTTTGCTGCTTCGATACGTACCGCTGCAGAAGAGCTTGTATTTATTCAAAAGGTTGATGAAGTGGTATGCGTGTCGCGCGCAGATGCAGCCTTTTTGCGCGCCTTAACATCTGCTAGAAGCATTCGTGGTGTTGACACCGGTGTATCGCAATTCGAGTTTAGAGAGGCGCTTGCGCCTGGTTACGAAACCACAAATGCAGCGAATAAACCCGTTTCAATCATTTATGTGGCCTACTTCGGCTCTGAAACCAACGTGCTCGCCTTGCGCTGGTATCTTGAGCATGTTCACCCCTTGGTTAAGGCACGTGTTCCCGAGTACACGCTCACTGTGGTCGGCCGGGGTGACTTGTCGCCCTTTGCCAAGTACCGCGACAAATCCATCAAATTTGTCGGTGAAGTGCCAAGCATCGCACCGCATATCCGGCAAGCGCGCGTCAGTATCGCGCCTGCACTGGGTGGCTCGGGCTTTCGTGGCAAGGTGAATCAATACGCTGTGCTGGGGTGCCCTTGTGTGGTGTCACCGATTGCGTTCAAGGGGCTGGCTTACCAGGATGGCGTGAGCATCTTTGTTGCGGAGACACCTGAGTTATTTGCCGATCGATGCAGCCAGTTGTTGACTGACCTGGATCTCAACGACCGTATGGGCCAAGCAGCGCGTCGTTTATGCCTGGACCGGTATTCATGGGCATCGAAATGGCCTGCCATTCGAGAAATATACAAGCTCCAGGGCGTTGCATGAAAGCGCAGTCTCCAAAAGTCAGTGTGCTTGTGCCCTCGTACAACCATGGCCGCTATATTCGTGAACGGATCGAATCAATACTCAACCAAACTTATCCCCATATTGAGTTGATCGTCATTGATGATTGCTCTGACGATGATTCGCACACCATTATCAGCGCGCTACAGGCTCGGCATGGCTTTCGGTACCTGCACAACGAGCGCAACTCCGGCACACCCTTTGCGGCTTGGGAGCGTATTTGCAAGTTGGCCTCTGGTGACTATATCTGGGTGTGCGAAAGTGATGATGTTGCAGAGCCCTCTTTTTTGGAGACAGCCGTTACAAGTCTCATGGCCGACACTGATGCAGTGATGTTTTACAGCAGTTCGCTCATCATCAACGAAACCAGCCAAGTCATTGGTCATACCGACAGCTACTTTCACGATGTCTGGAAAGAAACCCGATGGGATGCCGACTTCAGCGCCAACGGAATCGATGAGCTACTCAAGTTCCAGTTGCGTGGTCAGATCGTCCCCAACATGAGCTCAGCACTGTTCACGGCAGATGCATTCAGGGCCGCGTTCACCCCATTCTTGAAACGCTTGCGACTGACAGGTGACTGGTTATTTGTTGGAGACGTGCTCAAGCAGGGCCAGGTTGTATTTACGCACCAGGCGCTGAATCGATTTCGCAAGCATGAAGTCACGTCGCGCGTCAGGGTCAAGTCGGCACGCTCGCAGGCCGAGTTCATGCTGACAAAATATCGCCTGTTTCGCGCCAGCGGTCAGCCCGTATCTGCATTTGCCACCTTGATGGGCTCGGACGCAATCCGGTTCCTGTATGAGCCAGCCAGTTGGCTGGACGTTGGCAAGGTGCTGCTACAGGTGTCCTGGCTCGACACCCTCAAGATGGCCGGCTTGCTTGTGGTTTCAACCTTAAAGAACACCGCATACATCGGCAAATTTATAGATCGTTACAGACATGCAAAGGAATGGCGAACCCATGAGCAAAAAAATCACAATTGATCGTGCCTCACGCATCTTGATTACGGGCGGTACCGGCCTGGTAGGCCGCGCACTTTCAGTTGCCCTGGCTGATGACGGGTTCGTCAACCTTGTCAGCGTAGGAAGCCGTGATTGTGACCTGCGCGACAGCCACGCGGTGTCACAACTGATGTCGAAAACGGCACCTGACTACGTTTTTCATCTTGCCGCACGCGTACATGGTATTGGTGGCAACACGCGGTACAAGTCGGATATTCTGGTTGACAACGTCCTCATCAACACCAATGTGGTGGAGTACTCGCGCCGGGCAGGCGTGAAAAAGATTGTGGCCATGGGCTCAGGTTGCGTGTATCCGGAACTGAAAGGGCAGGAAGAACTTTTTGAAAATCAGGTCTGGATAGGGCCACCGCACCCATCAGAAGATTCTTATGCACATGCCAAGCGGTTGATGCTTGCGCAACTTGATGCAGCCAGAGAGCAGTATGGACTGTCGTCCGCGTTTGTAATTAGCGGCAACCTGTATGGCCCTCACGACAGTTTCAACATTGAGGAAGGCCATGTCATTCCCTCCCTGGTCGCCAAGTTTCATGCAGCAAAACGAAATGGCACACCCGTAAAAGTTTGGGGGAGCGGCGTTGCCATCCGTGACTTCACCTATGCTGACGACACGGCGCGCGCATTGGTCGCCATCCTCCACAATCTCGAAGGCGCTGTCAACATGGGCAGTGGAATGCGTCACCCCATTCGCGACATTGTCGAAACACTGCACGCCCTGACGGGTGTCCCCGTCGAATGGGATGCAACCAAGCCAGATGGACAACTTGTCCGCTTTTACAACCTCGACCGACTCATGTCGACTGGGTTCGTCGCGCGTGTCGCATTAGCCGATGGGATCCGTTCAACCTATGAATGGTATGAACAGAATTGGGAAACTGCCAGAAAATGACTCCACAAACTCCCTATTTCTTCGGAAGGTCGCTGAGCAAAGCGCAAGTCTTGGAGCGCAGATCTAACTACTTTGACCTTCAATTGGTGCCTTTCTGGATACGTCTATGAATCCGTGTGGCTCACCCCATTCGACGCTGGTCGTCGACCTTGACGGTACCCTCATCAAAACCGATCTATTGATGGAAACGGCTAGCCGGTTTTTGATCAAACAGCCTTTTCGCTTCTTCAAGTTACTGGTCTGGTTGGCCGAAGGCAAGAGCGCACTGAAGTCTCACTTGGCAGTTACTAACCGCATTGACGTCACATCACTGCCTTACAACCAAGAACTATTGACTTGGCTGCGCGACGAAAAAGCGCATGGCCGTCGTATTGTGCTGGCGACAGCCAGCCATCGCATTTTGGCTGACCAAGTGGCGGCGCATTTGGATCTGTTTGACGAGGTGCTGGCAACCGATGGCACCACCAACCTGAAATCAAGTGCCAAACGCGACGCCCTCGTGAGTCGTTACGGCGAGCGCGGTTTTGACTACGTGGGTAATGATTGGCCCGACGTGAAGGTTTGGCAGTCTGCATCCAAAGCCCATGTTGTCAGCAACTCCTCAAGCCTGATTGAAAAAGCTCGCAGTCAAGGCAACTTGGGCGTCCTCATGGGCGACGGCAAGCCGCCACTGGCCGTGGCGCTCTTCAAAGCCATGCGACCGCACCAATGGATGAAGAACCTACTGGTCTTTATCCCTTTGCTCGCCGCGCACCAGTACATGAATGCGCTCAGCGTGATGCAGGCCCTTCTGGCCTTTGTCGTGTTTGGCTTGACCGCCTCCAGCGTTTATTTGCTCAATGACTTGGTGGATGTGGCCGATGACCGTCATCATGCACGCAAACGTCACCGACCCTTGGCATCAGGAAACCTTAGCTTGTTGCATGGATGGGTTGCATGGCCTGCACTTTTGATTCTGGCCATTGTGTTGGCTTGGCCAGTGGGCGATCTTCCGTGGCGTTTCATGGTGAGCATGGCTGTTTACTTGGTGCTGACCGTGGCCTATTCATTTCGACTCAAGCAAGCGCCCATCGTCGATGTACTCGCGTTGGCCATGCTCTACACCTTGCGCATCATTGCAGGTGCTACGGCCATTGCGGTACCGCTGTCGTTCTGGTTGCTCTCGTTCTCGACGTTCATCTTTTTGAGCCTGGCCTTCATCAAGCGCTACAGCGAACTGCGTGCTGCCCGCGATGCCGGCCAGGATGGCATCCTGCGCGGTCGCGGCTACGAGCCGCAAGACTTTGAGCTGGTTGCCAGCTTGGGCGGCAGCGCGGGTTACATCGCTGTTCTGGTGTTGGCACTTTATATCCAAGACAGCCATACAGCCAGCCTTTACGCCACCCCCGCCATCATCTGGCTAGCCTGTCCGCTGTTGCTGTTCTGGATATCGCGTGCCTGGCTCATCGCACATCGCGGCAATATGCATGACGACCCGATCGTCTTTGCACTCAAAGACCGTCTCAGCTGGGTCGTCGTGGCGTTATTTGGTGCCGTGTTTGTTTTGGCCAAGGTTGTTTCATGAAAGGCGTCGCACGCCTCGCAGTGTTGTATGCCGTGTTTGCCCTCATCGCCATCGCGGTCAACATTGGTTGCCAAGCCGTCGTAATCTGGATTTACCAGGGTGTGTTTGCCGTACAGCTGTCCGTTCTGGTGGGAACGGCTGCCGGCTTGCCCGTCAAATATGTCCTTGAAAAGCGGCATATCTTTGGTTTTGAAGCCATGAACTTGGCCCACGATGGGCGCGTCTTCATGCTTTACACCTATATGGGCGTGTTTACGACAGCTCTTTTTTGGGGCATCGAATGGGGTTTTCACATGGCGTTCAAGACCGATGCCATGCGCTATGTCGGTGGTGCCGTTGGTCTGACAATTGGCAACATCATCAAATACCATCTGGACAAGCGCTATGTTTTCCGAAAGGAAGCGGTATGAGGCCGGTTTCCTCCTGGGGTCGGTTAAGTGCCATTCCTCACGAAGTGGTGAGTTTGAATGATCCGCATCAGATTGCACGATTGGTAGCCAGCAAGCCTGGTGGCGTAGCTCATGGCAATGGCCGTAGTTATGGAGATGTCTGCTTGAATCCAAAAGGAGTGCTGTGGCACACCACCGGCTTGGATCACTTCATTGCCTTCAATCAAAGCACCGGGCGGCTTGTCTGCGAGGCGGGTGTGATGCTGCGCGATATACAGCGGCTGGCCATTCCATATGGCTGGATTCTGCCTGTCACACCAGGAACGCAACTGGTGACGGTCGGTGGTGCCATCGCCAATGATGTGCACGGCAAAAATCACCACAGACTCGGCTCTTTTGGCGACCATGTGCAGCGAATTCGTTTGCTGCGCACGGATGGCCAGACCATTGAATGCGGGCCCAAAGATCAAGCAGACTGGTTTGCGGCCACGGTGGGCGGTGTAGGTCTGACTGGCATCATCGTCAACGCGGATATCCAGCTCAAACGGGTGTCAGGACCATGGCTGGATACCGAAACTGTGCCTTATGACAACCTGGATGAGTTTTTTCAATTGGCCGACGAATCTGAAGCCGATTGGGAGCACACGGTTTCCTGGATCGACTGCATCTCTGGCGGCGGAGGGCGCGGCTTGTTCATGCGCGGGAATCCAACCGATGTCGGCGATCGACCTGAGCCCAATGGCAGCAAGCTGACCATGCCCATCGTGCCGCCTGTCTCTTTGGTGAACCGCTTGTCGTTGCAGCCTTTCAACATGGCTTACTTCCACCTCAAGAAGTGGCAGGCGGGCCGAGCCATCGCGCATTACGAGTCGTTCTTCTATCCGCTGGACAATCTGCTCGACTGGAACCGAATGTATGGCCCCAAGGGCTTTTATCAGTACCAGAGCGTGGTGCCGCGAGAGGTAGGGAAGGATGCGACCCAGGCCATGCTCGGTGAAATTTCTCGCTCTGGCGAGGGGTCTTTTCTTGCAGTCCTGAAAACTTTTGGTGACCGTCAGCCTATCGGGATGCTGAGTTTCCCCAGACCCGGCGTCACCTTGGCGCTGGATTTTCCCAACAAGGGCGAGAGAACGCTGAAGCTTTTTGAGCGGCTGGATGCCATCGTGCGCGAAGCCGGTGGTCGCATTTATCTCGCCAAGGACGCACGCATGCCGCGTGAACTGTTCGAAACAGGGTATCCACGCCTGAGCGAATTCATGAAATATCGGGACCCGGGCATCCATTCGGGTCTCTCACGTCGTTTGATGGGGAGTTAAATTGAGCAACAAGAAAAGAATTGTCATTGTCGGTGCCACCTCAGCGATGGCCGAGCATTGCGCCAGGCTCTGGGTGCAAGGCAAGTGTGTTGACTTGACCCTGATCGGTCGAGATGCCAGTCGGGTGGAACGGGTCGCTGCCGACCTCAAGGTACGCAGCCCAGAATCCGAGATTCGGGTGGCCCAGTCTGACTTTCTGGAGCCGAACGCGATACGCAGCACTGTGGACGCCATCGTGGCACAGGGCGATGTGGACATCGTCCTGATCGCGCATGGTTCCTTGCCGGAGCAGTCCGATTGCCAGGACAATCTGGAGGTCTGTCTCGACGCGCTGGAGGTCAATGGTGTGTCGCCGGTACTTTTTGCCGAGGCGTTCGCCAAGCACATGGGCAAGGCCAATCTCGGCACCCTGGCTTTGATCGGTTCCGTGGCGGGCGACCGGGGGCGTAAGTCCAACTATGTCTACGGCGCTGCCAAAGGCATGGTCACGCGCTACGCGCAGGGACTACAGCACCGCTTCGCGGGGACGGGCGTCAAGGTGGTCTTGATCAAGCCGGGGCCGACGGATACTCCGATGACGGTGCATCTCAAAGGGCAGGGCCTGAAGATGGCGTCGGTGGAGATTGTTGCGCAAAAGATTGTTGATGCGGTTGAATGTGGACAGGCAGTAGCCTATACCCCGATATCATGGTTAATGATAATGTTTGTAATAAGACATCTACCAAGATTTATTTTTCACAGACTTGACATTTGAGATGAAAATAGTGCTCGTTACTGATAAAAGTAAAAATGGTTAATCAATCTAAAAAAATCACCGAGAAATATTTTTTTCTTTCGATTTTTATAATAACAATCCCATTTGTAACTCGACTGGTAATTGATTTTCTGCTTATAAACAGAAATGACGGATTTAATTTACTTAGTGGAGATGATGTTGCGAGACTTGCATACTCCGTCCGTGTGGCATATCTAAATGATATTAATTTCTTCTATGGACTATGGCCAAGCTTTCCTATTATTGTCAATGGAATCGCGTTTAAATTAACTAACGAACCGGTTATGACTGTGCAAATAATCAATGCTCTTACTGGGATATTGATTATGGCGGCAATCTATAAATCTATACCACATACCCTTGGTGCCAAAGGCCTTGTCATAATTTTGCTACTAATTGTTGCAACTGAGCCTGTATTATTGTCATTGAGCTCATCGGGACTGGCAGATAATTTTGGTATTCTTTTTCTTGCGCTTGGTTTTTTCTTTACTGTTAATAATGGAAAAAACAAAAGTCATTATAATAACTTATCTGCTATTTGTTATGCTGCTGCATCTGCGGTGAAGTTAGAATATGGATTTTTTTGCTTCGCATTCGTGGCGCTTGGTGCATATGATTTAATCAAATCAGGAATTTCGAAAAAATTGCTTCTGGAATTTTTTATTAAGTCGGCATTAAGCACATCATACATTATTGTCTTTTTTGGCTACAATAAATACGTCATGGGTGATTTCATGGCATTCTCCAAGTTATTTAAAAATTACTACGAAAATTCCTGGATTTATGCAGATGTCTCCACGCCATACCAACGGTTCATATTCTTTCCGGTAATGTTGTTTAATGGATTCAAGGGAGGTCTATTGCTGGCTCTGCCGGGACTATTTTTAATGCAAAAAAACAAAGAAAACAGTTCACTTGTCAAAAGCTTAATCTGGCTTGTAGTATTTCCATTCATTCTTTTTTCCATTAATGCGGCACAAAGCGTTGTACCTGATAATATCGGGCCAGGGCCACGACATGTTGCTCCATATATACTATTCCTGCTGATTCCAGTTGCCGCCACACTCCATTGGCTATTATCTAGGACAACTTGTGTAAAACCTATTGGTCTGTTGATTATTTTATTTATTTGTCTTGCAGGTATTCATGAGGCATTTTTGATATCGCCTCAGTCATCAATTGAGTCCAGGTTGCTTGGCAAGATAATTTCAAAAGCCTATGAAAAAAACGCCATACTCCCGAACCAAAAAGTGATATTTGAGGAAGGTTTTTCACCAGCCTCTGATAAACCTTCTAACTTAGATGCACTCACGTTTTATTCCTATATGCCAAGAAGTATTTATATACTCAACGCAACAAACAAGATCTCAGGTTTATTTATGACTGAACTCAATGGATCAGCCTCAGCACGCGCTGGAATAATCAAAGGGGATATTGCTTTATTAATTCTTTATAATAAAAAACTAATCTCCGAGATTCCTGAAATGGACAAGATTGGAAGCCTTGGTTCTTATGAGATTTTCGCTGCAAAAGGAAATGTTCGGGCATGTAATTTCATAGCGAAGTCTCTTTTTTTTGGCGGCCCGTGTAAGGAAAATAAGTTGAGAGATACTGCTGTTTCCGAATAAAGCTAAGGAAAGCATTAGAATCCATAATTTTTTGAACAAAAAGCTGCAACTTTTTGGGTGGCAGGTGGATGTTGTGACCACCGGTTTTCGATAGTTGCAGCTCAGAAATATTAGCTTTTAATATTAAGTGTCCATGATGTCAAGGACGTCGTTTGTAATATGAAATTTGGTTAGCGGAATTTAGGTATGGATTCAATAGCCAGTCAATGGATTAAAACGACGGCCTAGCAACTTGGCCGGTGTAGGTCCTGGTTTTTGTGAACGAGTTTTATTAAATTAGATTTGCACAAATAGATGGCTGTATTTTTATGTATTTAATAACCTTATTCGAGGTGGTAGATGATTAAAAAAATCCTGATTACAGGAATAACAGGCCAGGTCGGGTCCCAATTGGCCGACTACGTTCTGGAAAACACAGATTTTGATGTTATCGGAATGATGCGTTGGCAAGAGCCAGTCGACAATCTGTCGCACCTGACAAGTCGTATCAACAAAAAAGACCGGATCTCTCTCTGCTACGCTGATCTGAACGATTATTCTGCAATGGCGAGGATGCTGCGCGATGTAAGACCTGAATTCATTTCTCACCTCGCGGCGCAGTCGTATCCCAAAACATCATTCAACATTCCGATTGAAACCTTGCAGACCAACATCATCGGCACGGCTAATCTGCTCGAAAACATTCGGCAGCTCAAGGAAGTTGACGGATACGACCCTGTGGTTCACGTCTGTTCCTCCAGTGAGGTGTATGGCAAGGCCAGACCTGGTGTGCCCTTGGCAGAAGACACTGTCTTTCATGGTGCCAGTCCCTACAGTATCAGCAAAATTGGCACGGACTACTTGGGCCAGTTCTATGGCGAAGCTTATGGAATACGGACTTTTATTACCCGAATGGGAACCCATTCCGGGCCAAGACGCAGCGACGTGTTTTTTGAAAGCACGGTTGCCAAGCAAATAGCCTTGATCGAGGCCGGTCATCAAGACCCGGTGATCAAAGTGGGCAACCTGTCCAGCACAAGAACTTTCCAGGATGCACGCGATGCCGTCAGAGCCTACTTCTTGCTGCTTGAGGCCAGTGAGGCCGGGCGCATCAAGTGCGGTGACTATTTCAACATTGCGGGCGAGGAAGTCTTCAAATTACCAGAGGTGATTGAACTACTCTTGAGCATGAGCACCCGCAGGGACATCAAGGTGGTTACTGACGAAGACCGGCTGCGCCCGATTGATGCGGATTACCAAATGTTCGACAACACAAAAATCAGGTCTGCGATCAACTGGAAACCCGAGATACCTGCGCGACAAATGTTCAGTGATTTGCTGAATCACTGGAGAAATGAAATCGCCAAAGGCAAGATACCCTTGAACAGGTGATGGAATGCAACAAATGATCATAAGAGCGCGCGCCCCTTTACGTCTGGGTCTGGCCGGTGGCGGCACAGATGTCTCCCCCTATTGCGACACGCATGGGGGTTATGTGCTGAACGCAACCATAGACCGCTATGCCTATGCCGTGATCAAGCCCCTGGACGAACCCGTCATTCGCTTTGCGGCGACAGATCAACAGTCTGAAAAGGTCAAAGCTCTCGCGGTGCCGTTGGCGCTCAACGGCAAGTTGGACCTTCACAAAGCGGTTTACAACCACATGATCCAGCACTACAACGGTGGCCAGCCCATTGCTTTGGAGCTGAGTACTTTTTGTGATGCGCCTGCGGGGTCTGGTTTGGGCTCGTCGTCTACCTTGGTGGTCGTGATGATCCGCGCTTTTGCAGAATTGCTGAATCTGCCCCTTGATGACTACACCATTGCGCATCTGGCTTTCAAAATCGAGCGCGTCGATTGTGGCTTGCAAGGTGGCAGGCAAGATCAGTATTCGGCAACCTTTGGTGGCTTCAACTTTATGGAGTTCTATGCGGATGAGCGGGCGGTGATCAATCCGCTGCGTATCAAAAACTGGGTTATCTGTGAGCTTGAAGCATCGCTGGTTCTTTTTTACACCGGGGTGTCGCGCGAGTCTGCCAAAATCATTGCCGACCAAAGCAACAACGTCACCTCCGGCAGCACGGATGCAATGGCAGCCATGCATGGCATCAAGCAAGAGGCTCTGGTCATGAAAGAGTGCCTGCTACGAGGTGATTTCACCGGCATTGTTGACAGCATGCGTGCCGGCTGGGAAAGCAAAAAGCGCTCTGCCAAGACAGTATCGAACCCGCTGATCGACTCAATATACAACGCCGCCATCAAGGCAGGTGCCTTGGCTGGCAAAGTGTCTGGCGCCGGCGGTGGCGGATTCATGATGTTTTTTGTGCCAACCGAGCGACGCATGGAAGTGGTTCGCACTTTGGCTCAATTTGACGGGCAGGTGAGCAATTGCCATTTTACAAAACACGGAACGCAAGCATGGCGAATTTGATGCAAAACTATATTTCACAACAAATCACAGAGGCGCAGCGCGTCATGGCTGCGATGTTGACACAGGCCCCGCTGCTGGAAACACTTGAAGTGGCCGCCCAGGCATGCATTGCTTGCCTGCAAAACGGCGGCAAGTTATTGCTCGCTGGCAACGGCGGCAGTGCCGCCGATGCCCAGCACATTGCTGGCGAATTTGTGAGCCGTTTCGCCTTTGACCGCCCAGGCTTGCCTGCCTTGGCTTTGACCACCGACACCTCGATTCTGACGGCCATTGGCAACGACTACGGCTATGAAAAGCTGTTTGCCCGCCAGGTCCAGGCCCATGGTCAAAAGGGTGATGTATTCATCGGCTACTCCACCTCCGGCCAATCGCCCAATGTGCTACTCGCCCTCAAGGAGGCTCGTTTGCGCGGCTTGATCTGTATTGGCTTGACCGGCAATCGCGGTGGCCCCATGCGCGCACTCTGCGACCATCTGCTCGAAGTGCCCTCAAGCGACACGCCCAAGATTCAGGAAGGCCACCTGGTGCTGGGGCACATCCTGTGCGGCCTGGTAGAGAACGCGATCTTTAAAGCGCCGAACTGATGGAGGCGATCGTCTTGGCAGGTGGTTTGGGCACACGCTTGCGCCAGGTGGTGCCGGACTTGCCAAAACCAATGGCACCGGTGGCCGGGCGGCCTTTTCTGGAGATATTGCTCTCCATGCTGGCGCAAAAGGGGTTCAACCGGGTTGTTCTGTCACTCGGCTATATGTCCGAGAAAATCATTGCGCATTTTGGCGACAACTATCGCGGCATGCAGCTTGTACATGAGGTCGAGCTGCAAGCTTTGGGAACAGGCGGTGCCATTCGTGCGGCCCTGGCCCGGTGCGAGGCAGACCATGTCTTCATCTTCAACGGCGACACCTATCTTGACCTTGAAGTCGCCGCGCTGGAGCGCCTGTGGCAGGCCGGGCGCCACCCATTGATTGTGGTGCGCCAGGTGCCCGACACCGCCCGTTTTGGCAAGGTCGAGATGTGCGATGGCCGTATCAACGCCTTTCTTGAAAAAGGAAGGGCTGGGCCCGGTTTGATCAACGCCGGCTGCTACGTCTTGCCCAAAACCGCGCTGGACGGCTTTGCGTTGGGGCAGGCATTCTCCCTGGAGACCGAATTCTTCATCAAACATCTGCAAAAGATCAGGATCGACGGTTTTGTCACGCATGGCCGCTTCATCGACATTGGTGTGCCTGACGATTACGCGCTGGCGCAGACGGCATTGGCAGGCTTGTAACCATGCCGGGAAGTCGTGCACTGTTTCTGGACCGTGACGGGGTCATCAACCACGACTCCGGCTACACCTCAAAGGCAGCCGATTTCAAGTTTATTGATGGCATCTTCGACCTTTGCCGTGAGGCGAAACGGCTGGGGTATTTGCTGATTGTGGTCACCAACCAAGCAGGTATTGGCCGTGGCTACTATTCTGAAGAAGATTTCCTGGGGCTCACAAAATGGATGTGCGAGCGGTTCGAGCAACAGCACGCGCCGCTTACGGCCGTCTTACATTGCCCCAGCCATCCGGAGCACGGCATCGGACGGTACAAGATCGACTCGTTCGATCGAAAACCCAACCCGGGCATGTTGCTGCGTGCTGCTGAAATCCATGGCATCAATCTGAGCCATTCGATCATGGTGGGCGACAAAGATTCCGACATGCAGGCTGCCCGCAGCGCCGGGGTAGGAATGCGCTGCCACTACTTGGCGGATAAGCCTGACGAGCCACTGTCTCACAACGCAAGCCACCGGCTGTGCTCTTTGCGCGAAGCTACCGCGTTGTTGAAGCCCGGGTAATGGGCGGCCGTGCCGGCTTGCAGTGTTGCAGTGTTGCAACATTGCCGTTCATTAAACTAAAACCATGCCCATAGATGAAAATTTGTGGCATAGACTAAGCCCGTCGCGGGGCTAGTCGCCTAACATTGCGGCTTGAGCTCGAGGTGTGATCGTGTCAGAAAACGGTTTGACGCTATACTCATTGAGCTTTTCTCATCAACCCTTTCGGAGATTTAAATAATGGCTACCCCTATCTGGTTCGATAAAGTCTATTACCTCAATAGCAAATTGGCACAATTGGTTGCTTCTGGCGACAACAGCTATGCAGACATCGTCGCACTGGACGTTGCTATCGAAGCAGCGGGCTTTGATGCATTCAGCCATTTCCAGGCCTTCAGCCTGGTAGAGCGTACCAGCCCCAACCCATATTTCAACGCGGGTGAGTACCTGACAGCCAAGGCCGCCCAGGCCAACGCTACTGCGGTTGGTGGCAAAACCAACTGGACAGCCGACAGCATTGCGCTGGCCATCAAAGATGCGGGCATCGC
>Ga0172381_10002937_pt1 | contig 18379 bp, 17 predicted proteins | sample Leawel6488metaG_FD_119754 | JGI IMG/M metagenome (GOLD analysis project Ga0172381, IMG submission 119754) | Leachate microbial communities from a municipal landfill in Southern Ontario, Canada - Leachate well 64-88 metaG | ecosystem: Engineered > Solid waste > Landfill > Unclassified | place...
CCGAGTTACTGCTTAAATACCGGATTTGGAACACCCAAATTATCGCTTCCATTCCAGTTAAATGAGCATATCAACGATAATGATGGTGATATGGTGGACCCGAGGAGACTTGAACTCCTGACCTCCTCCATGCCATGGAGGCGCTCTACCAGCTAAGCTACGGGCCCCAACCACTCCTAATTTATCAAAACCAGAAGCTAAATTCAAGCTTAACTACTTGGTTTCGATAAACGCCCAATAGATAAGAACCGCTAGCATAATAAAAACAACTATCCACCAGTACCAGGCCATAATATTAATTAATGTTTTTCTCTTTTACTTGTATTGCACAATCAGGACAAAATCGGCCACAATTGCCACAAGCGATACACTTATTTAGATCAATTTCAGGGATAGGATTTCCGTAAACACCAATTTCTTTGCCAAATTTTAAAGCACCCACAGGACATTTCTCAATGCAGATTCCACAGCCTTTGCAAAGCTCTGGCGATATATACGCCTCCTTATCTTGATTTTTGGTAATAATTATTTTTTTATTTGTCTTAAATGTTGGTTCAGAAAATTTTTTTCTTTCCAGGGTAAATTCATAACCATAAATAAATGCATTATAAGCTTTATCTTCGAGATCTTTTTTCCCTGAAAATTTTTTCCTAAGTTGAGTTTTTATAATATTCCATACTTCTTTGTCTTTGAGTAAAAAAAGTTTTGTTAAGTATCCGCTGATTATCAGATTGAGATTTTTTTCACCAAATAAATCAGAAGCCAATTTAGTCGCGGGAACAGCTTCCTTTTTATTTTCGCTTTGCTTTATGATATTCGATCTGATTGTTGATGAATCGAAAATTACTTTTGTGCTTTTTGATATAAAAGCAGTAACAGCTGGAATTGCTCTTTCTCGTAGTACGATTAAATAGTCTGCTTTATAAAAGCGTGGGTATTTTATCTCCTTGTTGGAATATTGAATAAATGATATTGATGGTGCCCCCCGCTGTTCCGGGCCAAACTGGGGAATATAGGAAACATAGTAGCCGGAATCTTTGAGTGATGTTGAAAGTACCTTGGCGATAGTTTGAATTCCTTGCCCACCCTCACCTGATATTACAATTTTAGTTAAATCATTTTTCATTTCTTGTCATTTCTCCTATTGGAAATTCATTTTCCAGTTTTGATAAAAATTCAAAACTTTCCTTGGCTGTTGTTTTCCAATTAGTTGGACAGGGAACCAGCACCTCTAAAAAGGAAAAGGAGTTGTTTTTTATCTGATTTTCGAGTGTTTTTTTTATCATTTTCTGGAGTAATATTGGATTTGAAACTGATGCGCGGGCAATATAAGATTTATCATCAGATAATTGTTTAATTAATTCCGGTCCATGAAAGGCTCTGCCAGAGGTTTTGGGGTCTTTTCCAGCAGGGGAAGTAGTTGTAATTTCTCCAGGAATCGATGTTGGCGCCATTTGGCCACCGGTCATAGAATATCCGGTATTATTTAAGACAAAAACTGATATTGGGTTGTTTCTAAAGGTAGCATGCAGAAGTGATTGCAAACCGATAGCATAACCGCCACCGTCGCCCATAATAGAAACAACTATCCTTCTTCTATTGGATAATTTATAGCCAACAGCAACCGGTACAGATCTACCATGATGAGTTTGGACAATATCAAAGTTGAAAAAATTCCATGCCAGTAGTGAGCAGCCAATATCGATTCCCAAAGTGATTTTGTTTTGAATACTTAATTCATCAATTACAAAACCAAAATGTTTTAAAAAAATGCTTTGTCCACAACCCGGACAATACAAACTCGGCTTGGAATTCTGATTGAAGCATTTTGGCATTGAAAAGTTCTTGTCAATAATTTTTGTCATAATTTTTCGTTAATTAGGGAAGCAATTTCGTCAGGGGTAAAACCCTCCGCCGGTTTGAATATTTTTGCAGTCTTATTTGCGATTTCCGGAACTTTATAAATAATCATTCTGGCAAATTGTTCAAAGGCAGATTCAATAATAAATACTTTTTTTGCTTTTAACGCCAATCTTCGGATGTTTCTAGAATCAAGGGGGCGGATAGTGATCGGGCGCAAAAGACCAATCTTGATGTTATTGTCACGCAAAATATCAACTGAATCTTTAACTGCTGACGCAACACTGCCGTGAGCAATAATTAAATACTCTGCATTTGATGTTAGGTAGCTTTCGGATTCTGATATTTTATCAATAAGATTTTTATAATCTCTGATATTTCTCTTCAAAATATTGGCAAACTCCGTTTCCGATCCATAGCAATTTCGAAGATGGGTCGGCTTTTCCTTAATTTCTTTCAATATTTTTGACGCCGGAAAAGGTTTTAAATATTTTTCAAGCCTAGTATTAACTCTTTGTTTGGCTAAATAGCCATCAGTCAATAAAAAAGTTGGAAATCTGTATTTCCATGCCGTCGAGAAAATTTTTTGGCTTAAATAATATACTTCGGAAACACTACTGGCCGAATAGACGATTCTTAAACCATCACCATTTCCACCATATGATGCCAAATTTAACTCTTGCTGTGAATAAATAACTGTACCGGTTGACGGTCCACCGCGTTGGGCGATAATTCCGACAAATGGCAATCTTTCGTTTTCCGCCATTGAAATCGGATCTTGCATCAAAACATGTCCGATACCGGCTGTGGCGGTAAATGCCTTTTTTCCGGCAAGAATCGCTCCAATAACGGCAAAACCGGCGGCAATTTCATCTTCGGTTTGCAAGTAATTTAGATTTTTATTTTCCTCTGATTTCTTTATCCAACCCTCCAGAATTTCTGTGGCCGGAGTAATTGGATAACCAAAAAAACTATCGGCTCCGCCTTCTATGGCACCGAGGACCGACGCTTCATTGCCAGTTATATAATTTAATTTTTCCAAATACCCTCCATATGTCACTTAAGTATAACGGAATCAGAGGAAAAATTCCATTTACTGATTTTTTTTGCAATTATCAACTCTTCGTTTTGTTTTAATTTTTCAATTTTAAATTCCAAATAATCCAAGTCAGAAGTAATCTTTTTTCTAATAAGTTCAGATCCAAAACCAATTTCGCCGGAAAAAACAACACTGTCTAATCCTCCTAATACAGCAGTATATGCACCAAGATATTTTTTCGCGCGATAGCAAAAAATTTCGATCGCTAACTTTGAGTAGTGGTCATCACAGTCAAGAAGCTCTAACATATCTCCGGACTTACCGGAAATTCCGGCAAGTCCTGAATTATATTCGATTAACTCTTTAGTTTTTTTAACTCCGATTTTTTCTGCCAAATATATAATAATTTCCGGATCCAAATCACCGGATCTGGTTTGCATCGGTAGTCCTTCGACCGGTGTAAAACCCATAGATGTATCAATCGGCTTACCAGAAGAGATAGCGGAAGCACTGCAGCCAGCGCCAAGATGCATCGTAATAATTTTTTTATTATTATCGGGATCAAATTCTAAAGCCATTGCTTGGTGGGAAAATCCATGAAAACCATATTTGACGATTGAATATTTTTCGGCAATTAATCTGTCAATAGGATAAGTTTTTACAAGTTCTGGCAGATCTTTAAAATATGCTGTGTCAAAAGCGGCAAATTGAGTGGCTTGAGGAAATTTCTCGATCGCAATTTTTATCACTTCAGTTGCTGGCGGGTTGTGAAGTGGCGCCAGAGGTGAATATTTTTCAATAATTTTCATTGTATTAAGAGACACTGGCATAATTTCATCTGCATCACCACCGCCATGTACAACTCTGTGTCCGATTGTTTTAATGTCTTCTATATGAACATGAATTTGTTCAATAATTTTTCCGACTGATTTGGAATAATTTTTTCCCTCAACTCTAAAATTTCCGGAGCAGACTTCGAAAAAATCTTTGTCAAATAATTTATATTTTAAAGAAGATGATCCAGTGTTTAGGATTAAAATCATTTTTTTACTGTTAAAATTCCTTCTATTTGTTCTTTTATCCCAGCCGCATTTCCTTCATCAGTGTCAAGGTGGACTCTCATACGATAGTGATCGGCAATTTTAACCACAACATCAAAATACTGTACACTACCTCGGTCGGTTTTAATCGCTAAATCTAGAATCTGGCCAGATGTAAGGTTATATTTTTTAGCTTCTCTTGGATTGCAATGAAGATGTCTTATAACAACAATAGCGCATTTTCTAGTTATTTCGGCAAATTCACCGGCGATTTTAACTTGAGCAGCACACCTGGATACCTTAATCAAATAAGGTGCGGATATCCCAATTTTTAAACAATCAGTCGTCGAAAGTTCAAGTTGGGTTGTTTCCCGAAAAGGACCTAAAAATCTGGCTTCTATTGTTCCTTCCGGCCCGATAACACTGACTTTTTTGTCGGTAGCAAATTCACCCTTCTGGCTCAAATTTTTAATGATTTTGAAATTATTGCCATCACCAAAAAGAAAATTATAATCATCTCTTGAAAGATGAATATGTCTGGCAGAAACCTCAATTTTGACCGATATACTATCCATTATTACTCCCTAATAAATATTTTAGCAGACTTTTGCCCTCCATGCTTGGTGGCGATTCTAGTCCAATCAGATCGAGTATCGTCGGTGCAATATCGGCCAGAGAATGACTGGAAAAAAGCATTTTGCTTAAGAGTTCCTGACCAGCGGTAGTCGGTTCTGAATGCACCAAATCATTTCTAACTAAAATAAACGGTACAGGATTTAAGGTGTGAAAAGTTTCTCGATCACCAACTGCCTCAAACTGAACCATTTGCTCGGCATTACCGTGGTCAGCGGTTAATATTAGTGTCCCATTAACCTTCACCACTTCTTCCCAAAGTCTTTTAATTTCGGCATCAACATATTCGACTGCTTTTGCGGTAGCACTAATATCTCCGGTATGGGCAAGCGAATCGATATTTGCGTAGTTAGCAAGGATAAAGTTAAACTCCCGGCTTTTAATAGCATTAATTAATTTATCGGTAATTTCTTTTGCTCTCATTTCTGGATGGTTGATAAAATCTTTGCTCGGGTAAGAGTCAATAACTACTCTTTCTTCTCCTTGAAGTATTTCGCCTGTACCACAATCAAAAAAATTGCTAATATGAGGTTGCTTTTCACTTTCTGCAATCCTAAATTGTTTTAGATTATTATCGGAAATAATTTTACCAAGTGTATTTTCAATAAATTCTTGTGGAAAAGCGATTTGAATATTTTTCTCAATCGCTGGCGGTAGATAATAGGAGGAAAAAGCAACAAAAAGTAGTTGTTTTGGCAGTCGCAATTTGCGAAAATTGTGATAGCCAAGAAGGCCAATTGTAAGCTCCCTTGCTCTATCTGATCGATAATTTGTAAATATTACCGCGTCATTTTCTTTTATTTGTCCACCCATATTATCTTCACTTTTTATCACGGTTGGCGGTATTGAATGATCGGTAATTCCTGATTGATAATAGTTTGTTATCGCCGAAACTGCCGATACTGCAATTTTTCCCTGTCCGGAAACCATAGCTTGTATTGAAGTCTGAATAGAATCCCAGTTTTCACTTCGATCCATAATGTAGTCTCGACCAACTATCGTTGATATCTGGCCCAAATTGTTTTCTTTAATAAATTTTTCGAGTGCACTAACAAAATTAATTCCGCTATAATTATCGGTATCTATACCGTCTAAAATTGCATGAATATAAACTTTTGGTAACCGGTGATTCTTGGCCATCAAAAGCAACGCTTTTAAGTGATCGATATGTCCATGAACACCGCCGTCCGAAAGAAGGCCGATAATATGAAGTGAGGAGTTATAACCGTTTACATATTCTACAGCTTGCAGCAGAGTTTTATTTTGGAAAAAGCTTTTATCTTGTATCTGTTTTGAAATTCTTTCCAAATCTTGAAAAACAATTTTTCCCGCGCCAATACTTGAGTGACCAATAACTGAATTGCCAACCATTCGGTAGGAGCCAGCAATCTTTTTAAAAGAATTTAAAACTAAATGCGGATATTTCTTCCATATTAATTTAAGTGTTTGGGGATTGCCCATCGTTACTGCATTTCCGCCCCATGAAGGGGTTAACCCCCAGCCGTCAAGTATCGCCAAAATAATCGGTTGATGTTCATTCATATATTGGAAATTAAATTTTTACCGGTCATCTCTTGCGGTACTGCAATTCCCATAACCGATAAAATTGTTGGCGCCACATCACAAAGAGCCCCATCACTTAAATGTTTTTTGGCAATATCAAGTTTTTTGGAAAGAACAATAAAGGGTACCGGATTTGAAGTATGCTCTGTTTGTGGCTGATTGCTTGAGGCATACAACATTTCTTCAGCATTTCCATGGTCACCAACGATAAAAATAACGTAATCATGTTGAAGAAGTGATGTGGCGATATTACCAATGTTTTCATCGACAGCTTCCACTGCTTGAACAGTAGCATAATAATTTCCGCTATGACCAACCATGTCGGGATTTGCATAATTAATTACAATAAAACCGAAATCTTTATTACAGTTAGTGATTATTAATTTGCTTATTAAATCAGCGCTCATTCTTGGAGCAATATCGTATGTTGGTACCTTAGGAGAAGGAATTAAATATTGATATTCTTCGGGCCATGGCTTCTCTCTACCACCATTTAAAAAGTAAGTAACATGGGCGTATTTTTCAGTTTCGGCAACATGAAGCTGTTTCAATTTGTTAGTATATATTACTTCCGAAATTGTGTTTCTAATTTCCTCTGGCTTAAAAACCTGATTCCCATAAACTTTGGGGTCTCTGGAAACAAAGGTTACAAAGTGCAAATTTTTAATAATTTTCCGATCAGGAAGCTCTTTTATCTGTTCAGTTGTGAAGGCTTGTGAAATTTGTCTGGCTCTGTCTGGGCGAAAATTAAAAAATATTAGGCCATCGTTATCGTTTATGGTATTTTTTCCTTCTCCATTTTTTGTTATCAATCTTGGCTCAATATACTCGTCGGAAATACTTTTCAAATAAAATTTGGATATACACTCTCTTGACGAGGGTGTTGTTTCCGCTTCGCCCTTGGTTAAGGCATTGTATGCACGCGAAGTTTTTCCCCAATTTCTGTTCCGATCCATTGAAAATGACCGACCACAAATAAAAGATATTTTTCCGATGCCGATTTGCTTAATTTTATCGCTGATGCTTTCAAATATTGCAAGCGCTGAATTAGGTTCACTATCGCGACCGTCAGTGAATAAATCCAAATAGACCTCACTCACTCCGTTATCTTTAGCCATTTTTAACAGCGTATAAAGGTGTTTGAGATCTGAATGAACATGGCCATTGCCGGCAAGACCCATAATATGAAGATTGGACTTGTTTTTTTTGACGTGATCGAAAACATTAATAATTAATTTGTTTTTAAAAAAATTACCATTTTTAATCTCTTGATTGATATAAGGTAGATCTTGAGGGACAACCCTACCGGCACCAATATTCAAATGTCCGGTTTCCGAATTGCCACCGGTTTCCGCCGGAAGTCCGACAAATTCTCCTGACGCTTGTAATTTACTGTGCGGAAATTTCCGCCACCAAAAATCCATATTGGGAGTCTTGGCCTGCATAATGACATTTCCACCCCATGGTGGACCGATGCCCCAACCATCCAATATTATAAGAGCCGCTTTAAAATTGCCCCTCGCTATCATTTACTATTCCTTAAATAATTCACTTTTAATATAATCTATTGTATCGGCAGAAATTGGATTAACTTGATTTAAAACACCAAGATAATATGCTACAAAGTTTAAGAAATTTATAGACATAATTATTTCAGATAATTTATCCGTAGCATCATCAAAACTAAGACGTAGATAATTAATTCTCTTTTTATTTAATATACATGCAGTAATGTTCTGTCGTTTTTTAATTTCCGGGTCTGCAAACTTTGATTCCAGAATTACAATTATTAAATTTGATAATCCGTCTTTTGGGTGATCAAATCCGGCAATCAAATTATGATTAATTTCAGGTAAGAAATTAAAAGAAGAAAATTGTTTTGCATCCTCATTAACAGATTGTGAAAATCTTTCGCCAACAGATTTAAGGTTTGATGACGAAATAATAAATACATTTTTGCCAAATAATTTAGTAGAAAAATCCTTGGCCGGATTAATTAAAGTATGTATTTGGGTAGAAATTTTTTTATTCTGTTTTTGTAGCAATAGAATTGAGTTTATTATGGATTTTTTTTCAAGATTATAAACACCAAGCTTATTTAGAATCAGAAGGGGAATAATAAATAGGTAAGCAATAGCAAGTTTTGGTTCAGAGATGAAAAAATATTCAATAATCGGTGAACGAAATTTTGAACATAAACTTTTTAGCTTGCCGCCAGTTGTTACGGCCATTAGCTTGGCTTCTTTTTGATAACCCTCAACAAAACAGCTAAGAATTTCTTCCGTGTCTCCAGAATTACTTAAGGCGATGACCAAAGTATTTTTATCAACCCAATTAGGCAAGTGATAATCAGAGACGACTTCAATTTGTTTCTGGCTGTCAAACAAAAGATCCTTGATAATCTTTGCCCCAATTCCCGAAGCACCCATACCACAAAGCACGATCTTATTACAATTAATAAAATATGATGGCAAAGCAAAGTTATCAGCAATAGCTTGCGCATCCTGCAAATATTGATCAAAAGCCAAAAGATGCTCCCGCATTTCGCCTAGTCCTTTGGACTTATAATCGATTTTATCGAGGTTAATATTCATATTCACTTGAATATATCATATAATAAAATTGGTCATTTATAAAGGATGTGTTGTGAGACCAATGCAAAAAATTGAATTTAAAGCCTGAAAATGCTAAAATCACAGTGCAGACAATGGTCTGCCCGCATAAATGAAATAGTATTGTGCCGGTGTGGCGGAACTGGTAGACGCGCACGACTCAAAATCGTGTGGAAGTAATTTCATGTCGGTTCGATTCCGACCACCGGCACCAATTTAGTAAAAAAGAACACCCCGATGTGGGGTGTTTTAGTTTTTTTATTCTTCTGCTCCCTTTTGGATCAGAATCCTTACGATTTCCTGCATGTTCATCTTTTTTGCGACGGTTAACGGTTTATGCCCACTATCGCCTGGATGATTGATATCAGCCCCGTTGTCTATCAAGAACTTGGCAAGATCGCTGTGGTTTTGATCGATTGCCCAAATCAGTGGTGTATTGCCGTCGGTGCAGATATTGACATTCCCACCATGCTCCAGCAACAATCTGGCTTTTTCTGTGTCACCATTTAGCGCAACCTCCATCAGCGGACCCGGCTCACCACAGCTGATGTACTCATCCGGGCTAGCTCCGTGTTCCAATAGACATCTAACCGTCTCAGTATTGCACATCGCGCAGGCGACCGAGAGAGCTAATGGTTGACTTCCATGCACCCGTGATTGATAGACGCCACGATTATCTGTGGCATTAACCAGTGATGGATCGGTTGCCAGCATTGATTCGATCATCCCCAGATTATTGAACTTGATCGCATCAAAGAAACCGTATGTTACCCCCTTTGGCCGAAGGCGGAGAGTGATCGGTGAGGTGACGAGTAGCGTTTTTCGACCACTGTTTGTCGTTGCCACTACGCGGACAACATAACGGTATATCTCACCAAGTTTTGCTTGGTGATCAACCCAACCAATGCCGGATTTGTTATTACAAAGAGCATAATTGCTCCTATGCTCTGAGCTACCATTGTGATTTTGCCTGGCAACTTCCACCCCGTCACGATAGACTATTAGATCAATGTTAGTGCCGGTGATCCTTGCTTCAGCAGTGATCCTCATCTCATCAACACCAACAATTTCTTGCCCGGGATTTTGACCGCTGTCAGAAAAAAAAGGATAGAAAAAGGCTCTATCTCGGCTGGCGTAGGTATGGCCGGCCACAATACCTTCGATGATGGAATCCTCGGTCAATTCTTTGGCATATACCCAAGTGATTCGATCAAGCGAACCGAGAATTGCATCAGGGATTGTTGATGCTGTAGTTCCATGATAGTCCGATCCACTCGTTATGATCACCGGAGCGCCAGATCCGATTAGGCGAAGGTAGAAGTTAATACATTCGTCATCCTGACCTGGACCGAGAGTGTTGAACATCTCAACACCCCGAAGGCCGGAAAATCCGCTTTTCATATTGAAGCGGTTATCGAATCGAACTGTGCTGCCACCGTAAATCAGCTGTGAAGGATGAGCGGCTATTGGTAGCATACCGAGTGCTAATACCCCATTGATTAGTTGCTGTTGCGTATCGAATTTCTCCGATAGCGGGAATCCACTGCGATCGGTATTTGGATAATAGCAGTTGACCAATGACGGATAACTTACCGGCAAGTGACCGATTGCCAACAGATGACTACTTGCGACAGTGTTTTCCTCTGGATGCCATTTTGACCCAAGTTCTAACCCAGGAATTGCAACGAAACTACCCCCTACACTTGTGCCTCGGATATTGCCAGTGTAACCGCCGAAATCACGAGCGATGCCATCGAAGTGATCGGTTACTATCATGAAACACTTGCTATCACTTCTCAAGCTGGCAAGTTCCGTACGTATTACCCCGGCTAACTCGGAAGGAGTATGGCCACCATCAGAACAAGTTGAGTGACAATGAATAATGCCGGGATACCACTTTCCAGCTTTGCAACTGTTTGCAAGCAGAACCAGGAGCAATAAAACACCGGCAATTTTCTTCACTTTTATCACCTCAGTTGTTTAGGTACCAAAACACATCACCATTATACAACAATTCAAAAACACAACCACCTCAATCCACTTTCCCACCGATTAACGTCTTACCCCCACCTACGAGGTGGGGGTAAGGGTGAATTAGAAAGAATTGGTTCGGAAGAGATTGAGTGAAGATAATTTTCCTCTGAAATATTAGTTCTTGTCAAATAAGATAAGTATAAGGTTATTCTTTTGTAAGTGGAGCTGATTGTTTGTCTATACCGCCTTTTTTCTTCTTACTGCGAACTATTATCAAAATTATTAAAAATAATACTAGAACACAGATACCATAAAAAATCGGCCGGGTTAAAATCCTGCCAATGACTCCTGACAATCCGAAAGCGCCATCCGTATTTTGGTTCTCTTCTATATCTTTGAGAATTCCCGCAATTTGTTGTCGGAGCTCCTCATCTGACATTAAATTTTTGCTTGAAGCGCTGACTGTATTTGTACTTGAATTATTTACTGGGGCATCTCCAGATAAATCTGAAGTTATAATTTCTTTAGCACCAGAAGGCAAATTTGAAAGAGATGATCCCAAACTGTTACTTGAGTTAATGTTGGAAGCGGGAGTACCGGCATTTAAAGAATCAGTATCTTCTTCCTCAGGCGCTACTGAAATAGAATTATAAGCATATACAGAAAAGAAATAATCCAGATCGACTCTTGTTTCATCGCCAACTAAAGCATAGCCACCCGGATAGCAAGTGCCAGTCGTTGCTACCCAATAAACCTTCTGATTTGAGTGTACCGCTTCTGCGGAAATTGAATAAATGCCATTTTCGAGGGAAAAGTCGGCAAAGTCGGCCTCTACGTAGCCCTCGCCTTGCGCATAAACATACTTCTCGGCTACCATCGATCCGTCAGGGTGGCCAATTTCATCCTGCACTCGATATATCTTTACCTTCACCGTTGCTGTTATGTCATTGGAGGTGGTCGCTAAACCCAAAACTACCGAATCCAGAGTATCCTTGGTTGGGGAAAAAAGCTGATAAGCCGAGTAATCAGTCAAATCTATACCGAAAGCATCTGATGCATTTTCAATAAGACATGCCTGATCGACTACAGATTCTGCTTTTGCTGGTGAAGAACTAAAAATAAAAGCAATAAGCAAAAGAAACCCCATAATTCTTGCCATTTTCCTCCTTGTCAATAAATTCTTTTTTAATATTATACCACGCGATACCACGCGACGCGTTGGGGAATCAACCCCTTGCCTCCACCTCGTAGGTGGGGGCAAGGGGTTGACGGAGAAAATAGTCAAATAAGAATTAAAATACTTTTGTTTTTAGCAGGAAATTTGGAGTATAATTTGAAAGAGATCATATAAAGCGGAAAAGATAAAATTGGGGTGATTTAAGCGATTACGGCAGAAATAAAAATTATAATTATTAAAATTGATAAATCGTACACACTGATGCTGATTTAGAGGGAATTATGAAAACTTTTAAATTGATAGTTAAAATAATTTTGTTTGTTATTTTAACAATTATCGCTTGGGCTTTGGCGATATATATTTTGGGAGAAGTTTTTAAACAGAACAATAATGTCTCCGGTGGCGTGGCTTATTCAATTGTGTTTTATCCATGGGGTATCTATTTTTTGAACAAAAAAAGAGCCTTAAAAATATTTGGTGTAATTTTATTTAGCCTCGGAGTAATGTTAAATTTGCTCTTAATTGCCTCACCTTACGATACTAATGCAGAATATGCTTCAACGCGCTTTTTTGCCCTGCCGGCTTTGGCCGCGGGCATTTATTTAATTTGTCGTAAAACTGTCGCTTCAAGAATCTTAGGTATTTTATTATTAATAATTACCGTTTTGAATTTTATCTTGGGTCTCTTTTTTATGATAGGTAATATGGATATTTAAAATTTTTTACTAACAAGACAGAAACACACCTGCTACTTCCCCTAACTAAGTTTTTACAACAGCAGGAGATTTTAAAACATAAACCTTGTGATTGTCTGTTGCATGTTTATAATTAACATTAAGTTTTTAGAAAGGAGAAATAATGTCAGAATATTACAAAGCACAGAGAACGAGAAACTTATTTGATCCAAAATCCAGTAAGCCATACAAACTTTCGCGTTCTGGGTTAGAATTATTTATGAACTGTCCGCGCTGTTTTTATCTTGACCGGCGACTTGGCGTTGGCCGACCGAAGGGTTATCCATTCAATTTAAATACCGCTGTCGACACACTGCTAAAAAAAGAATTTGATATCTTCCGCTGGAAAGAGGAGGTACATCCATTGATCAAAAAATATGGTGTTGATGCCCGGCCGGTAAGTCACGAGGAGCTGGATCGCTGGCGAGAGAATTTTAAAGGTGTTCAATTTTTGCACCAGCCAACCAATTTGCTAATAACCGGAGCGATTGATGACCTTTGGATTAACAAGAAAGGCGAATATATCGTCGTTGACTATAAAGCAACCTCAAAGGATGAAGAGATAACCGGACTCGATCACGCTTGGCAGGATGGTTACAAGCGGCAAATGGAGATATACCAGTGGCTACTGCGAAAGAACGGGCTAGAAGTATCTAACACTGGATATTTTGTTTATTGTAATGGTGTAACCGATACCGATCGCTTTGATAACAAGCTAGACTTTGAAATCTCTTTAATCGCTTACGAGGGAGATGACTCATGGGTGGAAGATGAGATTGTTAAAGCACAAAAAAGTTTATCTTCTGACTCCACCCCTAAAGCTACACCTGATTGTGATTATTGCAACTACATTTCAGCAGTTAGTAAATTTGATTAGCAACTGAAATTGCGTTTGGTGCAATCTTTTTTGATGTAATTAACGTAATTATTCTAAAGAAAACTGAAAGGTGGTGATAGAAAATGAGCAAAAGAGACATTATTAAAATTGGGAAAAAGAGCTATTATGCCGTTCGTGATAAACTGGGTAGATTTACCGATATTACCAATATTGGCAAATCGATTCATGAAGATGCACGGGATCAAGCGAAAAAAACCATTAAACGCGGGCATGGTCATGAAGGTGACATAAAGAAGTAACCATAATATTTTTATGCATACGAGTTTTCCAAAGGGAACTACAATTTGGATTAAATTTAAAACTAAAGTAACAACGACCGGTAAATTTGCTGATCATAAGAGCGGTAAAGTTTTGCTCGAGGATGGCCGTGTCATCTCCCTCAAAAATGTTGCGGCAATGTCGATAAGAAAACTGAAATAGAAACTATTAAATAGTATGGGGAAAGAAGTCTATGAAAAATGTAAAAAAGATTGTCAAAAAACACTATGATAAAATTGCTGCCACCGGAAGCAGTTGTTGCGGTTGCAGTTGTGGTTCAAAACTTGATGTTGAAAGGATTTCTAAAAGTATCGGCTACTCGGATGAGGAGTTGAAACTAACTGATGCTAATCTTGGACTTGGATGTGGCAATCCGGTGGCAATGGGACAAATTAAGGAAGGTGATACTGTCCTTGATCTCGGATCAGGTGCCGGGTTTGACTGTTTTTTGGCTTCAAATCAGTTGGGAAAGAGCGGCCGGGTTTTTGGTGTTGATTTCTCTCGTGAGATGATTAAAAAAGCACAGGAGAACGCGAAAAAATATAACTACGAGAATGTTGAATTTCGATTTGGTGATATTGAAAAACTTCCGATTGATGATCAGTCAATTAATGTCGTGATCAGCAACTGTGTGATAAATTTGGCGCCAGATAAAAAGAAAGTATTTTCCGAAATCGCCCGAGTATTAAAATCTAATGGCCGTGCTTATGTTTCCGACATTGTTCTTTTGGGCAAGCTAACAGAAGAACAAAAGAAAGACGCTGATTTGTTAGCTGGCTGCGTCGCCGGAGCTTTGGCAAAAACCGAATACATCGAGCTCATCGAATCGGCAGGACTGAAAGTTAAAATATTATCCGAAGACACCGATATCAGCAAGAGACAATACCAGGATGTACCGCTTGAAAGTTTAAAAATTGAGATTAAAAAATAATTAGTAGACGAATGGAAATTCTTAGAGTTTTTGAGGGTGACAAAAGAATTCATTAGAGAAATTGGCACAAAAATTTATTAAAAAATAATTGAAAAAACTCCTCACATGTTGTGGCAGGATGGAATATCGACCATGCCTTCAGTTTTACATCCTCTTGATGTGGATTTAAATGATTTTTACCCCTATTCTTTTAATAATATTTAGATTAAAATACTATTAATGACAGAAAAAATAACCGAAAAAGATCTGGAACAGATATTTATTGCCAGCAGGCTAAAAAATAAAAATCCGTTTTGGGCTTTTCTTAAATTTATTATTATTTTTGTTCTTGTTTTTACAACAGTTTTTTTCGCCCTTAATTACTCTGCCTACATCCAAAAAATCAAGTATTGGTATCAGGACGAATTTGCACCAAATGATAAATCACTTTCCAATATTGTTCTTGGTCCAAGCGATATAAGCAAAAGCAAGGATTCTCATTTTCCAAATATTGATGACAATTCAATTTTTATTGAAAGAATTGATATTAAAGCACCGATTACTTTTCGGGTAGAAAATAACGAAGATGCCGTTAGGGATAATTTGAAAAATGGCGCAATCCACATAACCGGCACAAGCCTACCCGGTGAAAATGGCAATGTTTTTGTTACCGGCCATAGCTCAAATTATTTCTGGATATCAAGTAAATTCAACGCAGTTTTTGCCCTTTTGGATAAAGAGATGATCGGTGATTTGATCTTAATAAAATTTAGAAATATTAATTATGTCTATCAAATAGAAGAAAAGCTGGTCGTCAGACCGCTGGAAACTTCGGTTATGAATGATTATGCCAAATATCCGACTATTACACTGATGACATGTACTCCGGTCGGGACAAATCTAAACCGTCTTATAATTAGAGCAAAACAAATACTACCCGACCCAGTTGGTAACATTGAAAAAACAAATCAAGACCAAAATTCAGCAAAACTTCCGATCGGAGTCAGATGATATCTATCTAAATAATTTTTGCTTTTTTGTAGCCTTCGGAGTCTTTGTAAAGTAGGTAAGCGCCATCCCAACTAAATATAAACTTTGATGCCAGATTGTCGGAAAGATCGACAAGTTTGACATCATTTACCCCGTCTTTGTTGACTATTCTTATCACATCGTTCTGCTGGTAAGCAACGTATTCTCGACCGGGGTACCAGACAACGTTTGATATCGGTGTAGAATATCTTGTAACTAACTTATCGCCAATCCAAATCTCATAATTATTTGAAGATAAATCGCCCTGTGGATTTTTCACTAATGAATCATAAGGGGTGTTTATGGCATCAATTTCTGATTGTTCGGTCACTTGGTTGATTTCCGGATGTTCGCGGAATAATACAACGTTTTTGACCGACAACACCTTATCGGCTTCGATAATGATTGATGAATCCCAAGCATAATAACCGTCATGTTTGATTGAAACGGAATATCGCCCGGGGAGTAAATTATAATCAAAAGGAGAAGACTCGGATTTTTTTTCGTTATCTATAAAAACATCGGCATCTTTTGGTTGGAATGAGAGATAAATAATGCCGGTGTGCTTTATGGAAAAATTTTTCCAATCAAACTTGTAACCAAACCCATAAAAAATCAAAGAGATTGAGGCGACGAGGATAATCAAACTAACAATGCTCTGACCGATAATAATCTCTTTAAAACGTTTTTCCCTTGGAAGATGCTTATATTCATTCATGACATTAGTATAGCTAATATTGTAAATTTAGTAAAATAGAGGTATTATTTTATTACATAATTATGGCAAAATTTATAATACAAGGTGGGAAAAAATTAACAGGTACCTTCAGGGTTTTTGGTGCCAAAAATGCAGCAGTTAAGATGTTAGCGGCTTCGATAATGATTAAAGGCGAAACAATTCTACATAATGTGCCACGCATTTTAGATATTCTGCGCATGATTGAGATAATTGAGAGTATCGGCGCAAAAACAAATTTCGAAGGCAACACACTAAAAATTGATGCTTCAGGTGTTCACTCTTTTGAGCCAGATGAGGAACCGATTAAAAAACTCCGAGGTGCCGTCGTAATTATCGGTCCACTGATCTCACTTTTTAGCCAAGCCAAGTTTTTTGAACCTGGCGGTTGTGTTATTGGAGCAAGACCGATAGACTTCCACATAAAAGCATTTGAAGATTTGGGGGTTGAAACAAATTATGATCAAGAAAATAACCGTTATCACCTAAAGGCCAACGATCTTTATCGCAGTGGTGACAAAGATATTACTTTAGAAGAGATGAGTGTCACAACAACCGAAAATGCATTAATGGCGGCCGTACTAAGAAAAGGGAAAACTACCATTAGAATTTGTGCTTGCGAGCCGGAAATTGTCGATTTGGCAAATTTTCTCAATCAGGCCGGCGCGAAAATAACTGGAGCAGGTACAAATACAATAGTTGTTCAGGGCGTTGAGAAATTAAGCCCGACTGAATACACAGTTATGCCCGATAGAATTGAGGCTGGAACTATCGCCATCGCCGCAGCAATTTGTGGTGGCAAAGTTGAAATTACCAATATAATTCCCGAACATTTATCATTGGTATTTAATAAATTTAAAAATTCAAAGATCAATTATCGGATCCAAAGAGATGATGAAATTTACTCAACAATAATCATTGAACAAAAAAATGAAATCATCGCTCCGGACACTAAGTGGATAGACACAAGGCCATATCCAGGTTTTCCGACTGATTTACAATCGCCTTTTGCCGTTCTCATGACTCAAGCTAGTGGTAAATGTAAAATATTTGAAACTTTATTTGAGGCAAGGTTTGATTATGTAAAATGGCTAATTAAAATGGGTGCAAAAATTGAAGTTGTGAACCCGTTTATCGTTGAAATAAGTGGACCGAAAAAACTTTTCGGCAAAAAGATCGAGTGTAGCGATTTGCGAGGCGGGGCAGCACTTCTCTTGGCCGGACTTTGTGCTGAAGGTCAAACAGAGATTGACAATATTGAATTTATTGACCGCGGATACGAAACTATTGAAATTCGCTTAAATAAATTGGGGGCCTCAATCGAAAGGACAAGTTAATGGCTAGGCGGATTGCGATTGATCTAGGGACGACAAACATCTTAGTTTACATTCCAAAAAGTGGAATTGTTGTTAATGAGCCGTCAGTTGTTGCTATGCAGGTTAAAGACAATCAAATAGTTGCTATTGGAGAAGAGGCAAGAAAAATGATCGGCAGAACACCGGAAAGTATCATTGCTGCTCATCCTCTTCAAGACGGAGTAATTGCAAATTACAATATTTCAGAAGCGATGCTTAGACATTTTATTAATAAGGTTAGTGGCAGAATTCGCTTTACAAGGCCCGAAGTTATGATGGCGGTACCCGTTGGTATCACATCAACAGAAAAGCGCGCAGTCATAGATGCAACGGTATCAGCTGGTGCCAAACAAGCGTATTTAATCAAAGAACCGATCGCCGCTGCCCTTGGCGCCGGGATACCGATTGCCACTCCATCAGGAAATATGATTATTGATGTTGGCGGTGGAACAACGGAAGTTGCTGTCATTTCCCTTGGTGATGTTGTATCTGCCAGCTCTGTGAGAACCGGTGGTAACAAAATTGATTCGGCAATTTCAAACTACATTAGAAAAAAACATA
>Ga0172381_10002938_pt1 | contig 18373 bp, 21 predicted proteins | sample Leawel6488metaG_FD_119754 | JGI IMG/M metagenome (GOLD analysis project Ga0172381, IMG submission 119754) | Leachate microbial communities from a municipal landfill in Southern Ontario, Canada - Leachate well 64-88 metaG | ecosystem: Engineered > Solid waste > Landfill > Unclassified | place...
GCATGGCGTAACAACTACACGTTCGTCACGATTGCGGTGCCGATGAAGGGGCAGGATTTCCTGACCCGATTCAACCGTAAACTCACAGTCGAGGGATTCAAGAGCAAGTCGGAATTGTTCCGATTCCTCCTGAAGAGCTGGCTGGATGGCGAATACAAGGGGATGAATCTCGATGAGCATGCGGCAATGAAGGAGGACGGTTTTACCACCTTCAGCATGTTCTACCCGAAGGAATTCGAGCCCAGGATTAGGAAGAAGATTTCCGACGAGGATATCGAAAACCGGGTAGTAGTCCTGCGCGGGCTGGTCATGGCATGGCTCAATGACAAAATCAGCGTTGAATACGAGAGGGTCTTTACGAGACCGTTCAAGTTCGCCGCTGTGAAGTTGACGGAGCAGATGTACGCGAGCCTCGAAACGTACATCCGTACCCACCGGCTCGAACTAACGAAGCCGGAGATTGTCATCGAGTTGGTGAAGAAGTACGTGGAAACCGGGATGAAAGTGGACGCCGAGCGTAAGAAACCCGGCGGGCTCGTCAGTGGTTTCAGCGTGCAGCTTCCTGTCGATTTGGACGAGGCCCTCGAAGCCAAAATGGCGAAACAGGGTATCAGGTTCAAGACGACGCTCCTCCGTGGGCTGGTCGAATTACTGCTTGACGGAAAAGTAAAACTGAAGTAACCCTCGCTCCGAGACGAAGCGTTATCGATGTCGTCTCGGGCACGCAAGGTCGAGGCTTCCCATGCTTAATGTATCAATCGAAAATATCTGGACCCAGCTCAACGGGTTCATTCCGTCCGGACTTAAGGACAAAATATCAGACGAGATTTCTTACCTTATCCCCGACGCCGATTTTGCCATCAGGAGCCTGACTGAGAAGGCTCGCACGGCGCTTGAAAAGAAACACGGAGCGGCCGCGAAATACATGACGGTCCCGAAGCCCTGGGATGGCCGCCAGCGGTTTTTCTTCAAAAAAACGCAGAAATTTCCAACCGGGCTCCTTTCCCGTGTCGGTAAGGTTTTGGCCGAGGCCGGTACCGAGTTTGAGGTCTCTGACCGGCGCATCGTACCACCAACCACGCTGGATTTGCATTTGAAGGGCCTTACACCCTACGATTTTCAGGAAAAGGTCAAGAGGGACGCCATAGCCCGGCAGAGGGGCATAATCAGGCTCGCCACAGGTGGAGGGAAGACCGAAATCATTGCGATGATTCTGGCCGAGCTTAAGAGGAAGGCCATCGTCCTCATCCACCGCGAGACCATCTTCCGGCAACTCGTGGATCGTTTGTCGCATCGATTGGGCACCCCGGTCGGCACCATAGGCGGAGGAACACTTCAGCTGAAAGATATTACGGTCGCTATGTTACAGACCGTCACGCAGCCTCGATTCATTCCTTTACTTCAGCAGTTCCCGGTCGTGATTGCGGACGAGTGCCATCACGTGCCGAGCGAGACCGCCTATGCCGTACTTAACAACTGCACGAATGCCTTCTTCAGGTATGGGTTCACCGCGACTCCATGGAGAGATGACAAGGCCGATATGTTCATCGAAGCGGCCTTCGCCGGGTTTGTGTGCAACGTGGGTCCTTCGGAACTCGTTGAGAGTGGGCATCTCACGAAGCCAAAGGTGATGTTTATCGAGACCGACCGGGTTTCTCAATGGGACATGTTGAGCTGGCAGGGTCAATACTCGAAGTGCGTCGTGGAGAATAACTTTCGGAACCGTCTCATCGTTGACATCGCGGCGGAGTTGGTGAAGAGGAGGAAGACCTGTCTCATCGCCGTCACACAAATCAGACACGGACAGCATCTCCTCAAACTCCTCCGGGCCGTGCACCCGGGCATTCGTGCGAAGTTCATTCAGGGAGAGAATGAATCAGCGGAGAAGCAGAAGGCTCTCAAACAACTGGACAACCGAGAACTCGATGCGGTCATCGCGACCTCGGTGTTCGGAGAGGGAATCGATGTGAGGTCTCTCGACGCCATCATCAATGCGAAGGCGCAGGACTCGCAGGTAGACACGCTTCAACTCTTGGGAAGGGTTCTACGTACGTATCCTGGGAAGGAGATAGCGTATTTTATCGATTTCATGGATCGTCAGTTTTACACCAAAGCGCATTCGTTAAAAAGATTTGGTTTGTTTAACGCTGAACCACAATTCGATGTATCGCTGCATAAAACTCTACAAGAGCTTGTGGCGATTTTCGATTCTCCGATCACGAGGCCGTCAATTTTTTGACAAATTTCAACGAAAACGAGGATAAAAATCTTGGCGGAACATATAGCCTATATGTATAGGCTAGAGGCTATACGGATAAGCAAGAGGCCGGAGGGTATACGGATAGGCAAGGGACTCGTACATAGTGGCAAGAGGATACGACATATGGACAAGAGGGCATAGATAAGGGACGCAAGAGGCCCATACATAGGGGCAAGAGGATAAGAGTAATTAAATAATGACATAGGAGAAAAGAGGGAAGGGAGTATTAGGGAAAAAATGCTATATGTATGTGCCTATACCTATAGGCTATAGCCTATACGGATAGGCAAGAGCATTTTTTCCCTAAAGGCCTTCCCCGAACGGCTATGAGCAAAAAGAAACAACAGCATTCATCGAAAGATGGTTTGGTAGTCAGGATGAAGACTGGCTATTTAAAATTAAATGCGTCTTCTCTAATTCGATATTTTATGCACGTGTTGAAAGAGAAGACAGGCGTGAATCATCAGAGTGATTCATCCGATTACGCATTGTACGGTTCGGCTTTGAAGAGAAAGGTCATCGATACGTTTGTTCTGAACGGATGGACCGTCGAGGATATGACAGAGTTCGTTCATTGGGTTTTTGATAATAAACCGAGGGAGAAATGGTCGATAAATATGCTCTCGTACTTCATCAACGATTGGGTACTCGTGAGGAGGACCGAGAAGAAGACCGAGACCGAAATTGACAGGTTGGAGGAAGAACAGTTTTTGTTGTATCTCGGAGAGGGCTACTTCGATAGCGAGCTTACACAGTTGCAGTATTGGACAGGGCTAATGTGGAGATGGAAGAATCGCTCTCCTGTTGAGCTTGAAAAAATTCGTGTGAGACAGGAGAAATCGTATAGCCAAGATACCCTTCTTCGTCTCCGTGAATGGGAGACGGAGTTGAGAGCCGCGAAATTTGATCCTCTTCGTCAATTTTATTTTGAGCTTTCAGCGAATAGGGAGAAAACGGTCATCGATACGCTGAAAGAGTTTGGCAGGGAAAACTATCGTGTTTTGTTTACGGATGACGAGCTTAAAATAATTCCGACGTACGCGCCTATTGACGGGTCGAAAGACTTGTGATATAGGTATCCCATACATTTTCGACGAGGTTTTCATGTCCTATCTCATCAAAGCCGCCGACCTGATTAGTGACGAAAAGTTTCGGGACCGTCTTAAACGTGTTCTCGACAAGGCTATACCAGACCTGAAGATTCTCCCTGCGTCTTTGAGCCATCACAGAAAGAGCGGAGGGGCTCACGAGTTTGCCTGTAAGGTGGTTAAGGCCTCGCTCGATCTGTATGGGCTTCTTAAATCGAACTTGCCAAGCGGAGAATCGATAGGATTTACACAGGACGATGTGTTGTTCGTGTCCCTGATTTCGTGCCTCGATATCCCCTCTCGTTATCGACGAGGAGAAGTGATCGGTACGGAGATGCCAAGTGGAGAACCGCTCTATTCGTTTGAATCGCTGAACGATTGGGGAGTGGAACCGGCTTTCTACATCTCAGACCGATTAGCTCAAGAAGGAATTTATGTATCACCCGAGGTCTTTCACGCACTCTCGTTTCGTGAAGGGAGTTTTGCGAAGAATCAGTCGAAGATGAGCCCTCATGACATGTCGGCCATGGCGTGTCTCCTACATTCGGCCTTCTTGCTATCGATGAGCTTCAGGCAGTCCGATCCCAATAGCCCTCCGAAGGGAACGAGCATCTTATGAGCTCTCCCCCTCCGGCCCTCTATCAGGTTCACATGTCTCGGCTCTTTGCCCTCAAAGAGAAGAGGCTGAAGGAGTGTAAGTTCTGTTCGGGTAACGGATGGCAGAGCGAAGATGTTATGTGCATGTGCCTTACGGAGGTCATGTTTCAGTATCGTCTTTCATGTTCCAATATTCCAGCGAAGTATCGCAACGCCTCGTTCGACCAGTTCGCGAAGAAACAGCACTCGGCCTTCAAGGAAGTTGTGGGCTACGCGAACAACCTGAAAAACGCGAGAGACAACGGAATCGGTCTTCATGTCCACAGTGCGAAGTCAGGAACCGGAAAAACTCTTCTCATGGCCTGCGTTCTTCGAGAGGCCATGAAGCAAGGGTATTGGGTTTGGTTCACGAGCATGGCGCAGCTCATGGAGGATATCCGGCGTGGGTATGACGATGAACGTCAGCGAGAGGCCGTAGAGTGGGCTATGTTCGGTACGGACTTCCTTCTCCTCGATGAATTAACGAAGACCCACGATAAGAACGGATGGGTGGAAGATCGTGCGAACGATCTCATTCAGCGGCGGGTGAACGACAACCGACCGATCCTCACGACGGATCAGCATCCCATCGCAAAACTGACAGAAAAATACAAGGATCACATCATCAGTCGCTTCGTCGGTCAGCAGATGGAGCTGAGCGTGGAACTGGGCACGGATTTCAGAGCGGAGCATCAGAAGAAGCAACTGAAAGAACTGTTGTATGGAGGCGAAGCATGAGGGTCATGGTGGAGGAAGAAAATGTTATTCATCACTACCGAATCGTGAGCGAAGGAGGTGGAGGACATACCAAGGGCGAAGGCACGGCTGACGCTCACTTCAAGAACGGCAAGTTCGTTGAGTGTAAGTTCGAGGTCCCTTCAAAGACGCGATGCGGATACTCTCTGGTCGATTGGTCGTTCCTGAAGAGTTTGGCCGAGAAGGTTTTGGAACTAGCGGAGCGAGAGGGCAACGCCTGATGTTCTACAACGAAGAAGTTGAAAAAATGGTGTTGGCGTACCTCATTAAGGACGTTAAGCACATCAATACATCGCGCCATTTCATGCGACCGGACTTTTTCTATTTTACAAATCTCCGTCGCTTGTTCAGCGCTATCGTTCGCGTATTCGATTACTGGCACATGACCCTATCCTACGAGGTCTTTTGCGACCTTCTTAAGAAGGCGAATATGTCGGTCGAGATGGAGACCACGTTTCAGATTCTCTATCGTGAAATCGAGGCCATTGAGGTCGACGAAGAGAAGTTTAATTATTATGCCGATGCCCTGAAGGATTTGAAAATCAAAAGGGACCTCGCGGAAACTGCTTCTTTTCTTACTCCGACCGCTATCCAAAATGGAACCGGCGAGGCCATGCTTATGAGTCTAAACGAGCGCATTCACAAGATGCGTATCGATTCCAATATGCTCGTGGTGAAAAAGAATTTTATGTTCGAGAAGGATTTTGTCGACGCTCGTATCGAGGACTACGAACACCGAAAACAATTCGGAGATATGGCCGGTATTCCTTTCGGATGGAAGAAGCTCGATGACTATACGGGCGGGCACTATCCCGGAGAGGTCTCGTTGGTTTTCTCCCGAACGGGCGGAGGCAAGACTAGGACCCTGGCGACGTTCGCCTACAACGGATCAACGACCGGGCGGAAGGGGATGTTCGTCACCATCGAGATGTCGAACATCGAAATCGCCCGTCTCTACGACAGCCGTATGGGGAGAGTTCACTTTGAGGCCCTGAAGAAAGGTCGCTTGTCTCCGGAAGACGAGGAAAAGTGGCGCTCGCTCTTGAGTGTGATGTCCGAGAAGGACGACAAGGGTCTGTATGTCGTGGATATGCCGAGGGGATGTACGACCTCGGCGGTCGAGGAGGAGATAAACACCTATGAGAGGCAGTTCGGGAAGTTGGATTTCGTGGTGGTGGACTATCTAATGCTCATGGATTCCGTGGAGAGGACCTCGAATGTCCACGAGAAGTTGGGGAATATCGTCCGCGAGTTGAAGCAGATGGCCCGCATCAAGCAGGTGTCGGTCCTAACCGCCATTCAGGCCAACAGGAAGGTCACGGAGGTCCAAGGGGAGGAGGTCGGGACGGAACACATCTCGCTCTCGGACCAAGTTTCGGCGCATTGCAACAACATCCTTTACCTCTATCGGACGGCGGATGACATCCTCTCGAATACGCTTCAGGTCAACCTCGTGAAGTACCGCGACGGCGGGAATATTACGTTCTCCGTCCACACCGACTGGAAGATTGCGTACATCGGGGATGAGGCTCTTTCGATTCATCTCACGCCTCACATGAACCTTTCGACCTCGCCGGAACTCAAGCCTATTCCAGAGGACCGTCCTCGCGCTCCTCGTTTCAGCAACATTAATGCGGGGCCGATGTGAACGCTTACGAACTGGATTTACGAACCTTGATGGAACACTATCAGGTCGTCGTGACCCGAGACCGGGGCGGCAAGGCGATGGCTCTTTGCCCCTTCCCGTCGCACGAGGAGAAGACGCCCTCGTTCAGCATCGACTACACGAAGAAGGTCTTCAACTGCTTCGGGTGTGGGCAGGGCGGGGGCGCTGTTCGTTTCGTGGAACTCATGGAGGAATGTTCGAGAGAGGATGCTTACACGATCCTTCAAGAAATCTTTGGAGTGGCTCTTGAACGCGGAGCGAAGAGGGCCGTTCCTCCCGTAGTGGCGATGGAGGCGAGGCGTCAATATGATTTCCTGAAGAGGCTCTCCGCGCACTACTCATGGCTCAACGCCGTCATACCCTACGTGTCTTACGAGGAGATTGAGGAGGACCTCTACCGCAGGTACTTCGCGGAGATGAGACTCCGAAAGGAGCGCGAGCAGAGTCCCGGCCCGTACCTCTACTCCATGCTCGAAGGTGAAATCGAAACGCTCTTAGTCGCGGTGAAAGAGGTGTGGCGGAACTCGTGGCCTCCGGTCATGGACCAACTCCGTGAGGCTCACATTGCCCAAGATGAGGAACTCTACTTCAACCTCTGGAACGAGGACGTGGACCGTGTGGTCATCGAGAGAGACCTCCTGAAGGAAGTGGAGAGGTTGACGATGAAGAAGCGCGAACGGGCAGGGGTTCTTATGAAATCGGGGAACGCGAAGAAATTGGAGAAGGGCAAAGGAATTTTGACGGCGTGGATCGGAGGGCTCCGGCGTATGACGGTTGCCGGGGTTTATGGAAATAAAAAGTTCATCTTGAAGGAGTCTTTCGCATGAGTGGCCAAGTGAAAATATCAGCTTCTAAAATGACCGTGGCCGAACAATGCCAGTATCACTTTTGGCTGAAGTATGTGAAAAGGATTCGTGTGGATGTCTTCACGCACCCGGCTGCGGCGTCGGGGAGCGTTTTCCACAAGGCCATCGAACTCTGGTATCAGGCGGCGAAGATGAATGGAACGCCCTTGACCCTAGAGAGTCTGAAGAGCTTCGTCCGAATGGCGTGGGATAGTTGTGTTTCGACGAGAAAGTTTTTGTTATCGGCGGAATACATTAGGCAGAATAAGGACAAAATGCTCGTGGAAGTAGCAAACCTCTTGGAGGCTTTCTACCAAGACGAGGTCGGTCGTGGAACGATGGTCTTGCCGACGTGGATGGAAAAAGACTTTCTGGTTCCATGGGATACGGGTAAGGGATTCGTTGTCATGTTGAACGGATTCATAGATCGTGTGACCGTCATGGGTAACGATGCGTTCATCACGGACTATAAAACCTCGTCCATCTTGAAAACACAAACGGAGGTTGATGAGGACCCGCAGTTGACGATTTATTCTGCTGTTTACCGGTGGCTTGCCAAAAAGTCGGTGACGGGCCTACCGGAGGCCGAGAGTTTCGTGGAACTGTATTTTCCCAAGTTTAGGAAGCATGTCATGTCGGTTCGGACTAAGGACCACTTCGACGACCTGAAGAGTCGCCTTGTTAAAGTCGGGGAAATCGAACTGAAGGAGTTGAAGAACGCTACTCCTTCGGAGGACAACTGCCGGTTTTGCGAGTATGCAACCAGCGGTGATTGTAAACTCACCCCATTCACGAAGAAAAAGTTCGCTTGAAAATTTTGAATCTGAAGCGGATAGTAGTTGCGTTCGGAGAAACGTTGTGATATACATTAATCATAACATTGGAGGTAGTTAAAATGCCGAAGAAAATCGAAGTGCTGACAGAGAACACGAAGGCAGGCAGTAAGTACCACACGCAGAAGGGGTTTGAGGTTCAAGTCCTCTCCATCGACAAAACTAACAGGGTGGCGATTGTCGTGGCTCTCGCAAACGGAGAGCAATCCCCCATCCCGTTCGGATACCGTCTCATCGAGACTGTGGTCGACGTGGATAATCCGGCTCCGGCCAACGCCACGGATGATGTTCCCGGCGCGACAGCCAAGCCTGGACATGACGATACTCCTCCCGCCAATAACTCGGCTCCGGCATCCGTAACTGTTTCCGCTGCTGTGGCTCCTCCGGCCGTTGTCGTTCCTCCCGCTGCTCCCGCTGCTCCCGCTGCTCCCGAAGCTGTGAAGGTCAAGAAATCCAAGAAGAAGTCGGAAAAGCCGAAGGATGCTCTTCAGCTTGAGCTTGAACGATTGGCCGAGCGAAAGAGGCAGGTGCTTGACGAAAAACGGAAGCTACTCGAAGAAAAGAAAAGGATTGCCGCCGAGCGCAGGAAGAAGAAGGAAGAGGCGAAGACCGTTGTTATCGCGATGACCGGCGTGGCGTGTATTGATCGTGATGTTGCTCTTTCGGAGAAGGTGAAGGCGGGCATGTCGTTCGCTGAGTTCTCCACGGCCAGCGGGAACAAGTGCTTTCGATACCTTACGGCGGCATGCAAGATGATGGCAGCCGGAAAGAGCAAGGTCGAAATCAGTAACGACCGCGTGCATATTTCCATTATTCCTCGGTAAGCCATGAGAATCACCATCGAGACCGTTGGCGGAAATCTAATCGATGTCGTCAGCGGTCCCGATGAAGTCGTGAACCAGCATTACATTTTCCACTCCGACCTCCCGAGGTTACTTTCGAGAGCGAGAGAGTTGGGTGCCGTGAAGGGAGTTCCCGGACCTGTGTTCAGCGTTTTGGTCTCGGAGCATTTGATACACGTGAGGCAGTAATGTCCTTCGTCCATCTCCATGTTCATGATAATCACTCCATGCTTGAGGGCATGGGTACGCCCGCCGATTACGTTCGGCTCGCTAAGGACTTTGGACATCCTGCTCTCGCCATGACGAACACGGGAAATCTTTTCAACGCCCATACGTTTTGGAAAGAGTGCAAGAGTGCTGGAATCAAGCCTATCCTCGGCGTCGAGTTCTATATGTCCGAAACGGACAACATGAAGTCCAAGGACAGCAAGAACCAACACCGTGTTGTGGCCCTTGCGAAGAATCAGGCAGGGTGGAAAAACCTGATGCAACTCTCGACCCTTGCGTTTATGGAGGGCCGTTACTACAAGCCGAGACTCGATACCGCTCATCTCCTCGAACGTCACGAAGGCCTTGTTATTTTGAGCGGGGGCCTGGATGGGCAAATCGGAGCAAGGTGGAAGAGGGGAGACGAGACGGGCGCTCTCGCGATGGCCCGCAGGTACAGGGAAGTGTTCGGAGATGATTTTTATCTTGAAGTCATTCCGGTCGATTCATACTCGCAGACAGAGTTGAACCAATTCCTTTTCTCGATTTCCTCCATCGATGGCTTTCCGATTGTCGTGACGAACGACGTTCGATTCCCGACGCCGGACAAGGCGGAGTTCTATGAGTTCCTCCCGCAGATTCAAGAGGGAGGGCGAAGGATTGGTTCGGAGCCTCCTCCTACAAAACGGTATTACAGGTCCCGAGATGAAATGCGTGAGGCCCTTCTGGCTCAAGGATTCGGGGAAGCCGTATCCGATGCGTGGCTCGATAGGACCCTCAAGATAGCCGAGTCCATTGAGCCAATCTCTTTTGCCGACGATTTCAAGTTGCCCGTGTTTCAGGACTCCGATGCTGACGTGCAGGTTCCTCAAGCCAGCGCCATCGGGATAGGAACCGACGAAGAGATAGCCGAGGATGAGGACGATGAAGAAGGGAGTCTCTTCGATGTCAAATAAATCAGAGCCCAAAAAGCAGGACGATTTTCCCCAAGTGGATGATTTCGCGAAGGTCATGAAGCGTCGCCTCCGCGCCAGCGCCTCGAAGGGGCATTGGGACATCTTGGGAACCCGGTTCTCTCTCGCCAAGGCAAAAGAACAACTTGTGAAGGTCGAGCATCTTCTCGTGAAGTACGAATCGGGAGGATTCAAAACCGCGCAGACGGCGAAGCGTGAACTCGATGCTATTTGTGAGCAGTCGGCAGATGCGGCCAACTACGCCATGATGGTCGCTGACAATGTAAAACATCCACGGGAGGGTTGAGATGGACGATGCTGTTATGAACGCAACGCAGGAAGCCGCCGAGATGTTCAAGACGAAGTGGTGCCCGTTCCTCGGGAAGCCCTGCGCGGAATACATGTGTTGGGGATTCCGGGAACTCCGTGGTCCTTGGGCCGAATACAAGCAGGTGACGGACGAAAAGGGTATCACGAGTGAGGCCAAGACGGGCAAGGTCGCCATCGGTCGCAAGGTGCAATGTGAGTTCAATGTGTTCGAGCCGATGGTCGTGGAACTGAAGTCCACCGATGACTACAAGGTCGATGAGAACGGTAACGTCATTGGCCCCGATGGGAAGGCCGTGAAGGACGATTTCGACCCCGTGGAGGAAGCGGCAAAGATGGCCGCGAACCGAATCAAACCCATTTCGATTATTTAGGGGATTACATGGACCGCTTTCATGCGTTGTTTAAGAGTGAAAAAACGGCTTCCAAGGAGGCCAAGGTTAAAAAGGTATTGTCCGACCTTTGGAAGGATCGTTCGGAACGGGAGAAGTATCGAAGTGAGTTGTTATCTATCCTCGGGACGCCCACGCGGGCAGATGAGGCCGAGAGGGTGTTCTGCGAGGACTTTGTAAAATACGACATCTTATATAACATCCCTCGCCTGAAAGATGATCCTCATTGGAAGAGCGTGGAGAAATCTTTGGAAAAGATGAGGAAGACGGGTAGATGTTTTTTCTGTGAAGCGCCGCTTGATTACAACGAATTCCTTCGCAGGTCCCTGTGTACGAATCGGGATTGTGCCCATATGTTTTTTATGAAGCCGGACTTTTTAATTGCGGCTCAAGCACAAGAGATTTCTGTCAGTGTGGCGATGGAGAGACGGTGGGCGCAAGGCCTTTCGGAAGGGTGACATGGACAGTTACGAGAGATTAAAACAACTTTGCAACGATGGGATTGGGAAGGTTCTTTCCTCGGTCGATGCTTCGCTTCAGGCGACGTATATCGAGAGGGCGAAATATGAACTCGTGGTCATTCACGACTTGAAGTTTGATGACTACTTTCTATTCATTCACGATATCGTTCGCTTCGCTCGGAGCCATGGCATCTTGGTTGGGCCTGGACGTGGTTCCGTGGCGGGTAGTCTCGTCGCCTATCTTCTCGGCATTACTGAGATAGACCCCATTCGGTTCGGCCTCTACTTCGAGCGTTTTCTGAACAAAGATCGTGTGTCGGCTCCTGATATTGATCTTGATTTTGAGAAGCATAAGCGGCGATACGTCATTGAATATCTTGCCGAGAAGTGGGGGCGTGAACGCGTCGCGAACGTGGCGACATATTCAGTCTTACAGACGAAGAGTGTCATCAATGATGTTGGGAAAGTCATGGGTATCGATCAACACGCTCTCGAAGCTATTAACATGCTCTTTCCGTTTGGGTGCAAGAACATTCACGAAGCGCTCAGAGATGTCCCGGAGTTTTCTCAATATGTGAACCGTTACCGTCGTCTATTTGAGGTCGCGGTCCAGCTGGAAGGGTGTGTTCGGCATACCGGCAAACACGCGGCCGGTGTCATAGTTGGGACCGAACCTCTTCACAAAATAATGCCTATTATGACCGACGGCAAAGCCGTTATGACTCAATGGGATAAGGACACTCTTGAAAAGTTGAATTATCTCAAGGCGGACATTCTCGGTGTGAAGACGCTCGATGTCATTCACGACACATTGAGGCTCGTGGGAGAGAACGCTCTCGACGCCATGCGGCTCGATGACCCGAATCTCATCAAGCAGTTCACGGATGCAAACTCGATGGGGGTTTTCCAGTTTGAAACGCCGGGGATGCAGAAGGCTCTCGCCAAGGTTCGCCCCGAGACGTTCGACGACATCTTCGCCATCAACGCCCTCGAACGGCCGGGCGCGAAGGAACATATTGACGAGTTTGTACAGGGCCGAAAGACCGGACAGTTCGGATGCTTCGATGAGCGGCTTCGATCAATTCTTGGCCCGACCTACGGGGTCATTCTGTACCAGGAACAGACCATGCGACTCGTGCAGGAGGTCGCGGGGTTCACTTTGTCGGAGGCGGACATCGTTCGTCGAGGCATTGCGAAGAAGAAAGGTATTGACGACCTTCGGGACAAGTTCCTGAACGGAGCTTCGGCTCGTGGGTATGAACGGGCGGTGGCCGAGAGGCTGTTCGAGACGATGAAGGAGGGGCAGAATTATTCGTTCAATAAAAGTCATGCTGTGGCCTACGCTTACCTCGCGTTCAAGTGTATGTTCCTTAAGGTTTATTATCCTCATCAGTTTATGGCCGTGGCCTTGACATACCATCCGTACTCGAAGGCTAACGTGATGAAGATTCGTAAGTACGAGAATGAAGTTGCTCGATTGGGAATTCGGGTTCTTCCTCACGATATTAACGCGAGCAAATACTATTATGTCGCTGACCAACAAAACAATACTATCCGTCGAGGCTTCTGCTCCCTTCCTCACGTGAAAAGCGCGGCGTTTCACATTCAGCAGTTGCAACCCTTCAGGAGTTTCAACGACTTCTATAGACGCGTGAACAAGAGTCGCGTTCGTATGAACGCCATGCAGACGCTCGTGAATGCCGGGTGTTTTGATTCGCTTGGAGATAGCCGTAGGGAGATATCGAAGTGGCTCGATATCCCTGTGAAGAAGGTCAAGCAAGATCAGCCACTAGAAGAACAACAACGTCTTTTGTAGGAGGAAGAAGATGGCGTTTGGTAAGAAGTCAGCTCAAGAAAAAGCTCTGGAAGTGAAATTTGTTCGGCCTGCGAAGATGACGGGTGCGGCAAAAGCCTTCCTGAAGACACTTCAGAAGAAGTATGAAACCTCGAAGGCTCCTCGAAAGAAGAACTACATTAAGTCCAGTTCTTTGAAGTTCAACCGTATTCTCGGGGGAGGGTGGCTTCGAGGGCGCGTGTACGAGATGTTCGGCCCGGAGTCGGGAGGTAAAACAACATGGGCTCTTGACGCCATCGCCAACGCGCAACGGCAATACCCCGACATGGGGGCGTTTTTCGTGGATGTCGAGCGTAGTTACGACGAAGAACGAGCTGCGAAGTTGGGAGTGGATGTCAAGGCGATGGGCGACCCTCACGTCCCCGAGAACGGCGATACGGCAATGGACGACGTGTACGACGCTTGCATGAGCGGGGCGTTCTCGGTCATCGTCGTGGACTCCGTGGCCGGGCTTGAGACCTCGGAAGAAGTCATCGCCACGGTGGGAGAGACCAAGAACAAGGTCGGTCAGTCGGGTCGGCTGATGTCCGTGGCCCTGAAGAAAATCGTCCGTGCGGCTTATGTGAGCGATACGGCGGTCATTTTCATTAATCAGATGCGAGACAAGCCGGGAGAGATGTTTGGACCCAAGGAGACCACTCCCGGAGGCCGTGCGCTGAAGTTCTATTCCAGCGCCCGCATCCAAGTCAGGGCTTTGAGTGGGGCCGAGAACAAATTCCTGGTGAGTGGCGAACAGGTGGGGCACCGCATCGAGATGCAGGTGGTGAAGAACAAGTTGGGGGCTCCGTATCGTAAGGCCACGATGGACCTCTACTACTTCGCTCCGCTCGATACAGTCAGCGAACTTCTGGAACTCGGTATCCAGAACGGGGTCATAACGAACACCGGCACGACGAGGAAGCAGGTTTACGCTTTCAATGGAAAGAGCATCGCCGAGGGCGAGGACGAGTTGAGAAAGCGTCTCATCGAGGACCATGAATTGCGATTGCAGGTCATGGCCGAAATCGAGAAAGTGTTCGTCCAGCCGAGCCTGACTCCTGACCTGTCCTCGGAAGAAGAACTCAACGTCCTTGAGAAGGAAGACTCGGGCGAAGAGGGGCAGCACCAGAACATCCTGTGAGGAAGCCATGAACGAAGAAAACCCGATGTCGGAGTTCGATGCGGCGTATCAGTTGCTCGCCAAGCAGTACGAGGAACTGATGAAGTACCCTTACGAACCCCGATACGAGCAGTTGTTGAAGCCGGAGTCCGCCTACGCTCAATTCGACTTGACCGGAGGGTCCTCGGTGCCCGAGGTCAAGGACCTCGAAATCCGACCTCTGGACTTCACGCATCCAGATACGACGACGCTTCAGCAGTTGAACCACAACGTCTTCGCCGCGAGTTTCAGGCGGCATCTTCTGGCTCGTGAGTTTAGTTACGCGAACCGGATGCTGTCGCTGTGGCGGTCGCTGGCGAAGGACGTGGAGGCCCTCTACAACAACGCCTTCGAGTTCTACTTCCGTCAGGAAGAGATTCGTACCCTGAAGAACGCCGACGAGAGAAGGGCGGCGGTCCACGCGAAGATGAAGCATGTCCTCGCTCTCAAGGTGCTGGTCGAGAAGTATTACGACAAAGAGGGCAACTACATCGTCGGAGAGGCGGTCGCGTATCGGAATGCTGTTCAGGCGCAGGTCGAGGACTTCGACGCGCAGTTGGCGTCGGACAACAAGCATCTCGACGTGTTCCAGAAGATGCGTGAGTTGGGGATGTAATGAACATCAAGGTCGTCACCCTTCAGGAGAACGGGGCCAACGTCGAGTACGTGGAGTATTTGACGTGGGAGGATTCGGAGACAGGGAAGAAGTACGCACTCTTTCTCCTGAAGGATTTTTTGTCCGAGTTCATGGATGCTCTCATGGACTTGGAACAGGTCTTGAGAGTTCTTCGACTCTACGAAGTCAAGAACGATTCGTACATGCTGGTCGAGGACGAGAACTTGAAGAAGGTGGCGTACACGGAGGCTATTCGTGTCGGACGAACGTAGTTTCGCAATCTCTTCCGACCGACGTTTCGTATCTTCATCGGATGGGAAAATGTACGCGGTCCTCAAGATGAAGACGAAGCCGCTTTATTTTTTAGTTGAAGTGAATAAGGTTCGCGGAAGGTATATTGTCGCTCTCCCGCAAGGGTACGGAATTAAGACAGGCGATAGCAGGGGTGGCGGTCGAGTCACCCCGGTTGTCTGTAAGTTAAAGTAAAAAAAAAGAAAAAGGAGAAGTAAACATGAGTGGTCAACAGCAGTTTCCGCAGGGGACAGGTTTTCCCCCTCCGGCACAGCCGCAGTATCCCCCGCAGGGGCAGTTCGCTCCCCCGCAGGGGCAGTTCCCTCCGCAGGGGCAATTCCCGCCTCAAGGCGGTCTCGTGGCTCGGATGGAGGAGTCGTCTTTCCCCATCTTGAACACGGGATACTACCGGGCACGCATCGAAGGCATCACGACCGAAGAGCAACAGTTCGGGGCGGTGTTGAAGTGGGTGTGCCTCATCCTTGGGATGCAGGAAGAAGTCCGTCTCACCGCCATGTGTTCGTTCAAACTCACTCCTAAGTCGAAGTTGTACGAGTGGCTTTGTGCGTTGGGTTTCGGCGAGATTACGATGGGGCAGGATATCGACATCTTGAGCCTCGTCGGTCGCGAAGTCAGCGTGTACGTGCAGAAGGAAGAGAAAAACGGTCGTACGTACTCGAACATCAAACACTTTGCGATGTTGCCTCCTGGCGGTCAGCAGATGCCTGCTCCGGCTCCGCAGTATCCGCAAGGGGTTCCGGTCCAACAGGGCGGGCCGGTGTATCAACAGCCTCAGCTTCAACCTCAATACCAGACCCAACAACAGGTTCCAACGGCGGCTCCTCCTCCCGCGCCGATGGCTCCTCCTCCGATTCCTCTTCAACCTCCTCCGATGCAAATGCCTCAGATGCCCCCTCATGGTGGTCAAGGGCAGATTCCTCCGCAAGGCGGCCAGGCTCCTCGGCCAGCCGCTCAAGGTGACAAGATTCCGTTCTTTTGATGTTGACACCTTGAAGGGCGTGTGATATAGGTAAATCATACGTCAGGGGAGAAACAATGAATCGTGTCGAGGCAAAGTTCAAAGGGGTGACCTACGTTCGATACCTGAAGTTTTGGGCCGAGCAGATAACCGACCCGGCGCTTCGGGAGGAAGTTCTCCGTGGATTTACGGCGGCTCCTGATTATTTTTGGACGAAGGGCTACTACCACGCGGAGGCTCCGGCTGACGAAAAGGAATCGCAGGGCATGGTTCGCCGAACGGCGAAAGGGTGCTATTACGCGAAATCGTTGGCGGAGGCGTGGAGTCTAACGGAACATCTCGACGTGATTCTAGCAGCGGCATTGCTTCATGATTGTGTTAAGTTCGGCCTGGAAGAAAGGCCCGTGGTGAGTAAGTTCCACGGGCCTTTCACGGCCGATTGGATCGAGGAAGGTCTTGGGGTAGGCATGTCGTCGGGAATGAGGGACGCGCTTGAAGTTATCAGGAAGCACGACGGCATCGCGTTTCACGGCATGGAGTCCAAGATGAATCCCCTAGATAAGTTCAGTCCTTATGATTGGCTCGCTCTCATTGTTCATTCGGCGGACATGGTGGCGTCCAGAACGGTTACGGTGTTCAGATGGTAAAAGGATTCGTATCAGCGGACCTTCACTTGGGAGTATCCATGTGGGGAGGAATCAATCCCGAGACCGGCTTGAATCGGATGGTTGAGAAATTCATCGACGAACTGGACAAGACAGCCACCAAGGTCATCGAAGGCCAATATAACGTTTGGATTATCGTCGGAGACATCTTCCATACCCGCACACCGTCGAACGCCGTGCGCGAGGAGTTCGCCCGAATCATCAGCCGTGTTCTTTCGCACGGAATCGAAGTCATCATCGTCTTGGGGAACCATGACATCCAGACCACGCTCGGCGCACGGGATAGCCTTGCGGAGATTCGCGCTCTTCATTTGGAGCGTCTTCACATCGTCGATATGCCCTCTACGATTTCCGTGGCGGGATGCACGTTCGTCTGTTTGCCGTGGAGGAAGAAGGCGTCGGAGGTCCTCGCCTATTCGGGAGGTCTCAAGAATGTTCTTCCGAAGGCGGAGGCGACTTTTGTTCTCGGTCACTTCTCGGTCGAAGGAGCCGTGACCGGGGCGGAGAAGTATTTCGAGTTGCAGGACAGCGAGGCGGTTCCTCTTTCAGCCGTCACCGGACCCGGTATCGACTTCACGTTCCTCGGACACATTCATAAGGCGCAGATGCTCGGGGATAAAGCGGCCTACATCGGGAGCATGGACCGCGTGGACTTCTCGGAGCGCAATGAGCCGAAGGGCGGCATGTCTTTCGAGGTAGGCCCGCAAGGGGTCAAGGTCGAATACGTTCTCGGAACTCCGCAGAAGTATTTCCAATACGAGAGAGACCTCATTCAGCCGAGTAACGAAAACGAAGTCGATTTCTTTGAGAACGCTCGAGACGCCGTGGTGAAAGTCAGGGTTCGGTGTACGCAGGACCAGAAGAAGATGTTCGACCATGCGGCGCTGGCCGAGAACCTGAAGGGTGCTCGGTTCGTGATGCCCTTGGTGTTCGATGTCGAGAAGGCGGACGCTCTACGGAAGAACGAGGGCCTCGACAGGGATGTTCGTTGGCAGGATGCCCTGAAGATATGGCTCGATAAGCAGGTCATTGAGCCGGAAATGAAACAGGCGGTTATCGTCAGAAGTGCCGAATTATTCGCGGTTTCGGAGGAAATGAAATGAAAATACAATTCCTCCGATTGGAGAATTTCCTCTCTTACGCCGGGGTCCATGAAATCGATCTGACTGAAATCAGTACGTGTGTCATCGTGGGCGACAACGGCGTGGGGAAGTCCTCAATCCTTGAAGGAGTGCTTTACGCTCTCTTCGGCCAGAGTCGGGCGGGGTCCGAGGATGAGTTAAGCCACGGGTATGACAGCCAGACGAAGGCGTGGGCCGTGAACTCGTTCTCTGTCAACTTGACCTTCGAGATGAACGGCAAGCAATATACCGTGACCCGGCAGAGGAGTTCCAAGAAGGCGACGCTCACGTTTACGAATGACACCGACAAGAAGAACTACACGGCCAACGGTATCCGCGAAACGCAGGATGTCATCCACAAAATCATCGGTATGGAATATGACTCCTTCGTGTCGAGCGTCATGCTTCGTCAGAACGACTACGATGAGTTCATGAAGATGAC
>Ga0172381_10002939_pt1 | contig 18366 bp, 19 predicted proteins | sample Leawel6488metaG_FD_119754 | JGI IMG/M metagenome (GOLD analysis project Ga0172381, IMG submission 119754) | Leachate microbial communities from a municipal landfill in Southern Ontario, Canada - Leachate well 64-88 metaG | ecosystem: Engineered > Solid waste > Landfill > Unclassified | place...
ACCCCGATCACGGCACCGGCGGGCGCATCCAACTGCCGTTTTTAGGTTCAAGCGAGCCGCCGTTTTAAACATCAAACCCGCGCGGTGCGACCCAGCGTGCTCTCGATCAGGCGTACCAGTTTGTCGGTGGCACCGTCGAGTGCCTGGTTCAGGTTGGCGGCATGGTGTTTGACGGCCAGCGGTTGGTGCCCTTCCAGCCGGGCCTCCAGCAGGCACTGCTTGTTTTCCGGGCTGGTTTTTTTGCCGCCGTTTTCATCGCTCAAGTGGACTTCGACCCGGGAGATCTGGCCGCTGAACCGTGCCAGCGCATCGGTGACGGCACTGCTGACCCATTTGCCCATGGCCTCGGTGCCTTCAATGTGGTGATCGGTGTGAATTTGAACTTGCATTTTCTTCTCCTTGTCATACAACCACTTTGGTTGAGGTTCATGATAGTCACCTGGATCAGGGAAAATTTGACCTCCGTCAATTAAGCCGACAAAACATGCAAAGACATTTATTTATCCTCACCGGGGCCTCGCGCGGCATGGGTCTGGCCATGGCTGAACAATTGCTGGCGCAGCAAAACCATTTGCTGTGCATTTCGCGTCATGCGAACCCGTCGCTGGCGTCGGTCGCAGCGCAGCGGAATTGCCCACTGGCGCAGTGGACCCTGGACTTGTCACAGCCTGAGCCCGCCGCGCTGCGCCTCAAGACCTGGCTGGACGAGCGGGACCCCGCGCAAATCTTGAGCGCGACCCTGATCAACAACGCCGGCGTGATCCCGACGATCGCCCCCTTGCGCGCATCCGGGCCCGCCGAATTGGCAGCCGCCATGCGGGTCAACCTGGAGGCCCCGATGCTGCTCACAGCAGCCTTCCTTGATGCAACCCAAGGCTGGAGGGCGCCTCGCCGGGTTCTCAACATCTCATCCGGCCTGGGGCGCCGCCCCATGGCCTCGCAGGCCGCTTACTGTGCTGCCAAGGCCGGCATGGACCATTTCACCCGCTGTCTGGCGCTGGACGAAGCCCGCCTGGCCAACGGCGCCAAGGTCTGCTCGCTGGCACCGGGGGTCATCGACACCGACATGCAAGTGCAACTGCGCGGCGCCGATAGCGCCAATTTTCCGGATCAGTCCGGATTTGCCGAGCTCAAGTCCTCAGGGCAACTCAGCGCTGCCAGTGACGCCGCCAAGCGTGTCTTGGCCTGGTTGGCCCGGCCCGACTTCGGCCAGCAAGCGGTCGCCGATGTGCGCGACAGTGCTTGAGCCTCGACGCAATACAATCAAGATTCAAGATACGTCCGTAATTATTTGTTAAACACAGGAGATATTCAATGACCCGTGAAGTCGTGATTGTGAGTGGTGCCCGTTCCGCCATCGGTACCTATGGCGGCAGCCTGAAGGACATGGCGCCTACCGAACTGGCCGGCCAGCTCGTGCGAGAGGTATTGGCGCGAGCCCAGGTCCAGGGTGACGAGGTCGGCCACGTGGTGTTTGGCCATGTGGTCAACACCGAGCCCAAGGACATGTATTTGTCGCGCGTGGCGGCCATCAACGGCGGTTGCGCCGAAGGCACCCCCGCCTTCAACGTCAACCGCCTGTGCGGCTCGGGCCTGCAGGCCATCGTGTCGGCCGGCCAGAGCATTTTGCTGGGCGACTGCGACATTGCCATCGGCGGCGGTGCCGAGGCCATGAGCCGCGCGCCCTACGCCAGCCTGAACATGCGCTGGGGTGCGCGCATGGGCGACACCAAGATGGTCGACATGGTGGTGAGCGCCCTGCACGACCCGTTCCACAACGTCCACATGGGCATCACGGCCGAGAACATCGCGGCCAAATGGGGCATCAGCCGTGAAGATCAGGACGCGCTGGCCATGGAGAGCCACAACCGCGCCCAGCGCGCCACTGAAGTCGGCTATTTCAAGAGCCAGATCATGCCGGTAACGCTCAAGAGCCGCAAGGGCGACGTGGTGTTTGACACCGACGAGCATTACCGCCCCAACTGCACGATGACCGACCTGGCCAAGCTCAAGCCGGCCTTCCTCAAGGAGAACGGCACGGTGACCGCCGGCAACGCCTCCGGCATCAACGACGCGGCGGCGGCCGTGGTGCTGATGGAGGCCGGCACAGCCAAAGCCCGCGGCCTGCAACCGCTGGCCCGGCTGGTGGCTTACGCGCACGCGGGCGTGGACCCCAAGTACATGGGCATCGGCCCGGTGCCCGCCACGCAAATGGCCTTGAAGAAGGCGGGCCTGACGGTCAATGACCTCGACGTGATTGAAGCCAACGAGGCCTTCGCCGCCCAGGCCTGCGCCGTCAGCCGCGACCTCGGTCTCGATCCGGCCAAGGTCAATCCCAATGGCTCGGGCATTTCGCTGGGGCATCCGATTGGTGCCACGGGCGCGTTGATCACCGTCAAGGCTTTGTATGAGCTTGAGCGCATTGGCGGGCGTTATGCGCTGGTGACCATGTGCATTGGCGGTGGTCAAGGCATTGCGGCCATTTTTGAGCGGCAGGCCTGAGGCAGGGAGTCCGGCTGGTAGCAACCCGGCGCAACAGCAAGCACGGCTGAAGCATGAGCAGCCAACGCCACTGGAGTCTGGGGGCCAAGCTAGTGATGGTGGGAGCGCCATTTTTGCTGCTGATCTTCATGGCCACCGTCGCCACCTTGTGGGTCTCGTGGCAATTGGACGGCGGCGCGGCGGCCGTCAATGAAGCCGGGCGCATGCGCATGCAGTCCTACCGCATGTCGCTGTCCATTGGTACCCGGGAAACCCGTCAGCTCCCCGAACAAAGCGCCGAATTCGACCGCAGCCTGGCCACCCTCCGTCGAGGCGATCCGGAGCGCCCGCTGTTTGTGCCCTGGGACACCGACACCCACCAGCGCTTTGCCGTGATCGAGAACGACTGGGCTGCCTACCAGGCGCGCTGGATTGTGGCCAAGCCCGCAAACCATGGCGAATTGCGGTCCGACACGGTGGCCTTTGCCTCCCACATCGATGACTTCGTCAACAGCATCGAGGTGCACATCGCCCAATGGACCGCGCTGCTGCACCTGCTGCAAATGAGCATGCTGGCTTCGGTGGTGGTGGGGGCCAGCGTCCTGCTCTACACCGGTTACCTGTTTGTGCTGGAGCCCGTGGGACAGCTGAAACATGCGATTGAAAAAATTCAAACAGGTAATTTTGATGCCCGCGTGGAGCGGGTTTCCAGCGATGAACTGGGCACCCTGGCCGACGGTTTTAACGGCATGGCCGAGCATTTGCAGTCCATGTACCGCAACCTGGAAGCCAAGGTGGCCGAAAAAACCTTCCTGCTCAAGGAAAAATCGGACCGGCTGGAGAGTCTGTACGAGGTCACGGCCCTGGTGTCCAAAGCCACCTCGCTCGATGCGCTGGCACAGGACTTCAGCAAAAGTCTGGCCAAAATTTCCCACGCCGATGGGGTTGCGCTGCGCTGGTCGAACCAGGGGGGTCAACGCCACCTGATGCTGGCCGCCCACGGCCTGCCCGCTGACATGATCGACAGCGAGCAGTGCATTTACACCGGTGATTGCTTTTGCGGCTCGACCACGTTGGATTCGGACTTTCGCATCATTCCGATTCGCGACGAATCCAGCGCCCCGATGCAGCATTGCCTCAAGGCCGGGTTCGAAACGGTCATCACCCTGCCGGTTCGGCTGCACCAGCACCTGATGGGCGAGGTCGATTTGTTTTACCACGCCCGCATCAGCCCGACGCCAGCAGAGCGATCCTTGCTGGAGGCCCTGAGCAGCCACCTGGCCAGCGGCATGGAAAACCTGCGCCTCAATGCCCTGGAAAAAGAAGCTGCCGTGTCGCAAGAGCGCCACCTGCTGGCGCGCGAACTGCATGACTCGATTGCCCAGTCACTGGCCTTCCTGAAAATCCAGGTACAGCTGATGCGCGACGCCATCAAAACCCGCAACGAATCCGAAATGGCGAAAATCCTGGAGGAAATTGATACCGGCGTACGCGAAAGCTATGGCGATGTGCGAGAACTGCTGCTGCACTTCAGAACCCGCACCAATACCGAAGACATTGAGCCCGCACTGGCCACCACGCTGCAAAAATTTGAACATCAAAGCGGGATCAAAACCGCCTTGACCATGCAGGGTCAGGGCCTGCCACTGGCACCGGACGTGCAGATACAGGTGTTGCACATTGTTCAGGAAGCCCTGTCGAATATCCGCAAGCATGCCCGTGCGTCGCAAGTCTGGCTGGATGTTCAACAACAACCCACCTGGCGCTTTGAAGTGCGCGACGATGGCATCGGCTTTAACCCCGACACGGATCAATTTGATGAAACCCATGTGGGTTTGCGCATCATGAGCGAGCGCGCGCAGCGCATTGGCGCGCAAATCGAGGTCATGTCAAAACCCACGCGTGGCAGCTCGGTCATCCTGACCCTGACACCGCCATCCCACCCGAGCACCACCAACGCTGCCCGCATCGACAACCTGAAAGCACACGAGGCTGCAAGCGCCGTTTGACCATGCCGACCAGCTCCCCCAACAGCAGCCCCATTCGCATTCTGGTGGTGGACGACCACACCTTGTTTCGTCGCGGGCTGACGGCCCTGCTGACCAGCGACGCCGGCCTGCAGGTCGTGGGTGACGCCGCGGACGCCGGGCAGGCGCAACGCAAAGCCAGTGAACTGCAACCCGATGTCATCCTGCTCGACAACCATCTTCCCGGCGTCAGCGGTGTCAGCGCCCTGCCCTCACTGCTTGAAGCGGCACCCAATGCCTGTATCTTGATGCTGACCGTCAGCGAGGACGAAAACGATCTGGCGGCAGCCCTGCATGGCGGCGCCAGCGGTTACCTGCTTAAAACCATGGAAGGCGACGACCTGACCGCCGCTGTGCACCGTGCGGCACAAGGCGACAGCATCATTGCGCCCGAGATGATGGGCAAGCTGATTGCCGCCTACAAAGGCGTGACGCTCAAGTCACAGCCCGGCACCGAGCTCACGGCAGGCATCAGCAATGGCAAAGTGGGCACACTCAATCAGCTGGCCATGGCCAGCCTGTCACCGCGTGAACTCGACATCCTGCGCGGCATCGCGCGTGGCGCCAGCAACAAGGAAATTGCGCGCGAACACGGCATTGTCGAAACCACCGTCAAGATCCATGTGCAGCATGTGCTGCGCAAACTGGGGGTCAGTTCACGGGTACACGCCGCCGTGATGGCGACCGAGCAGGGACTGCTGTAGCGAGCCCCGGACCCAACTCACGCCAAGGCAAGCGGCAAGCCGGGAATCCAACGCGAACCCTGGGTTTTGGGTGCGTCAACCGCATTGCTCACCGGTGCCACCAGATCGGCCAGCGTGACATCATCCAGCACCGCCAGGAAACTCTGCGTGGCCTGATTCAAGACCCCTTTGAGTCGACAGTTCGGGTTCAGCCGGCACGGGTTCAGGCTCGGCTCAAAACATTCCACCACGGAAAAATCGGTCTCGGTGGCGCGCACGATGGTGCCCAGGCCAAGGTTTTGGGCGGACAGGGCCAGGCGCAGGCCACCGCCGCGGCCGCGGGTGGTTTCCAGCCAGCCCCGGGCCGCGAGTTGCTGCACGATTTTGGTCAAGTGACTGCGCGAAATGCCGTGACTCTCGGCAATCTCGGTGATCGTCACCGGTTCGGCGCGGTCCTTGCTGGCGGCACAGTACATCAGCACACGCAAGGTGTAATCGGTCCATTGGGTGAGGCGCATAGGTCAGACCAGGTTAAATCAAAGATGCATTCAATGTGTCTATTATCAGGATAAAATAACATTCATACCAAATTCTTCTTTAAGGATGGCACACATGCCGAAACCGCGACCGGTCCACGCAGCGCCAAAGCGATGAAAAAACCGTTCACCCAAAAGATCATTCCGATCCAGCCCGTCCCCGTTGACGCCGCTGCTGACAGCGTCTTTTCGTTGAGCGACGAGCAGGGCAAAATCTACCCGCGCAGCGTCGGCGGTTTTTTTACCCGCCTGCGCTGGCTCATGGTCTGGGTCACGCAACTGGTTTTTTACGGCATCCCCTGGCTGCAGTGGAACGACCGACAGGCCATTTTGTTTGATCTGGCCGGCAGCCGGTTCTTTATTTTTGGCTTGGTGCTGCACCCGCAAGAACTGATCTACCTGGCTGTTTTGCTGGTGCTGGCGGCGTTGACGCTTTTTTTCTTTACCGCGGTGGCGGGCCGGCTCTGGTGTGGCTATGCCTGCCCGCAAACGGTCTATACCGAGATTTTTTTGTGGCTGGAGCGCATCACGGAAGGCGATCGTCTGGCCCGGATGCGGCTGGACAACGCGCCCTGGGGTCTTGAAAAAATACTGCGCAAAGGCGCCAAGCAAGGTCTTTGGATTGGTCTGGGTTTGTTCACCGGTTTTACTTTTGTGGGCTATTTCACGCCGATTCAGGACCTGGTGCAGGAACTGCTGATGCTGTCGTTTTCACCCTGGGAATGGTTCTGGGTCCTGTTCTACGGCCTGGCCACCTATGGCAACGCGGGCTACTTGCGCGAACAAATCTGCAAACACATGTGCCCCTATGCCCGCATTCAAAGCGCTCTGACCGACATGGACTCGATGGTCATTGCCTACGATGCACAGCGGGGTGAGGCCCGCGGCTCACGGGCGCGGGCTGCCGACCCCAAGGCGCTGGGCCTGGGTGACTGCATTGATTGCACGCTGTGTGTGCAGGTGTGCCCCACCGGCATCGACATTCGCAACGGGTTGCAAAACGAATGCATTGCCTGCGCCGCCTGCATCGACGTGTGCGACGAAGTCATGGTCAAAATGAACTACCCCGCTGGCCTGATCCGTTATTCATCAGGCAAGGGCATCGCAGAAAAATTGACACCCAAGCAGATGGTGAAGCGGGTCTGGCGCCCACGCGTGTGGGTTTACGGCGTGCTGTTTCTGGCAGTCGTGGCGATCTTTGTGGGCGGTTTGTCCAACCGCAAGGGTTTTGCCGTGGACATCATCAAGGACCGCGGCACCATGGCACGTGAGCTGGGCAATGGTGACGTTGAAAACATCTACCGCCTGAAAGTCATGAACACCACGGAGAGCACGCAAACCTACACCGCCAGCGTGCAGGGCCTGCCGGGCTTGACCTTGACCACCGATCCGGTATTCAGTGTGCCGGCCACCGGCATCGGCTCGCTCACCATCCGCCTGACCCTGCCTTTTGAGGCGGCACAAGCCCACCGTGGCAAGGCCAGCCCGATCCGCTTCCGGGTGGAAGTCACGGGCCAGACCGTGGTCGTCGAAGAAAAATCCACCTTTTTGATCCCACGCTGAACCCTATGGCCAAAAAATTCCCCCTCCACCCCGCCAACCCGGAACGCATTTGCTGGGGTTGTGACCAGTTTTGCGCCGTCACCGCCATGGCCTGCGCCAACGAGCGCTCACCGCATCCGGCGGAATTGTTTGGCGACGACTGGCTGGCCTGGGGCGAGCAGCAACTCGCACCTGGCAACCCGTCGACAGCAACAAGCAACCCGACAGACAACCCCACGAGGCACCCCGCATGACACTCCCGATCCTGAACAACACCCCCACGCCGCCCGCACCTCAAGGCATGCCCTGGCTGCGGCTGGCTTTTCGTCCGTTTTACCTTGGCGCGGCCCTGCTGGCAGCCCTGATCGTACCGCTCTGGGTGGCGGTCTTTCTGGGTGCCCTCCAATGGCAACCCGCACCGCAGCCGTTGCTCTGGCATGCCCATGAAATGCTGTTTGGTTTTGCCATCGCGGTCATCGTCGGTTTTCTGATGACCGCTGGCAAAAGCTGGACCGGTTTGCAAACCCCGCGCGGTCCGGCTTTGGGCGCCTTGTTTCTGTTGTGGCTCAGTGCCCGCGTGGCCTCGCTGGTAGCGCCCTATGCGGTATTTGCGGTGCTGGACCTGGCACTGTTGCCCATTGTGGGCCTGGTGTTTTTGCGCTTGCTGATCCAGTCACGCAACTGGCGCAATGTACCGCTGGCGCTGATTTTGTTGTTGCTGACCGGGGTGAACCTGAGCTTCCATTTGGCGGTCAACGGCCAGATCGACCTGGACCCGATGCGCAGCTTGTATGCCGCTTTGGGTTTTGTGGTCATCATTGAATGCGTGATGGCCGGCCGGGTGGTTCCCTTCTTCACCACCAGCGCCCTGCCGAACATCAAAATCGTCACCCTGCCCTGGCTGGACAGCACGGCGCTGGCAGCCACCGTGCTTGGCCTGGCGCTGTGGGTGACCGGCTGGCACGGTGGCCTGGCCGCTGGGGCTCTGGCACTGGCGTTTGTGCTGAATCTGGTGCGCCAGTTGCGCTGGCACCCGCTGGCCACCCTCGGCCGACCGATTTTGTGGATCCTGCACGCGGCCCACCTTTGGCTGATTCTGGGTCTGGGCTTGCTGGCACTGGCGCAATTGGGCCTGGTCTCGACATCCCTCGGCGTGCATGCGCTGGGTGTCGGCGCCACCGGCGGCTTGATCCTGGGCATGATGACCCGCACTGCGCGCGGTCATACCGGCCGGCCCTTGGCGGCAGATGCGCCGGAGATGGCGATCTATGTGCTGATCATGCTGGCCGCCGTGCTGCGGGTGCTGATGCCCTGGCTGGTACCGTCGCTCTACGTCAGCAGCTTGGTGGCGTCAGCCGCCGCCTGGAGTGCCGCGTTCCTGATTTACCTGTGGCAATACACCCCTTGGCTGGTGAGCGCACGGCCGGATGGAAAAGACGGTTAAAGTCAAGCCGGATGGGAGCATGGCTGTTGGATGTCCGGCCGCCCCACCCTTGTGTATGCGCCTGCGTTGGGTGGGTTTTGCGGGATCAGGAGTCGCGATTGTCTGAGCGCAGCGAGTTCGAGCGGCTCCCCCGCAAAACTTACCCAACGCAGGTTGCCCGCAGCTTTGCTGCGGGTCGCAGACAGTAGGGTCGCTTTTCTTTTGCTTACTTTTCTTTGGCGAAGCAAAGAAAAGTGAGTCGCCCGCCGGGGCGAGACCCGGCTCCAGAACTTGACCACGAATGCGAAGATCAATGCAGCTGACCAATCCAGTAAGCCAGCAAAATCATCCCAATCACAAAAACCAGCCAACCCACCAGCAAATTGCGCCACAAGGCAGGCGCATGGCGCAAGTCCATGAAATCGAGGATCACGCCCAAGCCCTTGGCCAAGGCAAAGCCAAAGATAAGGAATGCCGGCACCATGCTGGCGTGACCCAGCTCACCCGACTCACCCAGCCAATAGGTCGCACCGGTGGCGACCAGCAAGAGCAGCCAGAGGGTATTGCTTGAAAATTTGAACATGTTGACCTGAGCCTCAGCGCATCACGTAAACCAGCGGGAACAGCACGATCCACAACAAGTCCACCATGTGCCAAAAGGCGGCGCCGGTCTCCAGGGCGTGGTGCTTATGCTGGCCGTAGTGCCCGGATCGGGTCTTGACCAGCAGGATCGTCAAAAAAACCATGGCTGCCAGCACATGGAAAAAATGGAAGCCGGTCAACAAAAGGTAAAACATGTAGAAGGTGTTGGTGGACAAATCGATGCCCGCCTGTGCCTTGTCAGAAAACTCCAGCAGCTTGATGCCGACAAAACCGCTGCCGCAGGCCAGCGCCGCCAGCAACCAACGCGCCCCTGTCGCCGATGCATCCTGTTTGACAGCCTGCACGGCGCGCACCACACACCAGCTGCCAGTGATCAGCAAGGCCGTGTTGATGGCGCCAGAATTCAGATCGAGCGTGCGCTGCGAGGCGTTGAACAACGCCACGTCAAACGTGCGGGCAAAGGCGTAAGACAAAAACAGAATGCCAAACGCCAGCAATTCTGCCAGGATGATGAGCCAGACCGCCAGATCACCCGCCAATCGAGGCGGCTCCATCACCTGCGCCTTGCCCATCTCTTTGCTCATTTCCTTACCCATTGCGACCATCCGGACGCGGCGTACCAAACCAGCCACCATAGCGCAGCGCCCAGCCCAGCATGACCACACACCACGCGGCCACAGCGGCCAGCGTCAAGGTCTGCGATACGGCCTCAAGCATGACGGCGCTGACCCGCAACACCACGGCGGCCTGCAATACCCAGTAAAGCGACCAGACCAGGTTGTCAGCGGACTCCTTGCGGCCACCGTGGCCAGTGCTGATGCGCGTGACCATGGCGAACATGGTGCAGCCCAGGTAGCCCATGGTCATGGCATGTAATGGCGCCAGGCCCAGCGACACGGTATCGCCACTGGTGGCCATCAAACCATGTGAAACGGCATTCAAAGCCAGCGCCACACCCAGCCAAACGAAGCCACCATGCAGCATGGCCAACAAACGAATCTTCAGGCTTTGAATGAAACCCCAACGCAGCGCCAAGCCCAGCATCAACAAGGCCAGCGGCGCTTCCACTCCCGCTTGCAACCAGCGCAGCGCTGGCGGCAAGGGCCACCACCACAGATCAACCACGCTGACCAAGCCCTCAAACAGCAGCGTGCCAAGCATGATCACCAGCACCCAGTTGGGTCGCCAGGCATCAAGACTTTCAATGATGCTGGCGCTGAAAAACGGAACCATGCGGTGTGATACCACCACAAAGATCGGTGCCAGGAACCACCAGATACCCATCTGAATGCCGGTACGCAGCAGGGGTGTCGCGTCAAAAACCAGTGCCAAGGTGACCCACCACATGACCCCCGCGCCGACCAGGCACGCGGCACTGGCCAAGCTGGTGTGCAGCTTGTCGCTAACCCGGCTGCACCAAACCATGTGGGCAAAGCGCAGGCTTAAAGTGGTCCAGCCCAGCGCAACCAGGCTCATGCCAGCAGCTGCCATTCGCAGTTGCCAGTGCAGCCCGATCCAGGCCAGCGCCCAACCGGTCATCACCGTCGCCAGTGCCGGCAGCAGGCTGCGCGCACTGACCGCAGGCAGTTTGAGCCATTTGGGCCCGGCGGTGTACAAAAAGCCAACAAAAAATAGCGGCATGGTGCCCAGGCTCATCAGCAGCGCGTGCATCAGGGGTGCAGCAACGACCGGACTCAACGGCCACGGCAATGCACGCGCCAGCAACAGCGCCGCCCACCAGAGCGCGGACGTGGCCAGCATCACGGCGGCCATGAAAAACGCCAGACGGTGCGGTGCCAGCAGCAGGTGGCTGAAGCGCCAGCGGGACATCACCAATTCCGGGCCATCGCGATTGAGACGATCAACGTTTGAGTTCCGGGAGTTTGTGCTCAATCTTGGCCCATTCATCCGCATCGGGCAGGCCCGCCTTGGTTTTCGTGATCGTTTTCCATTGGGGCGCCAGCTCAGCGTTGAGCGCGATGAAACTCTGCTGCTTGGCAGGCACGTCTTCCTCCGCATAAATGGCATTGACCGGGCACTCCGGCACACACACGGCGCAGTCGATGCAATCGTCGGGATCGATCACCAAAAAATTGGCGCCTTCGCGGAAGGCATCCACCGGGCAGACGTCGACGCAGTCGGTGTATTTGCAGCGGATGCACGATTCGGTCACGACAAAGGTCATGGTGATTTATCCTTTCAGGCGGGCCGGAGCTCAAACACGGCATCGTCAAAACCATGCACCAGCAACAATTGCTCGACCCGCGCCTGCCAAAGCTGACCAAACTCTTGCCGTTGCACCGCCGTGGCGGTGCCTGACAGACAGGCTTGCATCAAGGGCATGGTCCGAGGGTCGGCGCGCACCCGCTGTACATGGGCCTGGGCCAGCACGGCCTGACCGGTGTCGGTGCGCGTGAAGCGCATTTCAAACGCCATGTCCACACCAAAATGCATCAGGTTGCGGCGCACAAAGCGCCCGCCAGTGCCGGCAAAACCGCCGCTGCTCGCAGCACCCGTGAGTTGACCCAGGACGTTGGCCACCACACCGGTCGTGCCCGACTCCAGGGTCTGTCGCAAGTCGACCGCAATGCCGCCACGCTCTGGCACCGCATCGGGATAAAGTTGCTGCAAGGCGCGCACGCCTAACCAATAAGCTGATGCCACCGTCGGACACGAATGGCCTGCCAGCTTGACGGCATCGGCATAACCGTAGCGCACCAGTCCACCCTCGGCAGAGCCTAAAAAATCAGCCAGCGGATCGATCAGGGTGATCTCTGGAATTCGTTTGAAAAATGCAGGTGAGTCCATCGGTGTGATCTTGAAGACAAGTTTTAAATCCTTAAAGATTCATTTTACATGAACCTAATAAAAGCACAAAGAAGATGGTTATTTTGATGGCTTCACCTGCCATGCGGGCAGAGAAACTCAGCGGCGCGACAGCGTGGCCCAAGCTTGGGTGAGTTGCCGCACCAGGTCTTGCGGTTGGTGCACCATGGCGTAGCCGTTCTGACCGAACAGCATGGGCAGGTAGTCGTGGGCTTTCTCGTCAATGGTGACGCAAAACGGAATCAAGCCGGCAGCGTGCGCCTCGCGCACCGCCTGACGCGTGTCCTCCAGACCGTAGCGGCCTTCGTAAACGTCCAGATCGTTGGGTTTGCCGTCGGTGAGCAGCATCAGCAGGCGTTTGCGCTCGGGGCGGTCGGCCAGTTGCAGGGTGGCGTGGCGGATGGCTGCGCCCATGCGGGTGTAGTAGCCGGGTTTGACGGCACCCACGCGGGCGCGGCTGGCATCGCTCCACGGCTCAGCAAAGGTTTTGAGGTGCTGCATGCGCACATGCTGACGGCGTACCGAGCTGAAACCCCAGATCGCAAACGGGTCACCGGCGGCGTGCAGCGCCTCGCCAAACACAAACAGTGCATCGCGGATGACATCAATGACCCGCGCTTGTTTCGTGGCGTAGGCATCGGTGGACAAGGACAGGTCGGCCAGCAGCAGCGTGGCCAGGCTGCGGTCGAGCCGGGCACGGCGCGTGTAGATGGGCGGTGTGTCGCTGCACAGGGTGGCGGCGTCAAGCTGGTCGGCGTGAAAGCGCACCCAGGCATCCAGGTCCAGGTCATCCCCGCTGTCCTGGCCATGCACGGCGCGTGGCGCGTCACGCAAAACTTCCAGGCGACGGCGCAGGCGCCGGGCGGTCAGGCGCAGGGCCGCCGGGGGGATGAAGGGCGCGCAGTTTTGCGCCTGCATCACCTGCACCAGGCAATGTGCTGGCTGCAGCACGGCACGCCGATAGTCCCATTCCGGCAAGGTGATACCTGCGCCGACGGGGGTGTCGTCGGCGCTGCTGCTGGGTAAATCGAGGTCGAATTTGACGCGCGAGGCCAGCGTTTGCCCGTCCGGTGCCACCGACAGCTTGTCCATGTCGTTGGCGGCGTTCAGGGCGTTGCCATCTTCTTCGTCATCGGTACTGCGGTTGACGTGCACCATTTCGCTCCAGGACATCAGGGCTTCGGCGCGGAACGGCAGCACCATGGCGTTGCGGCTTTGTTCGTGCGAGGTGGTCTGGCTGCGCCGGCGCTGTTTGTCCTTGAGCGCGGCGGCGTGTTGTTCGGCCTCGGCATCTTTCTGACCGACCGGACGATCGACGGTCATCGGGGCATTCGCTCTCAGCCACAACCAGACAGCAGCGACGTCTTGCGGTTCACAGCGCAAGTCGCCCGCCACTAGTTCTCTCAACGCGGCCTGAACGACAGCCTCGGCCTGTGCCTTTTCTCCACCCAGCCGGTGCAGCTTCGGGCGCTGTGTCAGGTGCGTCTGCAACAAAACCTGGTACCTTGTGGCAAAGCCCGGGAATTGCGCCAGCGCCGCCTGGGTGGCGCGCAGGTTGTCACCGATCCAGTCACCGCTGGGCTCGAAACACGCGGACAGCATCGCCAGCCAGAGGTACAGGTCGCGGTTCAGTTGCACATCATCAAACACCGCCAGTGTGGCGGGCAGCGCCAGCACATCGGGTTCCAGTTGGGCCGTGTCGGCGCGTTGACCGCTGCCGGCCAGCTTTTGCAGCCAGTGCCGCTGGCCACCCACGGCCTGCTGCGAGGCCGGGGTAAAGCGCAGCGCCGCAGCACCACCGGCGGCGCGAAAAAAGATACCAATGGCTTTTTGCATGTCCTGCAACTGCACTGCCGCCGCCGGGTGCTCCAGCCGCGCAACCTTGGTGATGGCCTGGTGCCACCAGCGTCCAACCAGTTCTTCCATCAGTGGCTCGAAGACTGTTCGCGCTGGCGTTGGCGCAAGGTTTCACGCAGTGCGTCCACGCCCACCTGCCACTCCAGCGTGGGCGTGCGCTGCTGGTCTTGCTGGGTGGCATCACAGGCCGTCAAACACTGGCCGCATTGCACACAGGAAAACATCATGCGTTTGATGTTGCGCGGGTTCAGGCGCATGGGACAGGCGTTGTCGCAGGCGGAACCACGTGGCGCGTCGCAGGTTTTGCATTCGCGAGCGCGCTCCCGGGCAAAGGCCACCACCATGCCTTTGGGGTTGGCCATCCAGGCCAGGCTCTGGAACAAACCCACCGCACAGCCAAAGCGGCAAAACAAATGCCGGGCAAAGGCAAACTCCAGCGTGAAAACCGTACCGGCAATCAGCAAGAACCGGCTTTGATTGGGTGTCAGTGTGCCATTCACCAAACCACCCCAAATGAGGTCAGGCGGCAGCAAGTAGGTCAGCAGCGTGATGGCCCAGATAAAACCCATCAGGGCACAACTCAAGGCAAACAGCGGCCACCAGCCCGCATTCGGGGTAGCGCCCGGCCGGGGTGTGGTGCTTTTGTCCCAAATGCTCAACTTGCCGCAAGCTCGGTGCAGCAGCTTGTTCAGCAGCTCCACCATCGAAAAATGCGGGCACAGCCAGCCGCAATAGAGGCGGCCATAGCGGTAGGCCACGCCCAGAAAAACCGCCACCAGCAGCAAGCCGGGCACAAAGGCGTGCCAGACGAGTTGCAGTGCGGCGTCTGTCGCGCTGATTTGGCCTTGGGCCAGGGCGTCAATACCTAAAGACCAGCGTTGCCCCAAAAACCAGAGCTGGGTGTCGGTCAAGTCAAAGCGCAACAGGTTGAGCGCTGGGGCCAGTACAAACAGCGCAAAGAAACCGAGCTGGGTGGCCAACCGCCACTGCTGCAAACGTGCGGGAGCGAGTTTGTTGGGCCTCGACTGCTTCATGATCTTGGCGCGAAGCCGTCAGGCGGCATCGCCAAACAGCGCGCGCACCACTTCAGCCAGCGCCTGCGCCGTGGCGAGGTCATCGGTAAGCGCGTCAATGATGGCGGCTTGGCAAGCCACCTGCAGCGGCAAGCCCGAAGCGATTAAGCGCCCCGCTGACACCAGCAAGCGGGTGCTGGCGGTTTCTTCCAGGTCGTGCTCGGTCAGCGAGCGCAGGGCTTTGGCCAACTGCACCAGTTGTTTGGCCTGTGCCTCGGAAATACCGGTCTCGTTGCGCACAATGTCCAGTTCGACCTGCGGGCTGGGGTAGTTCATGCTCAGGCTGACAAAACGCTGGCGGGTGCTGGGTTTCAGGCCCTTGAGCAGGTTTTGGTAACCCGGGTTGTAAGAGATCACCAGCATGAACTCGGGCGGCGCCGCCAGTTCTTCACCGGTGCGCTCAATCGGCAAAATACGCCGGTCGTCGGCCAGCGGATGTAACACCACGGTGGTGTCCTTGCGTGCCTCCACCACCTCGTCCAGGTAACAAATGGCGCCCAGGCGCACGGCCCTGGCCAGCGGCCCGTCGGACCACTGCGTGCTGCCGTTGCCAATCAGAAAGCGCCCCACCAGGTCGGCGGCACTCAGGTCGTCGTGGCAGGATACCGTGACCAGAGGCCGCTTCAGGCGCGCCGCCATGTGCTCGACAAAGCGGGTTTTTCCACACCCCGTCGGGCCCTTGATCAGCAACGGCAACTGCTGGCGCCAGGCATGCTCGAACAGGGTGCACTCCCCTGCTTGCTCGGCGTAAAAAGGAACAGTCGACATGCTCACAGACTCAAGCCGCCTTAACCCGACGGTGCATCATGCCGTTGGGCACCTGCACCTCGTCTTCGTTGTTACCCGGCGCGGCAAAGAAGCTGTACAGGTAGGTGATCAAGCCCAGCAGGAAGCCGACACCGCCCGCCACGCGCAGCCAATAGAAGAAGCGCAATTGGTCTTGAGTCTCCATGAAGGACATGGCGCCCTCGGTGGGCATGCGTTGCAGCCAGACTTGCAGGATGCCCGCACCCGTGAGGGCCAGCACCATCAAGCCCATGCTGATGGTCATGATCCAGAACGACCACATCTCGAAACTCTGGGCGCGGCGGCTGTTGGCTTCACGGCCACGCAGCGTGGGCATGGCGTAGCTGATCATGGCGATCACCACCAGCACATAGGCACCGTAAAAAGCAAGATGGCCGTGGGCCGCGGTAATTTGCGTGCCGTGGGTGTAGTAGTTGATCGGGCTCAGCGTGTGCATGAAGCCCCACAGACCGGCGCCCAAAAAACCCACCACCGAGCAGCCCACCGCCCACAGCAGGGCGGCCTGGTTGACGTGGTCACGGCGACGGCGTTGCACCATGTTGAAGGCAAACACCGTCATCATGAAGAACGGAATGGGTTCCATGGCCGAGAAGATACTGCCCACCCACAACCAGTAACCCGGCATGCCAATGAAGAAGAAGTGGTGGCCGGTACCCAGAATGCCGGTGATCAGCGCCATGGCAATGATCACGTACAGCCATTTATCGATCACTTCACGATCGACACCGGTGGTCTTGATCAACACAAAGGCCAGCAGGGCGCCCAGAATCAGCTCCCAGGTGCCTTCCACCCACAGGTGCACCACAAACCACCAGTACATCTTGTCACGCACCAGGTTGTCGGGGTTAACAAAACTGAACAGGAACATCAGCGCCAGGCCCCACAGGCCCATCAGCAGCACCACAGAAATACTGGTTTTGCGGCCCTTGAGCACGGTCATGCTGATGTTGAACAGAAAAGCCAGGCAAACCACCACAATGCCGACTTTGGTGGGCAGCGGTTGTTCCAGAAACTCGCGCCCCATGGTCCCCAGCAATTCATTACCGGTGAGTTCTGCCAGCTTGGCGTAGGGCACCGCCAGATAACCGACGATGGTGAGCGCGCCCGCTGCCAGAAACACCCAGAACAGCACCATGGCCAGTCGTGGGCTGTAAAGCTCGGTTTCGGCTTCTTCAGGTACCAGGTAATAGGCCGAGCCCATGAAGCCAAACAGCAACCAGACGATCAGCAGGTTGGTGTGCACCATGCGCGCCTGGTTGAAGGGAATGTACGGGAAGGCAAAGTCGCCAATCACGTATTGCAGCCCGAGCGTGATGCCGAAGATGATTTGGGCGGTAAAGAGCACCAGCGCGGCAATGAAGTAATACTTCGCTACCCCCTGGGATTTGTATTTGAGTGTGGTCGCTTGCATGTTGTTGTCCTTGTCAGTTCAGACGGGTTTCTCTGATCAGCCTTCGATGTTCGGTGGCCAGTTTTCGGTGTTTACGTTGTTGGTCCAACGCAAAAACTCCACCAGATCGTTGAGTTGTTCTTCGGTGAAGTTGAACTGCGGCATCTGGCGGCGACCCGGAATGTGGGTGGGTTGTGCAGCGATCCAAGCCTTGATGAAGTCCGGACCACGACGCTTGTAGACGTTGCCCAGCTCGGGGGCAAAGTAGGCGCCTTCACCCAGCAGGGTGTGGCAGCCAATGCAGTTGCGCGTCTCCCAGAGTCCCTTGCCCTTGATGACGGCTGGCGTGATGGCCTCGGCGTTGGAGCGGAACGGGATCTTGCGTTCGCTGTCAAAAATCAGTGCTGCAAAAACAAAGATGAAAAACACTGTCCCGCCATAAAACATGTTGCGGGCCATCTGCTTGGTAAAGCCACTGGCTTTGACTTGGTTCATCGTGTGAATCTCCAAAAGTAAGGTTGAAATGAAGGGGATGCCCTGTCAGACGCGGGCGAAGTCGATCACGATGGCACCGGCCTCGCGCTGCACGTAGGCAATGGACACGGCATCGCCATAACGGGCGCTGAGTTGGTGCAACAAGGGAATCGGATCGTGGTCATTGCAGAAGCGCATGGTCTCTCCGGGCTGCAGCGCATCCAGTGCGCCAAAAATGGCCGCATGACGAAAGCGTTTGGCCACACCGCGGGCATCAAAGGGGTAAATGGCTTCGGGGGTGACGTGACCGGTGGCGCAGGAACTCATGGCTTGACTCCAAATAAATTTAAAGATTCATTGTAGATGAATCAATTAGCGTACCAGCGCGATGAACCCGTAAAAATTAACCACTAGTTCTTTAGAACTAGTCCTGGGTGTTTACCCCTAGTTCCAAATTCTGCTAGCACACGTTCCACAGAGGGATACCGCACAGACCAGCCAAAACCTACAGTCGTGGCAACCCAAAAGGAGTTTTTGACATGACCAAGAAAGGGCAAGCCCTCTCCGTGCTGATCGTCAGCACCTTCGCCTTCACCGTGTGTTTCATGGTGTGGATGATGTTTGCGGTGATCGGTATTCCGATC
>Ga0172381_10002940_pt1 | contig 18365 bp, 22 predicted proteins | sample Leawel6488metaG_FD_119754 | JGI IMG/M metagenome (GOLD analysis project Ga0172381, IMG submission 119754) | Leachate microbial communities from a municipal landfill in Southern Ontario, Canada - Leachate well 64-88 metaG | ecosystem: Engineered > Solid waste > Landfill > Unclassified | place...
AGAAAGATGAGGTATGGTGAAATGCGAGAATCCTTAAAGTTTGCGGTAGAACATTTTAAAGACAAACCGGTTATTTCTGTGGAAGTGGGTGTTGCCGCTGGCGAAAACGCTATGAAAATTTTCAAAGCTCTGAATACCGCTCAGATGTTTTTGATAGATTGCTGGATGCTGGCATACAACCATGAAAGCCATTACTGGTTACTTGAGACTTTCAAGGCTTTTGAAAGGCTTACCAGCAAAGTTTTTATCGTTCGTCACCAGGCAATCGGTGCTTCTCAGATATTTAATAAGGATCAGATTGATTATCTGTATCTTGATGACAATCACGCGCCACAGCATGTTTATAACGAGCTTGTCGCCTATTATGACAAAGTGAAGTCGGGCGGCATCATGGCCGGACATGATTGGGCAGATAATGGCAGGGCCAGTAAGGCTGTGAAAGAATTCTGTGCCAAAAATGACCTTGAGTATTCTTTTGCTCAAAACGATGGCGAGAAAGTCGCCGACTGGTGGATTGTGAAGCCATGAACGAAACAAGCAAACTGATTGAAAAACGCAAGAAACTTGGCTATTACGATAAATACTTTGTCGGCAAAGGCCTCGAAATAGGCGGGTGGAATGATCCGCTTATCGTTAATGGTAAGCCGATAACTCAGCACACATTGCCGGATGGCAGCACACATCTTTTACCATTTAAAGACGGGGAGTTCGACTTTCTTTATGCATCTCATGTCTTAGAACATTTTCCTGTCTCCATTACCGTATTAAAGGAATGGTTACGGGTTGTGAAGGTTGGCGGATATGTTTACTTTTCGGTGCCAGATTTTGAGCTTTACGAAAAAGGCAAATGGCCATCGGTCTTTAATCCAGCTCATAAAAATAACTTTTCTCTTATTAAAGTAAAGGCAATAGCGACAGCATTGTCAGACATTGCTTATCCAAAGCTTTGTCTGCTTGAAGACAATAATTTTGACTACTCTTTGGATCAAAGTATTGATCAAACTCGGGGCAAAGCAAGCTGTCAGATAGACTGTTGCCTTCAAAAACTCTTTACCTCTTCTGATATCGTATGTGGCTAAAACAATAAACCCGGCTTTCGCCGGGCGTATTGTTGCTGAAAGAATCTGACTTTTCGGAAGCACGCTATGTCCAAGAATATTAAGATAACTCAAAAAAAACGACTTGGCAAGAAATTTTTAACAATTATTTTCCGGCCAAGGACCAAGAAGCTGCTTGGTCCACCCAGACTGAGAGAAAACCCTATCCTTGAGAAGCGGTAAATTTGCTTCCCAGAAGGGCCTATAGAGATCAGCGGCCTTATCAGTAGAGAAGCTTGGACGATTAAGAAACTTGTTGATCTGCAGGTTCATCGGTATGCCGCAACAGATGATTTTTTTATAGCCCATCATAATTGCCGCGCCAACGCCGAACAAACCACTGCTTCCCTGGCTGAGATAATCGCTCCAGCAGGTTACGCCGTCAACATTGCGAGGCGCAGAATCTTTGCTCCAGCCAAAAACATTGCAACCATTAACATCAAGATTATTTGCCAGGCGCTGTGTAATCCAAAAGGGTTTTGCCATAAGAAACTTTTCTGGATGCAAGCTTACCCATCCTCTGAGCGGATAATTCAATACCGCACCAACATCGTTTACGGCAACGAAAGCTGCCGATTTAACAACGGTTTCTGGCAGAGAAGCAATATCGTCAAAATTACAGGCAGCGCCGCCGACCACAATTGCTATGGCTGATTTGTTCACAAACAACCCACCTGTTGATACGCTGCAAAGATTTTTGGCGACTGCAGAGCGAACCAATCAACCATTTCCTCGTTCTTTGCCCATCCGTTAGAATATTGCAAAGAGCTTTCGGCTAATCCGCTTTCAAACAAGAAAGCATGAAGAATTTCATGGCGTAAGCATTCTTTTGTGTTTGTCTCTACAATTTGTATCAGCTCGTCTGGCCATTCTCTATAAAGATCCTTAACAACAATTTGCTTCATGCGATACCATATATAGCCATATTTCCCGGCTAAATCAGCATCTTCTTGCTGTGTTTTTAATAAAATTTGATAAGTAGTTCCTAAAACGCAAACTGTTTTGGGAATCCACGCAGCAGGATTTTTTTTATTTTTTAGGACTGGCTTTGGCACGTTGTTTATACCTTTCTATGTCTATTGAAACGCCGCCTGAGCGATTTAAAAAATCGCCAGCAGATAATTCTTTCTTTTCCCATGCCAAATTGAAAGTTCGGCCAACGGTTGCAGCTCTTTGCGCCGGATCAATGCCAGAAAACCATGAATTAAATGATTCAGAATTGGCGATTAAGTTCTGTTCAGAAGAAAATAATTGTCTCGTTTCTGGCGAAAGAGAATCAATCAGAGCTGCAGGTAGATCTTTCAGCGGCAGTAAAATTGGAACATGTTGACTTCTGCAGCGGAAATGCAGGGGCGGGCGACCGGGATATGGCAGAACATTGCCAAAAATGGGGCGATGTTTCAAATCCCATGCCATGTTTGCGTAACTGCGACAGATTTTGCTCGTAAGCAAGTCGAGAATTGATTTGTGCTGAATTCCTTGAAAAACATCGCTATTGGCTTCAAAAAAATCAAAATAGACTCCGGCAACAAGAGCATGCATTCCACTGGTCATAACGCTGGTAGCATCTGCCTGCGCTCTGCCGGTGACTGGTGGTGAATAAGTAAAACCTGGTATTGCGCCAGACGCATCTGCAATTTCAGGTATAATTCTCATTTGCTTGGCAGATTGCGTACCTTTCACCCGGGCAACAATTTGATCATTTGTGAAGCCGCGACGGGCAGCATTGGCTACCGTGCGATCAAACTTATTTACCAGCGCTTCTGACTGAGCCTCAAACCAATCTGGCAATGCCGCGCCCATGACAATAAGAGATCCAACAAATTTGTCTGCATCTTTTGGCTCTGTTGCATTCTCGAAATAGTCAGTATCAAGTAATTCATTAAAACGTCTGGCCGGGACCTCGGATTCTATTGCTGATAACTCAGATAAAAAAGAATTGCTTTCCCGCGTCAGATCTTCATAAAACTCAATAATCAGCTCCCTTGCTTCAGATGATAAGCTGTTGAGTCTTGACGATAAGCGACCGGGCGTGCTAGATGCCAGATCAGCCACAACAACAAGATTAGTTAGCTCTTTTTTTAGATCATCAAATCGCTGGCGATAGTCTATTGCACGATCAATCTTGAGTAGTTCAAGATCCAAAGCGTGCAATAGAAAAAAATCTTCAATTTGCTGACCTATGGTTTTCGACATCGTTATTTAGCTTGTTCCTGGTTAAACTCGTCATCGGTAGATAAAACCTTGTTCTTTTTTGCAAGAGCAGCGGTTTTATCGTAAGTTCTCTGTCCAATAGACTTAGATTTGTCGCTGGCGTCTTGCAACCCGCCGTTTTCTTTTGTGGCAGAAGTTGCCAGCGGAGAAGGTCCGGTTGGATTGCCACCATAAGTGCCATTGGATTTGGCGAAATTGACCTCTGTAATAATATTAACGTCGGAAGCCAAAATATTGCGGCGACGGAATTCAAGAAACAGGGTTTCAAGGCGCAATTTTCCAGCGTCTTCCAGATTCATCAGCTGAACTATTTCGTTGATATCGTCGGTAGTCATAGAGAATATGCCCTCAAGAGAAGCATAAACCTGGCTATCTGCGTTGGTTCCACCTTTCTTAATGGTTCCCATGAACAACTCGGCATAGTAAAACGCAAGGTCTACCGCATCGGTAAAGCCATTTGCCGCTATTCTCAGCTGAGCGTTGGAGTCAATGTTGTCGATCTTGATTTCTGTGGCCGTGGTAGATTTAGAGTTATTGCTGGTATAGTCAGACTTCAAGGCTTTAAGACCGCAGTAAGCCATTTTAATACGTAGTTCTTCAAGATTTTCCTTGCCAACTTGTAGGGCATTACCAGAGTGTTCTACATATTTCAGGTTTGCAGCGACATCTTTAATGGTAACAATCTTGTGCGGACCTATTTCAAGGTTATTGGTGTTGTCGAAGCCAAGCCCAACCAGGATTGGGAATTCAGCTGCGCTGACGGCATTTTCATGAGTTGATTCGTCCTGATAATACTGAATATTGCAATAGGCCAGATCAATAAGCGCGGAAGTGCATTCAAAATCGCCATGCTTTTCACCAGTGTAAAAGGGGGCAATAGCAACAATCCCAATTGCGTTGTTATAGCTTTCCGATGGGTTAAGAGTATAAGTCTTATACTGCATCCCGTCTTTTTGGGAATCAGTAGTCTGTCCTACCTCATCCGTACAGTAATAAATGCCAATTTTTTCTGGCGTAATAATTCTAAGCTTCGATTTTATAATCGACTTGCCAAGAATCGCGTCATAGTCTTGATAAAACTCAATCATCTTGGCAAAAATTACGTTGCCGGCTGCATCGCACATAATATCAAGCATTTGCTCTGGACGAACATAAATAAAATAAGGCCGGTGCCCATTCGGGAATTCGCTTTTCAAATCGGCCTGAGTGCGAACTTCGGTTTCGTCATATTGAGGCGCATCCACGTAAAGATATCCGAGGCCTTTTGCCCACCCATCCCGGAATGCCTGAGCACAGAAAACATTCAGATTTTCATTTCGAGCGGTAGCATCTTTGATAATAGCCTGCACCTTTGGATCTACTTCTGCTTGATCATCCTTGGGCAACATCTTAATTGGTGTGTAAAAAGTTTTTCCCGTAGAAAAGTTAACCGTTCGCTTGAAATAGGGCGCAAGAACCGCCTTGGATAGGCGCTTATCATAATTCGGTTGAGTTTCATTTGTCAGCTTAGGTAAAAATATTTCACCATATTTTCTGATTTCGGTGGTTCCGCGCATCAAAATGTTAATCAAGGCCCATTCGGGATATTGTCGTTTATAAGCTTCACTTGGTTCCGAGGTTGTGGTTACGGGCAATTCTATCATGGCTATATAGCTCCTATGTTACCAGTCAAGGATGGAAACCTTGGACAGATTATCAACCGGAAATTCATAGGAGATGTAAGAGCCGATTGCGTCTGTAAGGTGAGTTAAATACATGTTCTTCTTTTTATTTATATCAGACAGGCTCCCGTTTAACAACGTAACCTGTTCAAAATCTTCAATAGTGTGAGGACAGTCCTTGGCATCCACCGCCATACGAATGGTTCCGTCACTAGCCTTTAACCGGCAGTTTGTTGCGTTTATGCGACCACGAACTGAAGGATTTGATCTTGGCACATTATAGAAAATTCTATCGAAAAACGGAGTTCTTGAAAAAAAATCTTTTATAATATCCCAATCCGTACCAGCCAAACCTGAGCTTATATGATTACCACCGCTGGCGTCTCCATAACAAAAAATCTTGCCCTGATGGATGTGGAACTTTTCATATAGTTTTTCACAAATCAATTTAGTATTAGAATTTTCTTTGATCCAGACTTCGCTAATAACGCCAGTGCCCCACACTGGTTGTAGCTTGCTTTGATAAACAAAACCGCCCTGGGTGTGGCAATACTCGGTTTGTCCAAAAGGCATTTTTTGCTCTTGAATGGCAACCGCAATGCCAGGCGAAGAGTTGAAGTCGAAACAAAAAATCAGATCGCCGTAGATGTTGTAGTCAAGCTCAAAAGAATAGTGTTTCTTTTCAAAAGAGTAATAGGCGCGACCATCCATATTGACAAATTCGCCTTCAAATTCTTGCCTGAAAAGCCTTTCATCGTAAAGACTTCTAAATCTCTGGATTTCGGCAGGATCAAGAACTTCGGCGCTTTTCCATTGGAAGAAATCCCACTCAGTAGGATTCGTTAGCGCATTTTTGCTCAACTTATGAAGAAAACCCATTCCATTCGGCGCACCCAAAAACATTGCCCAAGCATGTCTGTCTGCAAAACAAGGGTAAATATGAGCTTCCCATGCGGTTGATTTGATGTCGTCCGACTCGTCAAAGATAAAGCCGTCAACCGGTGCGCCTTCAATTCGCTGTGGTTGATCCAATCCGGCAACAAATATCTCTGTATTACCTTGTATAAGCTGAATAATAAGATCAGTTTCGTTCGGCTTTTTTGCCATAAGATTTGGCGGAATCATCATTTTAAGATCATTCCAGAAAATCTTTTTTGCCTGCGCAGTTGTAGGGGCGCTCACACAATACCTTGGATTGATAAAAGTACCGTTATTTCCGCGCATAACTCGTTTTACAAATTTGCGCTTTGCACGCTCCGTCTTTCCGCTGTTGAAGCTTATTACAGCGCCATTGTGCAGCATAAATGCGTGCTCTTTGTGGCTTACCGTTATATCATAAGTCTGAACGCTGGACGAATCTTTTATGGACAGCTTGATAAAATCTTTATGCGCACTTGAAACTCCGAGATCAGCAAGAGAGCACGGCGGCTCTTTTCTAGATATTAGATAATGCTGTAGAGTAGAAAAAATACGTATAGCACTACAGCTTGAACCGGTTTTAAAATAAAAAATATTTCCATTTTTATATTTTGTGCGCACATCTTCATAAATTGTTAAATCTTCTTGTAGATACTTAAAAATAATATTTTTAGCACACCGTATTACTGATTCGGCTTGCATTCCGAGGTTTACAAACATTTTCTGGACTTTTTTAACATAATAAATACTACCATCAGTATCTATTAACCCGGCTAAAAACGACAAACAGGACTCCTTGTCCCAGGTGTCTATTTCATTCCAATCAGCTATTTTTTCATAAGAATACTTATTCTCGCACCATTCTCTATAAAACGGTATTGCATCTAAAGGATGCTTGGCGGTGCTTATTTTCCAGGTAAAATTATCTGAATGGTTTTTTGTCGCTTCGCCACCAAGCATCTTGGCGAGAGCGTGCGGAACAATCCCGTCAGGCGAAGAAATGTAAAGATATTTCATACACCTGCCGTCTGTGCTTTTGTTTTCTCTACAACAACCATTACCAAGCATTGCGCCAAGAGCATAAGCGTTTTCAACGTGCTTATCACCGCCCTTGATCATATCAAAAACATATTGCCGGCGAATAGGCGGGAGCTTATTCTTTACGTAGCACTTTTCGTTGTCTTTATACCCCACCAGGGCGTGCTCTGCCGTTGCTCCAAGGTATTTTTTGCGATTGGAATAGAGATTAAAAACCTCCTGAACGCCATTGTCCCAAACCTTTGCTACGGTAGTAATAATTGGCTTTTCGCCATCCCAACCAATAACCTCGTCGCCAACTTTTAGATTTTCAATAGCCACCGGACCACCAGGAGTCGTGATCATAGTTCCGGCTTCAAGGCAACGTCTTCCAGCAACCACAACTTCAAAGCGCTTCCCAGACCTAGAAAACCTTACTCCCTCTGGGTTTGGACGCATAGGCCATAGCCGCAACTGCCATGGCTTCTTTTTTTCATGGCGCTCAAAAATTGGATCGTATTTGCTCGTTTTCACGGCGTAACATTCTCAACAATCTCGGCATCTGCTACGGGTGCCCTCTGGTCAGTTAATTGCGGAGGATGTTCAGACGTTGCGATTTGAGCCGCATCTTGATCTTCAAGAGGATCAAGAGCTGCCTCACACTCCATAAGAGCTTTGTAAAGCTTCTTAGACTGTTCAATAATATCTTCCGACTCGGGGCTGACGATGTTATTATCACGCCACTTTTCTGGAGAAAGACACTTAAGGGCATAGATAATAAGAAGTGAATCGCCCTCCCTCTCGTCCGTCTCTTCTGTAGTCTTATACAAGACCATTATATCGTTACCCTCGGCATCTTTTCCGGCTCTATATTCTTTTTTGTGCCTGGTAATTTTTCTGGTTTTAGTTTTTCGCTTAAGCTCTTTTTCTAAGGCATAAATAAAATCATCTTTATGCGTTGACCTTCCAAGATCCCATGCCTGCATGAAGGCCTTGTATGTTTCACAATATTTGCGAAACGTAAGCTCTGTTATTTTGAGCTGAGCGCAAATTTCATAAAGCGGAAGGCCTTTTCTAGCCAATACAAAAAGTTTTTCAGGCATATCTTTGCTGTATTTTGCCAGCACTGATCGTTTCGTTGTTCTTCTTTTTGCCATCCTAAGCGGCCTTTCAGCTATTGATTTTCTTTTATCTTACATTAAAAAAAAGTCGTTGACAAGTTAGACTCTTAAACGTATGATATATGTTATACACACAGGAGGTCGTGAATGAATATTTCAGAAACAAGCCGTTCGCTACTGGCAAGCGGCAGGAAGGTGATTACAACCATAAGAAGTTATGGCGAACAGCTTCAAAAAAAAGCTGCTCACGCAAACAGTCTTGTGAATGTAACAATAATTGATCCCCAGGAGACAAATCATGCCGAGGCTTAAAAATCGCCCGAAAAAAATTCTCAAATCATACCGGCTCGACAAAGAAATCGTTGATGCCTTGGAGCTTAAGGTGAACGAATCAAAAGATCCAGTCACTGAAACCGACATTGTTGTCAAGCTCTTAAGAAAAGGTCTTGGCTTCAGATGAAAAACGGCGCGATCATTGAATCGAGAGAAGATGGCCGATTCGACTTAAACATTGATTGCGCCGTAGATGCCGGTATTGCGAGAATTATCCGTGACCTGCTTGAGACGCAAAATACGAGAGTGGGTCTTGAAAAACAAATTGAGATAAGGTTTAAATGGACGAACACCAAGCTCCAGAAATCGACAGAACCGAATCTATCGTAGTCAGCTTAACCGACAAGCTGGTGAGCCTGCAGACTTGTATTCTTGCTATGCAAGAAGAATTTCCTGAATACGCGACGAGACTAAGCGAAGCTGGCGAACTGTGCAATGATGTAATTTCTCTTTTTGTTGACGCTCCAATTAAGCGATATGGCTTAAGTTTGGAAAAATTTATTAGGCTTGCCGAGTCTCAAATCGCTACAGGCAAAGACAACGCAAATTTGCGTGCTGATAATGAAATTTTACGATTATATATCTCTGGACTTGAACAGAGATTAAAAGATGCCAACGATGAGGCTATCCGATTGTTCCAGAAAAGAGAATACAAACAACCCTGACAACCACTACTGATTATCAGTAGTATTTCAAATTAGGAGAATCTGGTTTCTATGTCAAACAACACATCCCCCAATCCATCTGCAGATAAACATCTGGCAGCTCTTCCCCCCAAGGCGCAACAGATGATCGAGCGGCTTCAGCAGCAGCTGATGCTTGTTCAACAGAAGAACATGCTGAAACTTGGCGACGGCGCTGCATTTTACATTACAGAAGGCGGTCAGGAAAGACGCGCTTTCAAGGCAAAAGTAGAGTTGTCATATCCTGACCAGTTCTGCTTTATTCAGAAAAAAGCGATGATCTGTGCGCCCGGTCTTGAAAAAGCCAACCAGTATGCCGGGATCGAGATCTTTAAACCGCAGAAGCTTATCGGCAGTGGCGGCAAGGAAGAGATGAATCCTTACTTCACTACCGACGAAAACGGCTTGATTACCGGCATCATCATGCGCGGTATCGGTATCGGTTATTCCCCGCTTGGCAATCTTGCCGCCGTGGATCAGACGATCATGATCAACATGTCTACCGTTTTGCTTCAGGAGCTTCAGGCAAAGCTTAAATTCAGTCCTGCCATTGCCGCTCTCGGACACAGAGACAAGCGACCAGCACAGTTCAAGGCAAACTTTACTGCCTACGATGAGCAGGCACGCAGAAGAGTTGTTAAGAAAACCGAAGTTGTCAGCACTGACGATACCTGGCTTTACATTCCGGTATTCGGACTGACCGGTTATTGGCTCGATGTTTCCGCTCCTGATGTTCTGGAAATTTTCGATGGCTATATTCAGAAACAGCGCTTTATCGAAAGAACCGCAAACACCATTCTTCGCCGCCAGATTCTTTCTCAGCATCCGGCAATCGGCACGAAGATTCCTACTGTAACTTGCTCTGACAAGGGCAAAGAAGCCGCTTACGTCACCGTTTATGGTTACAAGCCAGAAGCCGGCGATGCAAAAAAGAAACGTCACGACATGGAAGCTCTGGCGGCAAAACTGGCAGAAGGCGAAAAGATTGCCAACATGGACATTGTTGCCAGAGAAGAAGACGTGAGCGAAGACGTAACCGATGTTCACGCATCAGACTCTGTTGATCCTTCTGAAATTCCCATCGCTCCGATTCGCCATGGCTTTGAAGAAGACGAAGAGTCCGAGACTTACGACGGACCCGTTGCTGGCGAAGGCGAAGAAGATTACGCCGATGACATTCCTCCTGCAATCGAAACCTCTGATGATTCCACCAGTGCAACCGAAGATGTGCCCGCTACCGAAAAAACACCTGCGGAATTGCTCAAAGAAATCTTTGCAGATGCCACCATGAAGCCGGCAGCTCAGAAAGCCTGTGCGGAAATGAAGACAACCTATTCAGAGATCCGCAAGGCTCCAGCTGAAATCATCGGCGAATTTGTTTCTCTCGTAAAGAAATTCAACGCATAATCAATTGGGCGAAGCCGGTTTAATTGCCGGCTTCGCTTAATAAAATCAAAACAGGACAACAAAAAACATGATCGTTAAAATCATTCTTCGCAATCTCAAGGGTCTTTCCGGGACTTATGATCTGAGAAAAAACACGCTCCTTGTCGGAGCAAGCGGCACAGGCAAAAGCGGTCTTATCGACGCCGTTAAAATTGGCCTGACCGGTTACACGGAGCGCGGCAAGAAACCAGTCAATACCATGGCGCTGGCATCTGGTCCAGAAATGGAAGTTTCTCTTGAATCCGACACCGGCGATATTCTCAACCGTCTTTTTGTTGAAAAAGCAGATGGCACTATCAGTCAGACTGTTAAAATCAACGGACTGGTTATTGCGGCTAAAGACGTATCAGCTAAAATGCCAGCATCACTTACCTTTCCGGTCGAGTCTATTCACACTCACGAATTCACAAGCCTTTCTGACGACAAACAGGCTGAATTTATTTTCAAAGCCCTTGGTGCCGAAATCAATCAGATTGGCCCGGATGCGTTGGAAAGTAAATTCGACTTCTTCAAAAAGGTCATGCCTTATAGTGATGTTCTTGAGCTGTTCGCACAGAAACAGTCAACCGTTAACAAAGAAATTGACCGTTGTAAGACGACCCTGCAGAAACTCACCGGCGACGACGCGGCGGCAAATTCCTACAGCGGTACGCTTCAAGAATGGGAGGATAAAAAATCTGTTCTGAATAAAGAGCTGGCTGATATCGTTGCTGAAATTGCATCGAACAACGAGAAAGTTAAGCTCTCGACCGCTAAGGCAGAAAGCCGCGCCCGCCTTCAGAAAAACATTACTGATGCCGAAGCAAAAATCAAGGTGTCTACTGATCTTATTGAGACTCTTCGTAAGCAAATCGTTGAAGTTGATTCAACCCTGCCATCCTTGGCTTCACTGCAACAGGACGAAAAGCAGCTGATTCAGACAATAACGATATTGACCCATGAAATTTCCGAGATTAAAAAGAACATCTTACTTATCAACAGCGCTGGCGTTTGCCCTTGCTGCAAAACCACAGCAACAAACCTGGCTGATGCTCTTTTTGATCTTGACATTACCGTTGGCGACAAATCTGAGTCACTTGAAAAAGCTCAGAAACAGCTGATTGATCTTCACAGCAAAATTGCCCGGGCAAAGTCTTTTGAAAAAAATACCGGAATTGAGCGCGACATCAAGGTTGAAAACGACGCAATCGTTTCTTATCGAAAGTCACTGGAAACCATGACCGCAGAATTTGCCAAACAGAATGAGTCTTCTGAGCATGAACCGGTTAATATCGAAATTCTGAATGCAAAGCAGACCGGTTTAAAAGCTCAGATCGAAGATGCCGAAAAAGCAATCAAAGCATTTGTTTCTACCCAGGCTATTCGTAAGCAGAAAAGTCAGGCCGAAGAACAGCGCATGAAGTTTGAAGACGAATCGAACCTTCTGGACGGGGCGACAAAAAAAATCAGAGAAATCAGAATGCAGCGTCTTTCTGGTATTCAGGACAAACTTCGCGCCAGTTTCGACACGATGATTGCGGCGGTAATGCCAGATTACACCGCTTTCTTGAATCTTGTTAAAAACGACAAACCGGCATTTGAATTCGGATTCTATAACGAAAACGGCGCAAAGGTTCCGTTTGCTACTGCTTGCGGCGGCGAAAAAACAATTCTTCTTGCTGCTCTTATCGCATGTATTCAAACTCTGACAACATCAAATCCTGGACTTGGTTTGTTTGAACTGGCAGAAGCAGATCAAGCTATTATTCAATCATTTCTCAAGGCTCTGCCGGCGGTCGGATTTGAACAGACCATTTCAGCAACATGCCATGCCCCAAGCGCCGAAGAAATGTATGATCTTGTGAATACCAACGCATACATGACGGTTATTCAAATGGACAAGTCTGCTCTTTCAGACAATCAAATACCAGTATGAAGCCAACACCAGCCCAACAGGAAGCAATTGATTCTTACGACAACAATCTGTTGCTGATTGCTGGCGCTGGATCTGGCAAAACCGCCACGGTTATTCAACGAATCAAGGTCCTGATAGAGCGCGGGGTAAATCCCGCCTCTATCTTGTGCCTGACATTTACCAGAAAGGCGGCAAACGAGATCAGAGAGCGTCTTGAAAAAATGCTCGATGCCAGATCAGTCAGGCCGATATGGATTGGGACCTTTCATTCAATCAGTTATAGAATCTTGTCGCAGTGGGGCTACAAGATTGGCTATAAATCTAGCAAAAAGGAATCTATATCGGTTACGAGCCAGGAAGAATCTGATGTTCTGCTTAAAGCTGTAGTTGATCAGTATGATTTTAAATCTTCCATGAAAAAAATCACTGATGCTAAAGCCCTGCTTTCCCACGACAATATTGAACCGGTAGATCCAGATGTTAAACGCATTTTGCGAGAATACAAGTCTCGGCTGAAAGAAAGCAATGCGGTGGACTTTGACTATCTACTGCTTGAAGTTCATGCGCTTTTCCAAGCTTGTCCGGAGGCCTTGAAATATTATCATGGCAAATTTGAGCATGTTTTTATTGATGAGTATCAGGACACTGATACTGTTCAGTATAATCTACATGAGTTGATTCAACCAAGGAACTTGCTGTGCATAGGAGACGCGGATCAAAGTCTCTATTCCTGGCGTGGAGCGCGTCTTAGCCTCATCTTGGACTTTGAAAAGAACCATGAAAACACCAAAGTCATAAAACTTGAACATTGTTTTCGATGTGGCGACGATATTGTTCACGCCGCCAACAGTTTGATCGACAATAATCGCGACCGCATCAAGAAAACGCTCATAGGTGCGACCGGATTCAATGGCGAGATAAATATCATGGAAGATAGTTCCGCGCATCAGGTGGCCCATTTCCTCGCAGAAGAACTGGCTTTTGAAAATCCATCCGAGATTGCAGTCATTGCCAGAAATCATCGTTCGCTGGAATTTATTGAAAGAGCTTGTGGGGAATATAAACTCGATGTTCTCAGGGTCGGCAAGGCGACAAATGAAGTTGAGTCGATGGATTGCTTTAAATTCATGCTGGCGTACCTCAAGCTGCGACTGAATCCGCTCAATAATATTTCTTTCCTGATTGCCAATAAGATTGGCTTTAAAGCAGTTCTGCCTGAGATATGGAAAAAAGCAAACGAAGCTGGATGCAGCTGGTATCAAGCGCTTGAAGACAAATCGGAAATCAGTTGCGAACAAGATATCATAAGCTTTTATCGGCAATGTTGCGCAGCAATCAATCAGGGCATAAGCACGTTGGTAATTGAATACCTTACGAGCACTTTTGATAAAGACATTTCCGCAGAAGACTGGCTTAAGCAATACCAGGTAAAAGACAGTCACCTTGAGCTTGAAAAGAAAAAAGAAGGTATGATCACCTTGATCACTGCGCACGCCGCCAAAGGCTTGGAATGGGACAATGTTTTAATTGCTGATTTTGAGGAATTGAAATTCCCTTCAAAGCTGGCCATTAAAAACAACACACTTGAAGAAGAACGTCGATTGGCTTATGTTGCTTTTACACGCGCACGAAAGCGCTTGGTAATTTTTTCGAGTCCAAATTTACGTTCCCGTTTTTTGCATGAAGCAAGACTTCCTGCAGAAGACTTTAAATCAACCGATCAGGAGAGCACCGAAAATGGCATCACCATCAGTTAACAAGGTTTTTATTGCCGGTAATCTTACGAAAGATCCCGAACTCAGACATCCCGCACAGGGAACATCTGTTGTTTCAATGTCCGTTGCCGTAAACGAAAGTTACAAAGACAAAGACGGTGAATGGAAAAAAAAGGCTTCTTTTTTTAACGTAGTTGTTTGGGGAGGTCAGGCAGAATTTGTTTCCAAATATTGCGTTAAAGGTACGCCTGTGTTTGTCGAAGGCAAGTTGCAGACCCGTAGCTATGAAACATCTGCCGGCGAAAAGAAATATATTACTGAAATCAATGCCAGCAGCGTTCAGAGTCTTGCCGCAAAAGCAAACAGTGAAGGCGGCAGCTCTTCCGCCGCTCGACCTGGAGACGAAGGGAAAAGCAATCAGGCAAAGTCGGATTCTGATGATGGATTTTACGGAGACATGGGAGATGATGGATCTGACGAAGTTCCCTTTTGATAAAAAGAATCCCGGGCAAAAAGCCGGGATTTAAAAATCAAAACAACGAGACAACCTGTCAGCTTATATTGTAAGAGAGTTGTGTGCGTAAATCAAGCAAAGGAAAAATACATGAATTCAAACTTCGTCTCTTTTTACAATGAAATATTGGATATTTCACAAAAATACTCCAACGCCGGGCTTGATCTTCAATCCGTATATGGAGCGTTGTCAGCAGCAAAAAATCATATCGGTTTTGTGATGCATGAAGATTTTAAAAAGAATGCGATTTTACGGGAATGGGAAGAAACAAAAACGAGCATAGGGGCAAACAAGCCGATTACCGTACCTGTCGGCGAAACTCCCGTTATTCCAGTAACTGAAGAAAATTGAGAACAAAAAAGCCGGGAGTTTTGATCCCGGTTTTTTTGTTTCTTTATAATTATTGACGAAGTGCGATAAGCCCGCCAATAACCAAAACGAATAAGAAATCTTTTGCCTTATCTTTGCGTCTTAACCTTTTCAATGATTTTTTCGCAATCGTTAATGATTGAGATTGCTCTGTCAGCATCTTCTGCTGATTCCCCAATTTCAATATAAACGTGTTCGATTCGTTCTCGGCTTTTACTAACTTCAGTTCTGACTGTTTTAATTCCTGTGCCGTGGACTGCAATGTCTGCCTGTAATTGTCGAGTTTCTGACGCAAGTTCACGGTTATTTCTTTCAAGCTTGTCAAGTTCTGACTCAAGCTGGCCGTCTGCGCCTCTGTAATAATATATGATTCCTGCGCAAACAATGGCAAGAAGCAAAACAGCAACACAAATAACAGCAATGCCAGGACTGCCATTTTGTATTTTGATTTCATTCACCGCGAACCTCTGCATTAGTTGCAACGATTGCCGATGCAGCGCCTTCGTATGAGCGAACATTAAGCCACTTATCGACAACGCGCATCCCTGAGCTTGACGCCGATGCCAGAATTGCAAACAGCTCGTAATTGAACTTTTCTGGATTATAGATGCAAGTCCAGACTGAAATGAACACAAAAAGTCCGTAGCCTGCAAACGAAAGCAGCTTTGTGCTACTCAAGATGCCGTCATTACCAAGAAACATGCCAAAAATTGATTTAAAAAAGGCTTTCATTTTTCCTACCGTCTCCTATAGGTTGTAAACATGATTACAATGGCCGCAAATATGCCTGCCATTGCCGAGATCAAAAAGAACAGCTTTCTCGTTTTTACAGGCGGATTGCCCGCAAAACCATGTGCCGGACGATTTGAAGGCGACTGGATCTTTTCTTGTTTCATTGAAGAACGCAGGCGCTGCCGAGTTATTAGGTGTAGATGACGCATTTTGGGGTTGACGTTCATTTCTTTTTCTTCGTCCCAAGAGCAAGCCCCTTTCATTTCAAGTTTATTCTATTCTCAAATATAACAGTGTGGTTTGTCAACAAATCCTTTCCAGTCGCCCCCCCACCTTAAACCAACTTTTTTAGCAATAGCGCCCATTTTGTCCCATAAAGGCGAAGAAGCCACCCATACCGGCTTGCCATCAATTGTTGGCACGGCATCAAATGCTTTTGAAGCAGGCTTTCCGTTGATCGTAAAATTATGGTCAGACTGCCCGCCTTTTGCGTTCGTGACCTTGCGCCCGGGAGCTGTGCGACCACGCGCGTAAAGTTCGTTCTGTTCTTCGTTCGACCGGTATGTCATGTAGATCAAAACCGGGATGCCTTCGCGTTCGCATTCGATTACGAACTCTCTGGCCGGATTCTGTAGGTCTGGGTGTAGGTCTTCGATTTTTCGGCTTGCCATCACGGATTACCCCCTTGCGAAATATTCGGTCTGCTGCTCTTTTCCTGCGTCACCTGATACACAGCCCCGCCGATCAGCGTGCCGATGGTCATGCCGACAACCAACAGCTTTTTTAACCAGCTGTAGTCATCGTCTTTCGGCGCGCTTGCGGCTTTGGTGACTCGCTTGCCGTCTTGCGTGGCACGACACAGCGCCAGTTGCTCTTCGGTGTTTTTGCTGATTCTGCGCGGCAATCGGCGCAATTCCATCTTGATTTCGCGCAAGAGTGTCCTTGTGTTTTTGCTGTCGCTTTCCAGCGTGGCGAGGCGTTCAAGCTCTGTTGGTGCCATGGTCGGCCCCTTTCTGTTTTAGTTAAACTCGGCGACGCCCATGAGCATCAGCCCCAGAAGCGCCGCATACCCGACAAAACGCAAAACAAAGGTCAGAAACTTACTGTTCATGCCGTTATGCCTCCGTGATGTATAGATTCGTGCCAGAAGTGCTGTCAGTGCAGCACAGGATTTTGTTGCCGGGCAAATGCAAAAACGCAGTAGGAGAGCCGTTGATAGATGCGACCGTTTCTATGGATCTAAAATTGTTTCTGACTCGTCTTATCTCACCGCTCGATCCGACCAATAGCCAATTCGCCCGTAATGCGGTTATAGCAGTGGGGTCAGCGTCAACGGTGGTAAAATATGGGTCTGAAAAGGCTAGCCCGTGCGCGTCTGAATAGTGGCCAAACAGCTTTGAATTACTACGGCCCGCCGCCCATATCCGCCCAGCCGGAGCCTTGCATAGGCGAGAATGACCGGTTGACATATTAGTATTTTCGTAGCCATATTCGGACGCGGCTATATGCACCCACGCCGGAGGACTGCCAACGCCAGCCCAAAAGAATTTGAGCGTCTGAATATAGTATTCGTTGTTGCGCCGACCAGTAAAAACCCAGCGCTCTTGTTGGGGGTCGTCAGACAAAACGCCAGGCTCCAGCGCAAAGCCATACAGGCCAGCGGGATGCAGCGCGAAAGTACCATAGTTATCCAGTCCCGTGTTGATGTTCAGGGTTCTGACAACGCCTGCATCATTCAGCGAGCGAAGAGAATGAAACCACACAACAGGGCTGTCTGGCCTGCCAGACACGGGAAAATCTACGGTTTTGTTGTATGATCGCCTCATGCCGGTTTTGGTAATGTTATCGTCGTTTGCCGGCTTAACCCACAAATAACCATTGTCTGCAACAACAATACGCTGCCCGCTGCACTCGCAAATGCCAGACAGCGAACCTGTTATGGTTCCGACCAGATTCAGCTCCGTGAAGGTCTGCATATCGGCTGTTTTCCAGACTTTGCTGGAGCCGCACAAATAAATATATCCGTCGGTTGCATATACAGCCGCCTTTATTGCTTGATTCACGCCGCCTGCGGTTGACCAGCTTGTTCCAGCCATCCCATCGCACAGCCTGATCTGGTCTGGATAGGCCCGAAAAGGTGTCGATTCGGTTATCAGTCCGCCACATTCGTTGATCGCTTGGGCGAGATAGGCTTTTCCAGCTTCCAGCTTTTCCAGCTTTGTTTCCAGCGTTTCAGCAGCAGGCGGGTTGCCGGTTGTGATCGAGTCGAGGCCGTTGCGCTCCATCAGAGCATTTGCATACAGATAAAACGGCAGTCCATTACAGTCGATACCGACGGATTCCATCGCGTCGGTGATGCGATGTTTGGTTGTGTTGATTGCGTGTAGTTGGATGGTTAGAGTCAAGACAAGTCCTCAACTAGAAAGTGGAAAAAATGATTGCAGAAACCTTTAGTTGATCCTGAAGTTGGTGACGGGTCAGAGTAAAGTCCAGCCCTATCAGCAGTTGCCCACGCATTACTGGCGGTTGTGAATAGCGTGATAAAATCTCTACCATTCGTACCCCAGCGATACTCTCTGGTTGTGCCGTTGTCTTCGATTTGAAGCCAGATCGGACTAATCAGGTATTTGGTTATCAGCGTGTAGACATTA
>Ga0172381_10002942_pt1 | contig 18362 bp, 18 predicted proteins | sample Leawel6488metaG_FD_119754 | JGI IMG/M metagenome (GOLD analysis project Ga0172381, IMG submission 119754) | Leachate microbial communities from a municipal landfill in Southern Ontario, Canada - Leachate well 64-88 metaG | ecosystem: Engineered > Solid waste > Landfill > Unclassified | place...
GCTTCCCATAATCCGACCGAATGGAATGGTATGAAAATGGTCGGACCGAAGGCGGACCCGATAAGCGGAAAAGAAATAATGGAAAAAATATTCAGATAAGATGAAGATAAAAAATAAATTTATCAAACCGTACGCCGATTTCATTGCCGGCGAGATATCACTTCAAAGAAGAATGAAGATCATCATCGATCCATCGAACGGATTGGCCGGAGAGGTAATGAAGTCTTCGTTAAAAAAAAATAAAAAAATAGAAGACATCTATATAAACGACAGACCTGACGGCGATTTTCCGGCGCACGGCCCAAACCCGTCTTTGGTCGGATCGATGGACGATATAAAGAGCAGAGTTTCATACGAGAAAGCCGATGCGGGTTTTATCTTTGATGGCGATGGAGACAGGGTATTTGTTATCGATGATAAAGGAAGGAGCGTTCATCCGGATTTTCTTGTAAAGCTTTACGCGGATATCTATTCTCCCGAAAAGATCGTTGTCGACAGAAGGATCGGTTGGTTGGTAACGAAGGACCTTGCTCGATCTTCGTCAGTTAAGATAATCAAGTCCAAGGTGGGTCATTCCCATGTAAAAGACGCGATGAATCGGAATACCGCCGATTTCGGAGCGGAAGAAGCGGGGCATTATTATTTCAACGTGGAGGGGTGTCATATCGACTCCGGAGCGATCATGACGGCAAAGATGTTAACCGCCGTCTCAGCGCTTCCTTCATTGTCCTCTTGGGTCGACTCTCAGCCGCAATATTTCAGATTCGGAGAAATATCTTTCAAAGTCGCCGATAGAGATGAATTTATGACGCGGATAACAAAGTACGCAAAGGACAACGGATTTAAAACGGATATGGAAGACGGGCTTTCGGCGGAGAGAGATGATTTTCACTTCAATGCCCGACCTTCGGCGAACGAGCCGCTGGTCAGAATGGATGCGGAGGCCGTTTCGGATGATGTCTTGCGGAAAGAGGTGCAGATGATACAATCGCTAATTCAGGAGCAATCGGAAAATGAATAAGGACATATTAGTAATAGATATCGAGACAAAAAACACCTTTTTTGATGTCGGCGGACAAGCAAACATCAAAGATCTCAACATGTCGCTCACATGTCTTTATTCGTATAACAGCGATAAATATTTCAGTTTTTGGGAAAAAGACCTCGGTGATCTCGAGGAGGTGATGAAAGAAGCCGCTCTCATAGTGGGCTTCGGAATAAACAGGTTCGACTTGCCGGTACTCGATAAATATTTTTCTTTCAATACGAGGGCTTTGAAGAGGGTGGATATCCTTGAAGAGATAGAGATAAGCATAGGAAAGAGAATAAGCCTCGATCTTCTTGCTCATACAAACATCGGAATAGGAAAAACCCATAACGGTCTTGAAGCCGTAAAATTTTGGAACGAAGGTAATCTGGAGGAACTTGAATCCTATTGTCGAAACGATGTAAAAGTGACCAAGGACCTATATGATCTCGCGAAAACGCAAAAATATCTATTGGTTCCCGAAAAAGGAACAAGTAATCTCATAAAAGCGGATCTTGATTTCGATGAAAAAATCAGAGCGGCGACAACAGAAAACACTTTATTTTGATCACGCGGCGACTTCGCCCATAACCGAGATCGCATATCGGGCGATGATCGACGCGTGTTCTTCCGATATCGGTAATCCGGGATCCGTGCATGGATTCGGAATGAAGGCGATGTCTATCATTGACGGGTCAAGGGAAATATTCTCGGATATTCTCGGGGGAGAATTCGGTGGAACGATATTCACTTCTTCAGCGACGGAGGCGAATAATCTTGCGCTTCGGGGAGTTGTTAAAAAATATACCCATCGGTCCGGAATTTCGGATGCCGCTTTTCCGGCGAGAATCATAATATCGGGGAGTGAACACGATTCCGTTCACAATGTGGCGGAGAGAATGTCGCAGGAGGGATGCGAGATAGTCCATCTGCCGACAAAAAAAGACGGACGGACAGATCTCAGTCACCTCGATGAAGCGATAAACGGAAGAACGGTGATGGTTTCTTTAATATACGTGAACAATGAGACGGGCGCGGTCAATGATATAAAAAAAGCGGCGAAGATGATATCGGAATACCGCGGTGGCGGAGCTTATCCGTTATTGCATGTTGATGCGTCTCAGGCTTTCCGATATTACGATTGTTCATTTCCTTTTCTCGGAGCGGATATGATCACTCTTTCATCCCATAAAATAGGCGGTCCTAAAGGAGCGGGCGCACTATGTTTTCGTCAGGAGAATACTTTAAAGATGATAGAGCCGATAATAATCGGTGGAGGGCAGGAGTTCGGAATGCGCTCCGGGACGGAGAATGTTCCCGCCATAGCCGGTTTTTCCGCGGCACTCAATGAATCTTTCGATATAAGAGAAAAGGAAAGTCGTCGATTGTACGAAATAAAAAAAATCATAGCCGAAGGAGTGGTCCGTATATTTCCGAAAGCCAAGATAAACGGACCGAGCCCCGAAAAAGGATCTCCGCATATATTGAATATTTGGATCCCGGGGAAGAGGGCGGAAGATGTTCTGATCGCGGTCGATATGGCCGGTGGAGCGATATCATACGGTTCGGCATGCTCGGTAAGGGCATTCAAGCCATCCAGAGTTCTTATCGATATGGGGCTTTCCGAAGATCGGGTACGGGAAAGCGTCCGGATCAGCTTGGGTAGAGAAACGACAAAGGGAGACGCAAAGGGACTGCTTAATATATTTAAAAATTTAAATATATAAATATTCTGCCCGAATGGGCATCCACAAAAAAGCTCCGATGAGGGGCTTTTTGGTATATGGAATAAAAAAGGAAATATTTAAAAAATGCCTGTTTTTGTGGTTTAATTCCGAGTATAAGGTCGCGAAACGCGACATAAACCACAATCCATGCTTAAAGACAAATCCACATTGCCGGAAATAGAGGAAAAGGTCCTTGAATTTTGGAAGACCAACCATATATTCGAAAAGTCCATAGAACATAGAAAAAGGAGAAAAGCTTTCTCTTTTTATGACGGGCCTCCGTTCGCCACGGGATTGCCTCATTACGGACATATACTCGCTACGGCCATAAAGGACTCCGTAACGAGATTTTGGACCATGAAGGGGTATAAGGTGGAGCGACGCGTCGGTTGGGATTGTCACGGGCTCCCGATAGAGAATCTTATAGAAAAGGAGCTTGGACTCAGGGACAAAACCCAGGTTGAGGAGATGGGAATAGAAAAATTCAATGATGCCTGTCGAGCGGCGGTTTTCCGATCGGTCGGGGATTTTCAGAAAACTTTGGAGAGGGTCGGTCGTTGGGCCGATTATTCCAATTCATATGCCACACTCGATAATACCTATGTGGAATCCGTCTGGTGGGTATTCAAGAAACTGTGGGATGCGGGACTTGTTTATGCTGATTACAGAGTGACTCCATACTGCCCGAGATGCGGTACGCCTCTTTCCAATTTCGAGGTCAACCAAGGATATAAGGATGTGACGGACCCCGCCATATTCGTGAAGTTCGAACTCAAAAAAAGCGAGGATAATATTCCCACTTATTTTGTGGCGTGGACGACCACTCCGTGGACGCTAACGGCAAATGCCGCTTTGGCGGTCGGCGGAGATATTGAATATGTGTATGCCGTCAGAGAAACCGAAAGAGGAAAAGAGAGATTGATAGTCGCCAAAGAAAGGATCGAAGCAATCGATCTTCAGGACGCAATCATCGAAAAAACCGTTAAGGGAAAAGAGATCACGGGTATAGAATACAAACCGATATTCTCTTTTGTCGAGCCGGAGAAAAAAGCTCACTTTGTGATAGCCGCAGATTTCGTTTCGGTTGAAGACGGAAGCGGTATAGTCCATGTCGCTCCGGCCTTCGGTGCCGACGACATGGAGGCGGCAAGAAAAAATAACGTTCCGGTGATACTGACGGTCGATAAGGACGGAAGATTCATGACTGAAGTAAAGCCGTGGGCGGGAAAGCCGGTTAAAAAAGCGAATACGGAAATAATAGAATACCTCAGATCAGAGGGGTCTCTTCTTAAAGAAGGGACGGTGGAACACTCCTATCCTTTCTGCTGGAGGTGCGATACTCCGCTTCTTTATTATCCGATAGACAGTTGGTATGTGGCGGTGACAAAGATAAAAGACCGATTGATAAGCAATAACGCCAAAATAAGGTGGGTGCCGTCGCATATAAAGGAAGGCAGATTCGGAAAGTGGATAGCTGATGCGAGGGATTGGGCGATATCAAGGGACCGTTTTTGGGGAGCACCGATGCCGGTATGGAAGTGTTCCGATTGCGATACGAATATACCGATCGGCTCTCTTGAGGAACTTGCGAGACTTTCTCCTGCGAACAATGAATATTACATATTGAGACATGGAGAGGCTGATTCAAATATCTTCAATATAGTTTCTTCTTATCCCGAGAAAACGGAAATAAACCTGACTGAAAAAGGGAGGACGCGGATGGCGGAGGCGGCAAAAGAGCTTAAAAAGCAGGGAATCGACATGATCATATCTTCTCCCATGAAGAGGACGAGGGATAGCGCCGATATAATTTCAAAAGCATTGGATAAAGAATATAAAATCGACGAAAGGTTGGTTGAATACGATTTCGGATCTTTCAACGGAAAGACGGTTGAGGAATTCGAGGCGGAGATCGGCGGTCATGCCGGGAAGTTCCGCAAGGCCCCCGAAGGCGGAGAGACCCTCGCGGATGTCCGCAAGAGAATGCTCGGCCTCATCAAGGAGCTTGAAGAAAAACATAAAGGAAAGAAAGTTCTTCTTGTCAGTCACGGTGATCCTGCATGGGTGCTCGAATCCGCCATGAGGGGAGCTGATAACAAGCAGACCATTGAGGATAGGAAAAACTTTATCGGAACAGGGGAGTGGAGAAAAATAAAATTCAATAAGGCTCCGGTAAATGATAATGGTGAGCTCGATATGCACAGGCCTTATATCGATTCGGTGCGGATAAACTGTCCCAAGTGCGGCGGAGATGCGAAAAGGATCGACCAAGTTTTCGATTGTTGGTTCGAGTCGGGATCGATGCCTTACGCGTCGTGGCATTATCCTTTTGAGAATAAAAAGAAGGTGGAGAGTATATTTCCGGCGGATTTCATCGCCGAGGGACTCGATCAAACCCGCGGATGGTTCTATACGCTTCATGTTCTCGCGACGGCTTTAACCACGAAGCAGGTGGGTCTTGGAAAAAACAAACCCGCTTTCAAGAACGTGGTGGTTAATGGACTGATATTGGATGAACTTGGCAGAAAGCTTTCTAAAAAATTACGCAATTACACCGAGCCGGAAATAATCTTCGATAAGATGGGAGCTGATTCTTTGCGATATTTTCTTCTTAGTTCGACGTCGATAGGGGAGGATTATCGATTCACCGATAAGGGTGTGGCCGAAGTTAAAACAAGGGTGGCCGACAGATTGCTTAATTCCTATAATTTCTTTTCCATGTATGCCGATAGGGCCGATTGGGCGAATGGATATAAAGATGCTGCCGAAGAGAATATACTCGATCGTTGGATAAAAATAAGGCTCAGACAGGTGATAACGGAGGTTGATGACAATATGGGTAGGTACGAATTGACTCAGGCAACAAGGCCGATAGCGGGATTTTTGGATGATCTCTCAAACTGGTATATAAGGCGTTCCAGAACAAGACTTCAGAGACCGGATTCAAGAGGGGATTTTTATGCGGCATCAAAGACTCTTTATGATTGCCTTCGTGAGATATCCAAGGTTATGGCTCCTTTTACTCCCTTTATTGCCGAAGCGGTTTACAGATCGCTTGTTGCGACAAACGGAATGGAGTCCGTACATCTCGAGGATTGGCCAAAGGCAAAGAAACCGAATAAAGAGGAGGAGGCGCTTGTTATCGATATGCTGTTCGCGAGAGATCTTTCCAGTCAGGCTCTGGCAAGAAGATCGGAAGCGGGAATAAAGGTAAAGCAGCCGTTACTCTCTTATAAATTCTCTCTTAAGGAGTTGGACGGAAAGGCGGATATTCTCGCGCTTGTTGCTGAAGAGGCAAATGTAAAACAAGTGGTCTATGATGAGGCCGCGACCGAAGGAGGAATTCTGGATACGGAAATAACGGAAGAACTGAAAGTAGAAGGAATGATGAGGGAGATAACGAGACTTATACAGGACATGAGGCAGAAGGCGGGACTTGAACCGAAAGAAAAAGCCGAGCTTTATATCTTTTCCGAAGACAATGGAGTGATAGGCCTTCTTAAGAACAATAGAGATAAGTTGATAACCGACTTTTCGTTAAGCGATATCTTAATCAAAAAGAGCGATGACGTTAAGGTGATAGTCGAGACAAAAGTGTCGGGAGCGGAAGTCTGGGGAGGAATAAGATAAATTACTGCACTCTAATTTCAACGAAAAAACCGCTCAGTCGAGCGGTTTTTAGTATATTCATATCAATCCCATTTTCTCTTTAACTTCTCTAAGGGTTTTAGATGCCACAGGGCGGGCTTTTTCGGCTCCTTCCAATAATATCTTGCGAACATGATCGGGGTTTGCGGCTATCTCCGCGCGTTTTTCCCTGAATGATCCAAGCGCCGAGGAAACGGCTTCGGCGAGGTTATCCTTAAATTCTTTATATCCGAGTCCTTTATGTTCGGTGACGATATCTTTTATCGATCTTCCGGACATCTCGGAATAGATGAGAAGGAGATTGGCGAGAGCGGGTTTTTTGATCGGATCGAATACGACTTCGGTACCGGAATCGGTAACCGCCGAGCGAATCTTCTTTTTGATCACTTCCGGAGAATCGGTAAGATACAGACAACCTTTGGGTAAGGACTTCGACATTTTTTTGTTCGGGTCATCGAGACTTTTCACTCGCAGACCTTCGACGAATATGCCCTTCGGTTCGGGAAAAGTTTCACCGAACCTTTTATTGAACGTCCTTGCGATGTCGCGAGCGAGTTCAAGGTGTTGGCGTTGATCTTCGCCGACGGGAACGGACATCGCTTTATATATCAGAATATCCGCGGCCATGAGAACGGGGTAGTTCAATAGTCCGGCATTGGCCGGTTGACCTTCCTCGACCTTCTCTCTGAATTCGATCATTCCCTGAAGCTGTCCGGCCGGAGTGATGCAATCGAACAACCACGTGAGGTTGGCGTGCTCAAGGATGTCGGACTGCAGGAAAAATACGGATCTTTCCGGATCTATGCCCAAGGCGAGAGCATCGACGGCCATATCGAAGATCTGGGCATATTTATCTTTCGGGACATATTTCTGGGTCAATGCGTGATAATCGGCTATGAAATAAAAGCAGTTGAATTTCCCCGATGATTGCAGGGCTATCGACTGTTTGGTCATGCCCAGATAATTCCCTATATGCAGTTTTCCGCTCGGCTTGAGGCCGCTGACTACGGTCGGTTTCATAGAGTAACTATATATAATAAATTTTTAATTTCAAAACCGGAACATATAAAAAACTCCGTTTTTAAACGGAGTTTTTTATATGTTTATACCTCTATTATTACCGGCAGGATCATCGGTCTTCTATATGTCTTATTATGGACAAGTTGTCCCACTTGGTCTCTGAAGATGGTTTTGAGGTAATCGGCATCCATCTGTTGTTTTCTCGGTATTTGCGCAAGGATATTCTTTATCTTCAAGCGTATCTCGTCGAGTATTTTCTGATTATCTTTGAGATATATGAATCCTCGAGAAATAATATCGGGATTTTTTACGAGCTGACCATCCTTTCTGCCTATAGTCGCTATTATCACGATCATTCCTTCTTGGGCGAGTAATCTTCGGTCGCGAAGCACCACTTCGCCGACATCTCCGACGCCGAGACCGTCAACCATAACGTAAGAGGCGGGTACGGTCTCATCGGTCATCTTAACGGAATCTTTGTGTATCTCGACTATCTGTCCATTGTCAGGCAAAAATATGTTGTTCTTGGAGACGCCGCTTTGAACTCCGTTCTGAGCATTCATCGTCCTCATAAAGAGATAGCCGTGAACGGGAATGAAGAACTTGGGTTTTACCGTCGCGAGTATGGTTTTTATCTCTTCTTGGGAGGCGTGTCCGGTGGAGTGGATATCTATCATCTTAGTGTGATAGACGAACGCTCCTTGTCTGACCAAGTTATCTTTCAGTGATTGGACACTGCGTTCGTTTCCGGGAATGACGGATGAAGAAAACACAATCGAATCACCGGCTTTGATGCTAAGGGACCTGTGTTCTCCGGTGACTATTTTCATGAGGCTGGCGTTCGACTCACCTTGAGCGCCGGTCGAAAGAACCAAGACCTTATTGTCGTTGTATTTGGTTATTTCCTCGAGAGATATAATGGTTCCTTTCTTGACCTTGATATAACCGAGCCTTCTCGCTATCTCGACATTCTCTTTTATCGATCTGCCGGAAAAGGCGACTTTCTTATCGAGTTTTTCGGCTATCTTCACTATTTCTCCTATTCGATTCAGGAGGGTGGAGAATATACCCACTATTATCCGTCCTTCCGCTTTCAGAAAGAGGTCTTCGAGATTTTTCTCAACAACCCTTTCCGAGACCGTCCAACCGGGGGTTTCGGAATTGGTGCTGTCGAGAAAAATGGTGTGTATGTTTTTCTTGGCGATGTATTCCAGATCTTCGAGATTCTTCGGCTTTCCGGCGGAGTCTACCTCGACTTTGAAATCGGCGAAGGTGGCCATATTCCCCACAGGGGTTTTGAGGATGAATCCGGTGGTATCGGGTACGCTGTGAGAAACGCCAAAGAAGTCAGCTTCAAAGTGCTTGGATAATTTGACTACATCCTTGTCTTTAACGACTCGGACGTCGAGTTTCGGGGCGTTTACGAACTCGCTCTGCCTTTTAAGGATCATCTCCTTGGCGAGAGCGGTGGTGTATATCGGCGGATTGCCTATCTTGCCTATGATGTAGGGGATAGCTCCTATGTGATCGAAGTGAGCGTGAGTGACTATAAGCGCCTTGATCTTCTCTTTCTTTTCTTCGAGAGAGGCGACATTGGGGATGATAAAATCGATTCCGGGAGTTTCTTCTTCAGGAAACTGAATTCCGGCATCGACCAATACTATTTCATCTTCATATTCGAAGAATGCCATGTTCCTTCCGATCTCTTCGAGGCCTCCAAGAGCGGAGAAGCGTAAAACTCCCTCGCCTATTTTCTTACTGAAAGTTTCTTTCACTTCTCCCGGTCGGGATATTTGAGGCGCGTTCGTGCGACGAGGTCTCGTGCTCGGTCTTCTCGTATCTCTTCTTCCGGCAGGTCCGGTCGACGGGGCTTGTCTTCCTCCAGTCGAAGGAGATGTTCTTCTTGGTCTCTGTATAGAGGGTTTATTTGTTTGTTCCATATTTATTTTATTTTTTATTAATCTTTATTTTCACCATAATCGGAGTCTGGTAATAGGAAGTTTCGACTTATACTTCTTTATTTCTCAGACTGTTTTTATGCTGGGGAATTCTTCGTCATTGACGAAGAATGCGTTTCACTGCCGTGAAACCGACATTTTTATCTGTCTGTGCCGAGAGGGAGATTCGAACTCCCATACCTGTGAAGGTGCTAGCACCTGAAGCTAGTGCGTCTACCAGTTTCGCCATCTCGGCGGCGTTTATTTTGGGGTTTCAGTCAAAGCGCTATGCTTATTTTTCCCCGGATCCGGGTTTTCCCCGACCTTCGTATTTCTCGAATATAGACCAAAATCTTAAAGGTTTCCAGCCCGTATTATAAACCTTATGAAAGTTTCCTCGGGGGATGAGCAATACGTCTCCCTTTTTAACGGGTTCTTTTATCGGTCCGTTTTCCATCACTCCCTTGCCTCCGATAAACACGTAAACTTCATCTTGTTCCTCGTGGGAATGTCCTGATGTTTCTTTACCGACATGAAGCTCGGTGAGGGAGAGGTTTATATCCTCAAGAGAGGTCAGGTCGTATACCCGATAGACATCAGTGTCTCTGATAAGCTCGGCTTTTTTCTTGTATTCTTTGATGTTCACTTGAATTTTCGGCTGGTGTTCAGATACCAAGATTCGACTTCATTGAATCTGTCGGAGAAGGTCGCTACCTTTTCCACGGAAAATCCCTTAAGTCTCGGAGAAGATATATACAGATAATCGGGTGATGTCAAAAATATCGCTCCGACATTATTCCTGATGATCGAGAGCAATCTATCGAGAGATTCCGTCCTTAGCTCCGGATCCGACTCCGAGCGGATCTCCTCCATGAGAAGATCGGCTTCTCTATTATTGAACATTGCGAGATTCAGGCCGGGATAGAATCTTTTTGAGGAGTGCCAAAAGGAATAGAGATCTTCCGGAACGTTCAGTATGTTTCCAAAGAGAAGTGATTCATAGTCTCGATTTCTTATCGATTCTTGGACATCGGCGGTACGAAGCGCGGATATGTTGATAACGGCTCCGGCTGATTCCCATGAAGATTTTATCTTCTCGGCCATTGCCACGAGGGGGCCGATATCCGGAACGGTAAGGTTGAATTCCAGGCCGACGAGACTGCCTTCGACAATGGTGCTTTCTTCGGCTGTTTCCGCATTCGAGGCTTCGTGGATGGGGCCGTATGAAGGAAGAGCGAAGTCATTGAATATGTCTTTTACCATCTCTTCCCGAGGAGCAAGCTTGGACAGAACGGATCTTGTTTCGATATCGCGGAAGGATGAGACAAGTCCCGGGTTGAGAAATACGGCGTAGTATCTGTCGGCGGGAAGGGGATTGATGTCATGTCTTACCGATATCTCGGATATGTTTGCGGGATCGGACATGGGGAATCCGTCGATGTCTCCGTTTCCGAACGCCTTTATAAGGCGACTTTCATCAGAATAGAATTTGAAGACGATGTCTTTAATATACGGAAGGTCGCCGGAATAGTTTTTATTAACGGTGACGACATATTCGCTTATAAAGCCATTTTTCTCTTTTTTGAAAGATTTGAATTTATACGGCCCCGAACCGATCGGCTCCCGAGCATAGGAGGAAAGACCGAAGTTTGCCGGCGGAATATTACCGAATATGTGTTTCGGTATGACGCGCAATTCCCTTAATGTATGTTCGAAGAATATGTAGGAAGAGGGAATTGAAAACTCCACTTCGAGTTCGCTTATCCTGCTTACCGTCGCTCCGTCGAAATTAGCTGCGAACGGTGAGCGGGATTCAGGGTTTATTATCGTGTCAAAGGTGAAGATGACATCATCACTCGTTATCTTTTCGTCATCGCTCCACTTGAGTCCTTCCTTAAGGCGAACAGACCATTTTTTGGAAAGGGCATCGGTTTTGATGCTTTCGCTCAGACCCTCAATATTATCGAAAAGCAGGACGGATATATCCTGGTCGGCCTCATTTCCCGAGATGACGGGATTTATGAATACCGGCTGACCGACGATCCCTTCTTTCCATGTTCCTCCATGAGCGGGTATTTCAACAGTTTTGGTCTGGATAAGGTATCCTCCATACAATATCGCGGATACCAAAAGGACGGCGGAGCCGATAGATATCAGCGTAAGCTCCTTTTTGCTTAAAGATCTGATGAGTTGAAGAAACTTATAGAGCAAGCTTCAAAATAGAAAGAATTACGAACAATGCGATAAAAAAGGCGGTGGCCCATAGAACGACTTTTTCCATACCGCGCCTTTTTTGATAAAAAGACTCTCCACCACCGAATAATCCACCGATACCGGAAGACCGGTCCTGAATCAAGACCAGGCCGATGACTATAACCGGTATTACGATTTGTGCAACAGTAAGCGCTGACATATCAGATTAATGACGCTGATAAACAGAGTTCCCAGAACCAAAGGAACCAGTCCGTTAATAATAACGTCTTCTCTTAAAATATCAAGCATAAAGAGCATTCCCATGTTAATTGCCAGGGAGGACAGGCCGAACGTCAACCATGCCACGGGCAGCAGAATAAGCTTGATAATAGGCTTAAGAATGAGGTTTAAGGCTGTGAAAATGACGGCGATAAGAGCAAGGGAATAGAGTGCGGAGGGGGCTGAAAAGCCCGAAATGATGCGATCGGCCAGATAAATGGCCAACATATTTATAAGAGTGATTATTATGCCTTTTCCCAGGAATTTCATTGAAGATAAGGAATTATGCTTTGGCCCGTCATTTCGGCGGGTTTTTCAATACCCATTAATTCTAAAACGGTCGGAGCTATATCGCAAAGTGAGCCTACGGTTAATTTTTCGTTATCTTCGATCTCTTCCGGTGTTCTTATTCTTTCGAATCGCTTGTCTATAACAATGACCGGAACGGGGCTTGAGTTGTGCTTGGTGTCTTTCTCTCCCGTATGCGAATCTATCAGTTTTTCGGCATTTCCGTGATCTGATGTGAGGATGAGGGTGGCACCGGTTTTAAGACAGGTGTCGGCGATAAGACCGATCTGTTTATCCAATATCTCGACGGCTTTTACCGTTGCGTCAAAATTTCCGGTATGAGCCACCATGTCGGCGTTCGCATAATTCGCCAGTATAAAATCGTAGGACCCCTCTTCCAAGGCGCTTATTATTCTCGTCGTTATCTCCTCGGCCATCATTTCCGGATATTTGTCGTGGGATGCCACTTTTTTCGAAGGGATTATCACCCTGAATTCCCGCGGAAAAGGATCTTCTCGTTCGGCGTCAAAAAAATAGGTGACATGAGCACTCTTTTCGCTTTCAGCTACGCGCAATTGGGATTTTCCCCGATCAGCGAGTATTTTCGCCAGGGGATTTTCCACTCCTTCCAGAGAAAAGGCCTTAGGTATGCCGTTATTTATTTCATATTCAGTAAAGGAAGATATTTCCGTATCAGGAAATTCTTTTCTGAAAAGCGCCGATATCTGCCTCATTCTGTCTTTGCGGAAATTAAAGAACACTATCGAATCGGAAGGCTTAACGGACATGTTTTCTCCACCGAAAGAAGCGGCGCGTATGAATTCGTCGGTCACTCCCGATTCGTAATTTTTTTCGATATATTGGGATGGTGTGCCGGTTGTCGGTTTTTTTCCGACCATTGCCTTAAAGGCTTCTTCAACCCTCTCCATGTGTCCGTCGCGGTCCATGGCATAGAATCTTCCCGTGAGGCTGCCGATCTTTTCTTGAGGCAGGGTTTTTATAATGTTGAGACAGTCTTTTTGGGAGCTGTCCCGTCCATCAGTAAAGAGGTGGAGTTTATAATCAACTCCCATTTTATCGGCCATTTCGATCAGTGCCGACAGGTGTTTCAGGGAAGAGTGAGTTATTCCGCTACCGATCATGCCGACGAGACATACCGAGGAGCCGGACTCCTTCGCTTTCGTAAACGATCTTTTAAGAACGGCGTTTTCAAAAAAAGAACCGTTATCTATAAATGAATCTATATTGGCGACGTTTTGATAAACGATCCTTCCCGCGCCCAGGGTCAGATGTCCTATTTCACTGTTTCCTTCTTCTTGCCAGGGGAGTCCGATGGCAAGGCCGGATGCTTGAAGTCCGAGATACGGAAAATTCGATTTCAGTCTGTCTAAATTGGGGATTTTGGCCGCATAAATGGGGTTTGAATTGTCTTTTTGACCTATGCCCCAACCATCAAGGATTATAAGAGCTATTTTGGGGTTGTTTGTGCCGGACATGTAACGTGTATTACTATTTATTCAATGGAGGTCATTCAAACCAACATTTCAATTTTATATTATGATCTATCAAATTGCACTTATCCTGGCAGGCTTAGCTTTCGGGGGAGTGTTCGGCTATCTCGCGAGACAGCGAGCGGCCGTTACTTCCGCAAATTCCATAGAGCAGCAGATAAAGCGTAAGCTTGAGGAATCGGAGAAGCAGGTCAAAGAAGAAGTAAATAAAGCCGAGAAAAAGGCCGAATCCATAATCGAGGAGGCAAAGAGAGAGGAGAGGGAGAGGAAGGCTACAATAGAGAGGACGGAAACCCGTCTCTTAAAGAAGGAGGAGTTATTGGATAAGGATGAAGCCGACCTTAGGGCAAAATCCAATGAATTGAAGGCTTTTTCGGAAACTGTCAGTGGGGAAAAGGAGAAGGTTGAACAATTAAGACAGTCTGTTTCCGAGGAGTTATCCAAGATAAGCAAACTTACGCCCGATGAAGCCCGTAAAATAATCTTTTCGAGGGCGGAAGAACAGAATAAGGAGGAAATTCTCGACATGCTGAAAAAGCTTGAGAGAGAAAAGAAAGAGGAGGTGGAGAAAAAGAGCCTTGATATCATAACAACTGTTCTTCAAAGATATTCCCGTTCGCATATATCCGATATAACCACAACAGTATTCACTCTTCCGAGCGAGGACTTAAAAGGGAAGATCATCGGCAGGGAAGGTCGCAATATAAGGACGCTTGAGAGGATAACCGGAGTGGAATTCATAATAGATGAAACACCCGACACCATACTTATTTCTTCATTCGATCCCGTAAGAAGAGAAGTGGCAAGACTTACTCTTGAGAAACTTCTTCAGGACGGAAGGATACAGCCGGCGAAAATAGAGGAAAAAGCCGAAGAGGCTCGTCTTGAAATAGAGAAAAGAACGCAACAGATAGGAGAGGAGGCCGTTTATGAAGTGGGTATACTTAATCTTCCCAAGGAAATAGTCCATTTACTTGGAAGGCTTCATTTCAGAACAAGCTACGGGCAGAACGTCCTCACTCATTCGATGGAAGTAGCCTTTATTGCCGGGATGATGGCGGAGGAATTGGGGATCAACGCGGATATAGCCAAAAAAGGCGCATTACTCCATGACATCGGTAAAGCGATAGATTATGAGGTTGCCGGAAATCATGTCGATCTCGGCATAAAAATACTCAAGAAATATGACATCGATCAAAGGGTGATAGAGGCCATGCAATCTCATCATGATGATTATCCTTTTGCCGGTCCCGAAGCTTTTGTGGTTGCAACCGCCGATATCATATCGGCAGCAAGGCCCGGAGCGAGAAGGGGAACGCTTGAGCAGTACGTTAAAAGACTTGAGGATCTTGAAAAGGTGGCTTCATCTTTTGAGGGAGTTAAAAGTTCTTATGCTGTTTCTGCCGGAAGAGAGTTGCGTGTGTTCGTGATCCCGGAAAAAATAGATGATTTCGGAGCGCTCCAGCTTGCCAAGAATGTCGCTTCAAAAATAGAGTCGGAAATGAAATATCCGGGAGACATAAAAGTGACGGTGGTAAGGGAAGTTAGGGCTGTGGAATACGCCAGATAGGTTTTATTGTGGAAAATTAAGGTATTTGCTATGATTTTCTTAGGTTTAAAGGTCGACCAAGCCACAAAGAAAAGATATTACAATGAAGAAGGTAGATATTGTTGAGGCTGTTATGAACGCCGCCCAAACCGATACAAAGAAACAGGCCGAGCAGGCTGTTGAGGCGGTTTTTGACAGCATAGTAAAAGCTATGAGCCGCGGCGAGGATGTCGCCATCACCGGTTTTGGAACGTTCAGGGTCGCAAGAAGAGCGGCGAGAATGGGAGTTAATCCCAAGACCGGAGAAAAGATCCAAATTGCCGCTTCGGTAAAGCCCAAGTTCAGAGCGGGAAAGCTCTTGAAGGAGGCTGTTCAATAATCACAAAGCAGTTTGTTTCAGATAATAAAATCGCCCTCTAATCATGGGGCGATTTTATTATCTGTCAGCAATGAGGATCAGGGAAGTCCGAGAATCTTTTTAACGGAGGCGCTTATCTTAACGAATTCGCCGTAACTTGATTTAAGATTGACGATGGCCGCTTCACATAGTTCCTGAGGAGAGGGGAGAGATTCTTCTTCAATCACGGCGTTGTCATCTACCGAAAGAACGGAAAGGGTTTCCGCGGGCGTTTCTGTATCGACTGCGTCTTCCGTGTCTTCTTCCGTTTCGCGAATGTAATTTTCTTTTATGACATCAATGGACCTATTGAGAAGGGAGCGGGCGTTGTCTATCAGTTTCCCGGCTTCATTCATCATGGCGGCAAAGAAATCTTTTTCTATAAGACCGGCTTTTTCGATCTTTCCGAGGTCGGTGTTTATCTTGGCCCATCTCTGAGAAGCCGTTTCGGTAAGCCTTGATGTTTCCATGGCAAATATAAATTCAAGGGTTTTAGCCATTTCATTATCGTAGGAATCATCTCTGTGAGATCTTATTTCTTTGGCGAAATTTTTAACCGTTTCCGAATTTTCTTCAGATAGATCAAGTCTTCTCAAGGCTTCTTTATAATAATCTTCTTCGGTATCGAGCCATTCGAGGAAAGAAGACTTTATGGAGTAAAGAATGTCTTCTTCATCGAAGTCCATATTTGATAATTTTTTCCTCGCGGATTCTATTTCCTTAAGAGAAAGGGTCAAAGCATCGCTTACAACCTGCTTTCTGTATGCCACTTCTTCCTCAATAGATAAGTCGTCCTTTACTTCAACAAGCTTATTTACGCTGGTGTCGAGGTTCCGGGCGGCGGAGGATAATTCCGAAGCGTGCGCATTTCCGGTAAGCAGTGCCGTAAAAATGGCGGCGGTGATGCCGATATTTTTGATCTTTCCGAGTTTTTCCATGTTATTTATCATTGTTTAAAAAATGGCTTGTTCAAGAAGTCTGTTCGCTTCTTCCGGGTCGGGAAGTTCCATGTCGAGCGTATCGAACTCTTTTTTAATAAGGGCGGAATTTATATGAGAGGGTCCGTTGGAGGAGGCCTCATATAGCGCCACAGAGGTCTTCTTCGCCGAATCTCCATATGATCTTATCTCTTTCAATGTTATATCGATGTCTTCTTCAAAAATAGCAACATCCGCATCGATAGATGCTATATCCGATATGGACCTTGCCACATTCGGAGTTCTGATATTGCTTAAAAATACAACAACAATGACCGAGGCCGCCATGACGGCGAATCCCGTCCAAAATCCGGGTGTGACCAATCTTATGGACGGTGTAGTCCTGGAGGATGATAAAACGGACATTCTCGATGAGAACGCGAAATCGGCGTCCGGGGAGACGCTTTTCAACATTCTTAATTTTTTTACGAGTTGATCCATTTTATCAGTTATCTTTTTGTAGCAGTTCTTGCAGTTTTTTGATGGCTCTGTGTTGAATGACCTTTACGGCCCCTTCTGATTTATTCAGGGCGTCCGATACTTCTTTTACGGATAAGTCTTCCACAAAGCGCATTATAATAACGTCCTTTTCGGTTTCTTTCAGCTTGCCGATGGATTTCATTATTTTCGCAAGCTCTTCTTTTTCGTCGATCTTTCCGATATCGGGGCGTGATATAAGTTCCTCGATATTAACGAGATCGTCGATATTGGTCGAAGGCTTGGCTCTTCTGTAGTGATCGATTATTGAATTTTTGGCTATTCTGTAGAGCCAACTTGAAAAAGGAAAACCTTTCTCGGAGTAACCCGACATATTTTGCCATGCTTTTAAAAAAACTTGGTGGGTAAGGTCCTCGGCTTCCTCACGATGGCCGACTTTCAGAAGAATGAAGCGGTAAATCATCGGAAGATAGTAATCATAAAGTCGTCCAAAAGCCTCAGCCTCCCCACCTTTTGCTTCCGTTATTAAATTTCGCTCATCCTCTAACATAGTAAACGCAAAAAAAGCCTTTTGGTTACAGGGCAAAATCGAACTCATTAAGCTCTTCCTCGATGCCTTCAAAGGCGTCAAAATCGGGGATATCGGCCTTTTCGACGGTTTCTTCAACAGGTATATCGTTTTTTCCGGATATTTCCATTGAAGCGGTCATATCGCGACGGGATTCCAATTCTTCGTTCTCGGCCAGTTCCTGTGAGGGGATCGAGGGAACGGCGGTTTTCAGTTTTCCGTAGATAAGAAACGCAGCCAATGCGAGGGCCACTATTATCACCACTTTCCATATCGATCTCATGGGTTAATTCTATCAAAAAAAAGGCAATGAGTCCCGATATCGCTCAATATGATCCGTATATTTTGCCTATTTACTGTTGTATAATCAAAGCAGAAAGCATGGCAAAGACAGAGACAAAAAAATCGGTTTTTCTATTGTTTTTGGCAGTGATCTTTTTTGCGGCGGGATGTTTAACGGCTTATTTTCTTATAGGCGGAAAAAGCGGTGATATTCAGCCTTATATCGATTCGATATTCAAAAATCCGAGCGGACCTCCTCATATAGAAGGTCCGACGGGACCGCCACCGCAAAGCTATGGTGATATAAATCCGTCGCTTACACCCTAATTGTGAATTATAAAGCTTGAAATAAGGCGAATTCTCCATTAGATTAAGTCTTGGATATTGAGTCGCCTTCGCCGAAAGGTTATGGCGTGTCAAAGACCGCTTTCGCTAAAGCTTCAGCGTGTCAAAGGTAGCCTTCGTCAAGACTACGGCGTACCAAAGCGAGAGTAGCACAGTGGCTAGTGCGACTGCCTTCC
>Ga0172381_10002943_pt1 | contig 18360 bp, 21 predicted proteins | sample Leawel6488metaG_FD_119754 | JGI IMG/M metagenome (GOLD analysis project Ga0172381, IMG submission 119754) | Leachate microbial communities from a municipal landfill in Southern Ontario, Canada - Leachate well 64-88 metaG | ecosystem: Engineered > Solid waste > Landfill > Unclassified | place...
CAAGGGTATCGTGACTGGTGAAGCAGCAGGAAGCGCCACCATCACTGCTACCTATCTGACAAACACAGCAACTCTGGCTGTCGAAGTGATCGAGAACGCTGGAACGGACGAGTCCTATCTGGTTGTTCCTTCGATGCAGCAGCAGCCGGTGCCGGAAGCAACGGGATAGGAGAGCTTAGATGAAGCTAAAAGTCGGATATTCGATTTCGCTGAGAGCTCGCCGATACACTCGTTCGAACCTTACTGACCTTCCTGGTGGAAGAGGACTTGAGACTCAGGCTCCTGCTGCCACCTTGGGAGAGGTCGATGATGCCACTCTGACTTGGGCATCCTCAAACGATGCTGTTGCTACTGTTAGTACCAAGGGCATCGTCACTGGTATCGCTGCTGGATCCTGTACGATTACTTGTACAGAAGATGGAACAACTTCGGATACGTTTGCAATCACGGTCTCTACATCTGAAGATCAGTCTTCACTTGTTCTGATTCCGAACGGTGCACCCGGCCCGAAGACGAACTACACTCCAGGCAATTACGACAGCGATACCGATTAACATCGGCGAGTCTACGCAATCGCTAATTTGAAAGAGTTAGCGATTGCGCTTTTTCTGAAAGGTGGTAGCTATGGCGACTACGAACGTTGCTGTTGACGACGGACTGCTCGCGAAAGCTCAAAGAGCCGCGAAGAACAAACGACAAGAAGATCTATCGAACGCTAACATCGTTCGATTGGCTCTTGTTCAATATTGTCGTGAGGGTGGAGTTCTACCTTCCTCGACTTCGGACGAGGTTCAGATGAACTACGGTCTCAACAAAGATGCGGGTAGGTCCTAGTGACCATTCGCATATCGGCGGATCGCATCCTCTCACGCTTGGCAGGGATGCAATTACAAGATGTAGAGAAGCACGAAGACGCGATCCGCCGATATTCTAGACCAATTAGTGACGAGACGAGGAGGAAGATTTCGGAGTCTAAGAAGGGCTCGGTAAGATCTTCGACTACAAAGCGTCGTATATCCGACCGCATGAAAATTGTACAACAAGAGCAAGGAAATGCTAAGCGTTGATTTAGTGACAGTTTAGCGACCCTTCAGTGAGCCGTATAATAGTAATGAAGAAGTAAACGGTCGCAGATAGGAGATAGCAATGAGTAAAGATGCAGATAAGTCGGTTCGAGATTTCTTTGGAGCTCCAGACGAAAAGGAGTTCTTCCCAGATCCAGAGAAGGCGGATGCGTTCGTAGAGGTAGCTCCTGAAGAAGAGCTAGTCGTTGAGGAAGTTGAAGAGACTAAGGTTGAAGAGCCGAAAGTTGAAGAGACTAAGATCGAAAGTCCGAATGGTCTTCCAAAGTTCAAGCGAGTAATGAGTGAAGAGACCAAGCAGAAGATTCGCGAGAAGATGAAGGGTCGAACTCACTCAGAAGAAGCTCGACAGAAGCTCTCCGAGAAGATGAAGGAGAGATTCAAAGATGAGGATATCCGCAGGAAGATCAGTGAGGGTATCCGAGCTGCTCATGCAGCAAAGAAGAATACTCCAGAGAGCTAACGAGTAAGTATAGGATAGCCAATGGAGCCTTGGGATCTACCTAGTTCACTTTTGTTCCAATATATATTTACATAGGTAGAATATCCTCTGGACAAATCCAAAGCTCCATTGGAGAGTTGAGAGACTACGAACATGGATGTTTCAGGCGAGCTTCTCAAACAATTTCATACCGGAATAGTTAGCGACGTAGATCCATGGGACGAAGAGCCTGCACCTCTAGAGGTGTTTCTGTACGATGCAGGCTATTTGATGCTTCCGGAACTATCTCCCCTTCAGTATCAGTTTCTTGAGAATCTTGATGACGATAATCCTCAGACAAATGTCTATACTGAGGGAGTACTTCAGTGGGGTAAGGGCTCTGGTAAGGACTGGATCTCGGGAGTCTTTCTCGCCAGGAGGGCGTACAAGCTTCTCTGTTTGAAAAATCCTCAAAGATACTACGACCTCTCGGATAACGTTAACATCGATCTTCTCAATGTCGCCTACAATGCAAGTCAGGCGAATGCAATCTTCTTTACTCAGTTTCTTGCTACAATCAAAGGCAAGAAGTGCTTCGAGAGATATGGATACGAACCGAAAGGGTCAGTTGTTCGATTCGGCAAGGCTATTACAGCGTATTCCGGGCACTCAGATAAAGAAGGTCAAGAAGGATATAACTTGTTCGCAGCGGTAGCCGATGAGATCTCTGCTTTCAAGACTTCGCAAGAACTTGGACTCACAATCGAGGACAAAGGTTCTTCGAAAGCATCGAGAGCTCGAGGAGCTGAAGGTCTTATATCGATGCTTCGCTCCTCTATCAAGTCGAGATTTCCAAAGACAGGAAAACTCGTGATGTTGAGCTATCCTCGCTATAAGGGAGATTATATTCAACAGGCATATGCTGAAGGTATTCATCGAAGAAATACCTATGTGTCGTTTGGCGCAACGTTTGATGTTAACCCTACGAAGAAGCGAGAGGACTTCAATGAGGAGTACGAGAATGATCCAGTTGAGGCAGCAGCTAAGTACGAGTGTAAGCCTCCTCACTCTAGATCGAATTACTATACACCAGAGATGGTAAAGAAGTTCTTCGATACAGAGATGAATGTTCCGTATAATCCTGTGACGAATGAGCTTGCAGGGTGGTTCCATCCATATCATCTTGGTATAGACGACGAGACACCTTGTTGGATTCACGTTGATCTTTCGCTTCGTCACGATGCAGCAGGCTTTGCGATGGGATATTGTAGTAGCTACGTATTCAGAAAGATCGCAGATGAGCTTTGTGAGGCAGAGAACGGTGAGGATTTCTTCGAAGATCGAGTAGAGGAGATGAAGCCTGTCGTTAAGTTTCCTCTGATTACTCGCTGGAAAGCCGCTCCTAGAGGTGAGATCGACTTCGCAGTTGTTCGAAAACTGATCATTACTATTCGAAAAAGAGGATTTTACATTCGTGGAGTCTCTTACGATCAGTATCAGTCTGCTGATAGTATTCAGATCCTCAAGAAGCTTGGCTTTAGGTGCCAGCAGATAAGCGCAGACGTATCTCTAGGTCCTCACGCCACGTTGCGCGAGTTGATTAAAGACGGAAGAGCGAAGACTCACTGCCTTGGAGATCGAGAGATGTTTAGGATCTGGTGCGAAGATACAGAAGATCCTAGACTAAAGGGAAAGATTATAAGTGACTTTGAGCCGATTGCTTCAGAACTACTTGGTCTCGAGTTGTTAAATAACGCAAAAGTGAACCATACAGATTTGACCTCTAAGGATATGGTCGATGCTGCTGCAGTTGTTGCAAGACAGATTGTTGAAGGCGCTAAGAGGTCGATACAAGCAACAGAGTTTGGTTCCTCTTCGAACGAGTACGACCCTACACGAGGTAAGATATGAACAAGAGGACAGAAACGATTAAAGACGAATCCGGAACTGAGATTCGGATGAGCGTAATATCCAAAGCTGCACCTCAGGGCGTTTCTCGTAGTGTAACAGCTTCGAGAAAAGCAGGTGGTCAGCAAACAGGGCTCACAGATAAGGGACTGGTTCCTCAACCTATCGATTTGAGTCAGATTACTCAACTGTACGAGTTAGATAATGACTTTCGAGTCTGTACAGATAGTGTTGTATCGAAAGTAACTTCTGGCGGATTGAATCTGGTTTCGAAACCAGACATTAAAAATCCGAGTCCAGAACAGAAGAAGAAGCTGCAAGACTGGCTTGATAAGCTACCGTACGATCCAGATAATCCGTCAAGCGAGTTTCTTACTCTTCTTGATGTGATAGGAGCAGCAACTGCTGATTGGTCTTTGACTCAGAATGGCTACTTCGAGCTCGTTCGAGACGGGAAAGGAAGACCCGTTGGGCTCTATAATGTACCAAGTCGAGAGATGTATCGAAAGAGCGACTTTTCAGGATACGCTCAGAAAGTCGGAAAAGAGTCCGCTGAGTTCGTCTACTTCAAGAACTACGGAGATAAAGTAGTTCGAGAGGATCCCGAGAACAAAGATCAGATGACAGAGATCATCCATCTGATGTTCAATAATCCGAACTCAAGGTACTATGGAGCACCTCAACAACCTCTCATTAAGTATGCTCTCCTCGATAAGCTCGGAATCGAGTATAACATCGGGATGTTTGAGCGAGGAGGCGTTCCGGACCACGTTGTAGTGGTAACGGGAAGTAACCTCTCTAACAAGTCGTTTAAGCGAATAGAGAAGTTTATCGATAAAGAAGTTCGAGGTCCTGATAACTCTAATCGAATTCTTCTTCTTGAAGGACTCGATGAGGGAGTTAATATCAAGATTCAACCTCTTGGCGTTCGCAATCAAGATATGCAGTTCTCTGAGTTGCACGGTCTCTCTAGAGACGAGAAGGTTAGAGGGTTCCGTCTTCCTCCTGCGAAAGCTGGCGTTCAAAGCTCAACGAGTCAGAGTCCTTCCGATAGTAGATCGCAGGATGAGACATTCAAGTATGATGTAGTTAAACCGATGCAGTCTCGAATCGAGAAGATCTTGAATATTCTCGCGGAGCAGATAGGGATTACAGATTGGGAGATCAAACTGGACGAACTTGATGTTCGTGACGAGAGAGAGAATGCGGATATCGCTAAGACTTACGCATCTATTCCGGGTATTAAGCTTCACGAAGTTCGACAGCTTGCAGGTCTTCCTACAGATATGGACGAAGAGCTTTACTTCATTCCACAGGGCTTTAACTTGATGACGGAAGATGAGATAAAGGCTCTGATCGAAGATCGAAAGAAGAGGATTGCTGCGGGAGAGAATGTTGCAGAAGTGCTTGGACAAGGGAAACCCGCTCCTTCACCTACTCAACCAGGACAGGAACCAGGTCCTTCAAAAGGTAAAGGAGTAGGACCTCAAGCGAAAGGACCGGGAGGAACAGCAGTTCATAACCCGAGAGAGGAACAAGCGAAGAGTGAGAACGCTGTTGATCTTCTTAAGGGGTTCTTGAAAGATACGAAAGCGTCACTTAGCAAGATCGCAGAAGAGAATTATGGCTTCAAAGTAACCGTCTTGGAGGAAGAAGATGTGTGAAGCTTGCGTAGCCTCTCAGATGATTGAGCTTGCTGATCAGAGCGAGTTTCTCATTAAGGCGATCGAAGATAACCGTCTACTTAATGTGATTCCTGTTGAAGACTCCATAACGAAAGGAATTATTGACGCTAGAGGGAAAGTTCTTTCTCTCGCGAAAGAGTTTCTTTCAAAGATAGCGAAGGGTCCGGAGAAGGACTTTAAGATCCCAGAGGAGCTCTTTCGAACGGTCTTCAAGAAGGGCGTTACTTTCGCAGTAAAAGTAGGATTCGATCGAGGGAAAGCAGATGTTCGAGATACCACTCTTAGTTTCGTAGATGAAGCTATTGAGAAATATGCGAATGCACGGATCGAGATCGAATCCGAGTCTCTTTCGTCTTATGCAACTGCACAAGTTAGACGTGCTATTGCGGATGGACTATATGATCTAGAGAATCGAGCACAACTGACTAAGAGAGTAGAAGACGCACTAGGGACGATCTCTCCTTCAACTGCGAACAGAATCGCGAGAGAACTCGCTTCTATCTTTTCGAACGAGGGAAGATTGAGTGCGTATACTCTGGCGGGAGTGAAGAAGGTCGAGTTCGTAGCGGTTCCGACACATTGTCCTATATGCGATGAGTTTGCTGGCAAGATATATACGCTTAGTGAAGCAAAAGGAAGGATCCCAGTACATCCGAGATGTAGATGTTCTTGGATTGCTGTATTCGAATGAGAGAACCTATTTCTATCGTTATTAGTTCGTACGAGCATTTTGATCTGACGAAAAGAGCTGTTGAGAGCATTTCTCAGTACGAAACGACCAAGAACGACGAGATAATCATAGTGGACGGAGGCTCTTCTGACGATACTCGCTACGGTCTCAAGTTTCTTGTAGACAATACTCCTCGAGAAGTTCGGATTATCGAGATGTCCTCGACGGGTCATCCTGCTTTAGCTAGAGATAGACAAGCAGGTAGAGATTCTGCAAGAGAAGACTGGGTTCTCTGGATGGACAATGATACAGAGTGGCGCTATGGAGATTTCGTTGAGAGACTTCAAGAGGTGTGGACATCTGTTCCTAATGTAGGAGCGATTCAACCTCAACGAATTAATCAAAAGGGATCGATCTACGGTGCTTGCTATCACAAGAAGAATCTGGAATATGCGGGAACGAATACTGAAGGCATTGCTATGGGAATGTATCCCGAAGGCGCTTGCTGGATGTCTCATAAGAGTACGTTTTCACAGTGGGAGTTCGATACGAGTCTTCGAGCATTTGAGGACTCAGATATCGGCTATCAAATGTGGGAGAAGGGACTGTTCGTCTTTTGTGTAAATGATGTTCAAGTCTATCATCAACAGTGGGCTTCAGGAGCTTGGGACTATGCGGCTAAACACCCTGAGTGTAGACGCAAAGTAATCAAGAAATGGTCTTCTGTAAGCTCGAGGAGAAGGTATCAGCAATGAGAATCTTAGTAAATGGACTGACAGGAGAAACTACTCCACCTCTTCAGTATGGAGGTATTGAGCGAGTAAATACATTCCTGATCAAGGGTTTGCAAGAGCTCGGTCATGATCCGAAGTTTATCTGTAAAGAGGGAAGTCAAATTCAGTGCGATAAGATAATGATGGCTTATGGTACTCGCCCTGAGAGGGTTATGAGAGAAGTAACTGCGAGATGGGGGCAATTTGATATCGTTCACGATAGTACCTGCAATGGAGGTTATTATCGCCTGACTAAGAGAACTCAACCTTCTTTCTGGACAGTACACGGCATCGGTGGAGACGGAGATCTTTGTGCTTACCTTACGAAGGGATCTATGATTCTGTCTCCTCACGAAGAGGGAGAGCTTCCGTATACTCACCTTGGTCTTGATCTTTCGATGTACGAGCCTTGCTACGAGAAGGAAGACTACATACTCTTTCTTGGTCAAGCGATTCGTCATCGAAAGTACTTTCACTATTTTCTCGAAGTGGCAAGGGCTTACAAACTAAAAGCGATTGCGATTATTCCTTCTCAGTGTGTAGATCCTGCTTACTTTGATGAGTGTTCTCAGATCTATCCGTTTGCTTGGATTCGGGGAGCAGACGACGAGACTAAACTGAGATATCTCAGAAAAGCGAAAGCACTCGTTCACTGTTCTAATGAGGGAGAAGGCGATGGATGGCAAGACGCTTCTCCTGTAGCGATTCTCGAGTCGCTCGCTGTAGGAACTCCCGTTATAGGAAACTACTCTGGAGGGATTCCGGAGATGATTAAGGACGGAGAAACAGGATATCTCGTTCATAGTGCTGAAGAAGCTGTAGAAGCATATGGACGAATAGAGAAAGAGATCTATCCGGAAGCGTGTCGCGCATACATGGAGAGGTATAGGACACACGTTATCTTTGCAAAGAGAATGGTAGCTCTCTACGAGATGATTCGCTCGAAAGGCTATGGAGCAAGACGAGCTCTATTCCGCAGAGCGCAATCGAGGATAGACGAGGTGGTCGCTTGAAAGTATTACTAAATTCGGTGTCTGGTGGAGCGATGCCTCCTAGTGGCTATGGTGGAATCGAGAGAGGGAACTCTACTCTGGTTCGAGGTCTTCAAGAAATAGGAGAGGAGCCTTTTCTCGCGTGCACTAATGGAAGCACTATAGACTGTCCTAAGCTTACTTTCGAATCAAACGCACCAGGAGAGTATATTCTTGAGGCCTGCAAAAGAGAGTGGGGGCAGTTTGACGTTATCCACGATGGTACTTGTAATGGATCGATTTACTTTCCATATAAAGAGTCTGAGTCTGTCTTTTGGATCGTTCCTGGTTGTGGAGGAGATGGAGATCTTTGCTGCTATTTGAGCAAAAAGTCTATGGAGTTATCTCCTTGCCCGAATGGTCCTCTTCCATATACTCTTCTTGGTGTTGATCCTAGTCAGTTTGAACCGAAGTACGACAAAAGTGACTATATCGTCTTTGTCGGATCTGCGAGAAGAGATCGTAAGTATCTTCACTACTTCGCTTCTATTGCGAAAACCTTTAAGAGAAGAGCGATTGCAATTATCTCTTCGAGAGTAAGCGATATGGACTATGTGAAGGAGTGCTATCAGATCTGGCCGTTTGCTATTGTTGATGACATTACAGATGAGAGTCTGAAAATGGACTTTGTTCGGTACGCTTCCGCTTTAGTTCACTGTTCAGCGATTACTCCAGACTGGCAAGATGCTTCGCCTCTTTCTGTGCTTGAGGCTCTTGCTGTAGGAACTCCTGTTATCGGAAACTACTCAGGTGGAATTCCGGAGATGATTCGAGACGGTGAGACCGGTTTCTTAGTAGACAGTGAAGAGGGTGCTATAGATGCTTTCCGACGAATCGGAGAAATAGATCCTAGAGCTTGCCGAGCGTATATAGAAGAGGAAAGAGATCATATTCTTTACGCTCAGAGAACGCATAAGCTTCACGAGAAGCTTGCTGGAAAGAGCTATGAAGAGAGACAACAAGTAATGCTACGTGTGCAGGAGGAGATAGATGCTTGTATCTGATCGGATCGAACAAGGACCTCTACTAGGCGCTTCGATCGAGGAGCTTTTGCCCTATCTGAAGGCATTACCTTCCGCTCTTGGGAGGAGGGTCTTAGTTCGAGACGATTCCGGCTATGGCTCGTATCTTTTCTCTTTTGTCGCTGAGAAAGTCGTTTGTTTGGTCGCTCCGGAGAAGCTTTCTCGGAACCAACAGTTCTTCAAGGCTCCGAATTTGAAGTTTGTGGATGAGACAGTTACAGATGAGTTGTTCGAAATGACGTTTCGACCGAGGAGAGGATAGATGAGAACGATAGAGGAGTTAGTAAATCCAGTTCTTGATAGTGAGCTCTACAAGAAGGAGTTCGAGACTTTAAGAGTTAAGGGACTTGCTTCTGAATATCATCGAGGAGATCTTATCCGCGAAGTCGCGATGAGAGATATCTTGGATGAGCTTGAAAAGATCGATGATCTCCCTGAAGGACCGATCTTTGAATACGGTCCCTCGACAGTTGTTCTTCGTTGTGGACTTCCACAACATCAAGAATTCATTGTTAAGAACTGGCCTGAAGTAGATTGTATGAGAGAGGACTTTCCTAAGGAGTCTCTCTCAGTTATCATTTCGGACTTTACGATGGAGCACATAGCTAAGCCTTGGAAGGCTGTTGAGAGTGCTTACAATATGCTTAAGCCCGGAGGCTTAATGATCTGCACTACTCACTGGGTGTTTCTCGATCACACGGGAGAACAGGAAGAAGATTACTGGCGCTTCTCTCCTAAGGGTCTGAGAGTTCTGTTCGAAGACTTCTCAATAGTAGCTTCAGGATGCTGGGGAAATTCACACTTGACTTGCGAGATTCTTCGTCAATATGCAGAGGGCAGTCAAGGAGTAATGATAGAGGATATTCCAAGTGTCTTTGATGAAGAGATTCTGAATGCGCGAGATAGAATCTATGCAACGACATCTTGGATAGTGGTGCGAAAATGATCAATCTTGAAGAAGTATATCCGGGAGAGTATGGTCTGCATACTGCAGTAGACGGGGTGCAATTAGCTCTCGTTATGAGTCGAGCAATCAAAGAGCTGCTTAATCCGAAAACAGTTGTTGACTACGGATGTGGTCCTGGTCTCTGGGTAAGAGCATTTGAGGACATGGGAATAGATGCTCACGGTTTTGAAGGTGCTCCGGGAGCAGTCGAAAGAGCTGTGTGCTCTCCAGATCGAATACATCTTCAAGATCTGAGAGAGGACTTTCCAGGCTTCGATCGGAAAATCGATCTCGCGATGAGTCTCGAGGTTGCTGAACATATTGATGAGGAGTTCTCCGGAGTATTTATAGATAACATCCTCATGTGCGATCCTGACTATGTGGTATTCACGTCCTCTCCTCCTGGAATGGAGGGTCACGGACATATTAATCTTCAGCCAGACGAGTTCTGGAACGATTGGTTCTATGTCAAAGGATATGCTGTAGACTCTAGCCTCACAGAGAAGCTTAAAGAGTACCACCAGAATGGATTCGCAGGAGAGATTCTTACTCCAGAAGAGGTCGGCTTGGGAATAGCCTGGTTTGGCTTGAAGGAAGCTTGCCTAGAGGAAAAGACTCCAGAGTATGATATCTGGAGCACTGGGAAGATATTCTTCCCTGAGTGGTTTTATCCGAACGTGAGAGTATTTACGAAGAGGAGAGACTAGAATATGTTCCTTGATGGGTGCAACTACGTTTTTCTGGATCATCGTCCATTACCAGTTGTCGTAGATAAGCTTCGATTCTATCGGGAACTATTTCCTGAACGAAAGTTCGGTCTGATCTATAATCTTCCTATCGATATAGAGTTGCCAAAAGATCTTGGAGACATTACAGTAGTTCGCCTCCCGAGTGACTTTGGAGTTACTGGCTATGAGGCGGCTTCTCTTTGGGCAACAACGATGGTTCCTACTTTGGCAGCATCCTTAGATTTTCGAGGAAGACCTACCGTTCCAATCGAGTGCGATCTTGAAATCGCAAAACTTGACTATGAAGCAAGAGTCTTTTCAGTTTTGTCCGCGCCGAGCCAGCAGAGCTACGGGGCGTCTTGTTGGATAGCGAAAGCACCAGCACCTGAGTTGTTTCACGGTGGAGATCAAAAACTAGTAGAACTCTACGAGAGAGTTGCAGACGAATCGAGCCCCAGGATAGCTTCAACTCTCGGAAGTTTCGTTTTCACCGAGAAGGGTGCAGATGCTTTTCTGTCTTTGATGAGACGCCCTGAAGCTCGCGAGTACTATTCGTACTTGATAGATGCGGCAGCACAAGTTAGGAAGGGAAGAAGGAGAATCTGTTACGCTACGCATTACTTTACAGATTATGCGTTTGCTCTTGCGATTCGATTAGAGGGGCTGGCTTTTGCAGAATGCGTTAATCGCATCAATCCAAAAGTTCCTACTCGAATGCTTGATCAAGATGGAGCAGCGTCTACGAACTCGCCATTATCGGTGGAGGAGTTCGAGTGGATGGTTGAGGACGAGAGATATTACGTCCTACATCATCTTGCGATCGACAGAGATCGCTTTGAAGGTGCACGAGAGTGTACTTTAGCCTTGAGAAAACGACTATTGGAGGAGCGAAATAGTGCCCAGAGGGAACCCCAATATTCCCAAGTCTAGTGAGCACAGAGAGAAGATTAGACTTGGTAATCTAGATAAGACTCTTTCTCAAGAGACAAGAAGAAAGATAAGCGAAAAGATGAAGGGTGTGAACCTCGGAAGCCAGACTAATCTTGGAAGAAGTTTGTCCGTTGAGCACAAAGAGAAGCTTCGACAAGCATCTCTTGGAAGAACCCATTCCTCTCAGACAAAGACAAGGATTGGTAGAGCTAACAGAGAGCATCCTCTTAGACTTCAGAAGTTTCTTCTCTCGAGAAGTATAGAGACAAAGTGCGAGGTCTATTTTGGTAAGTATCGAGTAGATACGTACGATAAGGTAAAGCACGTAGTATACGAACTAGATGGACGAGAGCACGATAAAGAATATGATCGTCAAAGGGACGAGTATCTCAAGAGCGAGTTCGGTCTTGAAGTTATTCGCTTTACTGAGGACGACTTAAGGAGAGTATAGATGCCTGAGTATTATTGCTTAGTCACAGACTATGAAACGAGCGGTCAAGATCTCGAGAAAAAGCTTTCAATTCTAAGAGAAGCTTTTCCGGATTTTGGTATTCTTCTGAGTGTAACTGGTTCAGAGGAGTATTGGAAGAAAGTAGAGGGATTTGCTCTAGAGCAAGGCGTTGAGCTTTTGCCTCTTCCCGATTTGACTGGATTGGAAGAGTATCGGGATAAGATCGAAGTCGGATTTGTCGGTATTCTAGATCTGCTTCGAGAGCTCGGAACGAGAGAGTTCGTAGGAGCGGTATATCTGGAGTCGGATCTTTACCCGATCCATAAGAACGTTTCTCTTCGAGTTAAAGAAAGACTTCAAGCAACAGATTGTGTCTGTTTACCTAGATCTTACGCTCCTCGCTTAGCTGGATTTCTTAGTGAGATCTCGCTAGTGAAGATTTGGGGGCAGTGGTTTGGGAGAACAGAGGCGATACAGAGTCCTAATTTCATCTTGGGACTTAATAAGCGTTCAGTTGATCTGATCAATGCGGAGCTGGACTCTACTTCTGGTCGAGCGTTTATGCAGAGATTCAAAGAGGTAACAAAGAGTCGTTCGACTGACGCTTCAAAGTGGCTTCTCGAGGTTCTTTTGACGACAATTCTGAGGAAGCATAATGTTCAGCTCGGCCCTACTTGGGACGATGTTCACGAAGATGCGAGACATACTCTTCAGAATCAAGATCAGTTTCTTCAGAGGCTTCACGACCCGGGTGTATACTTTATGCATCAACTAAGACCGGGTCTGTATCCTGAAGTAGAGGAAGATTTCCAAACTCTGTACGAGTTCTGGGGAGTTCTTCCTAAGTCGAAGATCGTTTCTGATGAAGAGGTTACTTTGGATACTAATCATCCGGTAGCTGTCGATTCTCCTGACCATACTCATCCTTGGGGGACGAAACACGATAACTCCACCAACAAGGCTTTTATTGATGACGTCCTTCAGTACTTCGATCGACCAATAAGGATGCTCGATTTGGGCTGTTCCGGAGGTCAGCTAGCGGTTGACTTTAATAGACGAGGAAGTCTAGGAGTAGGTCTAGAGGGATCTGACTATTCGATAAAGCACGAGCGTCCTAATTGGATGGAGTTTCATAATAAGAGACTCTTTACTTGCGATGCAAGTCAGACGTTCCAGATCTATATAGATGGTAAACCTGCGAAGTTTGACTGTATAACTGCATGGGAGGTTACGGAGCACATTCATCCAAATCTTCTCTTCACATATTTCGAGAACATTCATCGACATTTAGCTCCCGGTGGAGTCTTCATTGGAAGTGTTGCGATGTTTCTTGATGATACGAGGCATGGTCCTCAGGTTCATCAGTCAGTATTCTCAGAGAAGGTTTGGAGAGGAACTTACTTCGATAAGTACTTCGAGGAGATTCCTCCGATCACAACAAACTATGTAAGAACCTCTCACTGCGGATTCTATCATTGTTGCATAAGGAGAGAGGTATGATTGCGCTAATCAATCCTCCTTGGACTTTTCTTCCCGGAAGTAACTATAGACCGGGAAGCGTTCCTATTCATACTCTAACAGCAGCATCTGCCTTTATCGCAGAAGGCTTTGATGTTAGAGTAATAGACTGCACAGCTGGAGATCCTGAGCCGAGAAAGACTGATGAAGAAGGAGTTCTCGAGTTCGGATGCACAGACGAAGAGATAAAAGAAGCTCTTATTGCAATAGGCAAACCCGAGCTGATCGGTATTAGCTGTCTTTGGACAGTTCAGTTTGATAACGCTGTAAAGTGCTTACAACTCGCGAAGGAAATTTATCCTGATGTTCCTGTTGCGATAGGATCTCATCATGCGACTGTAAGAACTGCAGAGTGCTTGGCATCCGGATTCGATGCAGTATTCGTTGGAGAGCTCGAAGGAGCTGCTGCAAGATTCGTTAAGGAAGCAACCTCAAGATCTTCTGTTATCTGCACGAATCCTGAGCCTGTGCCTAATCTCGATACGTTTCTTTTTCCAGCGTATCAACTAATCGACATGGAGAGTTACGTTAAATCGAGCGTGAGGTATCACGGGTCTCCTATAGTCGGTGGTGTACCTATCATTACTAGCCGAGGATGTCCTTTCGCTTGCTCCTTCTGTACCGTGCATCTCTCTATGGGTCGAAAGTGGAGAGCTAACTCTCCCGAGTACGTAGATTCTCACTTGAGACTTCTGAAGGAGAGATACGGTGTTTCTCACGTCTACTTCGAAGACGATAATCTTCTGATGGATCGAGATCGCTTCGTTCAGATAATGAGAAGTCTTTCGAAGTATGAAATAACTTGGGATACTCCTAACGGAGTAAGACTTGATCATCTAGATTCCAATCTGCTTACTCAGATGAAAGAGTCGGGCTGCAAAGAGCTTAGAGTTTCTCCAGAATCAGGAAGTCAAAAGACTCTAGATAGCTTGATCGGGAAGAGCCTCACTCTGAATAAGTTTGCAGCGGTAGCTGAGAGATGTCTCGAGCTAGCTCTTCCACTAGGAGCGTTCTGGGTAATCGGAATACCAGGAGAGACGATCGAGGATATGAAGATTACCCTCGAGACTGCACGATTAGCTTCTGATAATTGGAAGGTGACTCCTCGTATATCTATCGCTACTCCATATCCAGGGACAGGACTCTATAAGCAGTGTGTAGAAGAGGGTTGGCTTGTACGTCCTCTTACCCCGAGATCTTTAGCTCCTGCTACTCGCTTCGAGGGACTGATTCGTACGAAGGAGTTCGGACCAGAAGATATAGCAAAACTGTTAGACGGATGGAGCACGTGGAAATGACAAAGAGAGTTATAATCGCTGGAGGAGGTCTAGCGGGTCTTTCTTTAGCCTATGAGTTGGAGAAGGCGGGAGTAGATTATCTTCTTTTCGAAGAGAATCAAGCTTTAGGCGGACTCTGCGGATCGTGGCAAGATACCAGAGGAGATTGGCACGACTTTGGACCTCATATCTTTCACGGTAGAGAGGGCTTTGATTGGTTCCGAGAGCTAGTTCCTGATCATATTCAGGGAGTAAGAAACGATGTGGTTATACTCTCGGATAGAGAAGTGACGAGCTATCCTGTTCAATGTGCCTGCGGAGACATGAAGGCAGATGCAGAGGTGTGGTCGAACTACGCCGAGCACTGCTTTAACGAGTACGGATCCGAGATGTTCTGGCGATTCTTTTATCCGTATAACGAAAAGATGTTCGGATGCTCTATTTCAGAGCTCGATCGATCTATTGCAGGAAGAGCACCAAGAGTGCACGATAGGCTTCAGCCCTATCTGTATCCGAAGAGTGGACGGTTTGCTGAAATCGCAGAGAGACTATACAGTAAACTGGATCCGTCCAAAGTTCATCTTGGATCTCCTGTTAACTTCGTAGATCGAAGTGAGAAGTTCGTTGTAAGTGGAGGTCGCGCTTATGGGTACGAGAAGCTCGTTTGGGCAGCTCCTATACAGACACTTCTTCGGATTTTAGGCAGAAGAAAAGAGCAACCAGATCTGTATATAGATCTATTGCTTGCTACAGTCAAAGAGACTCCTACTTTGGAGTTTCTCGCTAAGTATAGCGCGTTAACAGCAGACGAGTTCTATCGAATGAGCACCGAGAGAGTTATAAAGCAAGACGATTCTCCGTACGTACAGTACGAGATTAACTTGAGACGGTGCATTGGAACGTGGTTCAATCGAGGGGGAACGCTTATTATTCCTGAAGCGTACGTAGTACCCACTACAGACTGGATGACAAGGAGGGTGGTAATACAGGAGGACCTTCTCGAAGAAGATATCCTTCTGCACGGAAGAGCGGGAAGAGGCGTTCACATGAATATCTGGCCAATCATATGTGCAAGTAAAGAGTTACTTTCTTCATTAGTTTGAGAGGGAGATTATAGTGTGACAACAGAAGGATGGATTACAACAGGAATAGCCGTACCAGCCGTTGGAGCTTTGATCTTTATTGCAAAATCTTGGGTAAATGCTTATGTGTCGAGTACGTCAGCTCAAGCAACGCAATTAGTAAACAATGACTCTCGTCAAGGAGAGATCACGAAAGCATTCGTGGATCACGTTTCCGCACAAACTAAGACGTTAGGCGAGATAGCTTTAGGAGTTGCTCGTCAAAGTGAGCTTATGAGTCAAGTGGCGGAAACGATACGAAGTTCGACAGCGGCTTCTACAGAAGAGCATAAAGATCAGTGGAAAGCGATTTCCAATCTTTGCGAAGCGGTCGGTAAGAACGGATCCGGATAGTTTAGCGAGTCAGTCGTTAGCCGTATAATAGTAGTGGAGGTAGAAAAATGACTGATCGCTATTCATTACTGAAACCCTATAAGTCACTAGCAGAAGTTAATGAGCAGTTTCGCGTTGAGGATCTAGTTAAGCAGATGGATCCTAATGAACTGTATTCTCTTGAGCCGAAGATAGATGGTATGTCAGTTCAGATTCACAAGGATTCTTCTGGAGTAAGGATTCTGAGTGAATCTAATGATATAGCTGACAAGTTTCCTTATCTGAGAGATGAGATCGAGAGAAACCACTTCGATTCGTTTGTAGTTCATGCAGAACTTGTTCAGATCTCTGGAGACGGAAATTATCTTCCTCACGAGACAATAGTTGGTCTCTCTGGCCAAAAGATTACTCATACAGGAAGAGATGTCGTAGCTGTAGCATTTGATATTCTTTCTTTTCAGGAGTTAGACTTCAGATGTAAGTCTTTGAATCAGAGGAGAGTCTTTCTGAGAGGTCTCTTTCTAGAAGGGAAGGGGCTCTTTCACGATATTCCGAACCTGATTGTCAAAGCTGACGCTGAAGCAGTTTCTCTTGCAATTCAAGAGATGACAACTGACGAGGGAGTCGTGCTTAAGGGTCTCTCAGGAGCTTACGATAGAGAAGGATCGAAATCGTGGTTCAAGCTGAAATGGCTTCACGAAGTAGACGTTATTGTTACAGATAAGAGACTAGTCAAAAACAGCAAGTGTACGTATAACTATGTTGTAGGTCTCTATAACGATCAAGGAGAGATCCAGGTCGTTGGAAGAACGATGAATACGAATGTACAAGCAGACGCAGGAGATATTCTGACCGTTAGATGCGATCGCATTATTCCAAGCGAGAAGTCTTTTGGACTATATCTCGCCAGGGTAAAGGAACGTAGGACGGATAAGAATGTACCTGACAGCTTTGCATTGCTAAGACAAAGGAGTGCGTAGAAATGGCAAACAGGGCGCTTTTAGAACAGTCGATTGCTGCAGTAGACGAAGTTCTTACTAAACGTGCTGTGGCAGTAGGCTCTGGTCCGATCGGTGACTGTCGCACAAAAGTCTCTTCCGAGTCCATCCGAAAAGGTGGAGAGATTGTGCAGAGCTTCTCAAGTCAGGTCTCTAGTAGAGCTGATAGAGAAGCTTCCTCAAAAGCCGTGGACGAAGTTCTAGCGGCAACGAGTAAGAGCCTAAACTCGGTAGATATCCAGAAGGCTCAAGATATCGTTAAGGCTCTTGACGATCAGGGTCTATCTCTTCTCAGACAGAGACTTCCTTCTAGCTTTTCGACTAAGTCTGATGACGAACTCAGACAGTCGGTTATGCTATCTTCCGCTATCCGAGACGCTGTATTCGATACAGAGTCGGATATACGAAGAATGAAGGAAGACGCTCGAAGAACAACGGCAGCTCCCAGAGTAGAGTCTGCTCCAGTTTCTGTTTACTAGGAAATCAGTAGAAATCCAGGAGAGCCTATGGAGCCTTGGGATCTCCCAGTTTCGCCTAGGACCCAATATCTTTTATACTAGGAAGTCAAAAACCTAGGGCAATCCCAAAGCTCCATTGGGATTGAACAGTTACCCAGAGACGCGAGATGCTATTTAGGCATACTCGCGTTTTTTCTTGGAAGGAGGTCGGAAATGCCAGTAAAAGTATTGGCCGATCTAATCGTAGACTCGGATGGCGTTGTAATAGCCAAAGGAGACTCGATACAGACGACAATTACAGGAGACGCTATTGAAACATTCATTCCTCTCGCAAAGATAGACGAGAAGGAGAGGATGGTTTACGGATATGCGTCAACAGAGGCTTTAGACGGGCAGGGCGAGATCGTAGAGAAGAATGCGGTCCTCGAAGCTCTTCCCGAGTATAGCAAGTGGCGGAACGTTCGCGAAATGCATCAAGCAAAAGCGATCGGTACAGCTCCTGTTCTGAAAACAGACACTAAGGGGTTGTGGATCGGCGCGAAGATCGTGGATGACTCCGCTTGGAAGAAGTGTGTCGAGGGAGTCTATAAGGGCTTCAGTATAGGTGGTAAGAGACTCGGAAGAGCGACTCGCTATCTATCGAAGCTCGGACAGACTGTTCCTATCGTCACGAAGATGCGCTTGACTGAAATATCACTCGTGGATCGTCCCGCGAATCCTGAGTGCTTATTCAGTCTTGCCAAGATGGAGTCAGCAACAAAACTGAAGTCAGTAGGAGGAAACAAGATGCCGAACATCCTGAAGATGCTCAAAGACCTGGTCACTCAGACCGAAGAAGAGTCAGGGATTGGAGACCTGGCAAAAGCTTTTGGTAGCGAAGAGGTCGCTACTGAGATCGCAAAGCATCTCGATCCAGACGCTCCTGAGGAGAAGAAGGTCGAAATGATCAATGCGTTCGCAAAGGCTCTCGGAATCGAGATCGTCAAAGACGAAGCGGGTGGCGACGAG
>Ga0172381_10002944_pt1 | contig 18353 bp, 13 predicted proteins | sample Leawel6488metaG_FD_119754 | JGI IMG/M metagenome (GOLD analysis project Ga0172381, IMG submission 119754) | Leachate microbial communities from a municipal landfill in Southern Ontario, Canada - Leachate well 64-88 metaG | ecosystem: Engineered > Solid waste > Landfill > Unclassified | place...
AACGACATCGGTGGACGGCAACGGTCACGGGACGCACGTGGCGGGCATCATCGCGGGTGCGGGATCCCTCATCCATGCGGATGAGAACGGCGCCAATACCATCCTCGGAACAAGTCCTCAGGCGGACCTGCTCATCGGCAAGGTCTGCAGTGACGAAGGATGGTGCGCGGAAGGCGACATTCTGGCGGGCATCGAGTGGGCGGTGAATCAGGGTGCCAAAGTGATCAATCTGAGTGTGGGAGGCGGTGCTTTCACGAGCTCCTGCGACGGAGACCCTCTGGCCGCAAAGGCGAACTGGGCCGCCAATCAGGGCACACTCGTGGTCGCCGCTTCCGGCAACGGAGCCGATACGACTGCCGGCGTCTCCACACCCGGCTGCGCCTCGAAGGCCGTGGCCGTGGGCGCGGTGGACCGCAATAACGTGCGACAGTCGTGGTCGGGCAACGGCCCGCTGCTGGATGTCATGGCTCCGGGGCTCGGCATTCTCTCGTCTCTCCCCTGCGCCGTCTCCGCCACCTGCCCCGAAGCAGGATTCGGCTGGTGGAGCGGAACCAGCATGGCTTCTCCGCATGTGGCCGGCGTTGCTGCGCTCATCCGCGGCGTGAACCCCTCTCTCACGGCGGATGAAACACGCGGCATTCTGACGGCCACCGCATTTGATCTGGGCAGCGCGGGCTTCGACGACTCGTATGGATACGGACGCGTCAACGCCACGGCCGCCGTCGCGCGCGCAAAGGATTTCGACAGTGACGGTTCTCCCCTGCCGTTAGACTGCAATGACCGCAATGCCAACATCTCACCACTCAAGAGTGAAGTGTGCGGTAACGGTGTGGATGACGATTGTGACGGTTCGGCGGATGAAGGCTGCGTGTCTTCTTCGTCCTCATCCTCTGCCTCTTTTGTTTCCTCTGTCTCGTCGGCTTCGTCGGCCTCTTCGGTCTCCTCGGCCTCGTCGGCATCTTCTGCATCCTCGGCCTCCTCTCCTTCGTCGGCCTCCTCTTCTTCGATGCGTTCTTTCTCTTCCCGTTCTTCCTCCTCACGCTCTTCGTCTTCGCGCTCACCGTGTGACGAGCCGCAGAAATCATTCGGAGAGCTCGTTCGGGAGTTCGAGCAGTTGCGCAATGATTGGGGCAGATTCCGCAGGTGTGATAGTGATAAAACGCAAGAACTCACAAAGAAGATGAAAGAATTTCCCGGACGCAACCCCTCCTGTTCCTTTGAGCTCCCCAACCCCATTGAGCCGTGCACCAAAGAAGCCATCTGCGCTTCGATGAAGATCGTGTTCGAAAATCTTCTCCGCGATTATGAAAAGTGGCGCTGCCTGAATCAATCCTGGTCGGGCGAAGCGGAGAAGAAATTTGCAGAGCGTGTGAGGGAGCAGGTCAAGGATGTGCTCGAAAAGTATCCTGATTGCGGTTTCTCCCTCCCGGAGTATCCCGCCTGCAGTTCTTCCTCCTCTTCCTCATCAAGACCGGAAAACAGCGATCATGCAGAGAATAATGATCATGAGGATGACCGTTCGCAGAATACTTCAGGAAAGCGAAGGTAGGCTTTTCTCCGCCTCTCCTTCCGGATCCCCGGGAATAGTCGGTTTCTCACGTTGACTGGAGCATAGAGAAGTTGCAGAGTGCGCCACTATGCCGCACCCTGAGAAACGCAGCACTGCACCAAACCGCTCCCCTGACATGACACCAGTCCTGTCCCGTTCCGCATTTGATGAGCAATTCGAAAGGGAAACACCTATTCCGCAACGCTGGCCGGATGGTACGGCAATCCCCAATTGCTTTGCTGTCCGACCGGAAATGATGCATCTGTTTCGACGCAATACCGGCAACGAATGAGACTAGGTCAGTTCCTCCCGCAGGAGCCGACGCTTCGCCGCCTGACCTCCCGCATATCTGCCGATTCCCCCTGCCGCGGGAACCACGCGGTGACACGGAAGGAGAATGGGAAATGGATTTTTGTTGAGCGCGGTGCCCACCGCCCTGGCCGCACGCGGATGTCCGATGCGCCGCGCCAGCTCGCCGTAGGTGATGGTGGAACCGGAAGGAATGCGTGTCAGTTCCCGCCACACGGCCCGCTGAAACGCGGTGCCATGCACGGGAAGATGTAATCGGGGCACGCGTGATCCGGCACAGTATGCTTCAAGCGCACGCAAAGCGTTCGCCCGCTCGGCCGAGGTCATGTCCGCCTTCCGCACATATGCTTTGGCCCACTGCAGGATGTCTTTCTTTTTCATGAAAGAAAATTATAGCGCATCGGAAGAATGCATTATGTGTTTCAACCCCACCTCTTTCCCCTCTCCTCTCTGCATGGAAAGCATAACGGCTTGTTTTGTGTGTTGTTTCGATCTCACCCCTTTCCCCTCTCCGATCAGTAAAGAATCGTCGCGAAGCGGTGGGTGGCTCCGCCAGGCCCCACCGCTGGAGCGACACCACTGAAGGGGAAAGGATGGATCGTGGAAGGAAAACCGCTAGGTTTGCCTTCCACGAAACCCCCGTTCTACCACCCCCCAGAACGCCCTTTTGATCACGTAAACAATTGCATACCGCCCGTAAACCAAAATTGCTCGATTCGATTTTTTCAGCCGCTACTATGCACGCTCCTTCTTCGTCCCATACTGTCTCCTTGGATACTTCCTACCAGCAACGGCCCTTCCCCTGCACGATCGTCACGTGCCATTTAGACCCGCTCGTGCCTTCCTTCGCCCCCGCAACCCCTCTCACCATGGGTGATTACCTCAACTACCGTGACGCCATCAGCTTCGCGCGACGCGCGCACGAGGGGCAGAAGCGCGCGGATGGCCGCCCCTTCGTCTCGCACCCGCTGGCCGTGCTGCAGATTCTGCGTACCACGAGCATGGATCTTCCGCCCGCAGCCTACGTGGCCGCCCTGCTGCACGACACGGTCGAGGATGGCAAGTCGACGCTCGCGCAGATCCGCGCGGCCTTCGGCGAAGAAACGGCCGATGCGGTGGATGCCCTCACACGCGGAGCGAAGCCCAAAAACGTGAACGTGCTCACACACGAGCAGGCCTACCTGGACCGCATGATCACCATGCACGAGCGTCTGCCGTACATCCTGCTCGTCAAGATGGCCGACCGGCTCCACAACCTCGAGACCGCGCACTTTCTGGCCCCCGGCCGCAGATTGGCCCTCCTGCACGAAACCGTCACGCTCTATCTGCCCCGTATCCGTCTGCAGGAAGCGCGCCAGTCCGCGTATGCCGACGCCTACCGCTCTCTTTCTGCCATGCTGGAAGAGAGTGTGGCACGCCAATCGGGTTCCCTGTGAACATTCAGATTACTTCGCCATGCCGGAGACCTTCTGCTGCTTCCGCTTGATGATGGAACGGGGGCTCTGTTCGAATTTTCCGCGGAGCAGGGTAACCGCGTTGAAATCCCTGCCCTCAAAAAACCGCGCGGCGAACGCGGCGGCCTTGGTGGCATCGTAGTACTTGCAGCTGAACACATCGAGGTAGACGGAATTCGTGTCTTCAGCAAAGTGCGCCGACACCAGCGACGTTTCGATCAGCTGCACCATCGAATACCCGTGCACCCGCGGATCATCGCCGAATTCCACGACCTGCGTTTCGCCGAACCGTTTCATATCGATGTGATCGCAGACTTGCGCCGTAAATTTTTTGATCGCTTCCGCATTGCGGATGGTTGCGGGGTTGCAGCCATGAATATCGATGGAGGTCAGCATGCCCCAGGCACCGCTGGCGAGGTATTCCTGCTCGGTGGGAACGGAGATGTACGGCATGGGAGTGAAGGAAAAGAATGAAACGAAGCGAAACGTTACATCCATGCGTATTCAGCACAATCAAAAAATATGGCGCTTCCGCGGATCTGCATCCTCCTATACTTGGAAGAAACGCATCATCCGCACCCTCCCGCTCAAATTATAGCTTCACGAAGCGGCAAAACGAGGTATAGTCCGTGAGTGATCCGCGTTCTCGCCTCCACGATTTCCGTCCAGCTGCAACAGAAGCTCCTGCACCGCGAGTTCTGGATCCAGCTCTTTCTGGAGCGCATTCTGCCACTCATGATCCCTCTGCTCGCATGGGTCTCCATCTTTGACTATGCACAGACAGATTCCCTCGGAGGATGGGCCGAAGGGGACATGATCGCCTACTACCTGCTCGTGTTCATCATCGGGATCTTCACCGATATTCAGTTCCACTACGAATTGAGCGGGATGGTGCACATGGGCACCCTGAGCCAGTGGCTCATCCGGCCGCTCACGTTTCTCGAAACGGCTTTGAGCCACATCATCGCCCGCATCATCCTTCTTCTGATCCCCGGAATTTCCGCACTGTTCCTATGCTTCTGGATTTTTCCCACTGCATTCGTCGGATTGTCATTCCCGTCACTCATCAATGCTATTCTTGTGATGCCCCTCTCACTCGCGCTCTTCAGTCTGCTCAGCACCGCCGTAGGGATGTGCGCCTTCTGGGTGATCCGGACCGATAGTATCTTCGCCCTCCTCATGCTCACACTGGAATTTTTCGGGGGCCGTCTCCTCCCTTTGGATCTGCTCCCGCCATGGCTGGAACGCATCAGTCGGTTTCTCCCTCTGCGATTCGCTATTTCCGATCCGGTGGAAGCCATTCTTCATCCGCAGACCGCTTCGCTTTTTCCTCTGCTCCTCGGGCAAAGTCTGTGGTGCATTCTTCTCTTTTGCCTCGTCGCCCTCCTCTGGCGTGCCGGCGTACGTCGTTTCGATGCAGTGGGAGGTTAACTCATCGCATGAGATACTATTTCTCCATCCTTCGACGCGCAGCCATCCTCCACCTTCAGCAGTGGGGCCGCTATCGTACCGATGTGATTCTTTGGCTTATCACCATTTGGATCACCTTAGGAATCCAAGCTCTCTTCCTCTCCGTCACCTACACCACAAGTGGTGGAAATTTTTTCGGGTACTCAGCCCATGAAGTAATGAGTTTCTTTGGAATGGCACTGCTTGCCTCAGGACTGGCGCAAACTGTTGTGGTTGGCGTAATCCGGAGTATCAGCAAAGCTGTCTGGACCGGCCTTTTTGACCACTGGCTTTTGCAACCGCCTCCACTTCTACTCCGACTCATTTCTGAGGATCTGGGACTCGTCTGGTATTGGCCGCACATTCTCGTAGGAAGCGGCATTATTTTCTGGACACTCCCTGCTCATCTCTGGCCTCTTGCTTTTGCATCAGCTCTTGTCGCCAGTACCATCGAGATGGCACTCGTGCTTCTCTTCTGCATACCCTCGATCCGCTGGGGCCGGTGGGATCCCTACGAAGGCCTCTGGGAATACCTTGAAAGCGCCCGTTCCATCCCAATTGGACGAAGCCGCAGTTTTATGTTATGGCTTGCTTCTTTCGGTGTTTTTCAGTATTCTCTCGCCCTCGAAGTGATCACAGGCAGGCTCTCGATTTTGATCCTCCTTCTGATCTCCGTCTGCGTGTGGACACTCGCTCTCCTCCTCCTCAAGATCCTCATCCGCTCCTACGGTTCCGCATCTTCCTAATGACATTCAGCAATCCTGCCAGACCTCGGCCATCAACAAGCGGGTTCCCGACTCAACATGTTTCCTTATCTCCTCTCCCTTTGGGAGAGGGTAGGGTGAGGGGGCGTAAGGAACAGTACAGCTTCCAATCGTTTTCCCTATAGTTATCCTCATGGCCGACGCGATCACCGTCAAGAACCTCAAGCGCACCTTCCGGCACTACGAAAAAAAATCGGGTTTGCTCCCGACGATCAAGAGTGTGCTCTGGCGCGAGTGGAATGACTCGCATGCCGTCGACGATGTGAGCTTTACGATTCCCGAAGGGAGTTTCGTTGGATTTTTGGGACCCAACGGCGCCGGCAAAACGACGACTTTGAAGATGCTCTCGGGCATCCTCACGCCCACGTCCGGATCGTGCAAAGTGCTTGGCTTTACGCCTTCCGATCGCAAGCGCGCATTCAAGAAGCAGATCGGCTTCGTGATGGGGCAGAAATCACAACTCATCTGGGATCTTCCGCCTACCGACACGTTCGTCCTCCACCGCGACCTCTACGAGATCCCGCGCAACCAGTGGAACGACACGCTCGATACGCTCACCAAACTCCTCCGGGTGGAGCACATTCTCTCGACCCCCGTGCGCCAATTGTCGCTGGGCGAACGCATGAAGTGCGAGCTCATCACCTCACTCCTGCACAAGCCCAGAGTGCTCTTTCTGGATGAGCCCACCATCGGCCTCGACGTGATCTCGCAGGTGCACCTGTGGGAATTTCTCGGCACCTATCAGGCGAGGGAGAAGATGACTGTGCTCTTAACCTCGCACTACGTGCACGACATCGCCAACCTGTGCGAGAACGTGATCATCCTCAATAAGGGCCGCAAGGTCTTCGACGGCGCTTTCGAGACACTCGTCAATCGCTTAGAACCGGAGCGCTGCGGCATCATCCGTTTTCACAAAGATCAGCTCAAAAAAGATCAAATCGCGAAGATCGCGGAGATGGTGAAGAACCGGCACTTGGAGCAGATCGATCTGCGCACCTACCGCATCGCCGTCCCGCGCGAAGAGCTGTCGGCCGCAACCCAGTGGATGCTCAGAAGCTTCCCCATCGAAGAGCTGCGCATGGAAGAAGTGGACCTGACGGAAGTCATCGAAAAGGCGTTTGCGATGGAGTCGAGGGCGTAGAAAAAATTCCCCAAGATACGCAGCCGCGGAGGGCTGCTTCTAGGTCATGATTACCAAGAGCGCCCCTCCGCGGGCGCGACTGAGAAGATTTTGCAGGCACGATTGAGGAGATTCAGTCGCATTCCAAAGGCATCACATCCCATTTCCCCGACGCAGAAGACCATGGATACGCGTTTGGGGCATCAACCATTCCCTGCCTCACAGGATCTGAATGGATATAGCGCAGTGCTTCGGGCGGATTATCGACAATCCGGATGTGATAACGCGATTGCCATATTTTCGGGATACCCAAATCAAATGTCAGTCCTGATTTGAAGCTGGCCATTACCTGAGCAACGGTTTCTGGAGCCGGAATCTTCATAAGAAAATGACAGTGATCAGGCATGATCACAAATCCATAGAGAAAAAACGGACGCATTGCCTGTACACGATACAAACATTCAATGGCCTCCCTCGCCCTGCAAGAATCTGCAAAAATTTTCCTGCGTTTTGCGGTCACCGTTGTGATCAGCATCTTCACGCCGCTTCGAATGGGATGACGTTGAGACATGGGCAGAAATCATAGTGCACCTGTCAAATATCCCATTTTCTTGAGACGCAGCCACGTGGTTCGACTTCGCTCACCATAAAGAGGGCTGCTTCTAGGTCATGATTACCAAGAGCGCCCCTCCGTGGGCGCGATTAATGAGAAACGGGCGCGATTCAAATAGCCCCCCCCGTTCTACCACCCCCCAGAACGCCTTTAACCGCCAGTTAAAGCCCGTGAACCACACCATTCGAAAGAATCGGTCTCAAGAGGTATTCCAAGTTGAAAGGTTCTCCTCTGAAATGGAAACACACATCTCATCCCTCCCTTACCTTCCTTACCTCTCTGCCATTCCTGCCCTTCCTGCCCTTCCTTACCTCCTCCCCCTCCCTTCCATGTCCCTCAAATCCCCTTCACGTTCACGCGCAGAACGGCATCTCACGCTCGAAAACCTCGAATCGCGGCAAATGATGTCGGGTACGACTCTTGCATCGGTGCAGCAGGATACCGCCTATCTGGCCAATGCGGTGTTACGCGACGAGCCCGTGACACTGCTGAATGGAGAGAAGGAATTCAACGGATCAACCATGGAATGCATTGCAGACAGCCCCGTATTCACAGATGGCTCCTTTACGCTCGAGACACAGATACGTGTGCATGCCATGAAGCAGCAATCCATCATCACCAAATATGATTCCGGAGTGGAAGACAAGAGTTTTCATTTCTGCATGCTCAATACCGGGCAGCTGCAAATCGATGTCTACGGTGCTCCAAACGGAAAGAACTATCTCACCTTTCAGACCACCGGCGCTCCGCTCACTGTGGGGCAATGGCATACCGTGCGGGCAAGTTTTGATCTGGAACATCGTCAGATGGCCATCATGGTGGATGGGCAGGATATTCCGGGCGTAATCATCCAGACGGGAGAGGACGTCACGGCGCTCTACGATAGCAAGACCGCAGTACGGGTGGGGGGCAGGAGGACAGGTAGTGGAGATGGAAATATTCTCGACGCAGACGTTCGGGATGCACGCTATTTCCCGATTGATTCATTCGAAGAGAAAGCGGCGACGCCGCAACCGCCCGTGAGCGATGTAGCAGTGGATGCGGTGATCGCAAAAGAGGAGGCCGTCCTGCCATTGACGGAGGCGGAGGCGACAACGACGAAGGAACAGCAACTCACCGCAACGGCTATTGATGCCATCCTGCGTGCGGAGCCCATCACGCTCTTGAGCGGAACCAAAGAATTCAACGGATCAACCATGGAATGCATCGCAGATAGCCCCGTATTCACAGATGGATCGTTCACGATTGAAGCCATGGTGAAGCCGGATGTCATCAAATCGCAGACCATCGTCTCCAAGTATGACTCCCGTGTGGGCGATAAGAGTTTCTTCCTCGGCATGCTGGGTGACGGACGGCTGCAATTTGTTGTGTATGGGGATAACGGGGTCTACCGCATGTACGAGACGAATAGTGCGCCTCTCAGTGTCGGAATATTGCAGCGCCTCCGGGCGAGCTTCGACATCGATACGCAGAAGATGACGATCATGATTGATGGAAAAGAGATTCCGATGACCCTCGTGGAGGGATCGCAAGAGGTGAAGAAGCTGCATGACGGCGCAAGCCCCGTGCAGGTGGCGGCGTCCAGCTTCGGAGGCGGACCGACAAACTATTGGGATGGACCGATTGAGGATATGACATTCTTCCCGGTGGATCGGTATGGAATACCGGCGCCGGCGGCAGTCGTGGATGCGGCGGTTACGGAGAAGGAAGCCGTCCTGCCATTGACGGAAGCGGAGGCGAATGCGCTGAAAACGACACAAGAGACCACATCCGAAACGGTGCAGACGGTTCTCACTGCGAAGGATACTGTAGTTCTCCAAAGCGAATGGACCCGCGAGCAGGAGGAATTTCGGGCCGCCGAAGGAAGGACGGCAGTGCTTCTCAACGGCCTTGCGGAGGATCGCGACACCTTGAACAATCTTCAGGAAGACCTTGCGGACAAGCGAACGGCACTCACGGCAAAAGAGACGAGTCTGAAGCAGTGCCAGGATGCACTGGAGCCTCTCGCAGCCGAAGCCCGGCGCCTGACGGACCTCACGACCTCGCTTACAGATGAACAACAGAGTCTGCCTGAACGGATCGCGGCGCTTGAGAAACAGACCGCCGATGGCCAGAAGGCCTTACAGGATACAATCCTGGCACGCGATGCAACCGAGCAGACACTGGCGAGTACCCGGCAACAGGCCTATCAGGGTGAGAAAGAATATTCCTATCAATTGAAGATCTACCAACAAAACTGGCGAAACAAGGCTCTGCTGAACAAGGTGAATGCGATCCGCGAGAAAATCAACAATCTTCAAAAGCAAGCGCAGCTCCTCCAGAATCAATTTACGACCTTGAGCAAAAAAGCCGTCGAATGCCAGAATTCCCTCTCCTCCGCGACACAGGAACTCACTGTTTTACAGAAACGACAGACCGCGCTTCCTGCGGAACTGAGCGGCGCGATCACGGCTCTGGAAACCGCCGAGGCACGATTGGGTACGCTCCCTGGGGAAGAGACGCGGCTCATATCAGAGATTGCCGCCCTCCGCGCATCTGTCAGTATGCAAGCCACTGAGGCTGATCTTCTCTCACAGAGAATCATCGATTCAAAAAATAATCTTACGACAGCCCTCCTCACGGAATCACATGAGTGGCAAGACGTGGAACAAATGCGTCGAACCGTGGACGCAGCGCTGCTTACCGTACTCGAAGAGGATTCTGCAACCGATGGGACGCCGCAACTTCAAGTGAAAGCCACGGAGGATACACAGTCGCTTTCTCTCACGGAGCGCCAGTTACAGCAGTACGAAACGCGGATGGCCGCGGCCAACGAGCGCCTTGCAGTCTGCGAAACAGCACTCACATCGGCACAGCAAAAAGTGCAGGCACTCGAACAGACGATTGCTACCGCAAATGAAACCATTGCCACAGCGGATAGCACCATTCAGAAAGCCGCTTTGGAAGCACAGTTGGAACAGAGCATCGGCACCTCTTCCTTCCGGATCGAAGGTCTATGGCCCAATCGCATCATTTCGCTCCGCTACCAGAATATCCCCGAAGGATACGACGCAATCACGTGGGGGAGCGGCTTCGAAGAGCGGGAAGTGATTCATGCAGGATCCGGCACCATTGATTTCGGTATCCCGCTGCTCGGCGTAGTCGACGCACAGATCGGCATCGTCAGGCATGGCACCAAAGAAGTCGTGGGCAAAATGGTGGATTTCCGCATTTTAAAAGGATACATCCGCGAGAACGTGGATGACCGAAGCATCACACTACCGAGCCTTGCGGTGACACGAACGATCAACGCAGAAACCATCACGGATCAGGAAAAGCAGAAAGCAAGCGCCACGGCAGTCAAAGCAGAAATAGAAACCTACCTGCCTCAGGCGCAGGCAGTCGAAGCGCAGGCCCTCTCTGACTGGCAGATCGCGCGCCGCGAGACTATCGCCTACGCCGGTATCACTTCGATCGAATCCGAGGTCACACCAAACAGTAACGGTTATCAAAATATTCACTTCTCCGTACACTACCGCTCACCCGATACTGCGTCCCGCATGGAAGTGTTTCTGAACGGCGCACGTGTGAGATTGGTAGAACTGCAGCATCCCGCCGGAGAACTCGATGCCGTATTCTCGTGCGACTACGGAATGGAAAACTGGAGCGGTGATCTGGAATTCAGGTATTCGAGCCGAAACGAAAAAGAGGGAATGAGACAAGTGGACAGTGCAACAGCGAGCTTCAATGCGCGGGAATCCGTCCAGAACGCAGCCCACGTGTACACCACATTCAGTGATGTGGAATCTCACGACACCGGCCGCCTGGTGGATACCCCCCTTCCCTATTCCCTGAAACTCATGAGCACCAACGGACCCAATGCCGTGCTCCACTTCTCGTCACCGGATGATGAGAGCGTCATCACCTCGAGCACCGGGGGAATCTACGGGCAGAATTCCTATTCCCATTCGGGCGGCACCTCCACGGGTGTGACACTCCTTACTTTGAATCCCAACAAACCCGGCCGCTACTTCTACTCCCTCATTGACCACAACGGAACAACCCGCGACGTTGTCTGGGTGGAATGGGACGGCACGACGCTGACTCTCGTGGACCAGGAGGCTCAATGGACATCAGATGAAGCCACGAACATGCGTACGGCCTCTCTGGATGCCAACAATCCGGATGCCTCCCCTGCAACGCGCATCGCAACCATCCTGGGCGAAGAGGCAGCCGAGACCATGGAGCAGGAACGACTGGAACTGCTCATCAGCAGGCAGATGAATCTGACCAGCATCGCGGTCAGCGGTATGAATCTGGAACTGGGAAGAGTGCAGGCGAAGAATTTTTACGAGCGCTCCGCCCTCTTCGTCAACATGGAGACGATGCATGAGTGCTTCTTTACGGTGCATCCCGACTGGCGGCCCGAGAATGTTCAGGCGACGGTCATGCGCATGTGGCAGGATGGCGGCTGCAACGGACCCAGCGGCGATACGCGCGATTGGCTCAACGACGTCATTCTGGACGTCATGGGACGCTACGATCGCGATCTGAACGTGTACGCGGCCGCCATGGCCGAGATTATGGAAAAAGGCGTGAAGACCTGCCTCGCCATTAGACAAGGTCAACTCGAGAGCCCTCTCCTTTTCGAGCTTGATCAACTCATCACCGCTCGGGGATACTGGGAAGCTGTGGGACGTCTCTCCGGCATCGGCGTGAAACTGCCGACGCGGCAGCAGGTTATTACAGCATGCAAACTGATTGTCGATGACGAAATCGTAAGACTCCTTTTCACGCAATCCGAAAACGCCCGCCTCATCGCGAACTTTGACCTCCGCCAGCAGTACAACGCCACATGGGCGGCGGAGCATGGCGGTTTAACCAATGTGAGCGTGCTGAACGTTCGGGCCACCGTAGCCGGAGGGTACACGGAGAAAGAAGTGAGTAAGAGCGAGGCGCGCAGACTTAAACGAGCCGCTGACCTCGTACTCGAGGCCAGAAAGGGAAACGATACAAGAGCGCAGATGTCCGTAGTTATTAGTGACGATCAAAACGTCCAGCGTGAACGCCAACTCGCGAATGGCACCATACAAATCACCATTACCACAGCAGAAGCGGAAAAGATTGCGACGGAAGTGGACGAGGCGATTGCAGAAACTGGCGGGGATGCGACAGCAGTTGGAGAGAAGATGCTGGTGACAATGAATGGGAATCTCATGCCAGATCTGTCGTGGGCAACATTGAATTATTTAAGAAAAACCACAGAAACCGAGGAACAGGAAACATCAGTTGAAGACTATTCCACACTTCCCGTCACCAGTGAAAATCAAGATAGGAGAGAGTTTGAAAACATGATTTTGAGTCAGATTGCGGAACACTTCCCACTCGATCTCAGCGCAAGATGGAAAAATACGATTGGATCACCATACCACCTTGGAAATGCACAGAACGCTGTTGATCTCAATATGCTCACAGGTGGCAATACAGACTACGGGCAGCCCATTTCAGCGCCTGTAGATGGAAAAGTTGTTGGTCAGCCAAATGTATCCATTGGTAGCATTACCCTCGAATTCACGACATCAATCAATGGACAGCTTTTTACTTGGCACATGCGCTTCCTTCATCTCCCACTCGAGGAAGAGAATGGTAAAGTCTTCGTACGCCAGCGAGAGAATATGGATCCCAGTGGCCGTATCCTATTCGAAAAAGAAATTTCTGATGGAATGGAAATCGCTAAGGATGAACAGTTTGGAGTTGTGGGTAAGAATGGAACTGCTTTTTCGCATCTGCATCTTGAGACACTGGACTCACAAGGAAGAATGATTGATTTGCGTCATCTCTTTGACTCAAGTCATCTCAATATTCCCTCACGAGCAGCCGATGAAAGCGGAAAGGAATGGGCAACAACTTGGGACGATACTGTTCATTCTTGGGTGAACGCCGAGCAGGGAATCATCTTTGTTCAAGATGGCAATACATGGAGTGATGACGAGAACAATGTGTGGGTAACTTGGAATGCTGAGGAAGCGCAAAGAAAAAGAGTGGTATGGGTGCATAAACTGGATGATGGACGCATAATTGATGCATGGCTCAGCTTTGATCATTCCCAAAAATGGAATTCCCAAAATCGCGCATGGGAAACAATCTGAAAATACTGGCCATCATATTTATCTGTAATCTGCTCAGCTCTTGTGCAGTGACTGAGAAGAAAAATATTCCTAACTCATTCATCTATCAGAACGAACAAGGCTACAACATTGCAATTCCACTAGGATACAAATACTCAGAACCTGCCCCTTCTGGGAAATACTTTTACTTCGGGTATCCAAATAATAATACCCTTGGTATTAGCAGCATTGAGTTCCATCCAATATCTTCACCTTGCTCTCCCTCCGAAATCGGCGTGAGCAAACCACTTTTTGGAAAAAACGCGGAAGGTAAAGTTATGATAAGCGGAAAAGTGGATTTTCCTCTCGATTACGAGTTGAAACCACTCGTTCCGGATTGTCGTCCATACAAGCCTGTTTCTGCAGTGTACATCCTCTGCACCGAAAATAACGGCCGACGCGTGGCCATCTGCTTACAGCAGATCACCGATAACCCGGGACTTGCGGAACAGATCTTTAAGACCTTTCGGTGGGTAAAGAAGCCAACCTAAGATGCAGAGGGTCAATCACTATCAGGCGCATGTCTGCAAGTCTTGGTTCTCTTAGTATGTAATTCTCGAGACGGTATTGATCAAGTTTTGCATTGTGTAACTGTATTGCCCCAGATACAAAGTGATTAGCTCCGAGAATGATCAATGCAATATTGTCCGATGCTGTAAAAGATAAAATTTGATCAATAAGATGAGGATGCTCTTTTTTAAATTGTAACACACCTTGGCGCGCAATCTCTTCGTTACATAAACGATCAAACGTCTCGTCATCATATTGCATCCAACTTTGCGCAGATCTCATCAAATCCGCTTTATTGGTTTCAGTAGAATCAATGGTCATGTGTCCATGAAGATGGCTTTTGTCGATTTGTCCTTGCGTGAGCATGAGCTTCACAAAACGCTGTGATCCACACAATAGGGCTTTTTGCTGTTTCAGCAGCATCGTATCACGAGATGCAATGGTTGTACTCAATCCTTCCATATACTCCTGCGCACTAGAAGGGTCATTCTCTGCCTGCGACAGTACTAGTTCTAATCGATCATAGCAAGCAAAGCCATTACCAAGAATGATTCTAATATCTTCCGCCATCTCGTAATCAAGATGAGAGAAGGATTCGATAAAGAAATGCACATGTCGAGCACCACAGATTTCAATAACAGTACGCTGGCATTCGACAAGAGTACGCTGATGACGCAGGAATTCTTGGAAGAGACTGACATTATTTTCCCATTCGATAAATGAGTCGGCTGTGCCATGATTATGCTTGATTCCGACACAGATACGCTTCGCCCCCTCAGCCTGCAAATCAGCAACCACTTGGCCGTGTTTTGATAGTTCGACTATAAGCCGATCTCCCATCTCCCGCACCCTCTCAATCTGTTGCCTTTCCTCTGTCGAAGAGGGTTGTTTCGTTCCCCATGCCAGCCGCATCCCATTTTCCAACTCGGTCTGTTCGGATGCAGTACCAAAGAGCTGTTCGAGCTTGCCTTGATCAAGGTGAACACCTGCCTGATTCGCCCATACTAGAAGGGCCGATCTGGCCTTCTGTTGCCGCTCCAGCAACTCATACTTATCTGACTGCGTCAGAGGTACTTCAATTTGGTTCGCTTCCGGTTCCTTTTTGAATAAGCGAGCAAAGCGTCCTCTATGCACCTTACGATACTGCGCTGCCTGAACCGGGATCGAATTCATTTCTCCGTGATCTTGAATCTGAGCATCATCAGGACTATGAATCCTGTACCATTCTTGTGGGTCTGCTGATGGCACCCAATAATGCTGTGCTGCAGCCAGTACATCATTTTCGCGGTGGACTCTCTCGCCGAGTGGCACTTCGGATAGCAGGTCTTTTTGCATAGAAAATGGTTGAAAAGTAAGTTTTACATTGTACATCACTCCTCGCATTCCGAAGCGCAAAACAGGTTCAAAATACCCCCCGTTCTGCCCCCTCATAGAACGCCAAATATGGCTTCATGGAGCTAAAAAGCAGATGTACCATCCGAAATTTTTTGAGAAGCCCTCGATAAGCCTCATTGGGCGTCGGATACTGTAGATATTCCCCCTCCCGCCCATGCGCCCCCGCCCTCTCTCCGTTCTAGTCCTCTCCATCGTCACTCTGCTCTGCATGCCACAGGGCTCCCTCGCCCTCAGCAATCAGCCCACGCTGGTTTCGCTCTTCCTCTCCTCTTCCGCCAGCTCCGCTGGCCGACTGACCTACAGAGCCGCAAAGATCAAAGCCAAAACGGATAAGCAGCGCAAAAGCAGCGCTTCGTCGGCCTCTTCGCTCGAGTATCGCGACCTCGTCAACGGTCTTAGTGTGCAGTATCCCAAAAGCTGGAGTTATGTCTTTTCGCCACCAGAGTCAGGCGTAACCGCGCGCTACGACTGGACGATCTTTGGCAGCTCAACCGCCCAATACACTTCACTTGCCATTGGGATCCTCAATCTCAAGAAACCCGTTACGACCGCCGATCTCAAAAAGGACTTTGCTCTGTACACGCAAGAGCCCAAGTACGCCGAAGACTTTCAGAACCCGCATTTCCTCATCATGCCGCAAGTCCTCTCGTCGGTACTCTCAATCTGGCAGAAGAAAGAAACTCACGTGGGCACGTTCACGCACCGCTACCAGAGCCGCGATAGAAAGGTTCGCCAGATCCGCATTCCATCCGGCAACCGCATCATCGTGCTCGAATACTCCGCCACTCCCGATCGATTCGACAAAGATCTGCACCTCTTCGAGGATTTCACAAAGTCGTTTGCGCTACTGAAGTAATCTCCGATACTGCCCGTTCTGCCCCCTCATAGAACTGAAGATGCCCCCACCCCCCATGCGCCGCCACCTCATCGCCATCGCAGCTCTCTCCGTCGTCACTCTGCTCTGCTCGCCCGCCAACTTATCCTCAAAAGCCTTGGCGAAGGAAGAAGTGCCGGACGCGAAGGTGGGCTCGCCACACATGCAAATCGCAATCATCGATCAGGCGCCGGTCATTGATCCGCAATTGGGTATCACCTTGGTGATGGAAGATGTAGCAATAGGCATCCGGTACCGCGTGCCGGAAGCGTGGAATGTTTCCTCCATCAAGAAAAAGGTGACCATCTCTCCAACCATTAGCATTCCCAATGATCTGCTCCATCAATCACTGGCCGGCATAATCGTGGTCGAAGCGCAGACGTTGTCAGTCCCGCTCACGCCGCAGCAGATGCACACGATGTTCCTCAGAGATTACACGGTGGACCCCGAAGCCAGTTTTGATTCCTACGCTCCGAATTTCGATCTGCGGGGTTCCGGTGCGGTTTTTGTGGGAGGCGTGGAAGGACGTAGGTTCGACTTTACGAGCAGAGTAAGCAGCAGACCAGGGATATCGCGTGTGGTCTACATCCCTCTCGATAGGACGCTGTACACATTCCGCACGACCGCGACGGGCAAAAATGCCGAAGATGCGGCATACGGTTTCGAGCAATTCTCTGAAAAGTTTGAATGGTTCATGAGTAACGTGGAATTCATCGGCGGCGGGCAAAGTTCATCGGAGGCGATGCCGGAAGAATCCGCTCCCGAAGAACCCGTGGAAGAACCGGAACAGTCCGCAACCACCGTCCAACCCTTTACCGATGTCGACGCATCACTCGCGCAAGGAAAAGCCATTGTCTGGATGCGCGACCACAACATCGCTTCGGGTTACCCCGATGGCTCATTCAAACCGGAACGGACCATCAACCGCGCAGAGTTCACAAAGATCATCGTGGGGGCGGTGCATGACGCAACAGAGATCAATGCATGCCCGCTCTTAAGCTCCGTTTCGCCGTTCCCCGATGTCTCAATGGACGACTGGTTCATGCCCTATACCTGTTCGGCCAGGCGCTTCGGGATTATGGACGGTTACCCCGACGGGACCTTCCGCCCAGCGCAGGACGTGAACTCCGCCGAGTCGGCCAAGATCGTGGTAAGCGCCTTCGGACTTACGAGCACAGAAACGCCGTGGCCTGCCAACCGTAGCCCGGAGGGCGCAGGTTGGTATCAGCCGTTTATGGATGCTCTCAACACTCTAGGAGCCCTGCCTTCCTCCGCACAAGATCCCGCGCACCTGCTCACGCGTGGAGAGATGGCGGAGATCGTGTATCGGGTGATGGAGAGATGACTGCTTCGCCCCCCCGTTCTGTCCCCTCATAGAACGGTAAACATGGCTTCTATAAGCCAAGAAATAGGCATACTCTCCGCAATCTTTTGAGAAGCCCTCGATAAGCTCGATTGAGCACTGGATACTGAAGATATTCCCCCTCTCGCCCATGCGCCCCCGCCCCCTCTCTGTTCTGGCCCTTTCCGTCATCACTCTGTTGTGTCTGCCACAGGGTTCCCTCGCCCTCAGCAATCAGCCCACAGTGGTTTCGCTCTTCCTCTCCTCTTCCGCCAGCTCCTCCGGCCGACTGACCTACAGAGCCGCAAAGATCAAAGCCAAAACGGATAAGCAGCGCAAAAGCAGCTCTTCGTCGGCCTCCTCGCTCACGTATCGTGACCTCGTCAATGGCCTCAGCGTGCAGTATCCCAAAAACTGGAGTTATGTCTTTTCGCCACCCGAGTCAGGCGTAACCGCGCGCTACGACTGGACGATCTTCAGTAGCTCGACCGCCCAATACACCTCACTGGCCATCGGGATCCTCAATCTCAAAAAACCCGTCACCACCGCCGATCTGCAAAAGGACTTTGCTCTGTACACACAAGAACCCAAGTACGCCGAAGACTTTCAGAATCCGCATTTCCTCATCATGCCGCAAGTCCTCTCGTCGGTACTCTCCATTTGGCAGAAGAGAGAAACTCACGTGGGCACGTTCACACACCGCTACCAGAGCCGGGATAGGAAGGTCCGCCAGATCCGCATTCCATCTGGCAACCGCATCATCGTGCTCGAATACTCCGCCACTCCCGATCGATTCGACAAAGATCTGCACCTCTTCGAGGATTTCAC
>Ga0172381_10002945_pt1 | contig 18352 bp, 15 predicted proteins | sample Leawel6488metaG_FD_119754 | JGI IMG/M metagenome (GOLD analysis project Ga0172381, IMG submission 119754) | Leachate microbial communities from a municipal landfill in Southern Ontario, Canada - Leachate well 64-88 metaG | ecosystem: Engineered > Solid waste > Landfill > Unclassified | place...
AACGGTCTCATGGTAAAGCGTCTTGAGAACTACGTCGACGGACAACGCCTTACTAAAGAGCGTTCCGTAATGGACTTCACGCGGCCCGATTGGCAAAAGGTGGAGGAATAGTGACACCTACCCTGAAGCTACACAAGCTATCTATTTCAAACCTAGGTCCCTTCGCCGGGGACCACGTTTTGGAGCTTCCCGAGTCAGGACTACACATGGTCTTGGGGGAGAACCTAGATACCGACGAGTCGAGCGGAGCTGGTAAGTCGTCGTTGGTGGAGTCGCTAGCGTACGTATTCGACTACTCGACGTTCACGGGGGCAGACCTGCAAACGTGGTCGTGGTTGTCTGATTCGCCGATGAGGGTTGGTATCGATTTCACGGTGACCAAGTCTGGGGATTCGTCTGAAGTTGAATACGTACGTGGTAAGAAGCCCAGTTTGGTGGTTGATGGTGACCAGGTTTGTTCGGGTAGCGCCAAGGAGGTCAAGGAGTCTTTGGAGCGTCTTGTCGGCGTCCGCCCTGATGTCCTCAAGGCGCTAACTTACCGCGCCCAGAACCAGCCCGGATTGTTTTTGTCCATGAAGGACCAAGAGAAGAAGTCTTTCTTGACCGAGCTGTTGGGGCTTCAGCCATACGAAGCAGATATTGAAAGGTCCGTCAAGACTATTAGCGAACTGGAACAGCAAGAAGTAACTAAGCGCGCTATCGCAGATAGCGTGCGAGCACAGGTACCTGGGGCGCCCGAGCGCCCCGAGCCTATCGGCATCAAGCTCCACGAAGAAACTCTAGCAAAGCTCCGGTCGGAAATCGTCAAGGCAGAGTCCGCTCTAGAGCGACTACGGGTAGCAGACAGCGCCGCACTAGAGATGCAGGTACGGCGCGAACAGGTTGTCCGCGGAACCCACTTACCCCTAGTCAATTCCCTAAAATCGAAGGTTGCTTCGATTCGTGCTAACGAGCCTTGCCCGCCTGAAGTATCCGTTCCCTCGTTCCCGCCCGAGTTAGGGTCTCTGAAAAAGAAGCTGGCTCTACTGCGAGAGGCTATCGCAGTAGCTAAAAGCGGTCGAGAAATCGAGCTTCGGTCTGTTCGGGCCGAATTGAAGGCTAGCGAAAATGCTAGCACGCAGCTAGTAATCGAAGGTCAAAACAAGTCCCGTACTGCCACAACAAACAAGGCCCGTGTCGAAAGCGAGCTGGCGGTGCTGGAGACGTTGACTTGCGACCGGTGTAATCGTGCATGGGCCGACGAGGCCCATGCGGCCACCTTGAATCGGAAGCGTGCGGAACTGCTGGAATGGGAGGCGTTGTTCGTAGACGCCTCGGCCGTCCTTGCAAGAGCAGCGAAGGAGCTGGACGTAGGCAAGGGGCTCGCCGAGCGCGTCCGGGAGCTGGAAAGTACGAACCCCGTTAGCGCAAAGCTAGAATCGGGCGAAAGGGAATTTGCTCAGAAGGTCTCTGAAGCCGAAGCTGACTATCGAGCTGCTGTTGCGTCGGCCGAGCAGAGAGCGTCGGCCGAGGGCAAGCTACTCAAGGCTGAGTGGAAACAGCAGCTCGCTGAAGCCGAAGCAGACGTCTCGAAAGCGGAGCGGGATTTTAGCTCTGCTTTGAATGAAGCCCAAGAGATGACTCAGGAGCACGTCAAGCTGCGTGATAGCATGGGGTCGGTACGGGACCTGTTAAATGGTCTCGGCAGTGACCTGAGAATTGAAACCGGTACCATCGAGTCTATCCGTTACCGGAATGAGGACGCCGAAAAGGTCTGGAAGCGCGAATACGAGGCGTGGCAACGACTTGTAGCCCACGTTCAGCTCTTAGACCAAGAGCACCAAGATGTGCTCGCCAGGCTGAACCAGGAACGTGACTACCTGGGCTGTATCCGGGGCTTCTTGGGTGCTATCTTCGACGAGACGCTAGACCGTATCGCATTTTTGACAAATGAACGACTCGCTAAGGTTCCCAATGTCCAAGGACTGGCATTGCGTTTCGTTTCGGAACACGAGACCAAGACGACCAAGAACGTTCGTCAAGAAATCCGTCCGGTAATCGAGCGGGATGGCCACGAGATTCCGCTGCGCCGGACCTCGGGTGGACAATTTACAGGAGTTGAGCTTGCTGTAGACCTGTCACTGGCGGATGTGATTGCGGAGCGGACCGGCATCCTTCCAGGGTGGTTGATTTTGGACGAGGCGTTCAACGGACTTCCCACCAAGTCCAAGACTGCTTGTCTAGAACTGCTTAGGGACGCGGCTGAGACGCGCCTCATCCTAGTAATCGACCATGCAACGGAATTCAAGGCGATGTTCCAAAGCGTAATAACCGTCCGTAGTCAAGACGGTCGCAGCTCGTTCGTGTGATATAGTACCACCAACCAAGGAGAATAGCTATGGCTCGTAAGTTTGCCGCAAAGAAGGGTCCGTTCGATGAGCTTCCTACCGACTTTAAGGATGCTGTTGCGTCTGCGTGTCCAGAAGACATCAACAAGCGTATCGCTCAAATCGCCAAGGACACTGAGGCCCTGTTGAAGGCTCGGGACGAGGACCAAGACTACCAGACGAAGAAGGAGGAGCTGAAGGAGGCGGGGGCGGTGTATCGTGATGGGAAGAAGGCGAACCGCCTTAAGATTCTGTACTGCGTGCAGGTACTGGGCGACAAGGGGGCAAACTAACATGCACCCCGTTAATCAGATGTCCTGGCCGGGAGAGCCCGAGAAAGTGATTGAAGCGCTGAAAGTGCTTCAAAAATTGATGCCCTCCGAGCGGAGTCCTTGGAACCGGTATCCTGCCGATAAGGACGAGTCGGAACTGGATGCTTTGCTTAGGACTGCTTCGGAGCAGAGCAATACTTCGACGGACGCTAGCAGCGAATTTCGGAAGCTGCTACGTGTCGTCAAGAATCTCGATGACCAGGTCCAAAAGCTCCTGGATGCCACGCTGATTAAGCGAATTGAGGCCATGAAGGTCTCTAGCGACGACCTGATTGTCGTTACGGTCCCCAAGGACTTCAATGTTAGTGACTACAATGATTTCGCCAAGAGCCTCAAAGAGAAGTCGCGCTGTCGGGCTGTCGCGGTAGTCGAAGATGGCATTAAACTAGGCACCGGAAAGTAGACGTGTCCCTAATCCTCTCGTTGGATATCTCAACCTCTACCGGCTTCGCTGTGCTCGATAATACAGAGCCTACGAAGCCGGTAGCATTTGGGGCTATCAAGCTCTCGAAGCGAGCCAAGGACTACGCTTCCCATCCTTGGGGTTACTATCTTGCGGCCAAGGACCTGGCTAAACAACTGGTAGCCAAGGTCTTGGAGGTCCGACCCGACGTAGTGGTCGTCGAAGAGACCAATAGCGCTAGGTCAAGGTTTACGCAAAAGTACCTTGAATATTGCCATTTTGCGTTCCTGTTCGAGTTTTTCGAGGCGTTCGAAGGCGAAGAAATCAAGCTCGTCTACCTCAACACCAGCGATTGGCGTCGGACTATGGACGTTCGTTTGACCAAGGAAGACAAGGGCCAGAACGCTAAGCTGTCACGCCATAAACGGAAGTCTGCCGACAGGGGCGTGAAGCTAGACAAGAAAGCTCTAGGTATCCGGGGTCGCACAACCATCAAGCATGTGGCTATCCGTCGAGCTAACGAGATTTTTGGGACAGCTTTCCTTGCCAAGGACGACGACGCGGCAGACGCGCTTCTTCAGGCTCTAGCTTTCATCCGTGGTTGTCCGCCATGTACTGGTAAGGACTAGGTATGCTTCCGTAGCCCCAATCTCTTGCTCTCCCCTTACATCACCTGTAAACAACTGTCTAGAGGAACGACATGGAACACGCCCCTTACTCTCCTACCGGTTTTGCCCTCGACATTTTTCAGAAGAGGTACACTATTCACGAACAGGAAACTTTCGGTGAAGCGTGCGACCGGGTAGCTCGACACATCAGCCAGGCTGAGCCTGGGGAGTCGATGGCTAAATTTCGTAGCGAGTTTTCTGACATCCTGTCCAAGAATCTGTTCATGCCAGGCGGACGTATCTGGTATGGGTCGGGGCGGCCGAAGGGCAATTTGCTGAACTGCTTCGTCGTCCCTACTGCTGATTCGCGTGAGGGGTGGGGTAAGACGACGTATGACATGATTGTGATTTCCGGTACGGGCGGCGGCGTAGGAACGAACTACAGTCCTGTACGGCCTCGTGGTAGTGTCATCAACGGCTCTGGTGGTAAGGCTACTGGAGCCGTAAGTCTGATGTCTGGCATCAACGCTTTCGGCGAGGTTATCAAGGCAGGCGGCGGGCGGCGTACGGCATTGATGATGGCTTTGAACCATAACCATGGAGACATTATCGAATTCTTGGACGCGAAGCTCGACCAGAAGCAGCTCAACAACGCCAACGTATCCGTCATCTTCGACGAGGACCCGGAAGCCTTCTTCGACCAGGTCAAGAAAGACCTTGACATCGATTTGAAGTTTCGGGGTAAGGCGGTTGGTAAGGTGAGGGCCCGCGAGCTGTGGGCGCGCATCGTCAAGAATGCGCTCAAGGGCGGGGAGCCTGGTGTGTTGAATGGTTACTTCGCGAACAAAATGAACAACGTATGGGGGACGACACCGCTAATTTGTACGAATCCTTGCTTCCATCCCGACACCCTTTTGTCTACAGAATTCGGTCTGATGAGGGCCGGCGAGTTGGCCGGAATTCCAGGCGCACTCAACGTTGTTGCGGACTCTCGTGTAGGTAAAGGTAATTCATTGGATAGTGCGGCAATGGGAACCGTAACTCTGCCCTCTACCGGCGTATACTTGACCCAAGTGGACGCTACGATTTTTAGGGTCACTACATCCCATGGGTATTCGGTAGTCGCGACTGACGAGCACGATTTCGTGACAACCAAGGGACGAAAGAAGTTGAAAGACTTGGTCGTTGGCGACCAGCTTATGCTTCCGTCAGGAGATGGGCTGTTTGGTCCTAATGGTTCGTATGATGAAGGGTTAGTTTTGGGTATGTTTGTGGGCGACGGGACTAGTGCCCGGGGCCAAACTGAGTCGGAAATCGACGCATTTATTGACGTATGGGAATCTGATTTTGACTCTTTGGAGTCCGTTAAGAGGGCCGTAGAAGGGGTGGTTGGCCGAGAGCCGTCTATCAATGGACGTCAGTATTCGTGCGAATGGATTAAACAAGGGGACGGGAAGTTTCGGATTGGCGGCCGTCGCCTTGCTCGGGCTTTGGCTAGAATGTCAGACGACGGTAGTTTGGGGTCTCTAAAGAACAAGGTGCCTCGTTCGGTATTTACTGGCAGTCGTGAATTCGTAGCAGGATACATTGCTGGGCTGTTTTTTGCTGACGGAACAGTTAACATCTCTGGCCACACTAAGGGAACAACCGTATCTTGGCGTATAAACCAGTCCAATATCGGACTTCTGTCCGATGTGCAAATCCTGCTTTCCCAATTCGGGGTCGTCTCTAGGACCTACCTGCGTAGGTCAGAGCAGGATAGGCTTATGCCAGATGGTCGTGGCGGTAAAGCGATGTATCGTTGTCGCGACAACTACGAACTTATTGTCAATAGGCCCAATCTTATTCGCCTATCCAAGAAAATTCGGTTGGTGGGACGGAAGGCTCTTTTGGTAGCTTCGGCGCTTGAAGCGCGGGGAATCGAATGTCGGAGGCCGGAGAGGTACATTACCACTGTAACCGGGGTTGATGCTGCGGGCCGGTCCGATGTCTATTGCCTAACCCAGCCAGCCACTAACTGTATCATCAGCAACGGAATCGTAAACGGACAATGTGGCGAAATCTGGTTAGGGGCGTACGAAAGTTGTTGCCTCGGCTCCATCGTACTTCCTCGTTTTGTGGACAGCGACGGCAGCATGGACTGGGACGAATTGAAGAGGACCGTCTCGTTGGCGGTTAGGTTCCTCGATGACGTCCTTACAGTTAACAACTATCCTCTGCCGGAAATCAAATCTACCGTCACCGACCTCCGTCGTATCGGCTTGGGTGTCATGGGGGTCCACGACATGTTGCTTATGCTTGGTCACCGATACAATTCCGCCGAGGGGTTGGAGTTTGTAGACAAGGTCGAGGAGCGCATCAAGAACTGGAGCTACGAGGCTAGCATCGAGCTAGCAAAGGAGAAGGGGTCGTTCCCCATGTTCAATCCTGAGCAGTTTGTGAAGAGTGGTTTCGTGAAGACCCTCAAGCCTAGCTTGCGAGAAAAGATTCGTAGGTTTGGAATTCGGAACTGCGCGCTGCTCACCATCGCCCCGACTGGTACGACGTCTATGGTCGCAGATGTTACCTCGGGCATTGAGCCAATGTTCGCTGCCGCCTATAAGCGTAGGTATCAGAACAACGAAGTGCTGACAGAGGAAGTGGTTATCCACCCACTGTTCAAGAGTTTCATGGACGCTGGGAAGAGTGTGGAGCATTTCCAAGGGGCCCACGATATTTCGATGCGGGACCACCTTGAGATGCAGCGTACTTGCCAGCGCCATCTCGACAACGCCTGTTCCAAGACCATCAACGTACCGGCGGGAACCAGCGAGAGCGAGCTGGGCGAACTGTATATGGAATATCTCCCGGAACTGAAGGGCGTGACCGTCTATCCTGACGGCAGTCGGGAGAACCAGCCGCTGACTCCCATCAGCCTCGAAGAGGCGGTCGCTACTTATCGTTCGGCAAGGGTAGAAACCGAAGAAGGGCGATGTAAGAGCGGGGTGTGTTCGCTCTAGCGTGGATAGTCCAAGCGTTTCGCCAAGTAGTGATATAGTAAGACAGGAGACCGACATGCCTTCGTCCGAAGAGTTTAGCAACAGGGGTGCCCCGATGACACCCGAAAAAATGCAGGCTCTACAAGCGAGGGCGCGGGAAATCCGCCAAGCCCGCGCCGCCGGAGCGCCTATCCCCGGCACGGGCTTTGGTGTGGCTCCTGTCGAGCAGACTCAGTCTGAGTGGTATCCCCAACCCGTGCCCCTTGCTCATACGTACGAACCTGCTCCGACCCCACTGCTTAGTTCTGGGAATGAGCTGGAGCAGGTTCGTACTCGTTTCAAGTTGGCGAGCTACTACGAAGCGTTGTTGGAGCAGCCCGCGTTCGGTGATTCTGTTAACACCGACGTCTACGCAGCTACGGTTCAGGCCGAGTTGACAGAATGGGTCACTGGTCGTATGTCTGAGCTAGCAGGTATTCGAAACAGCCCCGAGGGGTTTGTTGACGACGAGGTCCAGCTACTCAAAAGCCTAGCTCGTGGCTTGGGGGATAATGGGGTGCGTGCCGTGGTCTTTTTGGCGGACCGTATCGTCAACCCGCCCGCTCCTCAACCGGCGCGGACCCCGGACCTAGACCTGGACCTGACTCTTTGTCAAAAATGTGGACAGTTCCTGTCACATGGCCATGTCTGCGATATCGACCAATACGGAGACGTGGGGCCGTCAGCTATCTCGTTGGCCCCCGCCCCTCCAGCTACCCCAACCCCGATTACTCCGGTTCAGCCCCAAGTCCAGCCGGCCAAGCCCAAGAGGCCCTACGTTCGTCGAGCCAAGGTACCGGGTCAGTCCGATATCGCTGTCGCCGTCAGTGTTCCGCCTGCTGTCGAGACCGAGCCCTCTAAGCGGGGCCGGAAGCGCTCTGGCGACCCGCTGGCAGCCGGGAAGGCTCTGGTGGCACAGGCTACCCAGCCCGGGACGATGTCCTCTCCTGGAGCCGCCCAGGCGGTCACAGCACCTATCTCTGCGCCCGTGTCGGCTGCGCAGCAACAGCCTGTTCCTATGCCGAGGGGGCTCGCTATGTCGATGGCAATGGAGCAGAAGGCAGGGGAAGCGCTTTCAGACGCACATGTCATCCAGGCTACGGGTGGCGGTGTCATGTAGGATAAAGGAGAAATTATGGGAAATTACAACACTCTAGGATTCTGGGACCACATCAAAATCGCGTTTTACACGAAGTTTAGGTCCAGCGCAGTCTCCCAGGTCGGAAGCGCCTTCGCGGTATTATACTCCCTCCCAAATGGGAAGACGTTCTTCCAACAGTCTCCTAAGACCCAGGAAGTCCGGCCCGCGACCGGACCGCTCCCTATGCCGTCCGGTTCCGTAATTCCTTCGCGATTTGACGTTCCGGACATTTGGGAAAATACGTCTGCCGACTTCGCTCTCGACGACGAATTCGAGGACGCTATCGCGAAGCGTGATTCTGAAGAGCTAGCTTCCCAATACGCAGAGGAGGCCCTAGAAGGTATTCCGCAGTCCCAAGAAGACGCCGTTCGAGCCGACCTGCTTAGGGCTTGTGAAGAATATGTAAAAACCGCTAACCCCCAGAGGAGCCAGTAATGTCTCAGAACCAGAATCAGAAGCTGCGAGACCAGACGCGCGAGCAGCGCCAATACCTCAACGCCCTTAACCAGAAGCTAGACCAGCTCACCTTGCGTGTTGCTCATCTGGGTGAAACCCTTGCGGCGATTGTGTCGCATCTGGGCGAAGATGTTATCGTCAGCAAGATGCAAGACATGCGCGATGTCCGGAAGCGTAAGCGCGAGGAGGAGCTAGAGCAGGGCGTTCAGTTCTTGCTGGACAATGGCCTGGCTACTGCAACGGCTCCGGATTCGACCATCGACGCCAACTCGTTTATCGTCATTGACGAGGTCGACTCTAGCGGGACCGCAACGCGGTATCAGCACGAGATGCAGCGTCTCGACCAGTCCGGTCAGGCGCGGTACATCGGGAAGAAGGTTGGCGACGAAATCACGGTGCCGGGGTTCGATTCGAAGAACGTGGTGCGCGCAATCTATACTCTCGACTTCGCCAAGATTCAGGCGCATACAGCAAAGAAGAAGGCCGAAGCTGCGGCCAAGACGCTTGCTACTGGCGACGCGACCCAAACCCAGGAGTAAATTGTGCCCAGTTCTTCGACCAGCCCTCTCACCAGGCAGCTCGCCAACTGTATCGGCGAAGCGTGTAGCCAACTCAAGCTGCAACCGGTTGACCTAACTCATGGTGGATTTGTTCGTTGGTTGAAGGAAGAGAAGGAGTTGTCTGAGCAGGAGATGGTGGAGGTTCGACTACATCTTCAGCGTATCGGCGGGTTCCAAAATCTCCGCAATAGCTTCTTCGTCGCATCTCCTTCCGCTGCCCTAGTGGAGCGGGAGGAGATGCGGGGGTTAGCCAAGCTATCCAAGGCTAACGGTTTAGTCTTGGCGCACGACGAGCTGTTTATGTCTCGGTTTACCGAAGTCATGCGACACGTTTCGGTTCGTCTGTCGAAATCCCCCGTACCTACGCTGCGTGGACCGGCTAAAGGGAAGACTAAAACCAACCGTATTGTCACCTTGATGCTTTCCGACCTACACTTCGGGTCGAAACTAGACTCGCGAGAGTTGCCCTTCCGATACGACTTCGAGGAAGAGGCACGGGCACTTGCTAGCGTCATGGTAAGACTATGTGAATTCAAGACTGACTATCGAGCCGAAACAGAGCTTGTGATTTGGTTGGGTGGCGACATCATCAGCGGTAAGATTCACGATAAGCAAAGCGGACATAACGCAGCAGACCAGTGTGCCGATGCGATGTACCTGTTGGTTCAGGCGGTTCGAATCGCCGCCAAGCACTTCAACAAGGTAGACGTCTATTGCTCTACCGGTAACCACGATAGGGACGAGTCTAGGCATCAGGACCGCGCGTTCCAGCAGAAGACCGACTCTCGGGCTACTGTGATTTACACCGGCATCAAGCTAGCGACCGACCACCTACCTAACGTGAAAGTGCATATCCCGCGCACCGCTTATTGTGAATGGGAGGCCTTCGGACACCCCATCTATGCCACGCACGGTGATACTGGGTTCAGCACAGGTAACCCGTCTCGTCGAGTTTCTGTTGACGCCCTCGACGCTCAGATGAAGACCATCAACCTCGCTCGCGTAGCTCGCAAGTTAAAGCCGTACGAAGCGTTCCTGGCAGGCCATATCCACCAGGGGATGCACCTACCTCTCCCGGTTGGTGAGCTTATCACCAACCCGCCGCTTATCCCGGTCGACGGTTATTCGGAAGGCGTTGGGTACGCATTGACCCGTCCAGGCCAGACTCTCTTCGAGAGCACTCCGAAACATGTTGTAGGGGATTTGCGATTCCTGCACGTCGAGCCCGAGACGTTGAAAGACAGGTCTCTCGACAAGGTTATCGTCCCATTCCGGGATTTCTAAACTATCGACTGCGGGGCTGGTGTCATGTCTGATGTTCAAGTTGATACAGGTGTGTCTTGGGCTGGAATGAGCGACCTTGAGCGACTAGCTCAGGACCCCGATTTCATCCTCACGAAGCGTTTCGGGTACAGCCTTCAGAAGTTGGTCGAGAGGTACCCAGACGGAGCACCCGACCACGTCATCGCTGCGGCACTGGGAACGACCGAAACGGAAGTTGAGCGCCGGTACCAGGACGTCGTACGGTGCTTGAAGGGGTTTGTGGGGAACGAGTGATATAGTAGGGGTATGGACCTACTCGTACTCCATCCAGCCGCCCACCCTAGCGGTGCGAATTCTGTGGCAGTTAGCACAAACCACATCGCACTTAGCAATTTCGACAAGAATCGTATCGGTGGACTGGTGGGCCATGGCGGCCAGACCCCGCGTCTTCAGAGCGGGGTCCCTGTGGTCGAAATCCATGCAGACGGGATGGAATCGGTTCCCACAGTCAGCGCACGGCACATCTTTCATCCGCCTCATCAGGGCTCGGTTCTTCCGAATCTTACTCCCTCGTTCGGAGTAATGGGCCCGTGAGCGCGCAGCCGCCCGTTGGATGTGACACTCCTTGCAGTAGGTGGACAGGCACGAATACGTCGAACCGTCCTTCCGCCGCCGGCCGTAGTTTTTGGTATAAAACTCGACGTCTTCCATCTCTTGATTGCACCCTGGACACGTTCTCATACGCCCTAGATTAGGGCTTGCGGGAAATTATGGCTTACGAATTCCCCAATTTCCCTACATGCCACTCGCACCCATCGTCCTTCGATTCCGGGAGTACGGTCGAGGCCATGGTCAATCGCGAAGTGAAACTCGGAACCGGGTCCATCTGCATGACAGACCACGGGACTCTCCAGTCCGCACGCCTCGTTTACCGTCTTGCCCAGAAAAATAAGCTCCGACCCATTCTCGGACTGGAAGCATACGTCAGGGATGACAACTGCCCCATCCTCGCTCGGCACGGCATCGTGAAGCAACCCGAGAGTGACAAACCTGACGCTCGCCAGACCGTAGCTCACTACGCCAAATATTTCCACCTCACCATGCACGCCCTCGACCAAGAGGGATTCGAGGCTCTAGTCCGTGTTCTTTCACGCGCGAACGAACATCCCGAGCGTCACGGCATGGAAGCCAAGCCCATCTTCACCTGGTCCGACATCGAAGAATTGGGCGCAAAAAACATCACGATGGGCAGCTCGTGCCTTATCGGTATGGTCTCTCGCCACCTACTCAACGGACGCCCCGACCTAGCCCGTGCCTATTATGAGAGACTTCGTTCGACCGTAAAGCCCGGGAATTGGCTCGTCGAGGCCATGCCGCATGACTGCTCTCGGAACTGGGTAAACGCCGTGTTCCTGCGGCTCAAGCCGTCGGAATTGACGGGCATTTGTGAAAGCGACCGACGTTATCACGACGGCAAGTGGTTGCGTATCCGTTATGATGGGAGCGAAATTGAAGAGCTTCGGGCTTCGGCTTTGGTCGATAAGTGGGTGGTGTGGACTTCTGGGAAGAAGGCGATGCCTACCGTCGAGCTTTTGGCGGTCAAGCATTACCAGAGCTGGGTAGACGAGCCCGAACCCTGGGTCTTGGACGATGTGCGGCACATCGAAGACTTCGTTCAAAATGAGTGCTCGCCGTGGTGCCCAGACGGAGACGTTCAACGAGGAGCAAACCGGTTCCTGTTGATGATGGCTAAGAAGTACAACGACCCTGTCATCATTTCCGACGACAGCCACTTCGCGTTCCCGGACGAGAAAGTGGTACAGGACGTTCGGCTTTTCTCGATGGAAAATGACAAGGCTAAGGGCAATACCGCCAAGTGGAGGTTCTTCGGCAGCTACCATCGTAAGTCGTCCAATGAAGCATGGGACCATTTCAGTAAGACGCTGGGTATCGACGAAGCTCAAATGCGTGAGTGGATTCAGAATGGCGTCGAATGGTCGAAGCGGTTCGGTTGGAAATTCAAGGACCGCAAGTCTTTGCCTACCAAGTTTTACCCCAGCGATACCCTGACCCATACGCTAGAGATTGTCAAACGTGTCGGTCGTATGGACTGGAACAATTCAGAGCGGCGAGAGCGGTTGGCGGCAGAAATCCGGATGCTGCACAAGAACGGCGAAATCGACCTGCTTCCGTACTTTTTCCTAGACCAAGAGGTCTGCGAAAGATATGAACAACATGGGGAGCTAACAGGTACGGGCCGTGGTTCGGCAGCAGGACTTTCGCTAGCGTACTACATGGGTATTACTCACGTAGACCCTCTGAAGTACGGTTTATCTAGGGAACGTTTCCTTACCGAGAGCCGTATTCGTTCGGGCAAGCTCCCGGATATTGACCAAGACACCCCTAGCTTAGACCTTTTGATAGGCTGGGAAGAGCCCGGCTTAGCGGTAGAACTAGAGGATGGCACATCCAAGACGGTACCTAAGGGCCGACTGGTAACCACTACTGTCGGTAGGGTTGATGTTGAACGAGCATTCAAAGAGGGGCTAGATGTTCTTGAATGGTAGACGTACCTCGTGAGGACTAATGAAAATCAAGTCTATTGCTCCGACGTCCATTAGCCACAAAGGCATGCTGGAAGAGAGATTTCCGGAGCACTTCGCCCGAATCTCGACTAACGGGACGTTGCGGTTGCGCTCAACCGTCCAAGACGTATCTCGTGTGTTACATGGGGAAGTGACTCCCGAAATTTTCAATTTGACCAAGAAATTCCCCAAAGTACCCCAAGGCATCAAGGACATCGACTTCGTCTTCGGCTATAAGGACGCTGACGGCAACGATACCAAGGGAGCTATCGAGACAGACGCCAACCTTCAAGCATACGTCAATGGTCCCGGGGCGCGCAAGGCGTTCCCGAATGACCCTAAATCTCCTACTGAATGGGAACTAGTTATCAAGGCCTTGGGGTTGACCAAGTCCAGAGGTCAACACGCTTGCGCATTCGTTGTCGCAAACGAGCCCATCTCGAATTTTATTCCTACGACCGTGCTCGCCGATGGCACGCGGGTAACCGAATACGTAAATAGTGCAGATGACCCGGCAATCGAAGATTCCGGTGGCGTGAAGATGGACTTCCTACAGCTCAAAACCCTTCGAGATATCCAGGGAACCCTAAAGCTCGTTCAAAGCCGTGTTGGATATGTGCCCAAAGACGAGCGGATTGGTGGGCTGCGGGTACCGGGTATCCGAGTTGTCCCGCGAATGCTGGCCGATGGTCAGATGAAACTATACGATGTTTGGGACCTACCCGAAGACCAGTCGGTGTTCGCGGATATCTGTCGCGGCGATACGGTGACCGTTTTCCAGTTCGGGACCCCAGGCGCCCGGCAATGGCTCGAAAACTTCTACGATAGTCGCTCCAAGGAACACGCGCTGCGGAGCATTGAACACATCGCAGCTTTTACCGCGTTGGACCGCCCAGGTCCCTTGGATTACTCTGTCGAAGAGGGGGACATCAAACGGAACATGCTCGAAGAGTTTGCGGCACGCGCCCGGGGCGAGAAGCCCATTGGCGCGATAAAAGTGTTGATGGACATGCTGCCGGAGACTCAAGGGGTCATCACCTACCAAGAGCAGTTGCAGCACATCTTCGTGAAGATTGGCCAAACCACAGCCGAACAAGGAGATGAATTCCGGGTTCACGTCTCCAAGAAGAAGATGGAGCAAGTGCTGAAAGACAAGGCTATCTTCATGCCTGGGGCTATCAAGAGCATCGGGGAGCCCGAGGCCAACCGCCTCTGGGCCATGCTGGAGACCTTCGGCCAGTACGGGTTCAACAAGTCGGTTGTCAACACAACGGTAATCTACACCGTTGATGGACCTAAAGAAATCCAAGCCTGTGTTCCGGGTGATATAGTATGGGGAGTAGATGACGAAGGACAGTGCGTGCAGACGGCCGTGGTTGCCAATCATGACCACGGCACTCTCGAAGGGTTCGAGGTCGAATTCGATGACGGCGGGAGCGTAGTTTGTTCAGGCAACCACAAATTCCTGACATCCGAAGGGATGGTATCCATCCATGACATCGTCTCCAGAAATCTCGATATCCTGTCCACTCCAACCCGCCCTTGGCAGACCTCCGAGAGCCGAGGGCTGGGAAGCGCGCTGCGGGGCGGCCTTCGTCAACCGTATCGCCATGAAGCGGCATCACCGGACCTGCGAAGCGTGTCTGGCTCTGAAGAAGGAGCACGTCAAGGTTCGAATGACCGCTCACAACACCCGACCGGAACAGCGGGCCGCGTCTTCGAGGGCGGCCAAGAAAACGTCGGCCCGGAAGGACGTTCGGGCAGCACGAGCAATCCCGTTGGCGACGTGGCGGGCCGAGAACCCCGAGGCATTTGCGGCCATCAGGGCGAAGGCTCACGCGTCCCCGAAGAAGTCGAAAGAGGAAGCGTCGGTCAGAGAATGGCTAGGATGGTCACACGGGTACGTTCGTTGCGGTGGAATCCTGAAGCAGGTCGACCTGGTGTCAGAGACGATTTGGATAGAGGTAGATGGCCCGTGGCATTTCTTCCCCATGGCGAGCAAATCAAAAGGAACACGGCTCCCCGTGGTCCAGTCTCGCGATGCGATGCTGAACGCCGAAGCTCGGAAGCGTGGAGTCTGCCTCATCCGAATCGGGATGGACTGCTTCGGCCGCAGACCTGTGGAGCTTCTACCGACGTGGAAGGAATGGGTTACAGCGATGCTCCGCTCGCCTCAACCGGGCGTTTGGTGCCTCGGCAGGTGGTACGAGTCCGTCCCGTGGGCCCTCGAAGGATGCGCGACCTTGAAGTCGCCCACCCCAAACACAATTACCTCCTCGCCAACGGTGTCGTAACTTCGAATAGTCATGCTGTCTGTTACGCCATCACCGGCTATGTCTGTGCTTGGCTGAAACACTACTACCCGTTGGAGTGGTGGACTAGCTGTCTCCGGAACGCCGACCGTAAGGCTATCGACCAGAAGTTTTGGGTCCATTGCCACCAGTTTATCCGGATTCCCGACGTGAAAATGTCTCAAGACGATTTCGAAATCGAGGGTTCCGCTATTCGGGCTCCGCTACGGCTATTGACGGGTATCGGTGATAAGGCTCACGAAGAGCTGGTCTCTGGCAGACCATACAAAGATGTCCGAGACTTCATCCAACGTATCTATGACCGAAAGGTTGCTTCGGGGACCAAGGTCACCAAGGTCGTCAAAAAGAAAGTTTTGAAGCGAGACCAGGTAGCGGGCGGACCAACCAGCATTGAAACCACCGTCGAGGAATTGAAGTTGGGTAGGTCGAATATCAACAAGACTATTTTGCTCAAGCTAATCGTGTCTGGGGCAATGGATTCGCTCTTCCCATCCGAAATCGATGGAGTTTTCGGTAAGCTGGAGTTTTTTGCGAGCACATGGGCCGAAGTATTCAACCTCAGACGCAAGGACGGGTCCCTGAAAACAGAAGAAGTCGACCCCCGGTTCCTGAATCTGGGCGCGATGCAGCAGTTTCTGCTGAAGAAGTTGGTACTGTCGAGTTACGCCGACAACCTAATTCCGATGGCTGCTAGAATCGATGCTGATATCGTCCCCGATGGGAACCGGTACGCCTGGAAACTACCGCGAGCGTTCGATGGGAACCACTACGTCCCCCTTGTCGATGGGGACGTAGCCAAGAGCATTATGGGAGGGGAAACTCCCGGCGGGTGCGGGTTCCCGGACAGGTTCAAATTCGGTGTCGTGGCCTATATCAACGATGTCTCGTGGTTCTGGAACAACCAAGCCGTCCGAGTGTCGTTCGAAGTTGATGGTGAGCGGCTAGAGTCCGTAATTTGGCCTCGTACGACCGTGGATGACGATGGAGAAAAGCACAAAGAGAAGCCAGCTCTGCCGGAAAATTTCAAGGGCGGTGTTGCCATCCTGACCTTGGTCCGCTGGAATTCGGGGAAGTCGTTCGGTATCGACGACATCAAGCTAATCGCAGAGCCCTTCAGTCTGAAGGCCGAAGAGGAATAGACCAAACCGCGCTAACTCGTAGTGATATAGTAGTCGAGAGAGAGGAAAACACATGTCATTTGCTCCCCAGACTTTCCAGTCCGCTACCCGCGTCCCCCAGACTTTTTCGGAGTTACTGGCAACCTACCAGGAGAAGAAGCGGGACTCCGAAATCGACCTGACGGGCGAAGTTGATTTTCGCACACGCCCAGGGCTAGAGCTTCGTAAGAACGGCGCGACCCAAGCTCTCCCAGGTCTCAAGGAAGAGCTTGGGCGGCTCGTAGAGCAGAATTCGGCCGCCATCTTCCTGTCTGGTCCTGCCGACAAGGTTGAGGAGTTTGTCGGACTGGCTCAGGATGCCACTGAGGGCAATATTGTAGTCGTCTCGGCCAAGGAGATGTACACCAAGCTGGCGAAGGGTGTGGAGGGAGGTCTACGTTCGGACCGCCGATTCTCCATGGATACCATCAACTCGTTCGTGTACGCGATTTTGAAGCTCTTCGACGAGCTGAACATCAATGACCCGCTGGCGTCGCCGAATCTCGTTCGGTACCTGAATCAGATTTTCCCGGACACAGAGTCTGTCTCTACTCTGGTGCGAGATGCCCTTGCTTCCGTACAGACTTCCGGAGGGCAGCCTGCTGGCGATGGCCTCAATTCGCTGTACCTGTCGTATCGGGTGACGGAAGAGGCTATCCGGGAAGAGGTCGCGACCGACTTCCTGCCCGTCGTAGTTCTCGACGCGACGCCCGAAGAGGCAAGCGGAGCGCTCAAGGACCTGCTCTTTTTTGGCCGAAATGTGTCGGTGGCTCTGAAGGGCGAGGTCGACGCCAATACTGTTGTTACTGCATTCAAGGAGCTGAAGAAGAAGAACAAGAACCGGGGTCCCCGGTAACGCCAGGCTCGTTTAGCCTATGAAAGGAAGACAGATATGGGGTACGCAACTACTGTTAAGGAAGCGAACGACTTCAAGCCCTTTCCGAGGGGGCTGAAGGACGGGCCGAATCGTCGCCGGGTTCTGCCGGGCATCCACTCTTGTTCCGAGACGGGCGAGTGGGCTAAGAAGTATTCGACCCACACCTACGCCATCCCGCGCGAGGACGACCCCGAGAAGAAGGACTACGTCACTTTCAAGTGTCTTGAGGTCGTCGACTGGGTGAATCGCGAGAAGGTGGTTCTGGAGAAGTGTGACGAGTGTGTGCTCATCGAGGACCGCGAGGCCGAGTACAAGCGGCTGCACGTTAAGCTGGGCGAAGAGTTGAAGAATGGGCTTCGGACCAAGGACGAGGTCCGCAAGCTGCTCCGGCCGCACGTCGAGTGGAAGAAGCGACACAGTCGCTCATTCTGGTGGGCTATCAACGTCGTCGATAGCGACGGTAAGTATTTTACCGAGAAGTGGCCGAACGACGTGAAGAAGCAGTTCGATGCCTTGAAGAAGAAGCTGAAGGACCAGGACAACATCGGAGCCATTCTCCCTATCGACCAGGGCGTTTGGGTCGACATCGTCAAGACCCCGGGAAACGAGACTGGTACCGGCTTCCCGGCCTATAAGGTCGAGGTCGTAATGGAGCGTATGCCCGATGGCTCCAAGAAGGAGAAGTTGGCCCCGATTCCTCCTGAGTCGTCTATCGACGCTGAGAAGTCGTGTTGGGACCTCAACGACCCGGGTGTCGTTACCCTGACGCGCGAGCAGGTTCACGCGCTGGTAAGCAGCGGAGACTCCCCCGAAGTCGTCAGGGGCATTTTCAAGCAATCCGCACGTCCGACCGCTTCTACGCCAAATCGTGGCCTCGGTGGCGATAGCAATACGCTGACTCCTGGGCACGACGTTCCGTCGATGGACCGTCGTCCGGTCAACGGTGGCAAGCCCGAGGCCCCGGCCGACCCGATTGCAGAGCTTGCCAAGGAGGCTGCCAAGCCCGAGAGCGACGACGACCGGATGCTGCGTGAGGCCGAGGAGGCCGTTGCTGCGGCGCAGGCTTTCCGGGCCAAGGCTCAGGCTGCCCGTCTTGCCAAGACTCCCGTAGATGGGCCAGGGGCGAAGCCCGAGGTCAAGCCGACGCCGACGCCGACACCGAAGCCCGAGCCCAAGACTGCCAATGTCGATGAAGACCTGGACAAGTTTATGTCCGAATTCGACCTGAAGGGCGAGTAGTCCTCCAATCAAGTAAGAGGGCCCGGGATAACACCC
>Ga0172381_10002946_pt1 | contig 18343 bp, 20 predicted proteins | sample Leawel6488metaG_FD_119754 | JGI IMG/M metagenome (GOLD analysis project Ga0172381, IMG submission 119754) | Leachate microbial communities from a municipal landfill in Southern Ontario, Canada - Leachate well 64-88 metaG | ecosystem: Engineered > Solid waste > Landfill > Unclassified | place...
AAAGCGCACGAAGTGAATACTTCGGTCATTGAAACCCAATTGCGCCAGAACCCGGACAAATCTTTTTTCAAAGTTATGCTTCCCCTTATCAACCAGCGCCGCTCAGAGTTGTGAGCAGATACGCCAAAACCGGGGAAAAGCCGCGGATTTTTCCATCGAGTACACGGCCCCTGGCTTAGGGCGGGGTATTTGTTAAAATACATAAAACATTAGGCTTAAGTTAAACGGCTCGACGGAATATTACCAGGTCTCCAATTAGCCGCGTTAACCAGAAGTTAAGCGCGACAGGATATGATGAGGTTGAAAAACATCATTATTACCCTGAATATGATAATTAATAAAAGCCATAAAAAATTTGTTGAGGAAATGGAGGAGCGGGAAAAACTGGAAACCCAAAAAAAGACGAAAAGAAAAAAGCGGGCAAAAAAAATCAACGCGGTGACCGCGGCCCATGATGACAATCGACCTTACCTGGGTAGTTATCCGCTTACTTAGAAATAATGACACCTTAGTTTACCCAAAGAAAAAATGATTAAAAATACGCGACATATTTTAATTTTGGTTTCGATAATGTTGATTTTAGGTTTTACGGCCCCTAAAACGGTGCAGGCTTTTACCTGGCCGCGCGGCACAGACTTGACCGCCAAACTCCAAGTAATACGCCAGGAGCTTTCCAATATCGCCACGTTGATCGCGGCCCAGCGGTCGCAAAAACCAATGACCGCGGCCGGGTATATTGCGGTCGATCTTTCCAATGGGTCAATCTTGGCGCAAAAAAACAGCGTTCAGACTTATCCAGTCGCATCCACCGCAAAATTAATGAGCGCCTTGATCGCGACGGAAGATATCGATCCCGATAAAACCATAACTCTGACCGACGAAATGCTTTTACCTTACGGGAACAGCCCCGCGGTCTATCCGGGTCTGGAAATCAGCGCCAGCGACCTTATGCGCGCTGCCCTGACCCAATCAGTGAACGATGCGGCCGAATCGCTGGCATATTTTACAGGAAAAGAAAAATTCCCGGGACTGATGAATAAAAAAGCAAAGGAGCTGGCAATGACCGGGACGACCTTTATTGACCCGCACGGATTGGATCCCAAAAACCGGTCCAATGCCGCCGACATGGCCAAACTCCTGGGTTATATTTACAAAAAGCAACCGGAAATTCTGGAAACGACCAAAGATGATAACTTTTGGCTTCCCGATGCGGAGGGAAAAATGCTCAAATTCATAAATTTGAACGAATTTTACGGCTTTCCCGAATTTATTGGCGGGAAAAGCGGCTACCTGGTGGAAGCGGGGCAGACATTCGCCGGGGTTTTTACGATCAATAAAAAACCAACCGCCATTGTTTTACTACACGCCACCGACTACCGCGCCGATACGTTCCGGATCATCGAGCAGATTAGCAAATGAAGCCCCCCCGACTTGCGCCACGGGTATCATAGTTTATTCAATAAGCCAACCGTAACTACCACAAAAAACGCGCCGGGCCAACCGGCGCGTTTTTTGTGATGGACAATTTCTTTTTTTATGGTAGATTAATGTAGGTTTAATCAAGGCGATGATATAATCATCAAACTTATTGTATTGCTATGGAAATCATTTCTCAAAACAAAATCCAACGGAAAGCCTCAGAAAGCTTGAAGATAAAAGTTGCCAAGACCAAGAAGTTCGATAATCTTGGCCAGCCGCAAAATATGGTTCCCGGGAAAAGCTTGGAACAGATCCGGCTGGAAGCCCTGCAGCAATTGCGGGAAATGGGACTTTTCTTTTAACAATAGCGCGCAACAACTCCAAAAATCGGCATGGCCGCGCTTTTAGAGTTGTTTTTTGTTATAATTATAATGAATAATAATAACCAAACAATATGGATAACCAAACCATAAAACCAACTGGGTGTTGTGACATATTCGATCCGGCCCCATGGCAGGAAAAAGAGACTACCTGGAATAACAAGCTTTTTGTTTTGGGCCATGTGGCCAGTTTTTTGCATATGCCGCTTAATATGGGAAGCGTGATCACGAAAAACATGCAGCTGATCGAGAAGGCCGGGGCCAAAGCGCCCTACCAGTTAATGCTTACCGACGAAAAATCGCTTTGGGGCGCGGATATTTATATTGATGTCGCAAAAGATGTTCCCGGCGCCAAAATGGCAACATTATCGGGAACATTTTTGACCAAAGTGTTTGAGGGGCCATACCAAAATGTGGGTATCTGGGCCAAGGAAATGGAAGGCTATGTTACCGGCTTGGGCAAAAAAATCGAAAAACTTTATTTTTCCTACACTACCTGTCCAAAATGCGCCAAAGCCTACGGCAAGAACTATGTGGTACTTTTTGCCAAGATAGTTTAAGACGTATTTTTAATCAAACACGGGCCAAAAGCCCGTTTTTTGGTTAAAAAATCGCCAAAATGATAGAATTAATTAAATTACTACCACAAAAATTAATGGATCAAATGGCAAAAATACTGATCATTGGAGGCGCGGTCATGATCGTATTGGGATTGATGGTCGCGGGAAAATTGGGGCCGTTGGGAAAATTGCCCGGCGATATTTTAATTGAGCGGGAAAATTTTCAATTCTATTTTCCGTTGGCAACGGGTATTGTTTTAAGCATCATTCTTAGCTTCTTTTTTTGGTTTTTCAAAAAATAATATCCGGAATTTGGCGGGAAATAATTCAACATGGTAAAATCAATAAATCTAAACCGATTTGCGAAACGTAAACCAAAATCATGAATAAAAATATCATAATCGGAATCGCGATCCTGGTGCTTGCCGCCGCCGGCTGGCTATTTTTTGGCCGAAATAAAGCAATCACGCCCAACCCCAAAGAAATAACCGCTCCGGCCGGCAACGAAGAAGAGCAAGTCATCCCAAAAAACGAATCGTTTTCCGGAACGATCATTGACCTGATGAACAAAAAAGCCTCCATGAAATGCACGGCAAAATTTGAAATGGGAGGGGAGACCCAAACACAAACCGTTTACTCGGACGGGAAAAATATGCGCGCCGAAGTTGCCATGACCCTGCCCACGGGAACGACCAATTCGTATGTGATCGTAAAAGACGATTGGGAATACATGTGGGGCGATACCGGCACAATGGGCAGCACCAACTCCGGCATCAAAGTGAGATTCACGGAACTGGACCGCCAAAAGCAGCAAGAACTTGCCACGTCAAACCCCAACCAAGGTAACGAAACGCAAAAAACGATGGATTTTAATTGCCAGCCTTGGGTGGCGGAAGCGTCACGGTTCGAAATCCCGGCAGCCGTCACTTTCCAAGACATGACCGCTTCCATGCAACAAACCCTGGACCGGGTTCCGCCCCAAACCCCGCAAGACGCGTGCGGCGCCTGCAAAATGATGCCCACCGACGAAATGCGATCCCAGTGCGAACAAACCAACAAGTGCCCCGGAAACTAGTATCACCACCAAAAACCGCCCCTTTAAAACCGGGGCGTTTTTTAAATAATAATATCGAGGATAAAAATCGACAGACAACCCCGATCGAACATTGTTTGACAAAATAAATAATTTTATTTATAATCAATCGACCCGAATCGGATTTACTTTAGACATAAAGGAGGTTAGAAAATGCAAGTTCCTTTGCAAGGTTGGCTGATAGTGGGCAATATCCCGCTAAACGTCAGGGTGAGATGTGAAACTGGGCCTCGCAGTTATATGGACTGCCCGGATGATCTGGCCGATCAAATTAGATTCCAGGCCCATAAAGGTCATAACATGGCCTCGATCGTGGGCGCCAAACCTATCGATTTCTCGGCAAAAAGACCATCGCTCAACGAAACGGTGGAGATAGTGGTCGCGCCAATGGCCAGCATTACCATTGTGAATATTTACGGAAATGTGGATATCCGCGATACCGGGGGTTATGTTTCCCTGATGGCGATGACCGGCGGAAGTCATTTTATCAGCGGCGTTGCGCAAGTGGATGCAGTCATCAACGGCGGCCATCTGAAAGTTACCGCCCGCCACATGATCCAGGCGACCATTATGAACAGATCAACCGCGGAATTATTTGGTAAGGACGGAATAATGGGAGTATCGTTGGCGGAACTCATTCTTCATGCCAGCGGCGAAAGTACGGGGATGTTCAACGGAAATGAAATCAAATCCGGCATCATAACCGCGTTTACCGGAAGCAATCTCCGCCTTAATACGCAAATGTACCCCGGAATCCAGTTATTTGCGGAGGAATCAACCGGATCATCAATTATAGTTGACCGGGCGTACTAGTATTGAGACCCTCCCTCGACCCCCGGAAAATCGGGCGGCACGAGGGAGTATTTTTTTAAACATCCCAATCAATTAATCGCCGAGTAATCGTTTTTTTGTTAGAATGCAAATATCATAAAAAATATGGATAAACAATTTATTTTGGTCATTGCCGGATTTATTGTCGGGGCGAGTCTTTATTGGGTATTCCAGATGCCAAAAAATACGGATATGACCGTGACGCCGGATCAAAACCAGGTTGCCGATCCGCAAAATTCGGTATTTTACATTGACGGCCAAGCGGTAACGCTCAAGGACGGAGCCTCATCGGTGCCCGCCGCGCCCGATTCGGCCTCCATGATCGTGACCAAATATTTTGGCAACGAAGTACGCGGCGACTTCAACAACGACGATAAAGAGGATATTGCCTTTATCGTAACGCAGACCAACGGCGGCTCGGGTACTTTTTATTACCTGACGGCGCTTGTCAGCGGCGAAACCGGCTACAAAGGGACCGAGGCGGTTCTTTTGGGGGATCGCATCTCGTTACAAACAACCGAATACCGCAATGCCGAAATCATCGTCAATTATATGGACCGTAAAACCGGCGACCCGATGAGCGCGGTGCCTTCGGTAGCGGCCAGCCGGTATTTTACGGTCAAAAACAACCAATTCCAGGAAGATGTGAGGACCATGTCGGAAACCGACGCGCGCATCATTGCCGAAGCTTCATGTATCAAGGGCGGGGAAGCATTGGGATCCGGAATTTACGACGCGGCCGCCAAAACCTGGAGCTTTGACGCCAACCTCAACGCAACCCGGCTCGGATGCGTCTCGGTCTGTGCGTTAAACGTCGAAACAAAAATCGCCGCCATCGGCTGGCGCTGTACCGGCACGGTTCCGCCCGCGGATACGGATTCAGGCACGGCTTGTACCATGGAGGCCAAAATCTGCCCGGACGGCAGCGCCGTGGGCCGGAACGGCCCAAACTGCGAGTTTACCCCTTGCCCGACCGAAGCTTTATGCGAAGGCGGGACTTGCCCGGCAGACGATAACCAAAAAACAACCTGTCCCGCGGGATCACGCGACGCAGACGCCTGCATCCAGATATACGACCCGGTTTGCGCGACAGTGCAAATCCAGTGCATCAAAGCGCGATGCAACCCAATAAAACAAACTTTTTCGAATTCCTGCGAAGCTTGCCTCAACCCACTGGTGGATTCGTATTCCAAAGGCGAGTGCGCAAAATAATCTTTATCGATAAATTTTAAATATAATAACAGAAACAAAAATATGAATATTTTAATCAATTGGCTGGTGATGGCGTTTGCGATCATGTTTACCGCGTATATTTTACCGGGCGTAACGTTGTCAGGCTTTGGAGCCGCCTTACTGGTGGCGCTGGTGTTGGGATTGCTCAACGTTCTGATCAAGCCGCTGCTTTTGATCCTGACGCTGCCGATTAACATCTTAACCCTAGGTCTTTTTACTTTTGTCATCAACGCCCTGGTAATAATGATGGTTTCCGCGCTTGTCCCGGGGTTCAAAGTGGAAGGATTCTGGGTCGCGATGATATTTAGCATCGTACTCTCGATCGTGCTCTACCTAATCAACTCAATAAAGTAAAACGCGGCATATTAGACCGGCGGCGGTTAACATGCTATAGTGGAGTATAAGCATAATTTCACGGTCCGGGATCCAGCGTCACCCCGGGCTGTTTTACTATATATGGCGATGAACAATTTTATTAAGAATTGGAAGAGCGCCAAAACCGGAATTTTCCGGTTGGAAGCCCGGACGGAATATCTGGTACCCGAAGAGAAAGAACTCTTCAAAAAATGGCAGCAGGACAATCTTGATCTGGGTGGGAACAAAGAATCCCAACATTGGATGGAATCACTAAAAAAAGCGGCAGAGAAGGGGATTACCGTACAGCATTTGCGGGTTATTCCTAAAACTTTGCCGGAATACATCAAATTCGAGATTGGGATGTGGCAAAAATATTCAACAAAAAACGGAGAACAATTTTTCTTCCTTGCCGAGGACGAATACCAAAACATCATCAAAACAGCCCGGTTCAATGCCAAGGATTTCTGGCTTTTCGACGACACCAACCTGCTGATAATGAACTACACTAAAACCGGCCAATTCTCGGGCGACATTCTGATAACCGACGGATCGATGGTCCAAAGATATGTCAACTTGAAGCAAAAACTGCTGGAAAAAGCAGTTCCGCTGGCAACTTTTGCCAAGACTCTCGCCTGACAATTACCTCAAACAAAAACCGCAAGCCAAAAGGCCGGCGGTTTTTTGCATTTAGGCGGTTTGACATTCGGTTATAAAATGTTAATTGTTGGTTAGAAAAAAATTTAAAACCGAATAACAGAAACGGCAAAGGAGGACGAAACTTGATATCAGACGTATTGTCTAATCTTTTTGACCAGCTGGACAAAAATGGTCAAAAAAGCGCGAGAAGCCTGATGGGCACGCTCATCGACCAAGTACCGGAATGTTTTTTGGCGCTGACTCCCGAAGGCCTTATCGAATTGTACAATTTGGCCCGAAGCGGCAGTCCCATGCGGCACTTTTTTGAAAGCCTAGTTTTGGAAGCCGTCGAAGATGACCTTAATGACTTTGGCGCCACCAGATATTGGATGGGAGATATAACTACCGAAAAACCGCCGATAGCACTTGTTCCGGTAAGAAAGGGGACAAATCTATCCAAAAAACTATTGGCACAACTCTTGAAAACCGCTTCCGCCGGCAACGAGCTTTTGCAAGTATATGAGATCGCGCTACTCTTCGACGAAAAAGAAATCATCGTCAACTCTCTTGCAAGAATGGTATCGATGGACCTTCCCGGAGACATTGCGCTGGATGATTATCTGCTGGCCATTAAAAGATTCTCGGGCCATCGCCACGCGCTGGATGGGAGGCTGGAATTAACGCTCCTGTGGAAGATATTCAGACCCTTCCAGCAAAGCGGCGTCCCGTCGATCGAAGAAATACGTCCGCGCGTGGAAACGGCATCCCAAAACTGCCTCCTCGCAAAAATCCTAAAGGCAATAACGGATAAGGAGCTGTCGTTTGAAACACTAAACAAGCTTTTGGCGGAAAACTTCGATGCCGACACGTTCGAAGAAAAACTCATCGAGGCAATTGAAATTTTCCGGCTGGGAAATGAAATATCCGCCTGATTTTTTTGCGGACAAATACGCGCGCCAATCTAAGGCGCGCTTTTTTAATTATAATTTCCAAATATTCAAAATATTCAAAAACGCCGGATTTGTGTTAGAATTTAATTCAATAACAAACTTATTTAAAAAATATGGATAAATTACTTACTTGGATAATCGCAATATTCATGGCCGCCGGCGGTCTCTATTTTATTTTCCAAAAACCGGCGGTCGTCCACGACGATAATATCAATACAAACCCGGCGCAAATAAACAGCTTTAAGGAATGTGTCGCGGCCGGCAACCCGGTAATGGAAAGCTATCCGCGGCAGTGCGCGGCAAACGGAAAAAATTTCACCGAAAACATTGGCAACGAAATGGCATTGGCCAACCTGATAAAAATCGATTCTCCCCGGCCCAATGCAAAACTTTCCAGCCCGCTGACGGTCACCGGCCAAGCGCGCGGCACCTGGTATTTTGAGGCGTCATTTCCGGTAATCCTTGTCGACGCCGATAACAACGAACTAGGCCGGGGAGTCGCCCAAGCCCAAAGCGACTGGATGACCGAAGAATTTGTGCCGTTTAAGGCCACCCTTGAATTTAAAACGCCCGCCACCGCCACCGGCATGTTATTATTAAAAAAAGATAATCCCTCCGGCCTGCCGGAAAATGACAACCAGCTAACCGTACCGGTACAATTCTAGGAACAAAAACGGTATTCCATTATTTTTCGTAATAATGGAATACCGTTGAAAATACCAAATGAAAACCAAGATAATTTATTCCGAAAAGTGTTTGGAATACGGCAACATTTCCAGCCCGGAAAATTCCCAGCGGCTGTTGTTTGCGGCGCAAGCTTTGCAAGCCCGGGATTATGAATTTGTAAAACCCGCGGCGGCCAATGAAAATAATATTTTGTCGGTCCACGACCGGGAATATGTCGAAGCGGTAAAAACCGGGAACACTAACGATTTGGATACACCGGCCCACGACAATATCTACGAATACGCGAAGTTGACCGCGGGCGCGACAATTATGGCCGCAAAAACCAACGGATTTTCGCTGATGCGGCCACCAGGGCACCATTGCGGAATTTCCGGCAAAGCTTTGGGGGCGTTTACGCGCGGTTTTTGTTATTTTAACAATATCGCAATCGCGGTGCGCGCACTGGAGGGGAAAACCGTAATTCTCGATATCGACGGCCACCACGGCAACGGCACGCAAGAAATATTTTTGGACGACAAAAAAGTTATTTATCTTTCTTTGCACCGCAATAATGTTTTTCCGCAGACCGGTAGCGTCACCCGCGACAACTGCCATAATTTTCCGTTGGGAGCCGACTGCGGCGGCAAAATATATTTGAAAACTTTTAAAAAAGCTCTAAAAAGCATTGCGCCACATCTTAAAACCGCGCAAACCATCGCGGTATCGGCGGGCTTTGATACCCACGCGGGCGATATAGTGTCGCTGGGACTGCAAACCGAAGATTATTTTGCTATCGGCAAAGAGATTGGCAAGCTCAATAAACCAACATTCTTTGTCCTGGAAGGCGGCTACGACGCCAAAACCCTGGGTATCGATATCGACGCACTCTTGCAGGGATTTGAAGCCGGATAACGCCCGCAAATCTTGTTTTTTACGAATTAATATGTTTTATAAATGGCAGGTGGAATAAATGGGCCAAAAAAAATTATCCGATTACGAGGAAAAAGGGAAAACTCAATCCCCTGAGGAAGAGTTTGTCGAAATGACAGCTTATCTGGAAAAAATTATGCGGGAAGGCGATTCAGGACTGCAAAAGCGTCCGTTCGCGGAGTGCCATTGCCGATACTAGCATCTAGTGTCGGCATTACTTTTTATATTGTGCGACATTGGCAATTTTCCAAAAAAACCGCCAGAAAATGGCGGTTTTGGCTTAAAATTAACCATGACGGATTATTTTTCTTTTAAATGACGGCCACTGTGAAATTGGCGGTGGATGTCGCGCAAATGTTTGTTGGTTACGTGCGTATAAATTTGTGTCGTGACAATATTCTGGTGTCCCAAAAATTCCTGGATCGTCCTCAAGTCGACGCCTTGCATCAAAAGATCGGTAGCCATTGAATGCCGCAGCGTATGGGGAGTCGTAAACAACGGCACTCCGGCGACAACCGCGCTCTTTTTGACCATTCTTTCGATGGAACGGGGCGTCAAGCGCCGATCGGTGTCGCCGGGAGTGTGGAAATTAATAAAAAGCGCTTTTTCTTCCTTGGGGCAATGCCGGTCGCGAATCTTGATATACTTGCGAATCCAGTCCAGGGCGCGGTCCGAGAAATAAACCGTGCGCGGATGTTTTCCCTTGCCAATGATACCCAGCTCCAGCTCCTTATTTTCTTTCAAGCTGGAAAATTGTTCGCGGTTAAGACTTACCAGTTCGGCGATGCGCAAGCCGGTCGAAAAAAGCGACTCCAGAATCGCCCGGTCGCGAACACCCGCCTCGGTGGCGGTATCGGCCGCCAGTAAAAGTTTTTCGATTTGCTCCAGCCCCAGGAACTTTACCGTCTTTTCCTTTTTAACGTCCCTAGGAAGGGTTATTTTATCCGCGGGGATGCAAACTACGTCTTTGGCGGAAAAATAGCCCACAAGGGCGCGTAGGGCGATTAAATAGTAGTTCTGCGTCGCCTTTGACAGGTTCTGGGCGTTTTTATCCGTGAAGCGCGATAGATACACCCGGTAAGCCCAGATATCCTCGGCCGTCAGCTGGTGCGGCAAAATTTGGTCTTTTTGAGTGTCCCGAAGCCACCGGATGAACTTTTCCAGGTACCGGCGGTAGTTTTTTTGGGTATTCTCGGAAAGACCTTTTTCGATTTCGCAATAATCAAGGAAATCCGGGATGTGGCTTATTATGGTCTTGTTTGATTCAACCACTGGAATAGCGCAAAGAGTGGGCTTGGGCCTCAATTCGCGTTGATTAGAATAAAACGGGGAAACGATTATTATCGATGATTAGAATAATAACGACAATAAAGCTAAAAAATATTTTTACCAAAAATAAAACAAAATACGGATAAAACACAATCTTTTCGATAACTTTTGCCGGAGAAGGGGTCGGGGTTTTTACGAGAGGGGTGGCCCCGGGGTAGATGGTGCAAAATTCGCAATTTGGCCCAAAACCCGGGTTTGGCTTAAATTTGTGATCCAGTGTCGCTTAACCTATATTGTGCGACACTTATATTATCTATAATATTTGGCTCGCGTTGTCCGGTCAAGCCCCCCCCTAAAAATTAGCGGGGTTCCCCATTGATTTTCCCCCAAACCCAACTGCCGACCGTCTCGGAAAACTTTTTCGTTGCCGCCTGGTAGAACCCGACCACCTCGGTCTTCGCCGCACTATACTTTACATCCAATTCGCGGCCGATCGCCGGCAACCGGGTCAATACCTCCCTTTGGATGCCATCCCGCGCGCTAGCAAAATCCCGCTGTAAACGTGCCACAAAATCATCGGGTATGAAAACTATACCCAATACCACAATCGCGGCCAGCAGGACCAATTTGACGATCCGGCCGCCCCAATCTACCACAGAGTGTTTGAACATTGTGTCCCGTTGAGGATATCCCTGGCCGCCTGGAGGCGCCGCAGGGTTTTTTCCTTTCCCAAAACATCCGCCATCTCGAACGGCCCCACCGACATCTTCTGCCCGCAAAGGCTCACCCGCATCGGCCACAATAAATAGCCACGATCTTTTTCGGTTTTACCAATTGTTAGGTTAAATGCCGCGATCGCCGGCAAAACCACGGTTTCCAGCTTTTCCCGACCCCATTCCCCCACTTCTATTTTTGACAACAAATTTACCAATTCGTCAAGAGCTAGCCCGATATTTTCGGCGGAAGCGTCTTTCCATTTCAACAACTCCTTTTCGTAATCGAATTTTCCGGAAAAGAAATAATTCGAAAGCGGCGCAATCTCCGACAGCTTCTTGAGCCTCGCCTGCTGGTACGCCACGATCTTTTCAATAAATTTCATATCAACCCCCTCTCCTGTTTGCTTGTTGTGATAAACTTTCTGCCCGTCAACATTTTCTTCATTAAGAAACCCCGCCTCAATAAAATAAGGTAAGCAAAGTTGCGTCAGATCGCGCGCGGAACGCTGGTTAATGTAATAACCGTTCAAATAATCAAGCCTTACGGAATTAAATATCGCGCCGCCTTTTTGGATCCTTTCAACCGAAAAATCCCGCAATAATTCCTCCATGGAGTAGATTTCTTTATCGGTCCCGGGGTTCCATCCCAAGAATGCGGTAAAATTTATGACCGCCTCCGGCAAATAACCCTGACGGCGGTATTCGGTCACCCCGACCGCGCCATGCCGCTTGGAAAGCTTGCTACGGTCCGTACCCATGATTATCGGCAAATGCGCGTATTCCGGGCGCGGCAATCCCAGCGCCTCTTGGACAAGTATTTGCTTGGGCGTATTTGAGATATGGTCTTCGCCGCGCAAAATATGCGTTATCCCCATTTCATAATCATCCACTACCACAATAAAATTATAAAGCGCGGCATCCAGGTTTTTAGCAATCACAAAATCTCCGATCAGAGCCGTATCGAATTCGATATCCCCCCGCACCAGATCGTTAAATTTTATCTTTTTGCGCGGCGCCCGGAACCGAATCACTGCCCGCCTCCCCTGCTTTATCATGTCCTCGGCTTGGGCTTTATCCAGACCGGCGCATTTCCCCGAATATATCGGCGCTTCGCTGCGGGACATTTGGTATTGTTTTTCAGCCTCCAAATCTTCCTGCGAACAAAAACAATAGTAAGCTTTGTCCTCGTCAAACAGCTTCTGTAAATATTTCCGATATATGGCTCCCCTTTCCGACTGGTAAATCGGGCCTTCGTCCCATTGCAGACCGAGCCATTTCAAACCATCGAGAATATCGTCGGCAAATTCTTTTTTTGAACGCTCCTTATCGGTATCTTCCATCCGCATCACAATAACCCCATCATTCTGCTTGGCAAAAAGATAGTTAAAAAGCGCCATTCTCGCGGTCGCAATATGCGCCAAACCCGTCGGCGACGGCGGAAAGCGCACCCGAACTTTTTTATTTCCCGCCAGAACACCTCGGGCCTCATCGGTTCGAGTACAAACCGCATCACGAAGAACCACGGCGGTGTTTGGCGGGGAATCAAACTTTTCCGATCGCGAAGCGTCGGAATACCCCGGGGCTTTGTCCCGAGGTAGTTTATTTTCGTTTTCCATGTTTTTCTGCCAAATCGATTATCTATTTCCCATTTGAAGTTTCGCCTCCCGTGGAACAAACCCACGGGCGTCGACCAAAGGAAGTATCCTTTGGAATCCTCATCCATCGGTTCCCCGGGCAAACCCGGGGTCTCCTCTGGATTAAAACCAATCCCAACAATACCAATGGGAATATCACTTATTGACGTAATTTACAATATGGTCGGCGATCACCGCGCCGGCAGTCGGCCGCGAAAATTGTGCCGCCGCTTCAGACATCGCCGCCAAAGTTTCCGGCGCCGAGAAAAGGTCATGGATCTTCTCCAAAAACAAATGATTGGTAAAGTTATTCTCTTCCAGAACCAGCGCCGCCCCATTCTGCGCGTAAGCGTAGGCATTTTTCATCTGGTGGTTTTGCGCCGCCTCCGGCAACGGAATAAGGACGCTGGGCTTTTTCACCGCTGCAATCTCAAAAATACTTCCGGCGCCCGCACGGCTGATAATCAGGTCGGCCGCGGCATAAGTATTGGCAATGGTCCGTTCGTCGGCAAATCCCACCGGATGGTAATACGCCAACTGGTCGGGCTTTACCGTAATCTTGGACTCCTTGACGATCTGGTCAAAATTCTTGGGCCCGGTAATATGGATTATTTCGTAATCGTTAAGCAGTGACGGCATCGCGTCCAATATCTTTTCGTTTATCCGCTGAGCTCCCTGTGAGCCGCCGATGATCAATATTATCGGCCGGCCACCCTTCAAGTTAAACGCGGCCATCGCTTCTGTTTTTGACCCGGTCATAATTTCCTGACGCACCGGATTGCCGGTCAAGATCATTTTGCGCGCCGGAAAAAATTCCGTTTTCGGAAACGATACGAATATCCCGGCGGCGTAGTTTGAAGCCTGCCGGCTGGCAAGTCCCGGAACAATATCCGATTCCTGCAAAAAAACCGGAATACCTAAAATTTTCGCCGAAACCACCACCGGAAAAGATCCGTAACCGCCTTTTGAGTAAATAATATCCGGGTTGATCACAAACAACAGAAAAAAAGCCTGTATCATTCCCAGGGGAAGCTTAATGCAAGTATCAATGCCGTTCTGGATCAGGGACAAGAGATCCAAATGGCGCCTTATTTTACCCGAAAGGATACGCCTGACCTTGACCCCCTCTTTTGACAATACCACTTTGCAGAAATTATCCTTGGGACCCAAATAAGACATTTCCACGCCTTCGCCGTATTTTTTCTTCATTTGGCGCATAACATCCACAATCGGATAAATGTGGCCGCCAGTACCGCCGCCGGTAAATAGAATCTTCATTTTCTTTATCTATACTTAGTAACTATGCAACTGTTTAAGAAATTATACGATATTTCCATCCATTTTGGAACCCCGGATCATTCCGTTCTCCGGGAAATATTAAGCAATAATCCCACCGCCGCCAGCTCAATGGCAATTGCCGTGCCGCCATAGCTAATAAACGGCAACGGCACGCCGCTCAGCGGTATTAACCGGGTCGTCGAAGCGATATTGATCATCGATTGCAACGTGACCCAGATCACGATGCCGCAAACCGTCAGGTAATTGAACTTATCGGGGCTGGACCGGGCGATCATCAGACTTCGCCAGGCAAACAACGTAAACAATCCCAGTAACAACGCTCCGCCCGCAAAACCAACCTCCTGCGCATACGGCGCAAACACCGAATCGCCGATAAGTTCGGGCAGTAACCGGTATTTGTCCGAGGACGAACCCAGTCCCAAACCAAGGATCCCTCCCGAACCCACCATGATCAAGGCTTGGTTTGACTGGAAGCTGTCTCCCATCGGATCGGATTCGGGTGACATCCACGAAGCAAGCCGCTCCAGCCGGTAAGGCTCAAAATAAACCAACAACGCCAACAACGCCATCCCCATAAAAACCACAAAAAAGGTATGCCGCACCGGGGTTCCTGATAAAAAATACATCCCTAGGGCAATTATCGCCACGATCCCGAAAGTACTCATATCCGGCTGCGCCAAAAGCAATCCGCCAATCAACCCCACCACCGACAAAAACGGCCATAAAGTTGAGGAAAATTCACCATCATGGTTTTTTTTCCGCCGACCGGAACTTACCCGCGAAGAAAGCCAACTGGCAAGATAAATTATGAATACCAGTTTCAGAATTTCGGAAGGCTGGACCGTAGTAAAACCCAAGTGGACCCATCGTTGCGCCCCGCCCGCCGCAAAACCGATACCCGGAATAAAAATTAAAACCAGCAAAACCGATACCGCCGCCATAAAAAACATGGACCAGCGGCGCAAGAAACTGGGCGGCACCAAATAAGCCACCAAACCCATAAATAAACCCGGCAACACCCCCAACAACAGCTGGTGGCGCAACAAATAATAACTGTCATGGAAGCGCGACTGCGACATCAATGCCGAAGCGCTGGAAAGTATCAGCAGTCCTAATATCAGCATCCCGGCCACGGCACCTAAAAGGATGAAGTCGGGTCGCTTTTGGGCGGTTTCGCTTTTTTTAAAAGGAAAAACCATAAAGGATAAATATAAACTGATAGAAAATCCAAACCTGGCGGCCTAAAATTTTGCAACTGCGGCCGAAGAAATATTCTTTGCCTGTCGCGCAAGACATTCACGGAAGTAATCCCCACGCTGGACGTAATCGCGAAAACCGCCGAAACTCGCCGATGCCGCCGAAAGCGCCGCAATATGGCCCAGCGCCGTGTTCGCCAGTGACGACCTCACCGCATCCTCCATTGATTCCACAAAAAATGGTTTTATCTGCCGTAAGCGCCCATCTTTCCCCATTGCCGTGGCCTGCCGCTGCGTTTCCTCCCAGATTCGCGCCCCCGTAGTCGGGAAAAGGATAAGATTCCTGATGTCGGACCGCACAATTTGGGCCCCCAGCTTATCAAACGGCTGATGGCGATCAAATCCGCCGGCAATCAGGGTTTGCAACATGGGACCGAAACTCTCAATTGCCGCCACCGCGCTCTCCTGGATCGTGGAAAGCGAATCGTTATAAAAATCAATGCCGTCAAAATTACCCACAAATTCCAAACGATGGTCCAGAGGCTTAAATTGCGCAATCGCCGCGTTAATATCGCCATCATCAATCCCCAGCAAACGGCCGATAATGGCACCGATCTTGGCATTCTCCAAATTATATTTGCCGATCAATGCGGTTTTGCCCTCGTAGCTCCAATCGTATTCGTTAAAGGCAATTTTTTGCGCCGCCGATTGCCGTGAAATGGCATCCACTTCGGGATTGGCGGAATTGTATATTAAATAATCTGAGTTTGACTGGTTTAAAGCAATATTGGCTTTGGCACGGATATATTCTCCAAAATCTTTGTAATAATCCAGGTGCTCCGGATATATATTCAAAAGCACGGCAATGTGCGGACTTTTCTTTAAATCGTAAAGCTGATGCGCAGAAAGCTCGCAAACAAAATAATCATCCTTGCCGGCATCTTTCAAAAACGAGATCATCGGAATACCAATGTTTCCTGCCAATGTCACCCGCTTTCCTCCTTTCTTTAAAACATCATGGATTATCGACGAGGTCGTACTTTTGCCTTTTGTCCCGGTGACGCCAATTATCGTCCCGGGATATTCGTCAAAAAAAATCCTGGTCTGCGAAGTTATCTTACCTCGCAAGAATGATTTTTCGATCCGGGCAATATGGATCGGTATCCCCGGACTCTTTACAACCAGGTCATAATCATCAAGGCAATCCAAATGGTTTTCCCCCAGGTGAACCTGTATCTTAGGATTTTGCGACAGGATTTCTTTTACCTCCGGAGCCAGCTTATCCGCCGGAGTTTTGTCCGCAACCCCAAGCACCGCCGCCACGCGATTATCTAAAAAAAATCGAAGGCTGGCCGCCCCCTCCCTGCCCAAACCAAGTATCAATATTTTTTTGCCGGTATATTTTTGCAAATCCGCCATACGATTTCTTTTAATATTATATTTTACCATAAAAAGTAAACATTAAAAGCGACCCCGCGATGTCAATTCCGGCTTTCCAAATAAAAAGGAGAGATGGGATCGCTTCCATTAGCTGTCCCGGATCGACATTTCATCGATCCTGGCCAATTAACGGAAGCGTTCCTCAGAGCTCTCCTATATTTTGTTGGGGGTGTTTTACGACCCTTAACATTTGAGATTTGTTCCGGAAAATATTTTTTCTTATTTTATAATTGTTAATTATTTTTCCGCGTTCTTTAGTCTTTAATTCTTTGTGTCTTTTGCTTTGGAAATTAACTTTCCCTCTCGCTGAGGAAAATCTTTTTCCTTTGGCATTATCTTGTCTTTTTCGTTCTCTCCTCCGATCCGTTGTCTTTCGTAATTATTCAAATGAAAAATAATTCCTGGAACCTTCAATTTTGAATGTACTAGCTTTCAACTTAGCTGCCACTCTCGCTGTCCTTCACTAACCATTCCTCGCCGCTTCACTAAACTGCCCTCACTGTTTGCCTGACACTTTCTTTTCCACTGCCACTCTCGCTTTCACTCACATTAATATTTTATAACAACGGGAGATGGTGTCAAATAAAGTTATCCACAGCCCCGCAACTCTCCCCTAAAAACGTTAAAAGGCACAGATTGTTGCCGTGATATGCCCCTAGGGGCCACGGGAACACTCTGTGCCATTCGCGAAATGAGTTCTAGCTTAGGTGGAATTTGCTCCAAGTAACAGCAGTTTCGAGGGCTACGCTTCGGGCCGTATCTTCGAAAAGTACTTGTATACATTGTCACACCATCAGGTTGAACTATGAAGGACTACGTCCTTTTAGATAAACCACTCAATGACTTGCCAATATCTAACTGCCGCTTAGCCAGCGGCGTTTACTACCTAAGTAGCATTTCCCTCCAACTGACTTGGCCAAAGTTGGCGCAAATGGCGTGAGCTGGCTTGCCATTTGATTAATGCCGTTTTCTTTGGCTCGTTCCTCGTTGTTCCGTTCCGATACCTCGGTTACTCGCGCAACTTGCATCGCGCTCTACCTCGGTATATTCGCGCAACTCACGTCGCGCTTTTAGGGTGAGTCTTCCGCACCCTCGAGGCTAATCAGATCATCTTCCCTCCACTAACATGCTCGGGCGGAAGCGTCTCGCGTACGGATTATGGCTCTAGGGCCATCCGTCGCCGAATGCTTATCCGCAGTCATTCCTGTGGTTACTCGCGCAACTTGCGTCGCACTTTCACCTTGGGGTGAGTCTTCCCACCCTCCAGGCCTACTAAGTCAAGCTACCCCTTTTCTTTGTTCTTGGCGGAAGCATTCCCGAACAGAACTGGCGAATGCCATCTGCTCATGGTGTGCTTATCCGCGGCCGCAAACATGTCTCGTTTATCGGTTTACTCACGCGGTGTTATTGCGTTTTCGCCTCAGGGTTTTCAGGCCCACTAGACTCACTACATCATGCTTATCGTACCGAACATTGTTCACCAAGGATCAAGCACCGCTAGATGCTGTCCTTCGAGGCTAAAAAAATCATAACTTTCGCAGTCGTTGAATTTTTTCATCCTCCTTCAGACAAGTGGCAATATAGCACCACCGTTAAATCTTGTCAAGCCCCTCGTTCTAGCTCATTAAAACTGTTAGCGAAATATAGTGGATAGCTCATAAATAGGTTACCGTAGCCGGATATGACAATGGGAACCAAAATTAAGATATTTTTGGAGTATCTTGGGGAATACCT
>Ga0172381_10002947_pt1 | contig 18342 bp, 19 predicted proteins | sample Leawel6488metaG_FD_119754 | JGI IMG/M metagenome (GOLD analysis project Ga0172381, IMG submission 119754) | Leachate microbial communities from a municipal landfill in Southern Ontario, Canada - Leachate well 64-88 metaG | ecosystem: Engineered > Solid waste > Landfill > Unclassified | place...
ATTTCTTCAGCAACTAGCGCAACAGTTTCCTTACCATGCTCTTTGGCTTTAATTAAAGCAGGTAAAAAATCACTATCCCTAGTAGCAAATATAATGACATCAATATTTGAATTAAATGCAACTTCAGTAGCATCACAAGCCATTACAACATCCACGTCAGTAGCAGAAATTATTGGGGAAAAACCTTGATTAACAGTTGCTTCAACTAATTTATCCGAAGCAAATTGATTAAGATAAACTCGCCCAATCTTAATTGAACCAAATTTTTGCGCCTCTTTTTTAATTGAATCAATATCAATACCAAATTCTTTTCTTAACAAATTTGGCCCGTCCACAAAAACAGCTACTCTTCTAGAACGTGCGTTAAACCAAGAATTAAACCATTTTTTTAATGAACTCACAGCCACTCAACTCAATTATTTATTAATTACTAGAAAAGCCACTAATAAAAAAACTTCTCTAAAATGAATTTAGTATGAACCCCTTAAAAACCCTTCAAAACGAGTTAAAACTCGAGAAAAATGAGGAAAAAAGAGTGATTCTTCAAAGATTCTTCAAAACTAAAAAAGGAGATTATGCAGAAGGGGATTTGTTTTATGGAATAATTGTCCCAAAAATAAGAGAAAAAGCAAAAAAGTACACAAAAAAAATGAATCTAAAACAAATTGAAGAATTGCTTCACTCAAAAATACACGAAGAGCGTTTATGCGCATTACTTATTTTAATTGAACAATTCAAAGACAAAAACTCTAATACAAAAAATAAAAAAGAGATTTATGAATTATACTTGAATAATACTAAATCCATTAACAATTGGGATTTAGTTGATTTAAGCGCCCAACACATTGTTGGAAACTATTTATTTGAAAATAGAAACAAAGTTAGTATTTTAAAAAAAATGGCAAAATCAGATTTTCTTTGGGACAGAAGAATTGCAATAATTTCTACATTTTATTTTATTCACAGAAAAGACTTCGAACACACTTTAAAATTAGCAAAAATACTTCTACACGACGAACATGATCTAATGCAAAAAGCAGTTGGGTGGATGTTACGCGAAATAGGTAAAAGAGATTTAAGAGTTGAAGAAAATTTTTTAAAAGAAAATTATAAAGTAATGCCAAGAACAATGTTAAGATATGCTATTGAAAAATTTCCTGAGAAAAAAAGACAAAATTATTTGAAAGGAAAGATTTAAACAAATTACCAAAAAATATTTTTCCCCAAAGCATAAAAGTAATAACTTGTTTTAATGAAAACAAATTTACAAAAGAATAAATCTAATAAAAAAAAGTTTTTTTTTAAAACCCGTGAGGTTTTTAAACCAATTCACCCAAGTTTTCATTAATTGTTGCAATAAAAATAGCAATATGAAAAATAAAAAAGGTGTAGTATAAATGGTTGATGAAAAAAAGTTTGATCAAGCAGGATCATTAAAACCAGGTAATTTAGTTCTAATAGATGGAGAAGTTTGTCAAGTAAAATCAACTGAAAAGTCAAAGCCCGGAAAACACGGTGCTGCTAAAGTAAGAATAGTTGCTTTTAATATTTTCACTAACCAAAAAAGAGGGTTATTGAAAGGAACTGATGGCGAAGTAGAAATACCTTTAGTGCCAAAAGGAGATGCTCAAGTAGTTGCAATAATGGGAGAAGTAATCCAAATAATGGATACTACTACATACGAGACTTTTGATGCTCCAAAACCAGATGCTGAAATTGGTCAACTAAAGTCAGGTGATAGTATTGAATACCAAAAATATGGTACAGCAATTAAAATTGTAAGAAAAAGGTGAAGGAACAAACTTCACTTTTTTGTCTTTTTTTATAAATTTAATAACAAACCATTTTAAACAATTTAACAAAATCAAAACAATCCCTTATAATTAAAGACTCTTATTGGATTCCTTCAAAAAAAAACTCTTTAAAAATAAAATTTTTTTAAAAACAAACTGCCCCCTTTACCAACTAAAATCAACAAATTTTCCCCACAAGATATATAAGTTACATACAAAACAACATAATAACACAAGGACTCATTTTACCCTAAAGAAGGAATAGTTTTTGCCAACCTTTTTTAAAGGTTGAATAATTACTCAAATTAATTAACCTTTTCTAATAATAATACATTATGAAGAACAAAAAAGCATTACTCTTAATGTCTGGAGGAATTGATTCACCCGTAGCAGGAAAATTAGCCATTGAAAACGGATACAAAATTTATGCAATTCATTTTTCTCAAGAACCATTCACTGATTCTACCCCTAAATTAAAATCAATTGCATTATGTAAACTATTAGGACTAAAAGAAATCATTATTGTAAATGCAGGCGAAGAATTCAAAGAAATTGCTGATAATAGTTACCGAGAGTATTATTTTATTCTAATTAAAAGATTCATGATGAAAGTATCTGAATTAATTGCAGAAGAGAAAAAAATTGATTATTTAATAACAGGAGAGAGTATAGGACAAGTAAGTTCACAAACCCTAAGTAACCTAAACACAATAAATCAAAGCACCAAAATCGAGATTCTTAGACCAGTTCTATTCAAAAACAAGCAAGAAATAATTGATTTAAGTAAAAAATACGAGTACTTTGAAACATCAAAAGGACCAGAGATGTGCGATGCTCTTGCTAGCGGAAACCCAAGAACCCAAAGCACAATAGAACAAATACTAAAAGAAGAAGAGAAATGCAACATGAATCAATTAGTTAAAAGAACATTAAGAAAAATAACAATTGAAAAAACAAATCAAGAAATAACCTTTTCGAAAAAACTAAATAGTTGTAATTAACTAAATTAATATGCAAGAAAAAATAAAAATAGCTTCTTGGGAAACTTTAAACTCTTCACAAAAAAAAGCTTCGATGAAACTAATTGACGAAAAAATACCTTCACTTGGAAAATACACTACAATTTTTCTTCAAAAAGCGCTGGATAAAAAATTCAATCGAATAAATGCAGAAAAAAATATTGCTTTAGTAGCACTTGAAGAAGAAAAAGTAATAGGAATTGTTGTAGCGAGAAAAGACTTGAATAGAAAACAATTATGGATTAGATTCGTTGCAGGAAAATACTCAAGAGGAGTAGTTGATTATGTTAAAAAAAATAAAAATACTCCTATAGTTTCAATGATTAAAAAAATAATTAGAAGAGCAGAAAAAGAAAGGTTTGAAACAATGCCCCAAACACCACAAACAAAATCGGGTAAAGCAATGCTTGTTAAAAGAATACAAAAAATCCTTCCAAAAACAAAAAGAACTTTTAGATTACATTAAACAAAACAACTAATAATACTATCCTATAAAAAATAATTTAAATGGAAATATCTGATTACACTGGAAAACCTTGTAGAACAAAAATGGCTTACGAGTTCCTACCAAAAAGAAACACTCTAATTAATCTTGAAAAAGCAAGTGAAGAATTAACATCAGTTGCAATAGTCGAAGTAAAAACAAAGATTCTTTTAATATTGAAAATAAACTTTGCAACAGTCTCTTTATTTCCTTCAGGAAAAATTCTAGTTAGAGGAGAAAGAGAAGAAGCTAAAGCAAAAGAAATAGCAAAAAAAATATTAGAAAGTATAAAAGAAAGTGTTAAATAAGGTAAACAACCAACTTTTAATTACCTTAAACTTATGACTAACTCGAATTTAGTCATAATTAAAAAAAAAGGGGGAAGAAAAATGGTTGAATATATTGAAGCAATAAAAAAACCATTCTCTGACTTAAAAACCCTAGGAATAGGCTCAATTATTGCAGCTATCCCTCTAGTAAACTTACTAGTAAGTGGATATGGTGCAGCAACAGCCCAAGACGTTTTAAAGAAAAAAAATAAGTTAAGAGAATGGAAACTAAATGATTTGAAGGACTACATAATCAAATTATTGATTGTACTAGTAATTCAAATAACTTATGTAATAATTCCAATAATAATAATCCTTGCAGGAATAGGAACAGCAATAGCAACAGCTTTGCCAACTATTCTAAACAGTGCAGGGGACCCAACTGCAATAGTTAATTCACTAATGCCAAGCATAATTGCAGGAGGCCCAATAATTCTAATAGGAGGATTACTACTATTAGTATCTGCTTTTTTAGCCCCAATAGCTACAATGAAGTGGATAAAAAAGGACAAACTAGGCGCAGCTTTTGAAATCGGAAAAGTCGTTAAAAATGCCTTAACTATAGATTACATATTATCACTAATAGTAATTTTTGGTTATACAATAATTCTAGGTTTGTTAGTAGGAATAATAACAGGAATATTGGCTTTAATCCCAGTAATAGGATGGGTTTTAGCGTTGATAATAACGGGTGGTATGACATTCGCTTTAACAACAACACAATTCACTATCCTAGCACAAGTAGTTAAAGACTAAAAAAAAATTAATTAGAGTAGGGTTTTGAAACAAAACTCTACTCGAATCTTTTTTTAAAAAACAAAACATTAAATACTTTTAAAATTATTTTAATACTTAATTAAACAATAGTTTTGTAATTAACTAAATTAGTTAAATAAATTAAATGAGTGAATTAAATGACTTACTTGGATAAAGAATGTTTATTTTGCAAATTTGTTAGAAAAGAAATTCCTTGCAAAATTGTTTTTGAGAATAGTAAAGTAATGGCTTTTTTAGATATTAATCCAGCAGGAAAACTATCAGGGCACACTCTTATAATACCAAAAAAACACTTTGCACAATTAGAAGAAATAGAAGACTCTTATTTAGAAGAAATAATTAAAACTGCTAAAAGACTCTCAAAAGCAATTAGAAAAACAAGTGGGGCAGAAGGAATAAACCTAATTCAAAATAATGGTAAAGTCGCAGGACAAGTAATAATGCACGCCCACTTTCATTTAATTCCAAGAAAACACGCTGACGGGATAAGATTAAACGAGAATAGAAGAAACATTAAACCCCTAGAACTTACTCAAACAGCAAAAGCTATTAAAGAAAACCTCTAAAAGTTCGGATTTTGCTTCCCTTAAAGGAAGATGTTGTTTGAATTCTAAACACTCAAAGTATTAATCAAACAAGAATAGTATATATGCTAAAGAAAAAAAGACACGCTAAAGAATTGGTGTGCCCCAACACTTTTTTTCTTGAAAATAACTTAAATAGTTAAAAAGACATTTTGTGAGCAAGAATTTATCTAAAAAAGGAATCACCCCTCAATAGATAAGGACTTGCTCCAAATTCTTTCCACCGGAAAAAAGGTTAGGAAAACCTTAAAGACGAGTGGAATAAGATAATACTTAAATAAAGAGTTGGGGAAAATGGATTTAAACTTAGAAGAAATAGAAAAATCTCAAGGTTCTTTGTACCTAGAACGCTTTGAAGAATTCTTTAACTTAGAATACAAAAAACAAATAGAACGAATAATTGAATCCTACCCTGAAAACAAAACAGTTACAGTTGATTTTAAAATACTTGAAAAATTTGATCCTACCCTAGCTGATGAATTATTAGATAATCCTGATCCAGTTCTACAAGCAGCTCATAATGCTATTCAAAACATTCACTTACCAACCCTAACAACCGAAGCATTCAAACCACATGTTAGATTCAATAACTTACCAAAAGACAGGGAAATTGATATTAGAAATGTTGGTTCCAAACACTTAGGAAAACTATTAAGCGTAGAAGGACTAGTAAGACAAATAACTGATGTTTTACCAAAACTCACTATGGCTGTTTGGAAATGCAAGCGATGCGGAAATGTATACAGAATCCCTCAAGAAAAACAACAACTCCACCCCCCAAGCATGTGCGAATGCCACTCAAAAGAATTTGCTCTAGAAGAAGATAAAAGTGAGTTCATTGATTATCAAAAAGTTCAAGTACAAGAAACATTAGAAAAATTAAAAGGAAACGAGCAAGCAACTTATTTAGATGTTTATGTAAGCGATGACTTAGTTAATAAAGTAGCAGCAGGAGACAAAACAAAATTTGTTGGAGTACTAAGACTCGTACCACCACAAAAAGATAAAAAAACTGTTTATGGAAGATTCTTAGAAGTTAATTCACTAGAAGAAACTGCAAAAGAATTCTCTGAAGTAGATATAACAAAAGAAGAAGAAGACGAAATAAAAAAACTTGCAAAAAACCCTCAAATTTATGAAATGCTCGCACAAAGTGTCGCTCCTGCAATTTACGGACACGAAACAGTAAAAGAAAGTATTGCACTCGAACTCTTTGGAGGAGTAACAAAACACTTGCCAAACGATCAAAAAATCAGGGGAAACATTCACATTTTATTAATCGGCGATCCTGGGTGCTTGGTTGGCGATGAAAGAGTTGTGATGGGAAACGGGTCTATAAAAAAGATAAAAGATTTAGGAAAAACTCACTTAGAAGAGATTGATTTACAAGTTCTTACAGGAGAAGGCGGAAAAAAAAGGGCAAAAGCAAAGACCTTCTTTAAGTACCAAAAAAAAGAAGTGATGGAAATAATTACTGAGAGCGGAAAGAGAATAAAAGGAACCTTAGATCACCCGCTTCTTTTTGTATCAAATAAAAACGGAAAAGTAAAAAGGGAATGGAAAAGGTTAGATGAATTCAAGGTTAATGAAAAAGTAGCAGTAATAAATTACATTCCTTGTACTATCACAAAACCAATAAATTCTAATTTTGAGTTAATGAAACCTACCTTAGGACCTAAATTTAAAGGAAAAATTCCTGAAAAAGTCACTTCGGATCTTGCCTCTCTTTTAGGGTATATGCTGGGTGATGGAGGGGTGAGAGAAAAAGAAGCATACCTAGTAGTTGCAGATCATGAAAAAGAACTTCTCCCAAAATTAACTAAATTAATAAAAAAATTGTTTGATGTTGAACCTTCAATAACCTCAAAAAAACAAGAAGGAAAAAACGAAATTATGCACAGAGTAGTAATACATTCAAGAGATATTGCACATAATTTAATGATGTTAAAAGAAAAAAGAGTTCCTCAAATAATAATGGGTTCTGGAAACAAAATTGTTAAAGACTTTTTGAAGTGGCTTTATCAAGCAGATGGTTGTGTTTTTAGCAAAGGAATAGGAAACAGATCAGTTTCTCTAAAAGCAAAAAATATTGAATTATTAAGAGATGTGCAAGTTCTTTTGCTCAGATACAGTATTCATTCAAGAATAGTTGGAAACAATTTAATGATAAGAAGAGGAGAGTCAATAAAAAAATTTGGAAAAGAAATAGGATTTGTATCAACCAAAAAAGTTTTGAAAATGAAAACTGCAGTTAAAAATACAAAAATTCATGAAAGATTCAAACAACAAAAAAGTGAAAAAATAGTAAAAATAATCAAACACGGTTTAGAAGAAGTTTATGATATCGAAGTTTTAAATGTACACAGATTCATCGCAAATGGAATAGTATCACACAACTGTGGAAAATCACAATTATTACAAGCTGCAAACAAAATAGCTCCAAAGAGTATATATGTTACTGGAAAAACTACTACCGGCGCAGGACTAACAGCAACTGCGGTTAAAGACGAATTTGGGGAAGGGGGTTGGACTCTAAAAGCAGGTGCCCTTGTTTTAAGTTCTGGGGGAGTATGCATGGCGGATGAACTTGACAAAATGGATCCAGAGGATAGAAGTGCACTGCACGAAGCAATGGAACAAGGAATGATTTCTGTTGCAAAAGCAGGAATAGTTTCAAGATTCAAAGCCGATGCTTCACTACTTGCAGCAGCTAACCCAAAATATTCTAGATTTGATAAATTCCAACCCTTCCTTGAACAAATAAACTTACCATCATCATTAATCTCCAGATTCGACTTATTTTTTATGATTAGAGATATTCTTGATAAAACTCAAGACACAAAAATATCAGAACATATTCTAAAAACTCACCAAAGTGGAGAAAAATTAATGCAATACGGGAAAAAAGGAATTTCTCTTAAAAAAGAAGAAAAAGAAGAGATTGATAAAAGAACAAAACCAAGCATAGATGCAGAAATATTTAGAAAATATGTTTCACTCGCAAGACAAAAATGCTTCCCAATACTAAGTCAAGAAGCTATTGAAAAAATATCTGACTTTTATGTTGGCTTACGTGACCAAGGAAGACAACAAGGATCCTATGCAGCAACAGCAAGACAACTCGAAGGACTGGTGAGACTAGCTGAAGCAAGTGCAAGAGTAAGATTAAATGACTTAGTAGAAATAGAGGACGCAGAAAGAGCAATACGATTAGTTAGAAAATCCTTAGAAGAAACAGTAACTGACCCAGAAACAGGAAGAATTGACATTGATATTGTAACAACAGGAGTAACTCAAGCAAAACAAAACGCGATTAGCCAAGTACTACACATAATAAAAGAGCAAATGGGAACAGGAATAGACATGGTACCCTACGAAGAAATAGTGCTAAAAGCCATGGAAAAAGGGATTGATGAAGAAAAAGTAAAACTAGCTATTGAAGAACTAACAAAAAAAGGAGACATATATTCTCCACGCTACCACTTCCTAAAACCAACTACAAACAAACCAAGTTAAATAAAATAAAAAAAAATCTTCAACAAGAACTAATTTAAATAACAAAAAACAATCTAATACTAATTGATTAAGATGAAACAAACAACCAAACAAAAAAAAAAGATTATTAAACAAAAAATAAAAAACCAAGACGAGAATTGGTTCACGACAGAAGCCATAACAAAACTAGGTTTAATATTTCTTGCAATTCAATTAATTGGTTTAATCATTGCACAAAACATTTATACACAAGGATACACTCAAGCACTATTCACTGAAAATATTAACGACGCAATTAACGGAATATACTTATTTGGAATGATTATAATAACAACAATAATTTTTCTTTTAATAGTTAAATTCAAACGAACAAAAAAATTATTGTGGGGAGTAGAAATGCTTGCAATATTCTCTACTTCCTTGATAGTATTTTCTTCATTCTTCCCAACAAGTTACTTGACAGCACTAATACTTACCACAGTAATTTTTATCCTAAGATATTCTCAAGTAAAAAATATTACAACAAGAAGCCTTGCAGCAGGAATTGCAATTATGGGAGCAGGAGCATACATAGGGACAAGCATAGGAATGATCCCCCTAGTTATTTTTGTTACAATCCTTTCACTATACGACATAATAGCAGTATTCTTTACAAAACACATGATACAAATAGGAAAAGAATCTACTCAAAACAACTACGCATTCACAATAGCAATCCCTACAAAAAAACACCACTTTGAAATAGGTAACGGAGATTTAGTAATTCCACTAGCACTAGCATCAAGCATAATAACAAGCGGACCATTCACAAACAACTGGATTATTAGCGGATTAATTATTCTAATGAGTTACTTAGGAATCACTATAAGCTTACAATTCGTTTCAAAATACAAAACACCCATGCCCGCACTCCCCCCACAAGTAATGTTAATGCTAATAACTATTCTCTTAGGATTAATTCTAGGAGCATAAAAACAAAGCAAAATTAACTTTGTAAAGCAATTTATATAAGTTTTGTTAGGAAAAATACTTTATAACAAAAAGAGGAAAACAATGACTAATTACGAAAACTTGCTTTTGAAAGCATATAATAGTATACCAAAAAAAGCTCTTACTCAAGAAAGATTTGAAGTACCTAAAGTAGATTCATTTCTTCAAGGAACAAAAACGATAGTCAAAGGATTCAATCAATTACTAGATTCTATGAGAAGAGACAAAAAACATTTTATAAAATGGTTAATGAAAGAAACAGCCCTCCCAATAAGTGAAGTGAATAACCAATTAATAATAAACGGAAAAGTAAATTCATACCAATTAAACAAATTAATTGAATCATACTTTAAACAATTTATATTCTGCCCAGAATGCAAAAAACCTGATACTAAAGTAATAACAGAAGGCGGAACAAAACTGTTAAAATGTGAAGCATGCGGAGCCATAAAATCAGTTTCAGGACTATAAAAACAACAAACAAATAAAAAAATTAAAGTGATTAGAAAAAATGATTGCAAAAATCCATGAAATTGAGTACAGAACAATTCTTGCAGTATGTGACAAAGAACACATAGGTAAAGAATTTGAAGATGGAAAAATTTTTTTTAAAGCAAGTGAAAAATTTTATAATGGAAAAAAAATTACAAAAAAAGAACTTGAAGAATTATTACAACAAGCAGACTCTATTAATTTGTTTGGAAACAAATGCGTAGAAATCGCACTCCAAAAACAACTAATAAGTGAAAAAAATATTATTTTAATTAAAGGAATAAAACACGCTCAAATTTACCGAGTTTGAAAAAATAATCCAAAAGAGAGGTTTTAATACTTTAACTAAAAATAATTAATTATAAAACTGGTGAGAAAATATAGCAAACTTTAATTCGCAAAAAAGAAAAAACCAAATGAACACAAAGAAAAAAACAACTACTACTCAAGCACCAAACCCTCAACAACAAGAAAACACTTACTTTAGAATGAGATTACCAAATTCAAGAGAATTAGAACAATTCGCTTTAGTAATTCAATTAATGGGTTCCAACCAAGTCAAAGCCATTTGCGAAGACGGAAAAGAAAAACAATTTAGAATACCAGGAAAACTCTTGAAAAAAGTTTGGATAAGAGAAAATGATATAATAATAGTTAAATTGTGGGAATTTCAACCAAGCAAAGGAGATGTTGTTTGGAGATACCTTGGAAACCAAGTAGAGTGGCTAAAAAGAAACGGTAAATTAGATAAATTACCAATTTAAAAAAATGCTTTTTTAAAAAAAAATTAATTATTTTAATACTCTAAAAAATTAATAAATTTAATGAATTAAAACTAATTTAAAAAAAATATTTTCAAAAATCAAAATTAAAAAAAAACGTTTAAAAAATAAAACATTAAGCGTTAAAAGAACAGCGCAAAATAAGATTTATATGAATATTGATGAATTAACAAAAGATGGTTCGCTTGAAGATAAATTACACAAGCAAAAAAAGCTAATTAAAGACGAAAATTCAAGAACAATATTTAATGAAGTATTTGATAAAGCAACCATTACAGCAATTCATGAACTCTCAAGAAAAAAGTTTTTTGAAGAAATAGAATTTATAATATCTACCGGAAAAGAAGGAAATGTATTTAGATGCAATTCAAAAAACAATTACTATGCAATAAAAATATTTAAAGTAGATACCTCTGATTTTAAACACATGACTCAATATATTAAAGGAGATGAGCGATTCAAAGAAGTAAGAAAAGAAAAATTAGAGATAATTAAACTTTGGACTAAAAAAGAATTCAGAAACTTGGAAGATTTCACTAAAGCAAAAATTAGAGTACCCTTACCAATTGCTTGGAACAGAAATTGCTTAGTAATGGAATTCATTGGAAAAAACGGAGAAGCCGCACCAAGAGCAAAAGAAAAACCTTTTAATAACCCAAAAGAAAAATACACTCTATTATGCGAATACATTGCAAAAATGCTTAACACAAAATTAATACACGCTGATTTAAGTGAATACAATATTTTAAACAACGATGAAGAACTAGTAATAATTGATGTAGGCCAAGCCGTTACAACAATGCACCCTAATGCAAAAGAATTTTTCCAAAGAGATGTGATGAATATGAGTAAATACTTTGCAAAACAAGGTGTTGACACAAGTTATGATAAAATGTATCAAAAAATAAAACAATTAACAGAGAAATTAAAATAAAAAAATAGTTATAAAAAAACACGCGAATTAAATAAAGTAATTTAAAAAAAAGAATTAGTTAAGAAAAATCATTTATTTAAAACCTTGCAAGCAAAGTTAATACAGAGGGTGTTTGAATGAATATTGAAATGAATGGAAGAGTTTGGAAAAGAAGACTAAGCGTTGGAACACTCATGGTATCACTATTAATATTATCTTGGGGAATAGTTTGGTTAGGAAACGATCTTGGTTGGTGGCAAATGGCTTTCCCAATAATCCCAATATTACTAATCATACTAGGATTATCCCTTTTAGTTAACCAATTATTAAGTATAATTTATTAAAAAAAAAGAGTTGATGTGATTTGGAAGAAATAATAAGAATCCCCCAAGAAAGAATAGGTGCACTAATTGGCCCTAGCGGTAGTGTGAAGAGAAAAATAGAAACTCAAACAAAAGCAAAAATGGAAATTGATTCACACGAAGGAGAAGTAGTTCTAATCGGAGAGGGAGAAGAATTCTTCAAAGCAATGGATATAGTCAAAGCAATTGCAAGAGGATTCTCTCCAAAAAGAGCATTCACTTTAATAAAAGACGATTACTTGCTAAAAGTAATTGATATTACTGAATTCACTGGAAAAAACTCTTCTGCTCAAAAAGCGAAAAAAGGAAGAGTAATTGGAAGAGAAGGAAAAGCAAGGGAAGAAATAGAAAAGAGAACTCACTGCTTAATTTCAGTATACGGAAAAACAGTAGCAATAATTGGACTTGCAGGAGAAATAGAAAATGCAGAAGAAGCAGTGAAACTACTCTTACTAGGAGCAAAACATGATACTATGGAAAACTTTTTGCACGGAGGAAGAAGAGAAAGATTCGAGTTATAAAAAATATTTGCAAAAATAAAACCATAAAATGATGCACTGCAAAAAACAAAAGTGAAAGATTAGGGCTTTTAAATGTTTTGGGCTTTTTTATCGTTGTAAAAAATTAAAAAAAAACCTTTACCTAATAAAATGGTGAGCAAAGTTGAGTGAAGATAAAAAAATAAAGATTACTAATGATACAAAACCTGTTGCGGGCGCGGTTGATAACCTTGAAAAAGAATTCAAAGAACACTCTGTAGCAGAATTTTTCAAGAAAAACAAGCAAATGATTGGATTATACGGGAAAGTTAGAACACTAACCATGGTGATTCACGAGTATGTAACAAACTCGCTTGATGCATGCGAAGAAACAGGAATACTACCAAACATTGACGTGAAAATTGATGAATTGGGAGATGAGTACTACGAAGTAACAGTAACTGATAATGGACCAGGAATTACAATTGAAAACGTTGGAAAAGCATTTGGAAAATTACTTGCAGGAACAAAGTTCCACAGGTTAATGCAATCACGTGGACAACAAGGAATAGGGGCTAGTGGATGCACTATGCTATCCCAAATGACTACCGGAAAAGCTTCAAAAATAATAACTGGAAAAGAAGGAAAAAAAGCAATTGCTTTAGAATTAGTAATTGATCCTAGAATGAACGAACCAAAAATATCTAATGTAAAAGAAATTGAGAAAGATTTTAGAGGAACTAGTGTTCAAGCAAAATTCAAGGGATGTTTATATCGTGACTCTGACCAAGGGGCACTTGAATACTTAAAAAGAACAGCAATAGCAAATCCACATGCACAAATATCTTTTAGGGACCCTATGGGACAAAAAACTGTTTTTAAAAGAACTCACAATACACTCCCGCAAAGACCAGCAGAAATAAAACCTCATCCAAAAGGAACAACTGTTGACGATGTACTAACTTATTGTAAATCAACCAAAGGAAGAACAGTAGCAAGTTTTTTAACAAACGATTTTGATCGAATGGGTGCAAAGGGAATAGAAGAAATAAAAAAAAGAGTTCACTTTGATTTAAACAAGGACCCAAAATTATTAACTTGGGAAGAAGCTGAAGAAATAGTGAAAGCATTCAAAGCAATTAGCTTTATTGCCCCAAGTACTGATGCTTTAAGACCAATTGGAGAAGAACAAATTAGAAAATCCCTTCAAAGCATAGTACAACCAGAATTCTTAACAGTACTAACTAGAAAACCAACTGTATACGCAGGCGGATACCCTTTCCAAGTAGAAATAGCAATTGCTTACGGAGGGGGATCGGGCAGAAAAGTTGGGGACCAAACATCAATGGACATAATGCGATTCGCAAACAGAGTACCTTTACTATTTGATAATGGTAACTGTGCACTAACAAAAGCAATACAAACAATTGATTGGAAGAGATACGATATCAAAGACCCCTCAACAGCACCAGTAACAGTATTTGTTAACTTTATTTCAGTACACATTCCTTACACAGGAGCAGGAAAACAAGCAATTGCTGATGAAGAAGAAGTTCTTGAAGAAATAAGACTTGCACTAATGCAAACAGGAAGAAAAGCAGGAATATACATTGCACATAAGAGGAGAGAAAGCGAGAACCAGCAAAAAAGATTAATGTTCTACAAGTACATTCCTGAAGTATGCAAAGCTTTAAGTACAATAACAAAAGCAAACGAAGAAAACTTAAAGAAAAAAATGGAGAAAATGGTTCTTGAAAAATTAAAGATTGATGAACAAAAAGAAGAAGAAGATAGGAAAAAAACTGAAAAAACCCTAGCCAATGATGATAATAGTTTTATTACAAAACCAAAACCAGAGAAAGAAGAAAATAAAAAAAAATTAAAGAAGTAGTTAAAAAAAAAATAAAATGGTGAAGTAAATGACAGAGAAAGAAAAAAGAAAATCAAAAACAACTGAAAAAGTTTCCCCAAAACAAATTGCTGACAGAATAAAAAACTCTGCCGAATCAATGGTTAAACAAATTGACAAATTAGAAGACCCTGAATTTAAAACAATGCAAAGAGGAAAAAGTAATGTTATTTGGGATGAGAAAAAAGGATTCTTAGAATTAGGCGAAAAGGAAGTTACTAGATCATTTCTTAATATTGCACACGCAAGAAAATTCATGCAAACAAGCATGATAATGGCAAAAACAAGAGAATACTTAGAACACAACAAAACAGCTTCAATTCGTGAGATTTACTATGAATTAAAACACACTGTAGCAGATACTAAAGAAAACACTTTCGAAGGACAAGTAGAGAGTGACCCAATAATAGTGGATTTAGAACACTCAGTTGACACTATCAGAGAAAAATTAAATCTACACGCAAACCCTAAAGGCACTTTATACGGAGACATTACTCTACTTGACAGAATGCACCACAATGATAAATTCAATGCATCAAAACTAGGAAGAGGCGGATGGAGTATAATGTCAAGAGTAGAACCTGAAGAAATAGAAATAGTTGATTCTAGCGCAGAATACTTGCTAGTATGCGAAACGGAAGCTATTTATGAAAGACTAATAGAAGAAGGTTATCCAAAAGAAAACAAATGCATCTTAATAGGAATAGGTGGACAAGCAGCCAGGGGAGCTAGAAGACTAATTCACAGAATACACAACGAACTAGATTTACCAACAATAGTATTCACCGACGGGGACCCATACGGATGGTATATTTATTCAGTTGTAAAACAAGGTTCAATGGCTCTAGCAGCACACTCTGAATTCATGTCCGTACCAGAAGCACGATACGTTGGAATGACTATGGATGATATTGAAGAATACAAACTAGAAGCAGTAACAGAAAGAATGAGTGACGGGGACATTAAGAGAGCAAAAGAAATGCTCGCATACCCTTGGTTCCAAAACAAAGAATGGCAAGCACAACTAAAAAAAGCACTTGACAAAAAAGTAAGAATAGAACAACAAGCATTAGCAAACAAGAGACTAGATTTTGTTGCAACACACTACTTGCCCGAAAAAATCAAGAACAAAAACTTCTTACCTTAAAAAATAAAAAAGATTCCAAAAAAAATAGTAATTAATCACTTGCAATAGTTAATAACGATTCAACTTTATCAACTTCACCAATTGAAAGCAATTCAAAAACTCGTCTAGTATCAAAATCAATCAAACCAGCTTCAATAACATTCTTCTCCAAAATATCCACTCCAAATTCACTAACACTCATCTTTTCACCATGAGCTAATTTTAAAGACTCAATTTTTTTTTGAAAAGAATCAACTGAAAAATCTTTTGAAACAGAAAAAATGGCTTTATTTGAATAATTTGATAAATCAATTGAGACATCCCCTTGAGTAAAACCCTTAGCAAGAGTGCCTGATAGTCTCAACCTAACAAGTGGCTTTAACTTAAACCCATCAAAATCAAACTCATTCAATTTAGAAAAAACCTCTTTTTTAATATCCTCTGGCTTTACTTCACTAAATTTTATTTTCTCGTAAAATAATTTCCTTTGAACACTAAAAGGCAAGAACTTTAATTCCTTTGAAACAGAATCAAACAAAAAAACTCCCTTCTCACTCTTAGACTCTAAACTCTTCATTTGAGTAAAAATAGAAGAACCTGTTAATAAGAATCTTTTTGAACCCAAATTTTGTTCACTAGTCCAATGCAAGTGCCCATTAATAATCAAATCAAACCCGTCAGGTAAATCTGTTAAAGAAAGAGAAGCAATAGAATCATCATCAAAGGGCAAAAACTCAACAAAAGATTGGTGAAGTAAAAGCAAATTCACAAAACCCTCAATTGGTTTAGGTGAATAAGTACTAAGAGCATTCTTTGCAAACTTCTCAGGCACTCCCCCCAACCCATGAACAAAAACCTTCTCCCCATTCTTTTCTAACTCAACAAACCCTACATGAACATGAACCAAACACCCACTCTCTTCCAAAACATCAAGAGCATTTGCAAAATCCCTTCCCCTGTGTTCATGAGTTCCATGAATAGCAATAATTGGAATACCCTTAACAACAACACTCAAGACAGAACCATTCTTAGTTTTATTTAAACAAGAAAAACCACCATTATTCTTTGAAAAACATTCAAAAGTTTTTAACCAAACTTCTTGACTAGGAGTCGATTCATCAAACAAATCACCCGCGTGAAGAATAAAATCAACTTTATTATCTTTAAACATTTGAATGGATTCTTTAAACCTCTCAAAAGACTCTTCAAACCTATCCTCACCCAAAAAACCAAGGTGAGAATCAGAAAAAATACCAATAATCATATACTAATTATTAATAAGAAAGAATTAAATTAGTTATTGGAAAAAAAAACTACAAAATCTAGAACAAACCAAACAATCAATTTAACAAAACAAATAAAATAATCAACTTAACAAAACAAACAAAACAATCAAAATAATAAAGGTGCAAAAACTTTTTCACCAATTAAATAACAATCAGTTTTAAAATCACCCTCGCTTCGAGCACAAGAAAAAAAGGCTCTCAAACTACCTTTTTTTGAATAATTTTTTGCAAGACTAAAAGGAATAATTTTTATTTTTATAAAAGAATTAAATTTTTCAAGCTCACTCAAATTAAAATCAATAACATCATCTGAAACAATTATTATTGAAATACCAAATTTAAGTAAATTTCTTCCAATTAAAAAAAAATCACTTTTATTTGTTTTACTACTACAAATAATACCTGCTTTACCTTGCACACTAACAGGCATACCCCCAACAGCAGGAAAAGATTCAAAATAAATAAAAGCAACATTATTTTGAGTAATGCAAAAAACTTCTTTTTGAGGATCTTTTAACTTAACCTTCATTTTAGGAAAACTATTAAGCACAACTCCTCCAAGTTCAATCTCAAGTTCTTTTGAGGAAAACCCTTTTGAGAAACTCTTACCCCTAATCGCAAAAGATTCATCACTAAACTTACCTTCAATAATATCACTCACTCTTAAACAAACATCTTGAAGAGAGTCAAACTCAAACCTTTGAACAGAATACAAACTTAAAATACCAAAACAATTACTCAAAACATCCAAAACTTTTTTTGGATTTTTAGTAGGAATAATTAACCTCCCTGCAATATAATAAATACTGTCATACTCCAAACCAAAATAATCTAAATACAAAATAATATTCTTTTTTAATTTATTAACCATAAAAGAACGAACAACACTACTCTTAATTGAAATTTCTGGAGCAATTAAAGCAATAACACAATTAGGCTCAAACATAAAAAAATAATTAAATCGAGCAAAATAAAAACACTACCCCTAAAATAAAAAAATATTATTAAATAATTAAAAAAAATATGCAGTTGCCGGGAATTGAACCCGGACCGCGACCTTGGGAAGGTCGAATCATAACCATTTGACCACAACTGCAATTATTTTACAATAATACTATTCAAACTTCTTTTTTTAATTCTTTCAATTCAACAGTTTTTTAAATAAAACGATAGAAAATTTAGATATTAGAAGTGCTAAGTAAAACTTAATATTCTACTCATTGCCCTATAATGAGTAAGTAATTCAATGTAAAAACCATTGATTTTACGATGCGCCACAAAACCAAATGGTTTTGTTTGATTGCGCGCTTGGACAAGGCGCAAGGCTATCAAAGATAGCCAAGTTTTTAGTGCACGTTTAATTGTAGCACAATTAAAAGTGCAAGGGCTACCAAAGGTACCCAAAATTTTAATGCATGTTTAATTGCACCAGGCAATTAAAAATGCAGGGTTAGCAAAGCGGTTATGCGTTCGCCTGCAGAGCGAATTAGGGGGGTTCAACTCCCTCACCCTGCTTAATACC
>Ga0172381_10002948_pt1 | contig 18339 bp, 15 predicted proteins | sample Leawel6488metaG_FD_119754 | JGI IMG/M metagenome (GOLD analysis project Ga0172381, IMG submission 119754) | Leachate microbial communities from a municipal landfill in Southern Ontario, Canada - Leachate well 64-88 metaG | ecosystem: Engineered > Solid waste > Landfill > Unclassified | place...
AAAGCTCTCCTCACATCTCCTGGAGAAATAACATCATAATCTTTTCGCAATCTTCCAGAAGATCCACCCGAATCTAAAACAGCCGAGACAACAGTCAGTTCAGTATTCTTGTATTTCAAACCAGGAAGAACAGCTTTGGGCATAGCATTCCCTCCTCCAATACAAACAATTTTCTTTTTTACAAATGGATTTTTAAACATTTTTCCAAATCAATCTTCTTATCTTTCAAAATATGCTTATTCGATTCTTCTTCAAAAAGAGTCCTGTCTTTCTTGTATAAAATTCCTAAAGGAATCTTTCCTTCTCCATTATAGTTCCATTCTTTAATCAAGACCATCGCCTTTTCTCTTGATTCTAATTCTAGATTAACAGCTTCATAAACCTTTTCATTATAAAATTGGATGTTGTTAAAGAAAGAAACGCAAGGCTGCATAACTTCAACAAAAGAAAATCCTTTGTGATTAACTGCCTCAAGAATCAAATTCTTTAAATGTTCAATCTTTGACGAAAAACCCCTGGCGATAAAAGAAGAATTAGCTGCTAGCATTAATTCCAATGGATTAATCGGTTCTTCAATCGATCCTTCTGGTGTTGATTTTCCCTTCAATCCTTTTGGAGAAACTGCTGTAAACTGCCCCGTAGTCAAAGCGAATAATCGATTATTGTGCATAATCACATTAATGTCTGAATTCCTCTTGGCAGCATGGATTAAATGGGATATGCCTTCATCTAAAGCCGCTCCATCACCTAAAAATACTAATATCTTTAAATTAGGATTAGCCATTTTAATTCCCATAGCTGTGGCAATTGATCGTCCATGCAAAGAATAAAAACTATTAACATTTAAATAGTCTGCTATTTTTGAATTACAACCAATATCAGAAACGACAACGATATTTTCTTTAGGTGTTCCCTTGGCGATCAGATCATTGATTGCTAATTTAACCGCCTGAAGAATACCAAAATTTCCACAACCAGGACACCATGTATTTATAGAATTTGTTTCTAAGTTTTCCATATTAAATACTCTTTAATTTCTTTTCCAATTCTTCTACGGTAAAAGGACGCATATCATACTTGAGAATTTTCTTATCGACTTTAATTCCATGACAGCTAAGAACCCTTTCCATTTGTCCCATGGCGCTACATTCAACTGATATTAATTTATCAACTCCTTTCATCGCTTTATCAAACTGTTTCTTGGGAAACGGCTGAATAAATAAAGGCTGGATGAATTTCAATCCTAACCTTTCAACTGCTTCTAGAACTGGCCCTTTGGTCGAACCCCAAGCTACAACAGCTTTTTTAGAATTCTTATTGCCATAGACTTTAACGGCTTCTGGAACATCGACCTCCTTTTCCATCTCTTTAAACTTTCTTAACCTTTTTTCTTGCATCAAAATAATTGCTTCTGTATCTTCAACTGATATGCCATCTTCATCATGTTCATAACTAGTCGCTTTAACAACTGCCTTATCTCCAGGAAAAGCTAAGGGAGATATTCCATCTTTTGAATTGGAATATCTTGAATATTCTCCTTTGCCATTCCACAAGACAGGCTTTTCTATTTTAATCTTATCTAAAACTTTCTTATCAAATTCAAAAGTACTTTCTGATAATTCTTTATCAACCAACAATATTGCTGGAGTTTGGTACTTCCAAGCTAAATTCATTAATTTGCCAGACCAATAACAAGATTCATTAGCATCGCCGGGAGCGACTACAAATCTAACAAAATCTCCATGCCCAGAATTAAGGGTAAAGAGCAAATCAGACTGGCTTCCATAGGTTGGAACTCCAGTGGCAGGACCAGATCGCTGGCTATTAACAATTAAAACAGGCGTCTCAGCTTGAGCAGCCAAGGATATCCCTTCTGTCATTAAAGCAAATCCTCCTCCTGAAGTTGCAACCATAGAACGCTTTCCGGCATACGATGAACCGATAGCTGAATTAATTACCGCTATTTCATTTTCCAATTGAGTAACAACTATATTAAAATCTTTTGCGTGTTCAGCCAAATAATAAAGAATACTGGTAGCTGGAGTCATGGGATAGGCATAGTAAATATTTAATCCTGCTTTTACCGCTCCCAATGCTATCGCCTCGTTTCCCGTTAAAAGAGGATCAGGGTCTTCTTTTAATTTTTCTATCTTTAAAACATTATTTGCTTCTTCGTATGCCCTTCTGGCTATTTCCAAATTCTTTTCAATGCCCTTGCCCAATTCTTTCCTTAAGGCATCCTCTAAAACTTTCCACTCTATTCCTACTGCCTTGCTAAATCCTGCAATCAAAGCGGTATTACTCATAACAGGAATACCTCCCAGCTCTTTAGCAATAGTTTCAGAAGCTATTCCCACCCCTCCATCTCTTTTAATTTTATCACTATTAAAAACAATCAAAGCTTTTTTATTTAATAACTTCTCGTGTTTTTCAATCGTACTTGAATCCAAGGCTAAAAGAAAATCTGCCCTCTCTTTTATTGAAGCATGCTTTTCTTCAGAAACTCTGATTACTGAAAAATTATGGCCACCCTTAATTAAAGATTGATAATCTTCACAGATAAAAACATTATAACCAAGATTATTAAAAAGCTTGGCGATAATCAGGCCTGCCTTCCTTGATCCTTGTCCAGCAGCTCCTCCAATTACAATTGAGTAGTCTTTCTTATTTTCCATGTGTATATTTTAACACAAATTATTCTACTGTCACACTCTTAGCTAAATTCTTGGGCTTATCTATATCCCTTCCCAAGGAATCAGCAAAATAGTAGGCAAAAAGATGAAGGGGGATTACTGACAGTATTGGCGTTAGCATTTCCAAAGTTTTGGGAATATATATAACATCATCAACTATTTTCTTAATTTCTTTATTTCCTTTAGTTGCGATAGCAATAACTGGCCCTTTTCTTGCTTTTATTTCTTCAATGTTAGCAATCATCTTTTCATAGACAGAATCGGATGGACAGATAGCAATAGTGGGACAATTCTCATCAACCAAAGCCAAAGGTCCATGCTTTAATTCTCCCCCAGCCACACCTTCAGCATGGACATATGAAACTTCTTTCAATTTCAAAGCTCCCTCTAATGCAATCGGGTAATTGTATTTCCTTCCAATAAACCAAAAATCTCTATACTTTTTGTATTTCTCAGCAATCTTTTTAATTTCTTCTTTTTGTTCCAAAACTTCTTTCGCCAATTCAGGAATATTCATTAATTCAGAAACAATCCTCTTGCCCATAACTAAAGCCATATCTCTTTGTCTTCCAAGATAAACGGTAATCATGGCTAAGGTAGTCAATTGTCCCAAAAAAGCTTTAGTTGAAGCAACAGCTATTTCTGGGCCAGAACGAGTATACACTCCAGCATCAGTTTCTCTTGATTGAGAAGATCCGACAACGTTAGTAATCCCAAGAGTTAAAACTCCTTTGGCTTTCATCTCTCTCAAGGCAGCCATTGTATCGGCTGTTTCTCCAGATTGAGAAACAAATATAGCTACTGAATTCTTATTTATAATCGGTTTCCTGTATCTGAATTCTGAACCAATATCAGTTGATGTTGGAATGCCGGCATATTCTTCAAACATATATTCTCCTACCTTGCAGGCGTAATTAGCAGTTCCACATCCAATCAATGTTATGTTATTTATCTCTCTTAATTGTTTTTCAACCGCTTCTAATCCTCCTAATTTAACAGAGCCTTCTTCTTCCAAAATTCTTCCTCTCATTGCATCTTCAATAACATTCGGCTCTTCCATTATTTCCTTAAGCATAAAATGTTTATATCCTCCCTTCTCCGCCTGTTCAATATCCCAATCAATCGTTTCAACATTCTTTTCCGATTCTTGTTCTTCTTTTAAAATACAAAATCCGTCTTTCTTTAAAACGGCCATTTCTCCATCATCCAAATTAATTATCTGCCTAGTTCTGGTAATTACAGCTGAAGGATCTGAAGCAACTAAAAATTCATCGACTCCGACTCCGATAATTAAAGGTGAAGACATTCTGGCAGCAATTAACTTGTCCGGTTCTCTGCTTGAAATAACAGCCAATCCATATGTTCCTCTAATGTCTCTTAAGGCCTTGCCAACTGCCTGCTCCAAAGTACCTTCGTAGTATTTCTCAATCAAATGAGCGATAACTTCAGTATCTGTTTCAGAAACAAATCTATGTCCTTCTTTGATTAATTTCCCCCTAAGCTCTTTGTAGTTTTCAACAATTCCATTGTGCACAACGAAAATCTCTCCCTTACAATCACAATGAGGATGGGCATTTTCTTCAGTTACCAATCCGGTTGTTGACCAGCGACTGTGTCCAATTCCAACAGTTCCACTAAAATCTTTTTCCAAAAACTCTTTTTCTGTTTTTTCTATCTTACCGACTCTTTTGAATAAAGAAGGGCCACTATCATTTAAAAAACAAAAACCGTAGCTGTCGTAGCCCCTATATTCTAACCTCTTCAACCCAGCCATTAATATGGGCGAAGCGTCTTTATTGCCAATATATCCAACTATTCCGCACATATGTTATTTAATTACAATATTGATTAATTTATCTGGGACAAAAAACACTTCAACAATTTCTTTTCCGTTTATCCATTTCTTCACCCTTTCATTTCCCTTAGCCATATCTTCCGCATCCTCTTTTGATGTCCCCGCATTGATTTCTATCTTTTCTCTCACTTTTCCATTAACTTGGATAATTAGAGAAACTTTTTCTTCTTTGATTAAATCTGAATCAAACTCGGGCCATTTTTCAATCATGATGCTATTTTTATTTCCCATCTTTTCCCAAAGCTCTTCGCAAAGATGCGGAGCAAAAGGAGATAATAATATTAAAATTCTTTTAATTTCTTCTTTGCCTAATTCTTCTTTTCTTTCAGAGATAAAGTTTATAAACTCCATAAAGAAGGCTATGCAAGTATTGAACTTCATTTTCGACAAATCTTCGGAAACTTTCTTAGTTAACTTGTGAGTTTCGGCAACAACTTCTTTAGAGCTTTTCTCGTTCTGGCATTCTGAAAATATATCCCATAGCTTAGTCAAAAATCTATAAACACCCTTAACTCCTTGAGGATTCCAGCCAATAGCCTGATCAAACGGTCCCATAAACATTTCATAGCATCTTAATGTATCTGCTCCACATTCATCAATAATAACGTCTGGAGAAATAACATTGCCTTTTGACTTAGACATTTTCTGCCCATCGGGAGCCATTATCAACCCAACATTTCTTAAAGTATAAAAAGGTTCTTTAGTAGAAACGATCCCTATATCATACATAAACTTATGCCAAAAACGTGCATATAATAAATGCAATACAGCATGCTCGGCTCCGCCAACATACAAGTCAACTGGAAGCCATCTCTTTTCTTTTTCTTTGTCAAATATCTCTTCTTTATTGTGATTATCTAAATATCTCAAATAATACCAGCAAGAGCCAGCCCATTGAGGCATTGTATTGGTTTCTCTTTTTGCTTCACCTCCACACTTAGGACATTTAACATTAACCCATTCGGAAATAGCAGCTAGAGGAGATTCCCCTGTTCCAGTTGGTTGATATTTTTCAACGTAAGGAAGCTTAACTGGCAAATCAATCTCTGGAACAGGAACCATTCCGCATCTATCGCAATGAATAATCGGAATCGGCTCTCCCCAATATCTCTGCCTTGAAAAAACCCAATCTCTTAATTTATAATTTATCTTCTTTTCTGCTTTACCTTTTTTCCTTAAAAATTCTCCGATCTTTTTTCTTCCCTCTTCGGAATTCATTCCATTAAATTCTCCTGAATTAAATAATACGCCATCTTCGACAAAAGCTTCTCCTTCTCTCTTGTTCTTTCCATTAATAACTTCTATAATTTCCAAATTATACTTTTTGGCAAAATCAAAATCTCTCTCATCGTGAGCGGGTACAGCCATTACTGCTCCTGTACCATAATAAGCTAAAACGTAATCAGCTACAAAAACAGAAACTTCCTTTCCATTGACTGGATTGATAGCTTTAATTCCTTTTAATTCAACTCCTGTTTTGTCTTTGACTTCGCTGATTCTTTCTCTTTCACTTTTATTTTTAGCTTTATCAATATATTCCAAAACCTCTTCCTTGTTTTCAATTTGCAATTCATTAATTAAAGGGTGCTCGGGAGCAATAACTAAATAAGTACAGCCGAATAAAGTATCTATTCTGGTTGTAAAAACAGAAATTTCCTTAGAGCTAATTGGAAATTTGATCTCCCAGCCTTCACTTCTTCCAATCCAATTTTTCTGCATTTCTTTTATCTTCTCTGGCCATTCGATATCATTCAATCCTTCTAAAAGCTTGTCTGCATAATCAGTTATTCTCAAAACCCATTGATTAATATCTTTCTTGGTTGTTTCTGTTCCACATCTTTCGCATTTTCCATCAACAACTTCTTCATTGGCTAAACCAGTCTTGCAGGAAGGACACCAGTTAATAGGAAGAAACTTCTTGTATGCTAAGCCATTTTCAAATAGTTTCAAAAATATCCACTGAGTCCATTTGTAATATTCTGGATCGGTTGTATTCAATTCTCTTTCCCAATCATAACTCAAACCAGCTGCCTTCATTTGTCTCTTAATATTAGAAACATTCTTAGCAGTAGTAATTTCTGGATGAATTCCGTGTTTGATGGCATAGTTTTCTGCAGGCAATCCAAAAGCATCCCAACCGATTGGATGCAAAACATTAAAACCTTGAGCTCTCTTCATTCTTGAAACAATATCCGTTGCCGTATACCCCTTTAAATGCCCCACATGGATTCCTTCTCCAGAAGGATATGGAAACATATCAAGAACATAAAACTTGGGACTGCTTAGGTCCTCTTTAGTTTTGTAGGAATTATTCTTTTCCCAATAATCCTGCCATTTCTTTTCAATTTCTTTAAAATTATATTCCATATTAAAGCAATAATAGCATTGATGTTATGCCCGCAACCACAGCAATAACGACACCTGTCCACCACCAAACATCGGTGTCTATCTTTTTATTGCCCTTAAATGTTTTTTCTGCCCATGGCTTAAAGTAATAGACAAAAGCCATAATTGCATAGGCGACAACAAAGCCAAAAAGAATGGCTCTGATTAAATATAATAAATCGTGACTAATAAATTGCATATATTTTATATATCTAAAGAATACCACAAAACAAAAGGGCTGTTAAGCCCTGATATTAAACAATTCTTTAGTATTTTTAAGAGTGACTTTCTCGACTTCTTCTATTCCGACTCCTTTAATTTTGGCAATTTCATCAATAATATAGGGCAGAGAAAGGGGATTATTTCTTTCTTCGAATTGAGGAGGAGCTAAATAAGGACAATCAGTCTCAATTAAAATCTTATCCATAGGAATAATCTTTATTGCCTCCCTTAAATCAATCTTGAATATAATTCCGTCAATTCCTATATATAAGCCTAGAGACAAAGCCTTTTCTGCTTCTTTTTTGGTTCCAGTGAAACAATGCAAAACTCCCCTGACTTTTCTCTTTGCCAATATTTCAAATAAATCATCGAAGGCTGATCGGCAATGAATAATAACTGGCAAGTTCAATTCTTCGGACAAGTCAAGCTGTCTTTCAAATACTTTTTTCTGCTCTTCTTTGAATAATTCTTTTTTAGCTTCTCCTTTGGGCCTGTGCCAATAATCCAATCCAATCTCTCCTATAGCCACAACCTTTTTTGTTTTCAATAGCTTGTATGCGTCATAATCAAAATCTTTTTCCAACAATTCTTCCCTCCCCATATATTCTTTATTTTTAAAAACCTGGGAATAGATGCTGGTAGGATGCAAACCGATTGAAGCAAAAACATTAGAATAGTTTTCAGCAATTTCAACTGCTTTTTTTGAATCTTTTAAATTAGTTCCAACGTTAATCATGCCTATTCCCTCCTTTAGGCATTTTTTAATTAACTCGTCTCTGTCATTATCAAATTCAGAGACGTTGAGATGAGCGTGAGTATCAAATATCATACTCTTGGAAACAAAGATTCTCCTTTTTTAACATTAAATACTCCTTTATCTTCTCCTAATTGTTCTCTCATTTTTTGAGCAGTATTAGGCAAAAATGGATCAATTAATCTAGAAATACTTATCAAAGAAAGCAAAAGATTAGAAAAAACTAATTTCTGTTTTTCAACATCCTTTATCTCCCAAGGTTTTTCTTCATCAATATATTTATCGCAAAAAGAAACTAATTCCCAAATATCAGACAAGGTATTATTAAATTCAATAAAACTTTCCTTAACCTTTTCCTCAATTTCTTCAACTTTTTCAAAAAAAGATGTTTCGGGAGTAATTTCAAAATCCTTGTCCATTTCTGCCTTTATCACCATAGCAATTGTTCTTGAAAACAAATTACCCAAACCGCTAGCTAAATCAGAATTATACCTCTTCTCAAATTTATCGAAAGTAAAGTCACCATCTCCAGTTGCTGGTATTTCTCTTAATAAAAAGTATCTAACTCCATCTACTCCGTACTTGTTAACTAATTCAACTGGATCGATAACATTGCCAATGCTCTTACTCATTTTTTGTCCATTAACCGTTATATATCCATGAACAAATATAGTTTTAGGCAGTTTAATGCCAGCTGATAGAAGCATGGCTAACCAATAAACGGTGTGGAATCTAATAATTCCCTTTCCGACTACGTGTAGCCTGGAATCTCCATTTTGCCAAAATTCATTAAACTTACTCTCATCCTCGCTGCCATATCCTAAAGCATTAATGTAATTAGATAAAGCATCAAACCAAACCCACATCTTTTGACTTGGATCATTGGGAACGTCTATGCCCCATCCCTTAGCTCTCTCGCTGGTTCGAGAAATACAAAAATCTTGAAGGCCGGAATTGATAAAACTCAAAACTTCATTCTTTCTAGTTTCAGGAATAATCTTAACTTCATCTTTCTCTATTATTTCTTTTAATTTTTCCTGATACTGAGAAAGCCTAAAGAAATAATTTTCTTCTTCAATCAATTCAGGTTTAATCTTGTGATCAGGACAAAGACCATCTTCTAATTCTTCTTCTTTATAAAACTCTTCGCACCCAACACAATATAATCCAGAATATTTCTTTTTATAAATATCTTTTTCGCAAGCTCTCCATAGTTTATCAGCTCCCTTGAAGTGTCTCTCTTCAGTGGTACGGATAAAATCATCAAATGAAATATTGAGCTTGTTTTTTAATTCAAAAAACTTCGCATAATTTTCATCAACTAATATTTTAACTGGAATACCTGCTTTTTCCGCACTCCTGACGTTTTTTAAACTATTTTCATCGCTTCCAGATAAAAAGAAAACATCATCACCCATTAAACGATGCCTTCTTGCTAGAACGTCTGTTTCAACAAACTCAAGAGCGTGCCCCAAGTGCGGAGCCGCATTAACATACGGTATAGATGTTGAGATAAAAACTTTTTTCATTTTAAGATAATTTTCTACTGTTAAAATAATCCTTTAATCCTTCAAAGATTATTCCAGCTAAAGGAATAGCTAAGACGGCTCCAATAATTCCTCCCAATATTCCTCCGATAATAATTGATAATAAAACTAAAACATTTGGCAACCCAACCATTTTCTTGGTAAAAACCGGAGTCAAAACATTGCTTTCTATCTGCTGAATAACAATCATAGAAACTATTGCTAAAGCAAGCTTGGGAATAGAATCTAAAGCAAAAAGGCATAAAATTATCCCTGAAATAATTGGTCCAATCATGGGGATAATATTTAACACTCCAGCCATTAAAGCTAAAGATAAGGCAAACTTAATCTTGAGCAAGACGCACAGCAAAAATGTCATTAAGGCTACGCAGATGCAGGAAATAACCCTACTACCAAACCACATAACTACCTGATCTTTGCTCCTCTCCCATCTCTTAATAACTTCTTCTTCAAAATTTTTAGGTGAAACCAATCTCAATCCCTTCACCATCTCTTTCTCTTCAATAGACATAAATAAAGACAAAACAAATACAGTGATACCAGCAAAAATACTGCCGAAGAGAGAAATGAAGACATTAAAAATATTCGAAGAAACTTTAACCAAGCTTTCATTTAATCCTGAAGACAAACTGGCAATATTTTCAAATGAACTCAATCCTATACTGCTTAAAATTCCTGGAATGTTCTCAAAATATTTAGAAAAACCTGAACTAAATATCTGCAATTCGGTTATCATCGGCGGAATGACAATGTAGACCGTCAACACAACAGACAATAGAATAGAAAAATAAACTATAATAGCTGCTCCAATTCGATGAACTTTTCTTTTCTCTAAAATTTCGATCAAAGGATTGAGAAGGGTGGAGATAATCAAACTCAAAAGAATCCAAACTAAAACGCTGCGGAGAAGATAAACAATATAGAAAAGAACCAAAGCAACGGCCACTTTGAAAAGAGACCTCCAGGTCAAATCTATCATTGCGACATCTGCTTTTTTCATATTATTTAAATTTTAATATTTCTTTAAATTGTTTATTATCTTCAAACGGTCCGATTACAGCTAAATTTAATTTATCATTTTTGAAAATATCTTTAGCTACCCTCATGATATCAGAACTCTTAACCTTGTCTATCCTTTTAAAAATTTCTTCGATTGTTAATATCTCATTTTTTAACAATTCTTGGCTGCCATAAAAAGAGGCTTGAGCATCAGAAGACTCTAATCCTAAAACCATTTTGCCCTTGATATAATCCTTAGCTTTCTTAAGTTCACTGTCAGAAACTTTAACTTTGCAAAGCTTTCTGTATTCTTTTAATATTGTCTCGATAACCTTATTTATCTTATTATTGTCCACTCCAGCAAAAGTAACCAACGATCCCGTATCAGTGTCTGATGAATTATATGTCCTGACATAATAAGCTGCTCCCATTTTTTCCCTGATTTCGATAAACATTCTTGAACTCATCATTCCTCCTAAAATAACGGCCATAACATCAAGAACAAATTTATCCGGATTAAAAACATTGACTCCCCTCACTCCTAAAGCTAAATTGCCTTGACTTATCTTCTTAAAAGAAACTTCTATTTGAGGTTCGGTTTGATTTTCAATTATCTTTGGCTTATCCTTAGCCTTGCCTGTCTTTATTCTGCTAAAATATTTCTTTATCTTTTCAGTTACTATCTTTTCATTAACTTTGCCAGCAATACAGATAATTACATTATCAGCTACATATTGAGAATCTATATATTTCAAAATCTGATTCCTTGAAATCTTAGAAACAGTTTCTTTGGTTCCAGCGACATCCCAACCAGCAGGCTGGTCTCCATATAAGACGGTCTTCCACAATTCATCAATATACATCATCGGATTGTCATCATACATATTGATTTCCTCAATAATGACTCCTCTTTCTTTTTCAATTTCCTTTGAAGGAATTTTTGAATTTAAAAAAATATCTGAAACCCAATCCAAAGCAACATCAAAATGAGCCTCATCGACTTTGGCATAATATCCAGTGTATTCTTCTCCGGTAAAAGCATTATACTCTCCTCCAACCTTATCTAAAACCTCGGCGACATCTTTAGGCTCTTTTCTTTTTTCTGTTCCCTTGAAAAGCATGTGCTCCAAGAAATGAGAAATTCCTGATATCTCCCTCTCTTCATACTTTGATCCAGTTTTTGCTAAAACCAAAACAGTAGCTGCTTTAGCTTCTTTTTGCGGAACGGTAATTATTCTCAATCCATTTTTAAGCGTTGTCTTCTTGTACATTTCCTTTTAATTTATTTAATTCTTTCTTTAATTCAACCATTTTTATTTCTCTATTAATGGTCAGTTCAAAAAACTTCTCCAATTCATCAACTCTTTTCTTCATTTCTTCCTGTGACTTTTTTAATTCTTTTTGGGAGACATATATTTCTTCCGAAGCATCATTTAAATTATCAGCTAAATTAACTATTTCCCTATCCAAGCTTCCAGTGGCAAAAACCGCTCTCTCTCCTTTAGGCAACTCATTAGCAAACTTTTCCATTTCTCTTAAAGCATTAGCTAGATAGACAAAAAGGACTCGATCGATAACGAAAGTCATAATCAATCCGACTAAAGAAACGACAATGATATTATAGCCAACTGGATAGCTAGCAATTAAAACAATCAAAACGGTAAAAAGGGGCAAGAAGAAAAGAAAATAAAACTTGAAAGAAATTCCTGAAAGATTGGGAGACTTAACTTCTTCCCCTCTTTCCAAAAGCATTCTTCGACAATCTTTAATTACTGCAAACATTGACTGCTGGCAGAAAAAAGTAGCAAAAGCGCAAGAGAAAAATAAAGCAATCGCTCCTCCTAAAATAATAATTAATAAATCAAAATTAGAAGCTGAATTTATCCATACAGTCAAAACAACCAAAACCATAACTGAGAGCCCGCTAGCTAAAACATTGATCATCGTACTGCGAGCGATAAATTCCAGAGCCTTAAAAGTTTCTTTAATTTCAACAGTAGTTAATCCTGTAATAATTCCCTTGCCAACAATATTCTTGTTAATCAAACGGACATCATCTCCTGCCCAGAACCCTACTCCACTATATCTCAAGACGGCCAAGAAACAGAAAATAATAACAAAGGCTGGAGCCATTAGTTCAAAAGCCTGCTTCGCTGCTGGATCTTCAAATTTAGCAATAGCAAGAATAAGAACATAAGCGAATGTTGCACAAAGAATAGACCATCCGATAATGGGAGACAAAAGATTTAAAGTATACGGAACCTTAATTCTCATATATATCCTTTTTTAATATTGAAATTAAGTCTTCTATTTTTATCCTTTTTTGTTCCATTGTATCCCTATCTCTCAAAGTAACTGAATTGTCTTCTAATGTATCGAAATCAACGGTTATAGCATAGGGAGTGCCTATTTCATCATGCCTTCTGTATCTTCTACCAATAGCACCAACTTCATCATACTGAGAATTAAATTCTTCTTTTAACAAATTATATACTTCTTTCGCCTTATTAGTAATGTTTTCCTTGTTCTTGACCAAAGGCAAAACAGCAACTTTAAGTGGAGCAATTTTTTTATTTAATTTCAATAAAAATTCTTTTTCTTTAACTGCTTCGGTAGTAGTTGATCTGCCTCCTTCAATTTCAGTGTAGGCATCACACAAGCAGGCCAAGAAAACTCTCTCTACTCCGCAAGAAGGTTCAATAACGTAAGGAATATATCTTTCCTTGGTCGCTTCATCGTAATAAGTTAAATCCTGTCCAGAATGTTTCTGATGCTGAGTCAAATCATAATTTCCCCTGCTGGCTATACCTTCAATCTCTGACCAACCCATAGGAAAATTATATTCTACATCAACGCAACCTTTGGCATAATGAGCCAATTCTTCTTTTTCGTGCACCCTTATTCTTAAATTCTCTTTTTTAATTCCCAAATCATTAACATACCAATTCATTCTTTCCTCAACTATCTTATTGAATATTTCTTCTTCAGTTCCTGGCTTAACAAAATACTCCATTTCCATTTGTTCGAATTCTCTTAATCTGAAAATAAAATTACCAGGAGTTATTTCATTTCTAAAAGCCTTGCCAATCTGAGCAATACCAAATGGCAATTTAACTCTTTGGGTATCAAGAATATTCTTATAGTTAACAAAAATACCTTGAGCTGTTTCAGGGCGAAGATATGCAATTGAAGCACTATCTTCAACTGGCCCGATAAAGGTCCTAAACATCAAATTAAAATTCCTGGCTTCAGTCAATTCTCCTCCGCACTCAGGACACTTAATTTTATCATCTAAATGATCTGATCTAAATCTTTTGTGGCACTTCTTGCATTCTGATAAAGGATCAGAAAAGTTTTCAGTGTGACCAGAAGCTTTCCAAATATTTGGATTCATAACAATTGAGCTGTCTAATCCGACAACATCATCTCTCTTTCTAGTCATGGCTTTCCACCATGAATTTTTGATATTATTTTTTAATTCCACGCCCAAAGGTCCGAAGTCATAAAAACCTCCTAAACCGCCGTAAATATCGGAAGATTGGAAGACGAATCCCCTCCTTTTGGTAAATGAAACTATTTTTTCAAAATTGTTTTCCATATATATAAATACTAACAGAAAAAGCGAAACAAGCCAAGATGTAACAAAAAATCAGCCTTAAACTGATTACTTGTCCTAAACAAACCTTACTTGAACGCTTGCTTGGGTTAATAGCGAGTAAAATTAAATTACTCGCTTGGCCACACCAGCCATTAATGATTCGACGGACACGCCTGACGAATGATGAATTCTTATCATAGAGTAGTCAGGATCGAATTTGATTTTAGGATAATCTCTGCCATAAGCTTCCTTCTCTGATGAAGACAGCTCTTCGGCCAGTAGACCATCTCTGCATATTTTTTCAACGACCTTATTTTTGATGTTGTTTGCGACAAAGATGATAGTCGCAACAACCTGCATTTTTTGCGTCTCTTCAGTCATGCAAATTCCTCTAAAAAGAGAGTATCACTATAAAAATAAATGTCAATCACAACGAGGGGTCTCTGAAGAGCAAACTCCATTATCTTCTGTCATATATCCAGAATTATCTATACAATAAGAACACTTTCTAAAAAAGACTTCAGCGCAATACGAATCATTATTTTCCCCGATAAAAATATTAACCTCTCCGCCCATTGCTTCTATATCTTCAAAAAACCTAGCGAGGTCAGGATCATTTTCAAAACCTTCATAACTCTTGTTTGTAAGACGATAAACTTCAGCCCAATTCTTCAATTGACCCATATCCATCTTTATCCTCATATCCCTAGCCTTTTCTTCCATTCTATATCCAATAATAACTGGGATCGAAAAGAAAACTAAAAAAACAATTAAAACAGCCGAAACCTTAAATAATTTTTGAAGATTTAAAGCTTGGTTTTCCATCACTGGCTCATTTGGCCATAGATCATGTCGGTCTTAGCCGTTAGTGTATTATTAGTCCATTGATCAACTCCAGAAAGTTGAGCTGAACCTAAAAGAATAATCATTTCATCGGCTATTTCTGGTTTAACTGAAATCTGGAAGGCACAAATCTTTGCATCTTTGATTACCCCTGATCCAGCTGGCAAACTGCCAATATTGCAAACAACTTCGCTAGTATTTTCATCATAGGTAATTTCCATTCCATCAGGATATGTTTTTCCCTCAAAGGTAATGCTTTCAGGAAGAGCTGTAACCATTTTCACTTTTTCCAAATCATTGTAATTGTTAATAGCTTTCCATTCAACAGTCAAATATGTTTTCTGTCCTGTTTCTAAAGGATAAGGTCCTGAGTTTTCAAAGTATTTATTCTCAGGGTATATCTTTTGTTCAGCAGAAATAACTGAACTAACTTTAGTCAAAAATTCCTGGCTAGTTTGTCCAATCAATACTTTATTTTTAATGATAGGATTCTTGTCTTCCAAGCTATCCATTTTCCATTTATCTTTAACATTGACCCAGAATTCGACTGTAGCTGCCTGGCCGACATCCAACAACTGTAATTCGGGAACGCTAGTTCCATCCCAAACTATAGTATTATCACCTTTTGTCCATTTACCATTAATAACCTTGATTGAGTTAATGTCCAAAGCATCACCATCTAGTTTAGTAACTAAAACCATATCCTTCATCTGATCTTCTCCAACATTTCTAAAAGTTACCTCGTAGTGCAATTGATCTCCTACTGAAGCAGCATAATTTTCGTCATTATTAATCTTCTGGCTAATATATAGAGCTGGAGCGACTATTTCTACTCCCCTTATCACTTCCTTCAAAAGAACAAAATTGCCATCCTGCCAAATTCCTATTTTAGCCTTAAATACTTTCTGTTCTAATGATTGTCCGCTCAAAACTCCTGATATCTCTATTCTTCCCGAACCAGACTCATTTAAAATAGGTATATCCCATTGAGTATTATCCATTCCTTTCGGTTGAGAATACAAAAATTCGAAATCATCAGGATATGTAACATAGCAAGTTAAATCTTTCAAAGGATATTCAACGCTTGAAGAATAATTAACTCTTAAAGTTAAAGTTTTACCTGTCCCAACCTTATCAGGAGTATCTAAAGAAAGCTCAATCGGTATATCTCCTAAAATAGTTGTTGAGGTTGTAGAAACTTCGCTCCTAGTTTTCAAATCTTTAGGTTGAAAAGAAATACTCACTTTGGCAACCTTAGTTTCTTTCTCTTTTCCTAATAATCTAGCATTGAACTTAAAAGATCTTTCTTCTCCAGGATAAATATCTCCCCCCAATTGTTCAGAAGTCATTGTCTTAATCTTTCCATCGGTTTCTTCAACTATTGAATTTTCTGGATAGGTAAAAATCAATTCAGGTGATTCTAAACGAATGCTTCCATTATTTTTAAATTTAACAAGATATTCGACATCTTCTCCGATTGTTGTTTTTTCTGGACCAATCAATTCAACTTTCAAAACTTCTTTACTGAAAGACATTTTGTCCCATGATAAAAAAGCAATGATGGCTAAAATTATTAATAACAGTGGAAGAATGATTATTTTTTTCATTTTAGTAAATTTTAGGAATTATTCCCGCCCTATCTTTCAATAATCCTAAGAATACTTGATTGGTGCCATATTCTTTGGGATTATCACCCTTAAGAAACGCTTGCTTCCTAGCTAATTTATTGGCAAATATCTGTAAATCTCTTTCTTTAACTTCGATAGTGGCACCAGACATTGATTGCTTTCTTAAATCATTTAAATTTTTAATAATATCGGAAGTTATAGTAATACCGTTAACTGTCTTTCCGTACAATCCCTTGAAGTCCTTATATCCCCCATCCTTTCCTAAAATATATCCTAATTTTTTAACAGCAATTGATTTGTATGCTCCTCCAAAAATTGAAGGTTTAGTTTCTTTCTTCTCTATTGGCGGTTTAGGCTTATTGTCTTTGGCTGCCGATCTATTTATCATTGCTGATCTGCCAAGTGTATCTCTTTTATTTTCATCATGAATAAAAGGATCCTGACTTCTAGCTTCTTCATCGCTAACCATCCAACTATTATTTTCTGATTGTGGGGCAGGAGTTTGCTCTTCCATATTTAAATCTTTTTGATTCCTAATAATATTTTACCATCACCCAATTCAACTTCTTTCAAAGCTTCGTTTGAAAGAACGAAATCTTTGGCTAAAACTTCTCTGAGGATGGTATCCTTGTTCTTGCTTATTATTTTATCAAATATTTCTGATTTTTGATAGAGGACATCAATAGTATCTTCGGGAACAAGCTTCATTTCCTTTCTCATCTGCTGAATCTGCCTGATTATTTCTCTCACTTCGCCCTCTTCTCTTAACTCAGGTGTGATATTTATATCTAATTCTACAGCTTCATTAATATTCTTATCAGAGATAACTTCTTTGACATTAACCTCGTCTTTGATTAAATCAATTATTTCCTCTTTATCAATCTTAAGATCTTTTACCTTTAAAGATGATAAAGCTTGCCTGACTTTGATTCCCACTTTCTGTCTTTCAGCCAAAGCTAAATTAACGATATCCCTCGCCTCTTGCATTTCTTTCTCTAATTCTTCATTAATTAATTCGAGATTAACTTCTGGGTAGTCGCAAAGATGAACGCTTTCCTTGCCGTTCTTTTTCATTTTCAAATATATTTCTTCGGTGATAAAAGGAGTAAAGGGAGCCATTAATTTACTCAATTTAAATAAAACGTAATAGAGAGTTTGAGTAGATTCTTCTTTCTCTTTTTCTGTTTCTGGTTTCTGGAATCTCCTTCTCGATCTCCTAATGTACCAATTGGATAAATCATCAATATAGTCATTGAACAATCTTGAAGCCTTGGTCAATTCGTATTTCTCCATCCATTTATTAACATCTCTATTCAATCCTTCAGTTTTAGAAATAATCCATTTATCCAAAAGATTATCAGTTTGAAGAACGTCTTTAATATTATCTCCTTTATATGTTTCAAAAAAAACAAAACAATTTTCTAAGGCAGAAATAATCTTTCTCCAAACTTCTTTAACTTTATCTTCAGAGAATCTATATTCCTCTCCGATATTGGTTGAAGACAAAAGGAAGTATCTCAAAGGATCAGCTCCATATTTATCAAATACTTCAGTCATGTCAGGATAGTTCTTCAATTTCTTGCTTAATTTTCTTCCCTTGTCATCTAAAACCAATCCATTAACTACAACATTTTTAAAAGCTGGATTATCTTTCCCTAAGCCAATGTCATCTAGGGTTAAAGCTGCAGCTAGAATATGCAATGTGTAGAACCAGCCTCTAGTCTGGTCTAATCCTTCAGCGATAAAATCAGCTGGGTAGGTTTTTTCAACCAGCTCCTTATTCTCAAAAGGATAATGCCATTGGGCATAGGGCAT